>Ga0256841_1002357_pt1 | contig 15146 bp, 12 predicted proteins | sample 356308metaG_FD_185971 | JGI IMG/M metagenome (GOLD analysis project Ga0256841, IMG submission 185971) | Hydrothermal vent microbial communities from Mid Atlantic Ridge, Atlantic Ocean - 356-308 | ecosystem: Environmental > Aquatic > Marine > Hydrothermal vents | place: Atlantic Ocean: Mid...
TACAAATTATTTTGAAAAAACACTTAAAAAATTATCAGATGAAGATAGAAAAAAATAAAATCGTATTCGGCTCTGTAATCGCTGTAGTTGTCATTTTTATTATTGCCTATTCAGTATTGGTTATAGGTAGTAACGAGGATGATTCAGGAGCCTTAAAGCAGACCACAGTTCCTGAATTGGAGCAACAACAGGAAGATTACAAATCGAAATTAGATGCCATTAATGCATTGAAAGAAGTTCGAGAAACCAATGCACCTAGTATTTATGATGAAAAGTTAATCGACTCTATGGGTTTTTATGATTCCGATTTATTGGATAAAAAAAAGCAACATATCGTGGATAGTATTTACAATTCAGGTCGTATCAATTATTCTACTAATTCTTATCGGAATACTAAATTGACGGCTCTAAAAAGGAGCGAAAAGCCAAAAACAACTCCTAAAGAGCCAACAGCCGAAAAACCTGTTTCGGCAAAAGAATTGAGTCTGGAGCATCAGTTATTCTTTGCCTCTAACCCTTTAAAAAATGATAAAGCAACTGACTCCCAAACGGATGCCATGATTTACGCAGCAGTTGATGGAGATCAAGTAGTAAAAACCCATTACCGATTACGCATGCGATTGACCAAGGCTGCAACTATACATGGTATTTTAATTCCAAAAAATACGCCCATTTATGGCTTTATAAGTTTTCAGCCCAATCGCGCCATGATAACTATTGAAAACATCAATCACAGACCTACTAAGTTAAAAGCCTTTGACCTTCAGGATGGCAGTGAAGGCATCTATATTGAAAACAGCTTTCGTGCAGAAGCAACTAAAGAAGTGATAGATGACATTATCAAAGATGTAAATATTGCCGGAGTACCACAAGTAGGAGGTATAAAAAAAGTATTTCAGCGAAGTAACAGAAATGTAAAAGTTACCGTCATTAATAATTACAAACTACTATTAAAAGCCCAATAGGGTATAAATCTCTCATCTTATGAAAAAACATATTCTTATCATCAGTTTTATTATGGTTTTCACTTTAGCAAAAGCACAGAAAAACCAACCTTTAGACACTATTTACGCCAATGACAAAAAGAATGTAGCCTTGTTCTTTCCAGAACCCATTCGTCAAGGCATCACAGGTTCAGAAAATTTTGTATTTACCTATAATAGAGAAAAAGAACAGTATTTTGGTTTGCTACAAGCCAAGCCGGGAGCGGAAAGCAATTTGTTGGTTATCAGCAATACCGGATCCATTTTTTCGTATATTGTAAGGTATAAAAAACAGCTCACTCAACTGAATCATTTTATTCCTGAATCGAAGCGAATAGGGAACGAAAAATCGCTTTCAAAACTTCCTAAAATGGAAATAGAGAAAGAAAAAAGATTGACTGAAAAGACGCATTATTATCAACGTTTTTGTTCTTATTTAGTGAACAAAAAGCAACAGATAAGAAGGCTTAAAAAGCAAAAAGAGGGTATCACATTAAGCATTGAAAATATTGTTTTTGATAAAGAGGAACTCTATTTTGTCATTGAAATTGTAAATAATTCTTCGTTGGATTATGATTTGAATTTTTTGAACCTTACCGTTCAAACTAGAAAAAAAGGCAAAAAGAAATCATTGCAGAGTATTTATCAAGAGCCTGTATTTAAGTATAAATTGCCATTAAAAATTAAAGAAAAAGAAACAAAGAAGTTGGTATATGTACTACCCAAATTTTCAATAAGCAACCAGCATTTCGTTGTATTGCAATTAACTGAAAATAATGGGGAACGTAATATCAAACTGAAAATTTCGAACAAGTTTATAAATAATCCTAATTGATATATGAAAAAAATAGCTTTTTATTCCCTCGTTCTACTATTCATTTCTTGTGAGGAAAACCAGTTGTCTCATATTGATACTGCAAAAGCTGTTGTGGAAAGTTTTTACCAAAAGGATAATACTAAGTTAAAGAAATACACTACCCCTGAAAGTTATGAGTCTTTTATCTCTGTTCAAGATATGATGACTACTAACGAAAAAGGGATGTCAAACTTTACCGTTATTCAGGAGACAGTAAATGGAGATACTGCCTGGGTAAAATTTACAACGTCTTATGAGGATAAACCTGAAACGTTTAAGCTGATATTGGATGATGGTCAGTGGAAAGTTACTGAAAAGGGGTTGAGGGAGAAAGCACCTTTTTAAACTACTATGGGAGTGTAATTTAAACTCTGTCTGTTTCACTCATTTTTTTCTTCTTTCATCTTGCGTTGGTTTTTCATTAAGAATTTTAACTTTCCGATGAAAACATTTCTGCTAAGGCTTCTCCTTGTCTTAAAACTCGATCGGCTTCCAGTTTTGCCAAATTTGGTGGATAACCATATCGCATTAATATTTTCTTTACTGTTAATCTTAATTTTGCTCTTACATCATCTCTTTTACTCCAATCTACGGTTGCATTCTTTCTTATGACGTCAACTATTGTGTGAATCAATTCTTTCATTCTATTGTCATCTAAAAAATTGGTTGACTCATTTTCTTTTAGTACGCTATAAAAAGCATATTCTTCAGGTGTTAACCCCAATTCTTCGGACTTGTTATCTTCCAAACGCATTTCTTTGGCTATTTCTGAAAGTTCTGCTAATACTTGTGCCGAATCTATTTGATTGTTGTGATAGCGTTTAACAACAGACTCTAACATCTCTGAAAATTTCTTTCCTTGTGCTATATTTTTTGACTTACGAACGCGTACTTCATCACTCAATAATTTTTTTAGCAATTCAAAAGCAACATTTTTTTGTTGCATATTTTTCACTTCCAATAAAAACTCATCCGATAAAATACTTACAGATGGTTTGCTTATTCCTGCGGCTTCAAAAATATCTATTACACCACCACTTGACAAGGCTTCATCTACAATTTGTTTGATGGCTGTTTCTACTTCAAAATCTGATTTTATAGTATTAGTATTGCCTGCAAACTTATTTATTCGTGCTTTTACGGCTTGAAAAAATGCAACACCATCTTTTATTTTATTTGCATCTGGACTTGGAATTGACATTGCAAAGAGTTTTGAAAGCAAAGTTACTTCCTTTAAAAATCGTTCTTTCAATTTTTCATCTGAAAGGATAAAGTTTTGAGCACCTAATAAAACTTGTAGTTTTTGAGCCGTTCCTACATTAAAATAGGCTTTAAAATCAAAACCATTGAACATCTGTTCTACAATTTCAAATTTCTCTTTCATTCCTGCAATCGCTTCTTTTATATCTACAACTGGCGAACCTTCTCCGCCACTTTGTATATAGGTTGCCATTGCATTTCTAAGGTCTTGACCAATGCCGATATAATCAACAACCAAACCGCCTGGTTTGTCTTTGTAAACTCTATTTACTCTTGCTATGGCTTGCATTAAATTTGCTCCTTGCATCTTTTTATCAATATACATGGTGTGCAAACTTGGCGCATCAAAACCTGTTAACCACATATCACGAACAATAACCAATTTTAAACCATCATTTGGGTCTTTCATTCGTATGGCTAATTCTTTTCTTTGTTTTTTTGTGGTATGGTGTGGCTGAAACAATTCAGGGTCGTCTGTGGCGCTTGTCATTATGACTTTTATTGTTCCTTTGTCTAAATCATCATTATGCCATTCGGGTTTTAAGGCTACAATTTCATTGTATAATTTTACACAAATATTTCGTGTCATACCTACAATCATTGCTTTTCCTTCAAAAACTTCTTGTCTTGCTCCAAAATGAGCAACTATATTTTTTGCAACATCTTTTAATCTATCAGGACTTCCAACAACTGCATCAATAGTAGTCGTTCTTTTTTTTGCTTTTTCTATTTGGTCTTCTGTGGCATCAGAAATATCATTGATTTCATCATCTAACTTTTTAGCCGTTTGCTCGTCTAATTTAATTTTAATCAAGCGAGATTCGTAACTAATAGGAACAGTTGCCCCATCATCTACGGCTTGTTTTATATCATAAACATCTATATAATCACCAAAAACAAGAGGCGTAGATTTGTCTTCTTTTTCTATTGGTGTTCCTGTAAAACCAATGTAAGACGCATTGGGCAAGGCATCACGCAAATATTTGGCATTACCGTAACGGATTTCTGAGCCTTCTTCGGTTTCTACTACACGACCCGAAAAACCATATTGGCTACGGTGTGCTTCATCTGCAACTACTATAACATTGGTACGTTCTGATAATGTATCATACACACCTGCCTTGCCGTCAGGCAGGTTGCCTTCTGCTGGTGCAAATTTTTGAATGGTGGTAAATATCACGCCACCACCAGAAACATTTAATAATTCTTTTAAATGTTCTCTGCTACTTGCTTGTTTAGGTGTTTGTCTTAATAAACCAACACAATTTCCAAATGTGCCAAATAATTGGTCGTCTAAATCATTTCTATCGGTAAGCATTACAATAGTTGGGTTTTCCATTTGTGGATGCGTAATAATTTGTCCGCTATAAAAAACCATTGACAAGGATTTTCCACTTCCTTGTGTATGCCAGATTACGCCAATCTTTCGGTCTCCTTCTTTATTATTGGTTGCTCGTAATGTTTGTGTTACTGCTTTTTGAACCGCATAATATTGATGATAGGCAGCCACTTTTTTAATTTTTACTTGAAAAATTAAACCTGTTTTTTCGTCTTTCTTTTCTTCTTGCTCAAAAACGGTACAATAGCGAATTAACTCCACCAATGTTTTTTTATTGAGCATATATTCAGCCAGTATTTGCAAATCGGTTCTTACTTCTCCTTTTATCTCTTTGGGTGTTCGCCAAGACAAAAAACGAGAAAATGGTGCAGATACGCTTGATGTTGTGGCATCTATACCGTCTGAAATTACGCAAATGGCATTGTAGTAAAATATGCTTGGTACTGCTTTTTTATAATTCTGTATTTGTGTGTAGGCTTTTCGTAAGGTTGCTTTTTCGTCTGATGCCGATTTGAGTTCTACAAAAACCAGAGGCAAACCATTGACAAAAATAACGACATCAAAACGCTTTTCGTTGTTGTTTTCTTTGATGACGAATTGATTGACTACCCAAAAACTGTTGTTCTCAGGGTTTTCTACATCCAATAAATTTACATTTATGCCTTTTGTTCTACCGTCTTTGGTATATTCTACCGTTATGCCATTACTAAGCATGGTATGGAAACGCTCGTTGTTTTCCATGATGTCTTCTGTACCGAGATTGATTACTTTTTGGTAGGCTTCAACTCGTGCCGATTCTGGTAATGTTGGGTTTAGTTTTTTTAATGAATCTTTAAAATGCTGTTCTAATATAACAGAACTAAAACTTTCTCGCTGTGGATCATCACTAATGGGCGATATATTCGTACCGTTATAATACGTGTAACTTTGACCGATTAATTGGTCAATGAAGGATTGTTCTATGGTGTTTTCGGTTATCATATAGCAGGCTCTTTAAATTCATCTACTCGTATTTGACCACTCATCAGTTTGGGTAATAAGGTGTCTCTTGTCTTTTTTAGGGTTTGGATTTGGGTTGAATTATCTAAAATTTTATCAATAACAGGTTTTACTATTAAATGAAAATCGTCAAGTTTTTCTTCATTAGGAATAACTATTTCAATATTAGAAAATGTACTTGTATTCACATTTAATGTTGCTGTTCCTCCTGAACCTAAATCATTTAAATATTTAGTCATTTTTGATAATTTAAAATATAGAAACTCTCTTAAAAATTCATCATTGGGGATTATAGTATTTATTTGTTGATTTGTTTGTGAATCTTTTATAGTTAATGAAACTAAACCAACTGTTGCAATACAACTGATACAAATAGAATTTGCAGGTATTATTTTCTTTTTTTGTGAATTAGCACCTAATAAACTTAAATTATCGATTGTATTAATTATAAACATTTGATTATGCATATCGGGTATTTTAATAAAAGGAATATCATTACCATAATATTCTTTATTAGATTTTGAAGGTGTTTTTCCACAAATAATTTTTCCTATTTCAGACAACTTCCCAACCCTCCACCCATCAGGCAGTTCATCCCCAATTTGGTATTTCCCAAACCATTCTTTAAAAATAGTTTGTGCGGTGGTTTCTAAGGTGTTGTTTTGGGCTTGTAAGAGTGCTATTTTGTCGTCAAATGATGTTAGTATTTGGGCTATGGCGACTTGTTCTTTTAGGGGTGGAAGAGTAAACACGATTTTATCAAAAGTCCCAAGATTTATATTGTCTTGAACAGAACCGATTGCTAATTGTCTTAATCTTGCTTGAATGATTGAAAAGTAATAATAAATAAAATCTAAATCAGACTTTTCTTTGTCTGGAATAAAACCTAATACACTATCAGGAAAACAGGCTGGTATTCCAAGGATTGCAATTTCAGCAATATTTGCCGCAATTGTTATACATAAAGTTCCTTCATTCCACAACTTACTTTGAGCCAAACCATCATCAGAATAAGTTTGCTCATATGTTGTGATATATTTTTGAGCAGATTTCACTTGACCCGTTTGAATAAATGGATATTTTCCCCCAAATAAATGTGATGCCCATCTTGGTCTATGCTTTGATTTCCCTCTTGCCAATAGACCAACTTCCCCCAAAGTAGTTTCCACCCAACCCTTCGGTATGTTTCGGCTACGCTCAACAGAACTATTATTATCTACATTCATATTAAATTGTTTAAAATAGTTTTAGCAGGCATTTCCATTTTAGAAAAGGCAAACCATTTTTTGCCTACATCTTTAAGAGAAGCACCTATGTGGTACACGGTTTTTTGGTCTATAATCAAGAAACGGTCGTGTGCTTTTTTAAAGGTGTTTAAGGTTATTTTGGGGTATTGGGCATTGTGTTTTTCTAAGTCTTGTTGCAATACTTTGCTTATTTTTTGGGTGTAAATGGTACAGTTTACGTTTTTGTTGCGTTTGCTAAACAGTAGTAGTGTGGTTTCGTCTATATAATTATCTATAAGTACTAAGTCTTTTTTAGCCGTTTTTATAAGGTCTGCTACAAATATATAAGCATCAAATACTTGTCCGTTAAAAAATATGCCTTGTTTGGGTAGTTGGTTGGTGTTTATTTGAAAATCTATACTGGATACTTTTTCTGATAATTGATGTAAATTATCTTCTATTCTGTTCATTCTATTGTTTAAGGTATATCCTTTTAATAAGTAGTCTTTTAATATACTATTTGCCCAAATTCTAAATTGTACACCTTGTTTAGATTTTACTCTATAACCTACTGAAATAATTACATCTAAATTATAATATTCTATTTGTCTGGTAACGGTTCTGTTTCCTTCTTTTTGAACTGTCGCAAAATTTGCGACAGTTGAAAACTCTTGAAGTTCTTCTTTTAAAGCATTGTTAATGTGCTTCCCGATAGTCTTTACATCTCTATCAAACAAAGACGCTATTTGATTTCTGTTAAGCCAAACAGTTTCATTTTCAACCCTTACTTCTATGCGTTGTAATTGGTTTTGGGCTTGATACAATACTATTTCGTTTGCGTTTTTCATAAAGAAAACCCAATTTTAGCCAATTGTGTAGCAATTTCTTGATTGAGTTCGGCTTCCTTATCCATTTGTTGTTTTAGCGTAGTGGTTAGGTCTGCCATTTTATCTTCAAAAGGTATTCCGTCATCTATTTCATCAGGAATGCCAACATATCTACCTGGTGTTAATACGTGCCCGTGTTTTTGTATTTCTTCTATTGTTGCAGATTTGCAATAGCCTTTTATGTTTTCGTAATTTTCGCCTTTCCGCCAGTTATGGTAGGTTTTAGTTATTGTATTAATATCTTCATCCGCAAAGTCTCTATGAACACGGTCTTTCATAAAACCCATTTCAGAAGCGTCAATAAATAAAACATCTTTTGCCCCTTTGTCCCCTGAAGGGGAAGATGTTTTATTTCGCCTTAAAAACCAAATACAAGCAGGAATACCTGTATTGTAGAATAACTGTTTGGGCAAAGCCACAATACATTCTACCAAATCATTTTCTACTAAGTTTTTACGTATGTCGCCTTCACCAGAAGTATTAGAACTCAAAGAGCCGTTAGACAATACAGTTGCCATAACACCTCTTGGTGCTAAATGATACAACATATGTTGCATCCAACCAAAGTTGGCGTTTCCGTTTGGTGGCGTTCCGTATTTCCACCGTGCATCCTCTTGCAGAATATCAACTCCCCATTCTTTTTGGTTAAAAGGTGGGTTTGCTAAAATATAATCTGCTTTTAAATCTGGGTGAGCATCTTTTAAGAAAGAGCCTTCTGTATTCCATACCACAAACTTAGAGTTGATATTACGAATAGCAAGGTTCATTTTAGATAGTTTCCAAGTAGTTTGGTTGCTTTCTTGTCCGTAAACGGTAATGTCTTTTACGTGTCCGCTATGTTCGGTTACAAATTTTTCGGACATTACAAACATTCCACCAGAACCACTTGCAGGGTCATACACTCTACCTTTGTAGGGTTCTATCATTTCTACCATTAGTTTTACAATGGCTTTTGGTGTGTAGAATTGTCCGCCTTTTTTTCCTTCTGCATTGGCAAATTCTCCTAAGAAGTATTCGTAAACTCTACCAAAAAGGTCTTTCGACTTATTGTTTTCGGCTTGTAATTCGGTATTAGAAATTAAGTCAATAAGTTCACCCAAAGATGCTTTGTCTAAATTGGCTTTCCCATATACTTGTGGCAATACATTTTTTAGTTCTTTGTTTTCTTTTTCTACGGCTTCCATGGCGCTATCAATGGTTTGCCCAATAGTTGGCAATTTTGCATTGGCGTGAATATGGCTCCATCTTGCCAATTTTGGTACAAAAAATACGTTTTCGGCAATGTATTCATCTCTGTCTTCAGGGTCAGACCATTCGTCTGCTTCCAATTTATGAAAGAGTTCGCTAAAAGATTCGGATATGTATTTTAGAAATACCAGTCCTAAAACTACGTGCTTGTATTCGGCAGCATCTATGTTTTTTCTTAGTTTATCTGCTGCTTTAAATAGTTTTTGCTCGAATGAAGTAGTGTCTTTTTTTGCCATTTATATATTCTATTTTCAACAACAAATATACATTTATCCCATAATTATTCTTAGTAAAAGGACATTGTATTGTTTTTCTCTTTTCATAAAAGAAGTACATCAATTAAAAATAGATTTCGCCTCTTGATATATCTGTTCAAAATTCTCTTCCAAATCAGCTTGAGTAAATTGCTTTTTCCCTTCAGGAAGCTTTTTTACTATTTTGGATAATTTAATCTGAATTTTTCGGTCCTTACCATCAGCAAACGTTATAAACTCACCTTGTTTTAGGCGAAAAAATACATCTGCCCGTATTTTAGATACTTCACGTTCTCCCGTAGTAATTCGAGTATCAAAGTTAAGGCTATGACCACGATTAATACTGGTTGTTTCTTTCCTTATAATTTCAAAAAAACGTTCGTAGTATTTCGCCGTATCTGGGTCATTTACTTTTCCAAAAAATTGATAGGAAAGATTACTTAAAATAGCCCTGCTTGCTTTGTCGCCATACATCATATCATTTTGAATTTTATCTTGCATTACATAGATAGTAACGATGTCATAACTTCTTAAGGTAGCAGGAATTCGATGCATATTCAATAGTCGAATGGTCGGTGCTTCTTCCATCAGTAGAAACGATGAGTTTAAATTTCGGACACTCATTTGTTTGGTAATGGTATGAACAATAGTCGCAATAATTGGAGAATAGGCAGTCTCATATTTAGGGTTATTTACCACTGATATTACCCCAGGTTTTTCTTGACTGCTAATATCAAGAGGTACTTCATCGGCAGATAAAGCCATAAAGATACGTTGTGTATTTATCTTTTTAAAAGCATTTGCTAGCGTACTCTTTATACCTGCCGTTTGACGGTCAGAATCTTTACCGCCTATAAAGGCATCCGCCATTGCACTAGCCGTGGTATTTGTTTTTAAAAATTGGATGAGACTATCGGTTTCTAAAAATTGATAAACAGCTATGAGATGCGGTAAGGTGCAAAATTGTGGATAGTCCGTTTTTAGTTTCCAGATCAAGCCACTTATCAACCCTTCGGCAGCATCATTAAAAAACTTAGCTGTTCCAATAATTCCAGATTCCTTTTGTTCCAATAGATTTTCAATGAGTACACGAGAAACCTCGTTGACACTTTCTTCATTTTCCATATAACGAGGAGCGATAGGATTTACCCGATCATAAATAGTATCAAAAGAAACAATGTAAAAAGGAATTTCTTTTGCTTTAAAAAGCGGAAAAGCCATTTCTGTAATTTCAAGATTCTTGTAGTCATGAATGACACCGCTAAAAGAGTATTTACTAAAATGTTGTAAAAAGCTAAAAACAACGCTTTCGGTTTTGCCACTACCCGCAGAACCTATGATAGATACTCCTCTTTTAATATTATTGATTTGGAATTTTCCATTCTTAACCTTAAAATGGACTTTGTACTTTTCTTTGGTTTTTTCCAATGCTGTTTCATCATGATAAAATACATAGAACACCACATTGCCAAAAATTAAAGGACAGCCAACAAAAAGAATTGATTTCATAAAAAGAATAAAGCTCTTATCCATATAATATAAGAGTAGAAGGATTATAGCAATTATTAATGAGTTAATTACAAAGGCATATCTAGTGAGCTTGTACAAAATATAAAAGACCAAACAAGAGCCAAGGAGCATCCTGATTACAAAATAAATGTTATGTATTTCCATTAGTATTTAGATTCCGATTGAACTTGATTTTATTGCTATATCCACCCCTCTTTTTAATTGACGGATTACTTTCAATGCTAATTGCACTTTGTTTGTTGGAATATTCATCATTGGTACACCTGACTTCCCCAGTATCTTAAAGGCAATAGCTTTTTCATTTGCCGGCAAACCCATCAAAACAGAAAAATAAAGCTTAGGATTTTTAATAAAATCTTTTTTGGCTTGATAGGATTCTACATAGTTCCTTTTGTAGCTAAAATTTCTATCAAAGGTTTTTTCTGCATTTGTAAAAAATGCATCTCTATCAAAACCTCGTTTCACTATTTTACCGTTCATCATTACTTCCGAAGCTTTGTATTTACTCCCTGGAGATAAACTGACAGAATTTGAGGCATCTTTCCGGCTCACAATAATATGTATATGGCTCTGATTTCCTTCTTTTCTCATTCCTCGTACTATTCTTTTTTCGTTTTGTTGATGAGGGGCTTCTCGTTCTAATACATTTATTTTTTGTTTCAAAATTTTAATATTTCCAACGAATTCTCCTCGTTCAATTTTTCGAATCTCATTTTTTAACTGTAATATTTTAGTGGCAAAAGGTTGGTTCTCTCGAATCTGTTTATCCTGTCCTTTAAAGGTTCGTTGTGTTTCAATTTTAGCAAAGTACTTAATGTCATCAATAGAGATGGCTTTGCCATTAATTTCTCGGTTAAAGGAAGTCACATAGGTTTTCATTAATTCACGAGTATAAGCTTTCAAATCTCGACTACTATTTTGCAATTGTCTCAATTCATGATTACTTGGACTAACCGTAATAGAATAAAATTTAGGTTCTATTTTTTTTAATTTCGCCACATTCCCATCAATTTCATTAATGACTTCTTTGGCGGATATTTTATCGCGATATTGATTAAAAAAGTGTTCCATATCCTGTGGCTCTAAACTTTGATTCTCTTTCTCTAAATAATCCACAAAATCAGCTACACTTTGGGAATAGCTACCTCCTAATTTTTGTGGTGTGATTGAGATATACATTTGTTTAATTTTAGAATTTATTATCTTTATTTTGATGCTCACCGAGGCTTATTTGACCATCATTTTTGAAATATTTTTTTTCTAAAACCAATGGTTTCTTTTTAGGTTCCGCTTCTTTAAATAGAGATTGAATCATAGCGGTTGTTGGTTTTGTTTGGGTTTTTTCCATATCCTTTAAAATTGCGATAACAGCACTTACTCTCTTTTTAATCAGATTTTCCAGCGTATGAATATTTGGTCCAATGGACTCCTTTGGAGAGATTTCATTGGTCTCAAAAAATTCCACCATCATCAATAAAGTCATGGAATTTGATGCCCCCATTTTTTTACTAAAATTTCTAAATTTTTTTGCTGTGGAACATTTAAAACTTATGGTTGTAAATTGTTCCTTTTCATATCCAATATCCATTTTTACTCTAAAAATTTGTTGGTTTTATTGGGCTGAGTGGCTTTTTACTCTAAAAACCAATCTTATTTTCCAATTTTATTGTCATTATAATTTTTATTTAACTGGTATTCAGTTACTTAAAATTAAGTCAATAATTGTAACATCGCGAAGCGTGTTACCCTCTTGCTTTTCGATTTCCGTCTGCCAAAGGCAGACAAAAATTTTCAAACAACTGAAAAAAATCAGTTGCTTTTTCTCTGAATAACCAGTCTTATAAATATATCTATTTGAAACGCAAAATTGAAATAGGGAATGTTTGTAAATGCTTTGATTTGATACTGTATAATATGATTATTGAAAATACCGTAAAGGAAAACGTCAGATTTTAGAATCTTTGAGTAAATGGCATTAAAAAAAGACCTCTGAAAATCAAAGGTCTTTTGAATTATTGAATGTTGAATTAAATATTAAAAACGTACCTATAATTATATAAATTACGTATCGCTTCTTCGTCTAGCAAAACATCATAATTTAGATGATGTTCTTTGGCATAGGCTTTCAAATTGTCTCCAAATTTACTTTCTACATCTTCTTTTGAAACGGAAAGTAAATAGTTTTGGGTTTCTGCATCGAGATTGTTATAATTTAAATAGACCATAATCAAAGTTTTAAATTATAATAAACCATTATCAGAAAAACTATAATAACTACCATTTGGTGCAAGTATCAAATGATCTAACACCTTTATATCTAAAAAGTCGGCTGCTTTCGATATTTTTTCCGTTAAGCGTTTATCTGTTCTACTAGGAATTAATTTTCCAGAAGGGTGGTTATGACATAAAATAATTCCAACACTAAGCGACTTTAATATAACCGCAAAAAGGATGCGTAAATCAACTAAAGTACTTGTAATCCCACCTTGTGAAACTTGATAAATTCCTTTGACTTTATTACTATTGCTAAGTAGTACCACTTTAAAAGATTCATGTAATTCAATGGTATTTTTATCCCAATCTTCAAAAAGTAATTGAACTGCATCTTTAGAATTTTTGACAGTTACCGTTTTTGTCGTTTTGATTTTTTCTTTGTAAGAAATTTTTATTTCGTTAACTTTGCTTTTCATTGTTATTTTCTTTAGAGATTAATAATGAAAAGAGGGTGTAGCTTTCCAAGGTAACACCCTCTTTAATTTTATAGATTATTTATTGTTACTTAACAGTAAAATTTCAGAAACTAGGACTTCGGTAACATAGCGTTTAACACCATCTTTGTCCTCATAAGAGCGTGAAGTTAATTTTCCTTCAATGGCAATTTCTTTACCTTTGGTTACATACTTCTCTATAATGTCAGCAGTTTTACCCCAAGCCACTATATTGTGCCAGTTGGTGTCTGTTTGTTTTTCTCCGTTTGAGTTTTTGTAATTCTCATTGGTGGCTAATGATAAACGGACTACTTTTTTACCGTTTTCAAGATTTGTAATCGTTGGTTCTTGACCTACATTTCCGATTAACTGTACTTTGTTTTTTAATGTACTCATGATTTAAAATTTTAGACCTGTCAGATGACAAGCTGATTAATATTTCCCTTTTATATTTAAACTGAAATCAATTTTAAGGGGTGTTTGTATGATTTCTTTCGTGCATAGCACAATAGATGAAGTGGGTTTTGTCAAGACTTTTAGGGAAAAATTAGGAGTGTCTGCGACGTAGTAAAACCTGCCTGCCGGCAGGCAGGTCTTTGGGTTTTCAAGGAAGTAGAAACCTTATTTTTTTCTAAAACTTGTATAGTCTTGACAAGTTCCATAAGGGCATTAGCAATTCTTTGAAACGCATTTGCGTTGGAGCGTACAGAAAGTTAAGCGAGAAAAGCAAAGGTGTTTCAATTAGAAGTGCTTATGCCGTGCCTGTTTTTCGTTGTCCCGAAAAACAACAAAAGGCTTCATCTATTATAAACCCCTTAAAATGGTCAAGCCAAATCCTAAATTTTTAAGAATTTTCGAGTAAAGGCTAAAGAAGAATTTACTTGATAATTCTGTTACTAAAATTTAGGATTTGGCTTTCCGATTAAAAAATCTAATTTTGTAATGGATGGCATCATGTTCATTAAAACTCCAGTTTAGATTAGGTACTGGAGTAACCTTCTTAAAATATGGTTTTAAGCCATTTCGTATATTTCATCGAATAACTTTTTATCCAATTTTTCCTGATTTGAAAAACTCTTTTTTAGTGTGTTATGAAGTACCGAGTTAAAAGCATTGTAACCCAACCATAAATTAGGAGTCTCATTTAAAAGTAGTGCTTCATAATTTAGAATTTCCATAATGGCACGAGATTTCTTTGAAGGATTGTCGTTTTTGTCACTACATTCATATCTAAATAGTTTTGTCTTTTCAAGAATTCCTTTTACAAATGCTTTAGTATCTATTATTTCAATTTCTTTTAGTTTATTAAATTTCTGAACGATGGTATAAAATTCATTATCCAAAAAGGTATCAAACAAATGGTTCAATCTTGGCATTATTAAATGTGTATTGTTTTTACTATGCTTTATAGAAAAGGCTATTTCAGTTTCAGCAACGTGTAATCCATTGGAACATACTTTTCTATAGAAACCAAAATGGCCTGAAGTTTTTTCGCTACCATCATAGGAATTTTTGAAGCGCAACATTGGTAATATCAAATCTTCTTTATTTTTGACTGAAAATTGATTGTCATCTTCTATGATAAAATCGGTTGTAAAAGACCTGTCCAACCTATTTATGGTTCGTTTATGGTACTTTAAATTTGAATCTATCAGCATTTTTTCTGCTTTCTTAAAAAACAGTTCATTGGGAATATGTCCGTAACTATTGGAAACGACATTCACAATTTTTCCATTGGAAATAATGGCATTCTCTAATCCTCTTCTGGATTCGATTCCTGTTAAATTTTTTAATAATTTCATTTCTGAAAATACAAAAATTTCATCTTGTTGTAAATTATTTAAATACATGATTTT
>Ga0256841_1002358_pt1 | contig 15136 bp, 11 predicted proteins | sample 356308metaG_FD_185971 | JGI IMG/M metagenome (GOLD analysis project Ga0256841, IMG submission 185971) | Hydrothermal vent microbial communities from Mid Atlantic Ridge, Atlantic Ocean - 356-308 | ecosystem: Environmental > Aquatic > Marine > Hydrothermal vents | place: Atlantic Ocean: Mid...
GCAGCTGACGGTAAAAGCGCTTGGGGGCCTCGTAGGCGCCGATGACCCCGGCGGGAACGATGGGCGCCTGGGCGGCCATGGCCACCCGCACCGCGCCGGACTTCCCCCTGCGCAGGGAGCCGCCGCGGCTGCGGGTCCCCTCGGGGAACATGCCCAGCACCTTGCCCGAGCGCACCACCGCCACCGCCTCCTGGATGGCGTGGACATCCCGCTGCCCCCGGCGCACCGGGAAAGCCCCAGCCGCCCGGAAGTAGGCGGAAAGCCAGGGGTGGATCTGGAAGAGCTCCACCTTGGCCATGTAGTAGAGCTGACGGGGGCTGGCCAGGCCCAGGGCGATGTAGTCCACGCCGCCCGGATGGTTGCAGACGATCACTGCCCCGCCCCTCAACGGGACCTTCTCCCGACCCTCCACCTGGAGGCGGAAGATGGGGCGGGTGGCGATGGCGAAGGCCACGTAGGTGATCTTCCAGACAGTGGTGGCGTCGGCGGGGACCTGGTAGACGGACACAGCTTACTCCTTGGTTGAGACGGGCTTTTGCACGCTAGTGGACGGGATCAGGGACTGGCGGCGAGATTGCCGCTGGATCTCCTGCTGGAGGATGCGACGCAGCACGGCGATGGACGTGGCGTAGGTGGCGTCCACCCCGAAGTAGCTCATGCTCTTGCTCAACAGGGTCTGCCGGCGGCTGATGGGAGTGTCGCTAGCGTAGTGGAGGATGCCGATGTCGTAGGGGGCATTGATGAAGAGGTTGACGATCTCATCCACCGGGTAGCGGCGAGGGTAGATGTTCTCGTAGATGCCGCTCAGATAGGGCCCCGCCTCCATCTCGATGTCCGTGTAGCCCTCCTCGTAGAAAACGTGCATGAACTCCCGGTTCTGCAGGAACGTGCCCCGCACCGTCACCGATTTCTGGTTGTCGAAGACGGTGCCGTAGTTCAGGTAGCCGCCCACGTCCGCCGCGGTGAAGCAGTTGCGGTAGAGGAAGGTGTTCCGGGAGTGCTCGTCGTAGACCACGTTGGGGATCATCACATCCCCCACCCGGCCGTTCAGAGTGGCGGCCTTCCCCAGGATGTAGACGCCCAGGAGCTCCTCCACGGCCGTGCTCACCTGGCTGAAGACGTGGTAGGCGGCCATGCCCAGGGGATAGTCGATGTTGAAGATGAGGGCGTCGCTCTGGGCCAGGAGGGCCGCGTCCGTGGCGGAGAGCCCCAGCCGGGGGTCCAGCCATTCGGGCTTGATCCGAGAGAGGTCGATGATGTCCGCTTCCACGTCCAGGCAGTGGGGATTGCTCACCCGGTAGATGCCCACCTGCTCCTCGTGCTCCCGGGCCTTGCGCTCCGCCTCCTCCCGGTAGCGGGGATGGGCCAGGTAGAGCCGGGAGGAGTAGTAGAGGAAGTTCCCGAACTGGTCCATGTCCTCCGCTCGGATGCGCCGGTACTCTTCAGCCAGGTTCTCTGGATTCTCCCGCAGGACGAAATCCACGATCTCCTCCTGGTGGGCCCAGACGAAGCCAGACATGAGGTTGATCAGGCTGTGGGTGTTGCTGCTCACAAAGTAGACGGGACGCTCCGTCACGTCCACCGGGGGCGCCTCCTCCAGCTTCTGCCACCAATGCTGCACGGCCCGGCGATAGTCGCTGAGGCCTCCGCCCAGCACGTTGACCCGCACGTCCAGCCGCTTCCGGCCGGCCAGCTGCAGGTTGCGCACCAGCTCCGCTCCTGGCCAGACCTGGGTCAGCTTGCGCACGTCCGCCGCGGTGATGCCCAGCGCCTCCTGCAGGGTCTCCATGAGCTCCAGGGAGATGTAGCCGTTCTCCTCCGGGTTGATCTCGTCCAGCTCCTTGCGCACCTGGTTCATGTTCAGCTTGTCGTGGAGCTTGTTCCACTCGATCTGGTAGGCCACCATGGCCGGGATCATGTCGTCGATGTCGCTCACGCTGGCGATGAAGGCGGCCAGGATGCGCCGCTCCGGCTCGTAGTAGAACTTGCGCCGACGGGCCCGGGCCTTCACCGGCTCCCAGGTCTCCACCCCCGCGTACCCTCGACGCCGGAAGACGTCCTCCATCTGCCCCATGAGCACCAGGGAGACCTGGGGAAAGACCGGCGGCAGGCGCAGTGCGCTGTAGGTGAAGGCCGTGATGTCCAGCTCCGCCTCCCCAGCCCGGTAGTGGAGGTGGGAGTTCATGGCCACGTGGGTCTCTTCCAGGCTCCGCAGGCGGATGGGGGCGCTGCTCCGCAGCAGGCTGTAGTAGGTGCGAATGTAGAGTTCGATCTCTTCGTTGGCAACGGCAGGGGGTGTGCGGTCCATGGAGACATCCTTGTCTGTTTTCTGAGAATACCGATATAATCCTCACACTTCCTGGGTGAGAACCGATGGAGAAATGTGTTCCGTATAAAGTACCACTTGCCCCGGCTTTCGGCAAGTGCACCAGGAAGAAAATCAGGGAGAAACACCATGCGCACCCTTTCCGTCACCCACATCCAGGAGCAAGTGACCCGGCTCCTGGTCCAGGCCGCCTACCAGCTTCCCCAGGACTACCTGGATGCCCTGGCCCGGGCCCAGGACCGGGAAGCCTCTCCCCTGGGCCAGTCCATCATCCAGCTCCTCCAGGAGAACGCCGCCTTCGCCCAGCAGGAGCGGGTCCCCACCTGCCAGGACACGGGCATGGCCATCCTCTACCTGGACGTGGGCCAGGAGGTCCACTTCACCGGCGGGGAGCTGGGCCCGGCTCTGGAGGCGGCCGTCCGAGAGGCCTACGCCGACCTGCGCAAATCTGTGGTGAAGGATCCCCTGGAACGGGAAAACACCGGGGACAACACCCCACCCATCGTCCATTTCCGTCTGGTCCCAGGGGATCGAGTGCGGATCCGGGCGCTCATGAAGGGCTTCGGTGGGGAGATGATGAGCCGCCTGGCCATGCTGACCCCCGCCCACGGCCGGGAGGGGATCCGACGCTTCGTCCTGGAGACGGTGGAGCGGGCCGGCCCCAACGCCTGCCCGCCGGTCATCGTGGGGGTGGGCCTGGGCAGCTCCTTCGATGGGGTGGCCAGCCTGGCCAAGCAGGCCCTCCTGCGCCCTTTGGGCCAGGCCAACCCTGCGCCCCACCTGGCCCAGCTGGAAGCGGAGCTCCTGGAGGCGGTGAACGCCCTGGGCATTGGCCCCCAAGGATTGGGCGGCACGGTCACCGCCCTGGCCGTCCACGTGGAGAGCGCCCCCACCCACATCGCCGCCCTGCCCGTGGCCGTGAACCTGAACTGCTCCGCTCCCCGCCGGGCGGAGCTCACCCTCTAGGGAGCCCCGCCATGCACCACCGCCTGACCACGCCCCTCACCGACGAGGCGCTGGCCCCACTCCGAGCTGGGGACCCCGTCCTCCTCAGCGGCGTCCTCTACGGCGCCCGGGACGCCGCCCACGCCCGGCTGGTGGAGGCCATTCGCCGCGGGGAGCCTCTGCCCATTCCCCTGGCCGGCCAGGTCATCTACTACGTGGGCCCGGCCCCGGCCAAGCCCGGCTGGCCCATCGGCCCGGCCGGCCCCACCACCAGCGGCCGCATGGATCCCTACACCCTGCCCCTGCTGGAGCAGGGCGTCAAGGGCTTCATCGGCAAAGGGAGCCGCAGCCCGGAAGTGCGCCAGGCCCTGGTGACTCACCGAGCCGTCTACCTGGCCGCGGTGGGCGGCGCGGCGGCCCTCCTGGCCCGACAGATCCGGGAGAGCCGGGTGGTGGCCTACCCGGAGCTGGGCCCGGAGGCCATCCGCCAGCTCACCGTGGTGGATTTCCCCCTCATTGTGGTCAACGACATCCACGGCGGGGACGCCTACCAGGAGGGTCGCCGCCGCTACGCCCGCTAACCTGCCGCGCCACTTCCAGGAAGGCGCGCCTCTCCCACCCGATCCTCGGGACACACCCCGAGTGAAAACCCGGAGCCGAAAAAATCACGCTTGACTTCCCTCGTTGTTTGGTCTACACTGGAGTTGTCATATTGTTATAACCTTTTGTCCCCCGCTCGTCCCAGAGGCGACCATGCCTTCACTGGACCGCACCTCCCCCATCCCCCTCTACCATCAGCTCAAGCAGGCCCTGCTGGCCCGTCTGAAGCAGGGCGAGTTCCGACCGGGCCGCCCCATGCCCACGGAAACGGAGCTCATGCGCACCTACCGGGTGAGCCGCATCACCGTGCGCCAGGCCATGCAGGCCCTGGAGCAGGACGGCCTCATCTACCGGGTGCCTGGCCGGGGCACCTTCGCCAGAGAGCCCAAGATCAGCCGCCGTCTCACTCGCCTCTCCAGCTTCAGCCAGGACATGCAGGAGCGCAACGTGCAGGTGGCCTCCCGCCTGCTGGATTTCCGCCAGGAGCCCGCCTCTGCCAGGGTGGCGGAGAAGCTGGATCTGCCCGCGGAGAGTCGGGTCTGGTTCATCCGGCGGCTGCGCCTGGCCGATGGCGCCCCCCTGGCCGTGAACACCTCCTACGTCCGCCTGCCCCAGGGCCAGTCCATCACCGTGGCCGAGCTGGAAGCCGCCGGCTCCCTCTGGACCTTGCTGGAGGAGAAAGGGGCCCGGCCTGTGGAGGCAGACCAGACCCTGGAGGCCATCCCCGCGCAGGCGGAGCTGGCCGAGCTCCTGGATCTGCCGGTGGGCGCACCGCTGCTCCTGGTGGAAGGGGTGGTCTACACCCGCTGGGGCGTGCCGGTGGAGTATTTCCAGGTCTTCAACCGGGGTGATCGCTACAAGTTCATCCTGCACCGGACCCGGTGAGCCGGCCCACAGGGCCATCCGGGCCGTCCAAGCGCACTGTTCGTCGTCCAGGCCCCCGTTCTCGCATTCCCACCCATCTCCATTCACTTTCACCAAGCTCACTTTCACCAAGGAGGAAAGACCATGCACCGCAAACCGTCACGCCTGGCATTCCTGGCCCTGCTGATGGTCCTGGCTCTGCTGGCCACCCAGTGCGCCGCGCCGCCAGCCCAGCAGCCGGCCGCCCCTGCCGCGCCGGCCGGGGAGGAGGCCAGCCAGGCCCCCGCCCCAGCAGCGGAGAAACCCTTCGCCGGCACCGAGCTGGTCCTGGCCAGCATGACCGACCAGTACGTGGCCGCCTTCCAGTACCTGATCCCCCTCTTCGAGGAGGAGACGGGCATCAAGGTGACCCTGGATCCTCTGGGCTACGTGGACCTCTACCAGAAGCTCACCGCGGACTTCGTGGGCCACACGGGCAACTATGACCTGATGACCGTGGACATCGTCTGGACCGGGGAGTACGCGGCCAACGGCTACACCCTGCCTCTGGACGACTTCATGGAGCGGGACAAGGATCAGCTGGCCCTGGACGACATCATGCCCGTGAGCTGGACCCTGGGCGAGTGGGAGGGCAAGCACTGGGCCTATCCGCTGGCTGGGTACGCCAACGTGCTCAACTATCGCAAGGACGTCTTCGCGGAGGCGGGCCTGGAGCCGCCCAAGACCCAGGAGCAGCTCCTGGAGTACGCGGAGAAACTCAACGACCCGGAGAACGACTTCTACGGCATCGCCCTGCTGGGGGCCAAGGGCCCGGCCGTGGCCCAGGACTACATGGTCTTCGTCCAGCAGCACGGCAGCAGCATCCTGGACGAGAACGGCGCGCCGGCCATCAACACCCCCAAGAACGTGGAGGTGCTGAAGTTCTTCGGCAAGCTCTTCGACTACGCCCCGCCCGGCGCCACGGACTACTGGTGGGATCAGCGGGAGACGGCCTTCCGCTCGGGCAAAGTGGCCATGATGGAGGGCTGGAGCATCGCCCGGGCCGGCTACGAGAACCCGGAGATCTCCTCCGTGGTGGGCAAGGTGGACATCGCCCTGGCCCCGGTGGCCGAGGGCATGGAGCCCAAGTACGGTTTCGGCGGCTGGGGCATCGGCATCAACGCCGATTCCGAGAACGCGGAGGCGGCCTGGGAGTTCATCAAGTGGCTCACCAGCCCGGAGATCCAGAAGGAGTGGATCCGCCACGATGGCGCGCCCATCCGCCGCAGCACCCTGGAGGATCCGGAGCTGAACCAGGAGTACCCCTGGTTCCCGGTGCTGCTGGAGTCCTTCGAGAAGGGCGACGGCGACTATCGCCCCCGCATCCCCGAGTACAGCATCATCCAGGACGCCCTGGGCACCACGGTCAACGCCTTCCTGGTGGGCGAGATGACCGCCCAGGAGGCCCTGGATCAGGCCCAGGCTCAGGTGGAAGCGGCCCTGAAGTAGTCCCGATCCCCTGCCATCGACCGGCGAGAGGGGATGGATCCTCGGCCAACGTGGATCCATCCCCTCCCCGGCCTGGAAGCCAAGCCCATGAAACGCTTCGTCCAAGCCCTGCGCAACGTGGAACGCCACTATCTGCTCCTGCTGGCGCCCCTGCTCATCTTCGTGGTGGCCATCGCCATCTACCCGCTGCTCTTCTCCTTTGGCATCAGCTTCTTCAAGTACCGGCTGACGGACCCCAACCAGACCAAGACCTTCCTGGGCCTAGCCAACTACATCACCGCCTTCCAGGACGCCCAGGTGCGCAAGGCCCTGGCCAACACCCTGGTCTTCGTCTTCGGCACGGTGACCACCGAGATGGCCGTGGGGCTGGCCCTGGCCCTGCTCCTCGCTGCAGAGACCCGGCTGATGCAGTTCATCCGCTCCTTCCTGCTCATGCCCATGGCCATCCCGCCCCTGGTGGTGGGGCTGGTCTGGCGTTCCCTCTACAACGTGGATTTCGGCGTCATCCCCTACTACCTGAAGCTCCTGGGCTTCGACCTGGGCCGGGGCCCTCTGGGCGAGTCGGCCACGGCCATGGCCGCGGTGATCCTGGTGGACCTGTGGGAGTGGAGTCCGCTGCTCATGGTCATCTTCCTGGCCGGGCTGAAGAGCCTGCCTAGCGAGCCCTACGAGGCGGCTCGGGTGGACGGGGCCAGCCGCTGGCAGCGTTTCGTGCACATCACCCTGCCCCTGCTCCAGCCCGTCTTCCTGGTGGGCCTGCTCCTCCGCACCATGCAGTCCTTCAAGGTCTTTGACATCATCTACGCCACCACGGCCGGCGGCCCAGGGACCGCCACCACGGTGCTCAACTACCACATCTACACCGTGGGCATGACCTTCTTCAACATGGGGTACGCCGCGGCCCTGGCCAACATCCTGCTGGTGGTGGTGGCCATTTTGTCCATCCTCTACGTCATGGTCCTGGAGCAGCGGCAGCTGTGAGAGCCGGCGAACCGTGGATGCAAAACGGTGGACGGCGGCCATCGATGAGACGCCCCTCCCGCCACCGGAGGATCCATTTGCCCGTTCACCCAGCCACCTGGTCACCCAACCATCTGGTCACCCAACCACCAGTCACCTAACCATCCATGAAAACATCCCTGCTGGAACGCATTTTCCTGAACATCGCCATCATTCTGGTCATCGCCTTCTTCATGATGCCCCTCTTCTGGCTACTGACCACCGCCTTCAAGTTCGGGCGAGATGCTTTCGCCATTCCGCCCAAGTGGATCTTCTTCGATTTCACCCTGCGCAACTTCCAGGAGGTGATCCAGAACACCAAGGTCTTCCGCTACCTGACCAACAGCATCATCATCACCACCGGGGCCACGGTCTTCTCCCTGCTCCTGGGCGTGCCGGCCGGGTACGCCATTGCCCGCAGCAAATCGGGGCTGATCAACACCTCGTCCTATTTCTTCCTCCTCCTGCTCATGATCCCGCCCATCGCCATGCTCATCCCCTTCTACCTGATCATGCGGGACCTGCACCTGCTGGGCACCTACGCCGCGGTCATCATCCTGGACACGGTCTTCGATGCCTCCTTCGTGGTCTGGATGATGCGCAGCTACTTCCAGGACGTGCCCCAGGAGATGGAGGAGGCGGCTCTGGTGGACGGCGCCTCCCACCTGGACGCCTTCCTCAAGATCGCCCTGCCCCTTTCCCTACCCGGCATCGTGGCCTCGGCCCTCTACTGCATCATCTTCTCCTGGAACGACTTCCTCTTCGCCCTCATGCTCACCTCGCCCAAGACCAAGACCATCCCCCTGGGCATCCTGGCCTCCTTCAGTTCCGTGGAGATCAGCTGGGGGATCATGGCGGTCATGAGCATCTTCGCCATCATCCCGGCGGTGATCATCTCCCTCTTCCTGAATCGCTACTTTGTCCAGGGGCTGACCATGGGCGCGGCCAAAGGCTAGCCAGAAGATCGGAGCTGGACCAGTGGAGGCTGAGAGGAACCCAGCACAGGGGACGAATCACCCAGTCACCCGATCACCCGACTGCCTCCGTCGCCTCCCGCCATTGCACTTTCATCACGAGGCAGGACCTCATCACAAGGAAGGACGCCATCCCCATGCCCGAATCAACCATGCGCCAGATGTGGAGCGAAACCCCCGGCCAGCTGGAGCTGCGCCGGCGTCCCATCTTCCAGCCCAAGGAAGACGAAGTGCTGGTGAAGGTGGCCTACACCGGCATCTGCCCCTGGGACGTGCGGGCCTTCTCCGGCAAATCCTCCGTGGCCTTTCCCCGGGTCCTGGGGCACGAGAGCGCGGGCGTCGTGGCCGGCTTCGGTGACAAGGTCACCGACCTGGCCCTGGGCCAGCCCGTGGCCGCGGACTTCATCGTCAAGTGCGGCTACTGCAAGGCCTGCCGCCGAGGACGCCCCAACCGTTGCCAGAACCCCACCTACCAGCAGTTCGCCGGCGGCTACGCGGACTACATCTGCCTGCCCCGGCGCAACATCTACCCCCTGCGCCCCACCACCAGCCTCAAGGCCGCCGCCTTCATGGAGCCCCTGGCCTGCGTGGTCCGAGGCCAGGAGATGCTCCAGCTCCATCCCGGGGACGTGGCCCTGGTAGTGGGCCTGGGCCCCATCGGCCTCATGCACATGCAGGTGGCCCGGAGCTTCGGCGCCCAGGTCATCGCCGCGGACCTGCTCCCCGCCCGGCGAGAAAAGGCCGCCGAGCTGGGCGCGACCTGGACGGTGGATCCCAAGGAGACGGATCTGGCCGCCTTCGTCCAGGAGGTGACCGACGGCTGGGGCGTGGACGCCGCGGTCATCGCCGTGGGCGTGGCCCCCCTGGTCGAACAGACCCTCCCCCTCCTGGCCCCGGGGGGGCGGCTGAACATCTTCGCCGGCATCTACCCCAAGCAGACCATCCAGCTGGATCCCAACCAGATCCACTACGGGGAATACATTCTCACAGGCTCCGCGGACAGCACCCCCCAGGACATGGAGCGGGCCCTGGAGCTCATCCAGAGCGGCCAGGTGGACACAGCGAGCCTCATCAGTCACCTCCTGCCCCTGGAGGAGCTGGGCCGGGGCTTCCAGATGGTGGCCAACCGGGAGGGGCTCAAGATCATGATGGCCATCAATCCGGACATCAATCCGATGGAGGAGAACAACGCCTAGACGCGGAAGGCGGCAGACGAGGGACGGCGAGGGCCGCGAGCCCAGGGAAGGGCAGGCGCCCAACCACCCGTTCACCCGCGCATCCGTTCACGCGATCGCCCACCACCCTTGATCCACAACCCGCCACAGCCACCCGGCCAGGACCATCGCCATGACCACCTCTGGCTCCAGCCTCATCCTAGCAGTGGACGTGGGCACATCGGCCCTGAAGGCGGTGCTCTACCAGGCCGACGGCCGTCTCCTCCAGGTGGCTAGCCAGGGCTACGGCTACCGCAGCCCCCAGCCAGGCTGGGCCGAGGCGGATCCCGAGGCGTGGTGGCGCGCCCTGGAAGGGGCCCTGGCCCAGCTGCAGGCCGAAGGATTTCCCCTGGGCCAGGTGGCCGCCCTGGGCGTCACCGGCCAGATGCACACCCCCGTGCTCCTGGACCGGGCCGGCCAGGTGATCCCTCCCACCATCCTCTGGCTGGACCGGCGGGCCCAGGCCGAGGCCCAGGAGCTCCGGGAGCGGCTGGGCCTGCCCCCCTTCCGCCTGAGCGGGGCCCACTCCCTGCCCAAGCTCCTCTGGCTGGCCCGCCACCGCCCCCAGGTGATGGCCCGGGTGCGCAGCCTCCTCTGGCCCAAGGACTACCTGCGCTTCCGCCTCACCGGCCGCCGACTCACGGACCTCACCGACGCGGACGGCTCCGGCCTGCTGGACCGGACGCGCCGGGCCTGGTCCCTGGAGCGGCTGGCCCTGGTGGGGCTGGATCCCGAGGTGCTGCCCCCCCTGGCCCCGCCCCAGGAGGATGCTGGCCCCCTGCTCCCGGGAGTGGCGAAGGCCCTGGGCCTGCCCCCTTCCGCCCGGGTCATCGTGGGCGCGGGGGACGTCCTGGCCCTGCTGGGAGGCGCGCCCCCAGCGCCGGAGCGGCTCAACTGCTCCCTGGGCAGCTCGGCCATGCTGGCCACCCCCCTGACGGAGGAGGAGAGCCTGCCACCCCAGGAGCAGCGCATGCACGTCTACGAGCTGCCCCCCTACCGCCTGCTCAACGCCGTCCTCTCCACCAGCGGCCGGGCCCTGACCTGGGCCTGGCAGGGGCTCTTCTCTGCCGAGACGCCCCTGAGCCAGGTGCTGGAGATGGCCCAGGGGACGCGGCCAGGCAGCGACGGTCTGATCTTCCTGCCCTTTCTGGCCGGTGAGCGCAGCCCCTACTGGAACGATGGCCTGCGGGGCGGCTTCTACGGGCTGACCCTGGCCCACAGCCGGGCCCACATGGTCCGGGCAGTGCTGGAGGGGGTGGCCTACAGCCTGCGCCACCTGCTGGAGATCGCCCAGGAGCTGGCCCATCCCATCCAGGAGCTGGCCCTTTCGGGCGGGGGCGCGGAGGTGGCCGGCTGGCCGAACATCATCGCCCAGGTCTGCCAGCGGCCTGTGCGCATCCACGCGGGGAAGGAGTGCGTCACCCGCCCCCTCTTCGCCTACTGCCGCACCGTCCTGGAGCCAGGTCTCTCCTTCCAGGAAGCCCTGCTGGCCACCTTCCAGGAGCCGCCTCAGGAGTTCCTGCCCGACCCGGCCCTGGCGGGGATCTACGATCCCCTCTACCGCCGCTACCGGGCTTGGGCGGAGGTGGTGGCGGGCTGGGAAGGAACTTCTCCCAATTTCTAGCGCCAAAATCCACACCCACACTCCACACCCAAAGGAGTTTTCCATGGTCGGAAAAGATCGTCGCCTGAGCCGTCTCTTCGTAGGAGAGCAGAGGCGCTGCCTCCTCTCGCCCCTGGACCACGGGGGCTGGCTGGGACCGGTGCGGGGCATTCACCGCCCCCGCGCCATCGTGCGGGAGGTCATCGCCGGCGGGGCCAACGCCCTGCTCATCTCCCCGGGCTTCTACAAGGTGACCGCGGCGGAGATCCCGCCCTCGGTGGGCATCGTCCTGCGCATCAGCTTGACCGCGGGGCTGAGCCTGGAGGGCACCCAGGAGACGCCCATCGCCTCCCTGGAGACGGCCCTGCGCATGGACGCGGACGCGGTGGCCGTCTCGGTCTTCTTCGGCCGGGCCGGGGACGTGGCCATCTACCGCTGGCTGGCCCAGATCATCGACGCCGCGGCCAAGGTGGGCATGCCCGTGGTGGCGGAGATGATGCCCCCCTTCGACGAGCGGGCCTACCAGGCCACGGCCATCGCTCACGCAGCGCGCATCGGCATGGAGATGGGCGCGGACGTGATCAAGACCAACTACAGCGGAGATGTGGCGGAGTTCCAGGAAGTGGTGGAGTCGGTCTCCGTGCCCATCATCGTGGCTGGGGGGCCCAGCAGCGGAGACGACGAGGCCACGGTCCAGATGGCCCGGGATGCGGTGACCGCGGGCGCGGCCGGGGTGGCCATCGGCCGCCGGGTCTGGCAGTCCGAGGACCCCCGGGGGCTCACCGCTCGCCTGCGGGACGCCCTGTTCGGGTAGATGCAGCTCCGGTGGCCCGGGCTGTCAGCGTCCAGGGAGCGTGGTCGGTGTGGGCGCGAGGATTGGGGTGGGCGCCGGGCCGTAGCGGGAGTAGGGCGCGGGCGGGGGTCCGGCGTCCGGCGGGATGGGCGGGCCGTCGGGGATGCGACGCAGGTCCTCGCAGGAGACGAAGCGCACATCCCGCCAGCGGAAGCCCTGGGCCCTGAAGGTGGGGATGTCCTTGACCCAGCGCTTCCTGCCCCGCTCCAGCAGGTAGATGTGGGGGCTGTCGCACTTCAGTAGAACGGGGTATCCCTCCCCGTACACCGCGCGCTGAACCGAGCGGGGCAGCTCCGCGAAGGCGGGGCCGGGGGGCCGCCCGAAGAGCCAGGGTGTGGCCAGGACGACGACCAGGGCCCACAGGGCATAGACCACCGCGCCCCGGGCGAAGACCCGCTTCAGCGCCGGCACCCACTCCCCTTCCGACCCCACACGCCGTTGACTCGCCAGCAGGTGGAGCAGCAGGCCGATGTTGACCACGTTCCAGCCCATGAAGGCCAGCCGATTGGGCGTCAGTCCGCCGCGCCAGGTGCGGTAGGCGATGGCGAAAAGGGCATAGCCCCCCACCAGCACCGCCAACGCGGCCAGGGCCAGGATGCCCCGCCGCAGCCATCGTGCCTGGGATCGGGAGAGATCCTCTGCCCCCGCAGGCGTGACGCCCAGCAGCAGGAGCATCACCGCGAAGAGCATGACGTTGTAGATGATGAGCACATCCCGGTTGGTCAGCGGCGCCCGGAAGTTGAAGGGGATGAAGACCAGATAGACGGCCAGGACCACCAGGATCAGGGGCAGGATCAGCCGCAGGATCAGGGCAATAACCTTGCTCAGCCCCTCATCGAAGGACTGCTCTCCAGGGGCGCGGGTGGGGTCGTAGAGGATGGCCGTGGCCAGGAGAGGGATCAAGCCTGCCCCCCCGGCGACGAGGAGACGCATCACCCACTCGGGCAGATTCACCCCCAGCACGTTGAACAGGCCCGCGGTGATCCCCACGAAGACGCCTCCCACCAGGACGAACATCCCCGCCAAGATCACCACCTCCAGCATCTTCATCAGCAGGGCAAAACGGTCCGCCACGCCCTTGGCGCCGGCCAAGACAACGAAACCGATCCCGGCCAGGGCCAGGATGGGCAGGTGGATCGCGCCCAGGTTGAGGTACTGCTCGATGGCCACGCGAGGGACCATCCACTGGGAGGCTCCGTACAGGTAGAGGCTGAGAACGGCGAGCCCGGCAACCCCTGTCAACGTCCGCCGCCACCGGGCCCTGCCCGCCAGGGAGAAATAGACCAGAATGAAGGCGGCCGCGATGGGCATCCAATAGGCCACCAGCCAGGGCATGTAGCCGTACAGGTCCCCGGGCAGGCGGAACATGTACCGATCATCCGACAGCCACCAGAAGAGGAGCCCGTTGAGGAGCGCCAGGGGGATGGCCCAGCGCCAGGCCACCATCCGCCTCCGAACAGATCTCCCCGGGTAGGTCAGCCGGGCATGCCAGGCAGCCAGGAGCAGGTTGGCCGGTTCCTGGGCGTAGCGGAGTTGGATGGCCAGGGCAAAGGCCTCCACCTGATCGTCCTGTTCCAGCTGGCGGAAGGTCCTCTCCAGGGCCTCCGGTTCCAGCGGCTCGGGCAGTGGGAAGGGAGATTCGTCCATAGGATCGCCTCCTGAACAAGGTTCGGGCACGCGAGAGAGCGAAGCCCTCGATTCACCTTGTCCATCATAGGCCGATTGCCCAGGCCAGTCAGGACATTTCCCTCTCCGAAAGCCTACGCTGCCCGCCAAGGGCCAAAGGAGCCAAAGGCCGCCACTTGCGCGGATCTGCGCGCCGGATCTACACTGTAGCCGACGGCTCATTCGGATTCACACCCCATGCACGGAGCGTTGACCATGAGCAAGCAGGCAGAGAGACCCGACACCCAGGAGCTGTTCCCCATCCCGGAGCACCTGAAGATCGTCACCGTGGCCGAGATGCAGCGGCTGGAGCAGGAGAGCGACGCCCGGGGCCACTCCTTCGCGGCCATGATGGAGGAGGCCGGGGCCGGGGTGGCCCAGGCCATCCAGGAAGAGACGCCGGTGCTCTACAAGGAGATGCCGGTGCTGGTCCTGGTAGGGCCGGGCAACAACGGCGGAGATGGCCTGGTCTGCGCCCGTCACCTGCAGGAGGCCGGCTACGAGCCCCTGATCTACCTCTGGAAGCGGGCCACGGACCCGGAACACGACTACCAGGGCCACTTCAACCGGCTGGTGGAGATGGGAGTGACCCACGCCCGGGCCGAGGAGGACGAGAACCTGGCCCTGCTGGACGAATGGCTGGCCAGCGCCGGCATCGTGGTGGACGCTTTCCTGGGCACCGGCGCCAACCGCCCCATCCAGGGGCTGCTGGCCCAGATCCTGGAACGGGTGGCCCAGGCCCAGAAGGATCGGCGACACGATCCAGAGGCGGAGGAGCTGCACGTGGTGGCGGTGGACTGCCCCAGCGGCCTGAACTGCGACACAGGCCAGGCGGATCCCCACACCCTCACCGCGGACCTGACCGTCACCTTCGGCTATGCGAAACGAGGCCAGTTCATCTTCCCCGGCGCGGCCCTGGTGGGGGATCTCATCGTGGCCGATATCGGCATCGACCCGGAGCTGGCCCAGGAGATCCGCACCTTCGCCCTGAAGCCGGAATGGGTGGGCCTCCTCCTGCCCCCGCGCCCGGTCTACAGCCACAAGGGCACCTTCGGCAAGGGCATGGCCGTGGTGGGCAGCGTCAACTACCCCGGCGCGGCCCGGCTGAGCTGCACCGCCATGGGCCGAGTGGGCGCGGGGCTGGTCACCGGCGCGGTGCCCCACCCCGTCTGGGGGCCTGTGGCCACAGGGCTGACCGAAGCCACCTGGCTCCTCCTCGCCCACGAACTGGGCGTGGTCCACGAGGATGCAGTGCCCCTGGTCCAGAAGCACCTGGCCGGTTACGACGCTCTGCTGGTGGGCTGCGGCTTGACCCAGGAAGAGCCAGCCCAGGATTTCCTCCGGGCCCTGCTCGGCCAGGGGGAAGGGGGCAAACACTCGGTGTTGCCATCCACCTTCCGCAGCGTGCTGGAGTCCGCGGAGAACGAGGAGGCGGGCAGGCAGAAACCCGGAAGCCAGCCCAGCGGTCCCACCTTCGGGCCCAGCCCTCGACAGGAGAGCGTCCAGGCTGCTCCCTCCCGGCTGCCTCCCCTGGTCGTGGACGCGGACGGGCTCAACAACCTGGCCAAGCTGGAGAACTGGCCGGCGCTCCTGCCGGAGCAGGCC
>Ga0256841_1002359_pt1 | contig 15128 bp, 13 predicted proteins | sample 356308metaG_FD_185971 | JGI IMG/M metagenome (GOLD analysis project Ga0256841, IMG submission 185971) | Hydrothermal vent microbial communities from Mid Atlantic Ridge, Atlantic Ocean - 356-308 | ecosystem: Environmental > Aquatic > Marine > Hydrothermal vents | place: Atlantic Ocean: Mid...
TCTTTCAAGGTAAAGTAAAGATGGCCGGATGCCGGGCGGGACAGGTTGGAGATTTCTCCTGCCACCCACAGTTTGGGGAAGCTGTCGGCCAAAAGCCATTTCACTTCCCGGTTGAGGCGGGAAACCGAATAAACATCACGCTCCGTCGAGAGTGGCGAAAAAACGTAAGCCATCAATCCACGATCCGTTTAAAACGGTGAATTTGCCGCCGTTGTTTTTTATCCGGCCGGCGGGGCGGATGGTCCAGGGTGCTTTTTTCCGCCCGCCGGCGGGCGACTTCTTCTTGCCTTCGGGCGTGGCTTTCCGGGCTTTCCTCATACAATAACGCGGCTTCCTTGGCGGGGCGGCGCTGGGTATTGAGGGCGACGACTGTGATTTCCCAGCTGTAGGGCTCTTTGGTGATTTCTATCCGGCTGCCGGGCGTGATTTCCTTGCTGGGTTTTACCCGCTGTCCATCCACGTGTACCTTGCCGCCTTTGATGGCCTCCGTGGCCAGCGCCCGGGTCTTGAAAAAGCGGGCGGCCCACAGCCATTTGTCGAGACGCATTTTTGCTAATGATTCGTTCATGGCGATGAATGTGACAAAGTTGAACTAATGATGCCAGAATATCGGGGCCGGTTGTGACTGGATTTTTGTTTATCGAGGTAGGATATGAATCTAGAGAAGGTCATTTTTGGCTTTTTTATCGTATTGGCATTGACGCTGAATTTTGGGTTTTTCCTGGGGGAGCTGGACAATCCGCAATATCACAATGTGTATGAATTGTTTATTTTAGTGGTTGTAAATCTAATTGCCACAGGGCTCAAGCTGGGGGACCGGACCCAGATCGGAGCGATTTTGCTCTCCACCAGCCTGGTGGCTGACATGGAATTGATTGCTGCCTCCATCTATTGGACCGTGGTGGTTCACGTGACTGAAACAGGGATGACGCCGGATGTGACCGCGAGCATCGTTTCCCTGAGCGGTGGCGCGCTGGTGGCCAATATCGTCTCCGTGATTATGGTGGTGGCCGAGACCTTGATGTTAAGGCGCTGAAACATGCCAACAGTTCCCCAAAGCAATCCTGTCACTTACATCGTCTTGCGCGAAATGCGCACGCCGCTGCTGGTGTTGATTTGCGTCTATTCTGTGGCGATTATCGGCATGGCTCTGGTGCCGGGCAGGGATGGCCAGCCCATGAGCCTTTTTCATGCTTTTTATTTTGTCATGTACACCGCCACCACCACCGGCTTTGGAGAGATACCGGAAACGTTCAGCGATGCTCAAAGGATCTGGGCCATTGTTTGTCTGTTTGTCACAGTGATTGCCTGGTTGTATGCCATCGGAGCCATCATCCGCTTGTTGCAGAACCGTTTTTTCCAGTTGGCGGTGGATGAAATGCGGTTTGCCCGGGCAGTCGAACGTTTGCCGGGAAAATATTATATTCTCTGTGGTTTTGGCGACACGGGTAGCCTGTTGGCCCGCGGCTTGAGCGATGCCGGAATCCCCGCGGTCATTCTGGACAAGGATGAAAACCGGATCAAGGCATTGCAGCTTCGTGATTATACCGTCCCGATGCCGGGGCTTTGTTGCGATGCCAGCGTTCCAAGATTCTTGATTGAGGCGGGTGTGGAGTCTCCCTATTGTTTGGGTGTGATTGCCCTGACCCATGACGAGGAAGTCAATTTAAAAATCGCCGCGGTTTCCAGGTTGTTGAATCCAGATGTTCGCATTATTGCCATGTCGGCATCGGCTTTCCATGAAGAAACCCTGGCTACATTAGGGAAAGATACGCATTTTGTCGATCCCTTTAAAGTATTTGCCAAGGGCTTGGGAGGGGCCATTGGTAATCCGGCACTGTATGTGCTTAATGAATGGTTGTCCCGGGCAAAAGGCGCCTCCCTTGAAAGAAAATTGAATATGCCCTCTAAATCCCAGGGGCATTGGATTATTTGTGGCTATGGGCGGATGGGTAGAGAGTTGTACAACATATTAAGCGGCAAAGGTATTGCTACTGCTGTGATTGATCCCCATCCCCCGGATCAGGATATCGAAATATATATCCGTGGGCGAGCCACTGCCAAAACCCTGAAAGCGGCGGGGATAGACCGGGCAGTGGGGATTGTGGCCGCCAATGACGATGATGGCCATAATTTGAGTATTTTGATTAATGCCAGAGGTTTGCACCCCAATATCTTCATGATTGTCCGGCAAAACCGTCATCATAATGAGATTGCCTTCAGCGCCGCCGATGCGGACATCATCATGCAGCCTTCTTTGATTACGGCGCGCAGAATTTTATTCATGCTGCAGGCGCCTTTGCTGCGGCCTTTTTTTATTTTCTTACTCCAATGCCACAAAGATCATCCCCAATTCATGGAAACTTTATTCCAACGCTTGAAAAAGACTTTTGGTAGGGCCAAGCCCCATCTGTTTACGTTGAATCTTGAGTCTGAAAATGCATTGGCCTTGACCGCCGCCTGGGAACAGGGGGCGGAAATAAAGTTGGGGGATATTCTGCGAGATCCCCGGGACAGGACCTCCCGGTTATCAATCGTACCGTTTGTGCTTCGTAAAGGCCAGGAATTGATTTATCTTCCTGATGACAGCGTTCTTCTGGAGCAGGGAGATCAATTACTATTGTGCGGGACTGAATCAGCCTTGCGCTTGCTGGATGCCAGCCTGAATAACATCTATATGTTGTTTTATGTAATTACCGGCCGCGAAATGCCACGCGGATATTTTATGCGGTGGTTGCGCCGCAAGCTGGAAGGTGCTGATGTGGAAAATTGGCATGTTCGCCAAGAAGAGATGGGTTAGTGCTTCGTTCTAACCCGGCTATTTCAAAAGACGGCGAGAGCGCCGTCTTCTTTGATTTGATTCTGGTTTTGGAAATAATTCATGCACTTTTTTGCAGCCCCTTAGGCACTGAAAAAACCACCTTTTCCTCGACGCCGGGGGTTTCTTCCACCATTTGTCCACCCCACTCGCGAAGCTTGGCAATGACTTGTTGCACCAAAATTTCAGGCGCGGATGCGCCCGCTGTTACCCCAACGGTTTTTGCATTTTGCAGCCACTCCCGTTGCAGGTGGCTGGCGTCATCTAAAAGATAGGCCGATTTGCCCAGTTTCTCGGCAATTTCCCGCAAACGATTGGAGTTAGAGCTATTGGGTGAACCTACTACCAGCATGACATCGCATTGCCGGGCCAGCTTTTTGACCGCATCTTGGCGGTTTTGAGTGGCGTAGCAAATGTCTTCCTTTTTCGGCCCCATAATTTTCGGGAAGCGCCGTTTCAAGGCATCGACAATGGCCTGGGTATCATCCATGGAGAGGGTGGTTTGGGTGACATAGGCCAGATTGTTTTCGTCGTGGACCTGTAGTTTTTCCACATCTTCCGGTTTTTCCACCAAGTAGATGCCGCCTTTGGGATTACCCGTTTGATATTGCCCCATGGTGCCTTCGACCTCCGGGTGACCGGCGTGGCCGATGAAAACAATTTCATGGCCGGCCCTGGCGTGACGGTGGACCTCGATATGCACCTTGGTAACCAAGGGGCAGGTGGCATCAAAAACTTTCAGGTTGCGCCCTTTGGCTTCCTCTTGGACTTTTTTGGAGACGCCGTGGGCACTGAAGATCAAGGTTGCCCCTTCTGGGACGTCGGTAAGGTCTTCAATGAAAACCGCGCCCCGGCGCCTCAGATTTTCCACCACATAACGATTGTGCACCACTTCGTGCCTTACATAGACAGGAGCGCCGAAAGTGTCAATTGCTCGTTCGACAATTTCAATTGCCCTGTCGACGCCGGCGCAGAAACCTCTGGGATTGGCAAGTAGAATTTGCATATTTATTTCCGAAATAGTTCTTCTTAAATGAGTGATTGTTGGGAGACAATAATACCGTCTTCATCGGCATAGAGAAAATGCCCGCTGCGAAAGTTGACTCCGGCGAAGGTGATTAATACGTCCCGCTCACCGAGGCCGCGTTTATGACTTTTCAAGGGATGGGTATGCAAAGCACGGATTCCGATCGGCATCTGATTGATGGCCGCCGAATCCCGTATGCATCCATAGATTACCAGTCCGGACCAACCGTTATCCATGGCCCGTCGGGCCAGGTTATCCCCGAGCAGGGCACAACGGTGAGAGCCGCCGCCATCGATGACTAAGACTTTGTCGTTTCCTGGCTTTTTTAGCGTTTCTTGCACCAGTACATTATCTTCAAACACTTTGAGGGTAGCAATTTGCCCGCCGAACGCCCGCTTGCCGCCAAAAATCTGAAACATGGGTTCGGCGATTTGAAAGTGCTCGGTACTAGAGAAGCGGTCGCATAAATCAGCGGTTTTGATTTCTTTCATAAAAAGTGAACCTGTGGTAAGGAAACGCCTCTAAATTCATTCAGATTCCACACGTTTATAATACGGGTGATTGGCGAATTTTGACAGAATCTGTTTTAATACCAACTATTCCCGTGCTCCAGTGGTACCGCTTGCAGCGATAGATAAGAACAAGGAGAAAGAGGATGTCTAAGGGCCAGAACTTACAAGATCCATTTTTAAACACACTCAGAAAAGAACATATTCCTGTTTCCATATACTTGGTGAATGGAATCAAGCTCCAAGGCAAAATTGATTCCTTCGACCAATACGTTATCATGCTCAAAAATTCCGTCAATCAAATGGTGTATAAACACGCCATCTCTACTATTGTACCGGCCCGCCCAGTCCGTATTCCTCACGCCGGAGAAGAAGGGGACAAAAGCGAATGAGCCTATTCCCCGCTTTGGTTCATGCAATTTTTTGAACGGCCCGGCACGGGTGAGCGTGCTGTTCTGGTTCATCTTGCCACCACCTTTGATACCGAAGATTTAAATGAGCTGGAAGCTTTAGCTCATTCGGCCGGTGCGCAGCCGGTGGCTATTATGCGGGGTGGCCGCCGTCAACCGGATCCCCGTTTTTTTATTGGTAAAGGGAAGCTGGAAGAATTAAAACAAGCAGTGGTCTGTAACGATGCTCAACTTGTTTTATTTAATCATGCGCTCACCCCAAGCCAAGAGAGAAACCTGGAGAAAGAACTGGCTGTACGGGTGGTGGACCGCACAGGCTTGATTCTGGATATTTTTGCTCAGAGAGCCAGGTCCTATGAGGGTAAGCTGCAAGTAGAACTGGCTCAATTACAGCACTTGGCAAGCCGTTTGGTGCGGGGTTGGACTCACTTGGAGCGGCAAAAGGGTGGTATTGGCTTACGCGGACCTGGTGAAACCCAGTTGGAAACAGACCGCCGGTTGATTGGTCAGCGGATTCGCCAAATTCAGCAGCGTTTGCGTAAAGTGGCAAAACAACGCGAACAGGGTAGAAATGCCCGGAAAAAGGCGGAACTGCCGACAGTGGCTTTAGTAGGATATACCAACGCCGGCAAATCCACTTTGTTTAATAGCCTGACCCAGGCCCAAGTCTATGCGGCGGATCAGCTTTTTGCGACCTTGGATTCCACTTTGCGAAGAATTGAGTTGCCTGGCGGCAACGCTGCGGTTTTGGCTGATACGGTCGGCTTTATTCGTCATTTACCCCACGAACTCATAGCGGCTTTCCGTTCCACGCTTCAAGAAACCTGTGAAGCCGAAGTGGTGTTGCACGTCATCGATGCGACTTCGGAGCAGCGTGAGGAAAATATAGAGGCAGTCAACGCCGTCCTTAAAGAACTGGGCATTGATCAAGCCCGAGTCATTGAGGTTTTCAATAAAATCGACAAAATTCAACGGACGCCGCGACTTGAATACAATGCAGAGGGCCGCCCTAGCCGGATATGGTTGTCCGCACAGACTGGTGAAGGCTTGGGGTTATTGTGCCAAACATTGACAGAGGTGGTTGCCGCAGACAAGATACACGCCAAATTGCATCTGGCACCTGCCCAGGGCCATCTCCGGGCGCAGCTCTTCAGGCTGGGGAATGTTTTGAGTGATACGGTGGGGGATGACGGTGGCTGGGATATGGAAGTGGAATTGCCGCGTAAACATCAGGTTTTGCTCGACGCTGTTGAATGTCGGTCCTAGCTTCACTGGGATTTAATGTTACGGAGCCTCTGACTTAATTCAGAGGCTCGTGAGGCACATGGATGTGCCGCCAAAGTCAGTCACTGTAAGTGATTGACTTTGTGAGAAAAACAAAAATCGTAAGTTTTTTTTCGCTCTCTGAACAAGCCCAGGATGACTTGTTCAGAGGTTCCTTAATTAATACGCTAATTTTGTTGCAAGAATATTGGTTAAACAAGTTTTTTAGGATTTAGGTTGCTGCAAACGAGCAATTTTTTTCGGTTCCCGCTAAAATAGCGGCCCTGAATTTGCAAAGTGCTGATAATTGATATTAACTGCTCAGGCATAAGACAGTAGGGGTTTGAATGCCAAGGAAATTAATCTGTTGAGTTGGTTTTACAACAATTAATATAGCGAGCGCTCTCTCGGGTTGAGAAGAAATTAGAATTTTTTTCTGGGCAATGGAACCCGCAAAAAGCGCTGGCAAGAATAATCCATTGTCCGAATTCACAATCATTTTATTTAGGAGCAAAGGCATGTCCTGGAACGAACCGGGTGGAGGTAAGAAAGATCCTTGGAGTGGCCAAGACCAATCCGGCGGGCCACCGGATCTTGAAGAGGTGATTCGATCGCTTCAGGAGAAGATTGGCGGAATTTTTGGCGGTGGCCGAGGCGCGCCTTCTGATTCGTCATGGTTGATATGGTTGCTGGTCGGTGTGGTCTTGTTGCTGTGGCTGGCTTCGGGGATGTATATCGTCCAGGAAGGTAACCGTGGCGTGGTCACCCGGTTTGGCAAGTATACGGAGACCACCTTGCCAGGTTTGCACTGGCACTTGCCCTATCCTGTGGAAACAGTAGAAATTGTCGATGTGGAGCATCAACGGTTTTTGGAGTTGGGCTATCGTTCCGGTGGCCGTCAGCAGCCCTTGGGGTCGGTTCCCCAGGAGGCTTTGATGTTGACGGGGGATGAGAATATCGTCGACGTAAGATTGGCGGTGCAATACACCATCAGCAATGCCAGGGACTTCCTGTTTAATATCAAAGGCCCTGAAAACACCTTGCGGGAAGTCACAGAAAGTGCCTTGCGCGAGGTCGTTGGCCGTCACACCATGGATTTTGTCCTGACCGAGGGGCGCAGTGAGATTGCCGCCGAGGTCAAGAAACTAACTCAGGAAATCATGAATACCTATCAATCAGGCATTGCCATTGCTACCGTGAATCTGGTGGATGCGCAACCGCCTGAAGAAGTCCAGGGGGCTTTCGAGGACGCGATTAAAGCGCGGGAAGACAAGCAGCGCTTTATCAATGAAGCCCAGGCTTATGCAAATGAAGTCATTCCAAAAGCCCGCGGTCAGGCAGCGAGAATTCTGGAGGAAGCTCAGGGTTACAAACAAAAGATTGTGGCCAAGGCCCAAGGGGAAGCGAGCCGCTTCGAGCAGATTCTGGCAGAGTATGAGCAAGCGCCAGAAGTGAACCGGATTCGCATGTACCTGGATGCCCTGGAGTCGGTGTTGGGTAAGACAGATACAGTGATGGTGGATGTGAAAGGTGGCAACAATCTGCTTTATCTGCCACTGGATAAATTTCAATCCAAAGCCCAGGGGCCGAAAACCCAGTCAGCGCCAGTGTCCAGTCAGGAAGCTGCGCGCAGAATGTTGCAACAAAGGCAACCGGCGCTGCGGCGAAGCGTGCGCGGTCGTGAAGGGAGGGGACGTTAATGGCACAGAGTAAATTTGGCCTGGGACTACTAGTCCTACTGATGCTGTTGGGCTACGGATCGGTATTTACCGTCCATGAAACGGAAAAGGCAATCAAGTTCCGGTTTGGAGAAATCGTACGCTACGATTACAGCCCGGGATTGCATTTTAAGGTGCCGGTGCCAGTATGGAACAGTATTAAGAAATTCGATGCCCGGATTTTAACCCTGGATTCCAAGCCGGAGCGTTTTCTGACCTCAGAGAAGAAAAACGTGATTGTCGATTCCTTCGTCAAATGGCGGGTGAACAATGTCAAGACTTTTTACATTACAGTGGGAGGCGATCCCCGGCAAGCGAATATCCGCCTGGATCAAATCATCAAGGATGAACTGCGCAGCGAGTTCGGGAAACGCACGATCCGCCAATTGGTGGCTACCGACCGTGAAGCCATCAGACAGATATTGTTAAAGGCGACCAAGCCCATCGCAGACAGATTGGGGATCAATATTATTGATATTCGTATCAAACGTATTGACCTGCCACCACAGGTTTCTAGTTCGGTTTACCGGCGGATGGAGTCGGAACGGGCCCGAGTGGCGCGGGAATTTCGCTCGCAAGGGATGGAAGCGGCGGAACGGATTCGTGCCGATGCCGACCGGCAACGGGAAGTCATTGTGGCGGAAGCGCTCCGTGACGCGGATAAGACCCGGGGTGAGGGGGATGCGGTCGCTGCCGACGTTTATGCGAAAGCCTTCGACAAAAACCGTGAGTTCTATTCCTTTTACCGGAGTTTAGGTGCTTACCAGAAGACCTTCTCCCAGGAAGGTGACATGATTATTCTTGAGCCGACCTCAGACTTCTTTAAGTACTTCAAACACGCCATGCCGGAGCAAAAGTAACGAGAAGGGGCTGGGGAGTTACCCCGGCCCTGTCTTTCTGGTTTTTGTGACGGATTTACCACAGTTTGATATCCGGCATGATCATGTTCGGATTTCAGAGATAACCAAAGCTTATGGCCATGAGAAATTTGCCTGTCGAACGATGGCTATTGCCGGATGGTATCGAAGAGCTCCTGCCCGGCGAGGCTCAGCGCATGGAGGCGCTTAGGAGACGATTGCTCGATACTTTTTGTGCATGGGGTTATGAACTGGTGACGCCGCCGTTGATAGAGTTTCTGGACTCTCTCTTGACCGGCGCGGGCCATGACCTGGAACTGCAGACTTTCAAGCTGACCGATCCTGCCAGCGGGCGATTGCTTGGACTTAGAGCCGACATGACGCCTCAGGTTGCCCGTATCGATGCCCATAATTTGAAGCAAAAAGGGCCTACTCGTCTTTGTTACACCGGGCCAGTGCTTCATGCCTACGGAGATGCGTTAGATGTTTCCCGCAGTCCCATGCAGACCGGTGCCGAACTGTATGGTTGTGCTGATATCGAGGCGGATCTGGAAATTATTCGTCTGATGCTGGAAACGTTGGCACAAGCTGGCGTGCTTGATGTTCACCTGGACCTGGGACACGTTGGGATCTATCGGAGCCTGGCTGATCAAGCTGGTCTGGATTGCGAAGATGAAGAAAGTTTGTTCGCGATTTTGCAGCGCAAATCCAAACCGGATTTGCTGGAATTTTTAGCAGATTACGACTGCCCGCCGGAGATAAAGGCAATGTTGGTTGCTTTGGTGGACTTGAATGGTTCGTTCGATGTCTTGACCGAAGCGCGAAAAACCTTGGCTAATGCCGACAGGGCTGTCATTTCTGCCATTGATATTTTAGAAACAACGGCTTTAAATTTAAGAAAAACATTTCCTGGCCTTCCTATTCATTTCGATTTGGCGGAGCTGCGCGGTTATCATTATCACACCGGTCTTGTATTTGCCGCGTTAGTGCCGGGATTTGGCAAGGAAATCGCCCGGGGCGGGCGGTATGACGCTATCGGCGAGGTGTTTGGCAGAGCCCGGCCAGCCGTGGGGTTCAGTACGGATCTCAAGCTTCTATTAAGTTATAGTGCCAACTTTGATATGCCAACATCTAAACGTGTGGTTGCCCCCCTAAGCGATGATCCTGATTTGTTGGATACAGTACATCAACTTCGCCACCAAGGGTGGCAAGTGATTCATGCTCTGCCCAATGAAGCTATCGATGATGCTGAAAGCTCTCACCGTCTGGTGCGCGGAGAAAACGGTTGGGAAGTGATATCTGAATAAATTTTGCTTATGAACCAAGCGTGCCTCGCAGTACCAGGCTCTCAATGGTTAGAGGCATAAATAACTCAATGTAATTAAGTGTGAATATTTTTATATGAGCAAAACTGTCATTGTCATCGGGACTCAGTGGGGGGACGAAGGAAAAGGGAAAATCGTCGATTGGCTGACCGATCGCGCCAATGCGGTAGTACGTTTCCAAGGGGGGCATAATGCCGGTCATACCCTGGTCATTGATGGGCGGAAAACGATTTTGCACCTGATTCCTTCCGGGGCGTTACACTCGGGAGTCGAGTGCCTGATTGGCAACGGCGTGGTGCTATCGCCTTCTGCCTTGCTGCAAGAGATTGAATGTCTGGAACAGGCGGGCATGGAGATTAGAAGCCGGTTGAAAATCAGCGCCGCTTGTCCGCTGTTGTTACCGGTCCACGTGGCCCTGGATCAGGCTCGGGAAGGCGCCCGGGGCGAAAAAGCCATTGGCACTACCGGCCGTGGCATAGGGCCGGCTTATGAAGATAAAGTCGCCCGTAGAAGCCTGCGCGCCGAAGACTGGCGGGATCCAAATGCCTTATCGGAAAAATTGAGACATTTATTGGATTACCACAATTTTATTCTCAAGAATTATTTTCAGGCACCTGTCATTGATTATGAAGCGGCGCGGGACGAATTGTTGGCGTGGGGGGAAATTTTAAGCCCGCTGGTATGCGATCTATCCGCGCGTTTGCAAACCTTACGCCGGGAAGGGGCGAACCTTTTGTTTGAAGGCGCGCAAGGTGCCTTGCTCGATATCGATCATGGGACCTACCCTTATGTTACCTCTTCCAATACCACAGCGGGTGGAGCTACTTGTGGTTCTGGCCTGGGGCCGCTGGATTTTGATTATGTGTTGGGAATCACCAAAGCCTATTCCACCCGGGTAGGCAACGGTCCGTTTCCTACCGAACTGCACGACGCGGTGGGCCGGCACTTGGCGGAAAAAGGCCGCGAATTTGGCGCCACAACCGGCCGTCCTCGCCGTTGTGGCTGGTTTGACGCCGTGGCAATGCGAAAGTCTGCTTGCTTGAATAGCTTGTCAGGCCTCTGCCTGACCAAATTGGATGTCTTGGATGGATTACGGGAAATCGGCATCTGCGTGGCTTATGAGCTGGATGGCGAGCGGATAGATGGGGCCCCCATGGGCGCGGGTGATTATGCCCGCTGCCAGCCGGTGATAGAAACCATGCCGGGGTGGCAAGAATCCACTGTCGGGATGACACAAATGGACCAATTGCCCGCGAATGCCATTCAATACATACGCCGGATCGAAACATTGCTGCAAGTGCCGGTAGTGATTCTTTCGACCGGGCCGGATCGCAGTCAGACCATCGTTTTGGAGCACCCTTTCGGATAAATCCAAAAGGGAAAAAGGCTGGATAGAGTAAAAAAGATTTATTTCGCTTGATGTTATCAGTGGTGCCGAGGAGAGGACTTGAACCTCCACGGGGTTTCCCCCACATGGACCTGAACCATGCGCGTCTACCAGTTCCGCCACCTCGGCAGCAAGCCAAAAAATATATCCTTTCCGTGTTAGTATGTCAACCTAGATTACAGGGAAAATCGCTTGAATAACTGAATCCGGTCCCATGTCCGGTAGCTGTTACCATCAATGCGATTGACCTGCCTCGATTATTTACCCAAGTAGTGATATGGCCAAGCATTCGAAAATCAGCAAAAACGATAAAAACAAAAAAACAGGAAAGAACAAAAGCGACAAGCGCAAAAAAAACAAGCCATCAGTACCTTCTCCTGTCATCGCGCCCCGCCAGTTCAAAATTCCGGATCCACAGGCCAAAAGAGAAGCGCGCAAATACGAACGCCCAATACCAAGCCGCGAATTGATTCTTTCCGTACTCGAAAAAAAGGGCATTCCCCTGTCTTTTGAGGAAATTGCCGAAACCTTGGGCGTTGACGATGAAATCGACCGTGAGTCGCTGGAGCGGCGCTTGAAAGCCATGGAACGCGATGGTCAGCTGCTACGCAACCGCAAGGGACGGTATTGCCGGATCAACCGGCGAGATCTCATTACCGGCCGGGTCATAGGCCATCCTGACGGTTTTGGTTTTTTGAAGCCGGAAACCGGTGAAGAAGACCTGTTCTTGTCGCCCCGGGAAATGCGCTCGGTAATCCATGGTGACAAAGTGGTGGTCTGTGTCCGCGGCATTGACCGGCGGGGACGCAAGGAAGCCAGTATCGTTGAAGTATTGGAACGCAATACCCAGCGGGTGGTGGGGCGATTGTTTGTGGAAGGCGGTGTGGCTTATGTCATCCCGGATAATAAGCGGATTACCCAAGATGTCCTTATCCCTCAGGAAAATTTAAATGGCGCCCGTCCTGGTCAAATTGTGGTGGCGGAAATCATTGAGCAGCCTTCCAAGCGCCAGCGTCCCATCGGCCGGATTGTCGAGGTGCTCGGTGAACACATGGCGCCAGGCATGGAAATCGAAGTGGCGATTCATGCCTTCGATATTCCCTATGAATGGCCTGAAGCCGTGTTGGAAGAAGCCAGACAGTTCGGCAAAAAAGTCCCGGAAAAAGCCAAGCAAGGCCGGGTCGATCTACGCCGACTGCCCCTGGTCACCATCGATGGCGAAGATGCCCGGGATTTCGATGATGCGGTTTATTGTCAACCAACCCCCAAGGGATGGCGAATCTTGGTGGCGATTGCCGATGTTTCCCACTATGTCCAGCCTGACATGGCGATTGACGAGGAAGCCTTGAACCGGGGCAATTCGGTCTATTTTCCCCAGCAGGTGATTCCCATGTTACCTGAAGTGCTGTCCACCGGTTTGTGCTCCCTCAATCCTCAGGAAGACCGCTTGTGCATGGTCTGCGAAATGGTGATCAACCGGGAAGGGCGGGTGATCCGGTCCAAATTCTTTGAAGGTGTAATGCGTTCTCATGCCCGGCTGACCTATTCTGAAGTGGCCGCCATGTTGGTGGAAAAGAAAAAATCGGTACGGAAGAAATACCAGGCATTGTTACCCCACCTGGAAAATCTTTATGCGGCATATCAGGCATTGCGGACCCGGAGAGAAAAACGCGGCGCCATGGATTTTGATACCGATGAATATAAGATCGTCTTTGGCGAAGGACGCAAGATCGAGAAAATTGTCAGAGTGGAGCGTAACGATGCCCACAAGCTGATTGAAGAATGCATGATTTCTGCCAATGCTGCAGCCGCCCGCTTTCTGGACCGTCACAAAACCCCCTATCTGCGCCGGGTGCATGAGGGACCAGATCCGGACAAGGTGGCCGATGTCCGCCAATTCTTGTCCGAGTTGGGTTTGAAACTGCCCGGGGGCGATAAACCGGCGCCGGGAGATTTCATGGCGGTCTTGAAAAAAGCCCAGGGCCGGCCCGATGCGCATTTGATTCAAACCCTGCTGCTAAGAACCCTGCCGCAGGCAATTTATAGCCCGGAGAAAAAAGGCCATTTCGGCTTGGCTTTGGATGCCTACACCCATTTCACTTCCCCCATTCGCCGTTATCCCGATCTTTTGGTGCATCGGGCCATTCGTCATGTGTTGCGGGGAGGCAAACCGGAGGATTTCGGCTACTCGGAAATTGAATTGAAAACCATTGGCGAGCACTGTTCCATGACCGAGCGGCGCGCCGATGAAGCCACCTGGGATGTCATTGCCTGGCTCAAGTGTGAATACATGCAAGACAAGGTAGGAGAAGAATTTGAAGGGGTGATTTCCGCGGTCACTTCCTTTGGTTTCTTTGTCGAGTTGAAAGAAATCTATGTGGAGGGGTTGGTTCACATTGCCACCCTGGGTCAGGACTTCTACCACTACGATCCGGTCCGGCATTGCTTGAAAGGAGAACGCACCCATATTACCTACCGGGTGGGCGATGTCGTTACCGTAAAAGTAGCGCGGGTGGATTTGGACGAACGTAAAATCGACCTGGAATTGATTTCTCCGCTGGCCCCTCCCAAGCCTGGAAAGACCCAAGCCAAATCCCGCCGCCGCAGGAAGCGAAGTAAAAAAGCGGCGGTATGAATCGGCAAGTGCTATATGGTTTGCATTCGGTAAGGGCGGCCCTTGACCGTGCCCCCGAGCGGATTATCCGTGCCTGGATGGATACCCGCCGCCGGGATTCGGCTTTGGAAAGGTTACGTCAACAATTGACGGCGTGCGGCATTCCTTTGGAAAACACCGATCGAACGCATCTGGATCAAATCGCGGGGGATAGCCACCACCAGGGTATTGTGCTGGAAATCATCGCCCCCAAGGAGCGCAGTGAATCCGAATTGGAGACGCTCATCGAGACTGCCCGGCAACCCTTGTTTCTGGTGTTGGACCAAGTTCAAGACCCTCATAATTTGGGGGCGTGCCTGCGCACCTGCGATGCAGTGGGCGTGTCCGGAGTGATTTTGCCCAAGGACCGGACGGTTGGACTGACGCCAACGGTTTGCAAGGTGGCCAGCGGCGCCGTGGAAACGGTTCCCTTGTTCCGGGTAACCAATCTGGCCCGGACTCTGCGCCGGTTGAAAGCCGCCGATATTTGGATTGCCGGCGCCGACGGTGGCGCCGACCAGAGTATTTTCGAGATGGATTTGTCTGGTCCCCTGGCTTTGGTGATAGGGGCGGAAGGAAAAGGATTGCGGCGGTTGACCCGCCAGTCGTGTGATTTTTTGGTTAAACTACCCATGAAGGGGGCGGTGGAAAGCCTGAATCTTTCGGTAGCTGCCGGGGTGATGTTATACGAGGCGCTGCGGCAGCGCGAATATCAACGATAAACCGGATCTTAACGATGGCAAAGTCAGAATATCGAATAGAGCGCGACAGCATGGGTGAGCTGGAAGTGCCTAAAACCGCTCTGTATGGCGCCCAGACGCAAAGGGCGGTGAATAACTTTCCCATCAGTGGCCTTAAGATGCCGCCGGCTTTTATTGATGCGGTAATGTTGATCAAGCGTACCGCGGCGGAAGTCAATAGGGATTTGGGGCTGCTGGACGGCAGAATTGCCGGCGCGATTGTGCAGGCGGCGGAGGAAATTCTCGGCGGTAAATACCGCGATCAATTTCCCGTCGATGTGTTCCAGACAGGCTCTGGCACCAGCACCAATATGAATGCCAACGAAGTCATTGCTCATCGGGCCAGTGAAATCAGCGGAGAACAGGTCAATCCCAACGACCACGTTAACATGAGCCAGAGTAGCAATGATACCATCCCCAC
>Ga0256841_1002360_pt1 | contig 15120 bp, 16 predicted proteins | sample 356308metaG_FD_185971 | JGI IMG/M metagenome (GOLD analysis project Ga0256841, IMG submission 185971) | Hydrothermal vent microbial communities from Mid Atlantic Ridge, Atlantic Ocean - 356-308 | ecosystem: Environmental > Aquatic > Marine > Hydrothermal vents | place: Atlantic Ocean: Mid...
CTCGGTAAGCTTTGAAATATTATCTTTTTCCATCTCTTTTAAATTTGATTTTCCAACATATCCTATCAAATGAGAAGCTAAATCTCCGTTTGGATAATATCTTTGAGATGAAATCTTTATTTGCAAATTTTTATCCAATGATAATTTAGTAAACTCTTTTATAATCTTGCTATATGACATAAAATCAATAACTCTTACAAATTGATGTGCATATGGAGAGTCTTGTTTTAAATATGATTTTTTTAGTTTGTCTATGTCAATCAAAGGAAAGAGTGATTTTATAAATTGTAACTCTTTTTCTAGTTTATTAATATTTTTCTTAGAACTAAAACCAGGAGAAATTCCAATAGAGAATCCCAATTTATTTACAGCTAAAGGTTTGCCATTGATGTCAGAAATTGAGCCACGAAGTGGAGCCAATTCTTCAGTCTTTATCGCATTTTGTTTTGCCAAGCCATCATAGTACACATTTGATTTTATACTTATATAATATACTTTTGCAAGTAAAACAATCCATATCGAAAAAAATACGACCAAAGCTATTTTAATTTTCAAGATTTCTCCTAAAAATAAACAAACTTACAATAAAATCAAATGCAATATAGTAGATATATTCAGATGAAATACTAGGAAATTGTTTATTTAATATATATGCAAAAAGTGAATTAATAAAAAAATAACCAATATATGCCACAATAATATATATAAAGATAATACAATTTTTACATTTGAAATTATTTCTTATTTTTTCATCAAAAAGATAATAATACAAAATAAATAAAACTATATAAGAAAATAGAAAAAAACCTTTGTTTAATTCGTAAAAACTCAGGTATAAAAAACACAAAATTATATAAGGAAATTTTTCTTCTTTGCTTATATTTACGATAATATAAGTAAAAAACACGCCAACAAATGTGGGCATAAATAAAAAAGTATTCGAAAATATCTGAAGCAACACTAAAAATAGTGCAAATAAAGATAACTTTAAATAGTTCGGATTAGTGCTATTTCGTCGCATACAGGAAAGAATTTACATTTAATACAGTCTGCCCAAATCTTATTGGCAGGCAACTCCTCTTTGGGAATTTCTCTAAAACCAAGTGACTCAAAAAATTCTTTTTTATATGTAAGAGTAAAAATTTGTTCAGCCCCGAATTCTTTGGCTGATTGTATATTTTTTTTTACTATATTTTTTCCTATTCCCTTGCCTCTTACATCCGGAGAAACTATAAGGCTTCTCACTTCACCAAGTCTATCTGTGTGAAAATGTAGAGCACCAAAACCTACTAATTTATCATCTAGTTTAGCTATCGTGTAAGATCTTATATTTGTAGCTATTTCGTCATCACTTCTAGGCAAGATTACACCACTCCTCACTTCTGGTTCCACTAACTTTTGCATCTCTTTTATATCACTGAGTTTGGCTGGCATATACTTAATCATATTGCTTTATTTCTCCAAAAAGTGAGTCAAATATTGACATTAACGCCTTATCTATACCATTTTTCTTACTACTAGAAACAAGCAAGGCATTTGGAAAATCTTTTTTTAAAGCACTTTTTTCTTTTTGATTCAATTTATCTGCTTTTGTGAATATTTGAAGTAGTTTTTGATCCCCATGTAAAATACTTCTGACATATTCATCCAAATTTTTATCTATATCAAGCACTCTGTGTCTTGAATCTACCAAATGGACAAAAAGCCTTATTGATCTTCTTTTATTTAAAAAATTAGTGAGATTTTTTTGCCATTCATTTTTCATAGATTTTGAAACTTTTGCATATCCAAATCCAGGTAAATCTACAAATCTAGCTATATATGTCTGTTTATCTTTCATAAATTTTACGGAAAAGAAATTGATAAGTCTGGTCTTCCCCGGTGTTGAGGAGCTTTTTGCCAAACCTTTTTTATTTACCAAAGCATTTATAATTGAACTTTTACCCACATTACTTCTACCCAAAAAAACAACTTCGCTCACCTCGTCTGATAAAGAGTCCTCCACGCCTTGAGCTGAAGTCAAAAAATTGGATTCTGTGATTTTTATCACTTCTTTTTATCCTTAATTTTAAAAATAAATTTAACCGGTTTATTTTTCTTTCCATCAACTTCATAATATCCTCTCATCTGATCCACTCTTATATTTTCCCCATATATTTTTTTATCATTATTTATCTCTTGCAAAAAAGCGTTTTTTTGAATAATATATTTAAGAGTTAAAGGATTATATATAAGAGTATTTCCTTTTGCAAAATATTTTTTGCCATTCATAGTTAAATTTGCCTTGGCATGACCAGAAGCTGTATATAAAGTAGGCTGTTTTTTCTTATCAAAATTCACAACAACTTTATCAGCTTTTAAATCATCTTTTCCTCTTACAATATGCACATTTCCAGTAAAAACCGATATACCTTTTGTCTCATCAGCTGTAAATTTATCTGCTGTAATTTCTACTTCACTAGCACCTAAGAGTGTCAACATTAAAAAAAATATTAAATACTTCAATTATTTATCCATCCTTATAACAGTTTTTATTTTCTCAGCTTTAATTATACCCTTTTGCATATCATAGGTAAATGCCTTGCCGTGTGTTGTGACATTTCCTTTGACAAATACAAAAGGATTGCTACTACTCAGTATCTTGCCTTTTAAGTCGTACCTTAAACTACTTGTATTAAGAGCAAGATGATCACTTCTTGAATATCGAACATTTTTATCTAGATACAGTGTATTTTTAGCATATATTCCCTGATCAGCCTTTAAATTATCAATTAAGTTCAATACACCCATATGCAAAGCTTTTATATTATATAACTTATCAAAATTTTTATATCTTTCCACTTTATCTGCTAGTATTAGGCTAGAAACACCCTTTTCAAGAATATCATAACTCTTTACACCAAATATTTCAATATTCGGTTGTTTTTTACTAGCAGATTTATATCGCAAAGAGTATGGATTTTTTGTTAGTAAAAAAACCATAATTAATATAAAAAATATTAAAAAATATTTTAGTAATTTTACAGCCAAAGTTTTACAAACTCCTCAGTTCTATCTTCTTTTTTTAGTATTTTTTCTATCATTTCTCTAATTGCACCATCTCCGCCTTTTGCATCTAGTATTGTATCTACAATTTCTTTTACAAAATGACTTCCATCATTTGGAGTAAACGACCAGCCCGCATATTTTAGCATCTCATAATCATTTAAATCATCTCCAACAACAGCTACATTTGAATAATCTAATTTTTCTTTTTTTAAAATTTCATTTAATTTATCAATTTTTTTATTCACTTTTTGAAAAAAATATGATATTCCTAATTCATTAGCTCTTTTTTCAACTATTTTTGATTCTCTTCCTGTGATGATTGCACTCTTGCCTCCCATTTTCATCCAAGATACAATAGCCAATCCATCTTTTACATTAAAGGATTTATATTCATTGCCATCATTTGAGTATGTTATTGCTCCATTTGTCATGCATCCATCTACATCAAAAACCAATAATTTTATCATCTACAAGACACCTTTTGTGCTAGGCACTCCTGCTCTGTCATTAATAGCTAATGCTCTTCTTAAACTCACAGCAAATGATTTAAAAGCAGCTTCAACAAGGTGATGTTTATTTTTACCTCTTCTTTTGACAATATGCATGCTGATAGATGCATTTACTGCAACCGCTCTAAAAAATTCTTCACAAAGCTCAACATCAAAGCTACCGATTTCACCCTCAATTCCCAAATCATAAATAAGAAAAGCCCGATTGCTCAAATCCATATCACACTCAACAGCAGCCTCATCCATCACAATAACACTATTTGAATATCTTTCAATATTTTGCACAGGATAAATCAACTCATTTAAAATAAGCCCTAAAACAATGCCAACATCTTCAACACTATGGTGGTAATCTACATGTAAATCACCTCTACATGTAACTTCCAAATCTATAAACGAGTGCTTTGAAAAAGCTTCTAACATATGATTAAAAAAACCAATACCAGTATCGATCTTTGAAACACCATTGCCTCTTAAATTTACTTTCATTTTTATGTCAGTCTCTTTTGTTACTCTATTTAGTTCTTTTGTCACAATTTCTCCTTCGTTGTCAGTTGCCCACTATGAATGCACCACTAAACATGCCTTTTTTGATAAAATCTCTTGCTTCATTTTCACTTTTAAAACCGCTTAGATATACTCTGTAAATTGGATATCCATTTAACATATATTTTTTAATAACTGATTTATATCTTGACAATACTTTTAAATATCTGTTAGCATATCTATTGGCACCTGATTGGTTTCTAAATGCTCCTATTTGAACCAGATAATTACTCATACTTACACTTGCCACTTTGGTTTTATTGCGATGTATAACTCCATTAAAGCCAATCACTTCCAATCTGACTGGTGCCGTTCCATGAGAAACGACACCTAATCTTGAAGCCGCCGCATACGATAAATCAATAATCCTTGTTTTTACAAATGGACCTCTATCGTTAATCCTAACAATCGCACTTTTTGAATTTCTTAAATTTGTTACTTTTACCATAGTGTTCATAGGTAGCGTTTTATGGGCTGCTGTCATATCGTACATATTGTAATATTCACCATTTGAAGTTCTTTTGCCATGGAAGTCTCTACCATACCAGCTGGCGATTCCACTACTCGTATCTCCAATACTTACAGTAGTTGGATAATAAATTTTTCCACCAACTCTATAAGGCCTCATTGTTGCTTTGTGCATACTATTTGAGTTATTTATCTTTACATTCTTTGGAGTTGAAAAATTCCTTTTATAATTTGGATATCTATGAGTGCTACAACCAATAAATATAATCCCTACAAAAAATAGAAAAAAATATCTAATAAATTTGAGGTATGACAATTTTTTCACCTATTTTAATCATTGTACTCTTTTTATGATTTATTCTGATTATCTTACTGATGGCTACTTTAAATTTTTTAGATATTTTACCAATAGTATCGCCATTTTTTGCAATATAACTTATAGCAGGTGGCCTGATAGAAGGAATAATCAAAGATTGGTTTACATGTAAAAAATTTGATTTTAAATGATTATATTCTTTTAAAACTCTATAGCTAACGCCATATCTTTTTCCTATCTTATGCAAAGAATCACCTCGTTTTACTCTATAAGCATAAAATCTGCCTGTCGATTTTTTAGGATTAAAATTTTGCTTAAAGGCAATTTGTTTATTATATGGGATATAGATATGGTATTTACCAATCTTAGGTGGCACAAAATAATATTTTAACTGTGGATTATAAGCTTTTAGCTCTCTCAAAGATACGCCAACACTAGAAGCAATACTGCTAAGACTAGTACCTTGCTTTACAAAAACTCTTGAAAATGTTTCGGCTGATCCTTGGTTTAATAGATAAGCTGAATTGTTTTCCAAGATAAAATCAGGACTATTTGCCATGTTTTGCATCATGAGAATTTTTCTAATATACATCCTGCTCTCATATGGTAGATATTTTTTCTTTGGATTAAGCAGTGTTTCCAGTTTATCAGTTTTAGCTCTTTTTATAGCTTTTAGAACTCTACCTTCACCACAATTATACGCAAGTGCCGCTAGATACCATTTACCAAATATTCTATGCAAATACTTGAGATATTTAATTGCAGCAACGGTTGATTTTACAGGATCTCTTCTCTCATCCAAATATCTATTTATTTTCAAACCAAATTTTCTTGCAGTATATGGCATAAACTGCCACATTCCGGAAGCTCTTGATTTTGAGTATGCATCCGGGGTAAAATTTGATTCAGCCATAGCCATATATAAAAAAGCACTAGGAATACCTGATTCATTTATAAGTTTTCTTAGGTATGGAACAAATCTATTGCCCTCTTCTAGAACTTTTAGAAAATGTTTTGTCTTATATCTGCCCATATTTTCTTTCATGGATATAATTTTTTGATCTCTAAGAAAAGTCGAATCAATATCAAATTTCTTCAGCACTAATGCTTGTTCTTCATAGTTATTTTGGGTAATTAAAAAAGCATATCCACTTTGAAAAAACAGAATTAAAATTAAAAAAAATTTTGTCATTATGCTCCCTTTTGAAAAATAGACTTTATTCTATCTAATTTACGCTTTCCAATGCTTTAAAAAGCCTTTTTGCGTTATTTGTTGTTAATTCTTCCACTTCACTTTCACTCATATTTAAAATTTCTGCTATTTTTTTAGCTACAAAAGTTGTATAAAATGGCTCATTTCTTTCTCCTCTGTGAGGATGTGGCGTCAAATATGGAGAATCTGTCTCTATTATTATTTTATCTCGTGGAATATCAGGCAAAATCTCAACCAATTTTTTAGCATTTTTAAATGTCAGAACTCCTCCAATACCAAAATAAAAGCCTCTTTCACTTAAGTCCAATAGATGCCTTGAAGCATTGTAACAATGCAACACTCCACCAACCCTGTCCGCATTATTTTCAATCAGCACATTTTTACTATCTTCATTTGCATCTCTGATATGAACAATAAGGGGCTTATTTACTTCTATTGCTAACTTTATCTGTTTTGCAAATATCTCTTTTTGTCTTTTTTTATTTTCTTCTTTATCCATTTTGTCATCAAGTAATCTAAAATAATCAAGCCCACACTCTCCAACAGCTATGCATCTCTCATCTTTTAAAAACTCTCTTAAGATTTTTTCATCATATTCATCTATATCATATGGATGAACTCCTGCTGCAAAATAGATATTTGGATATTTATAAGCTATATCTTTTGCTCTTGGCAAATCATTTATATCTGCACCTGGAATCAAAAATCCTCTAACTCCACCTTCATTTGCTCTTTTTATCACATCATCCAAATCTTCAAAATAACGCTTATCATCTAAGTGTGTATGTGTATCTATAATCATGAAATCACCATATTTTTAACTATATTGTCAAGCCTGCAAACAAGCTCCTCTTTGCTAAAAGGCTTGTTTAAAAAATCATTTGCTCCAGTTTTTAAAAACTTTGGAAGGACACTACTCTCATCTTTGTCTAGCATCGCGATGATTGCCACATCATCTCTATCTCTCTCTTCTCGTATCGTTTTTGTAAGCTCGATACCATCAATAACCGGCATCTTAAAATCCGTCAATATTATCTTTATATCATTATTGTTTTGAAAGTAGTTTACAGCCTCTTCTCCATGTGCGGCGATAATAGTTTTGAACATTTGTGACTTTAGTATCTTTTTAGCTTCTTTTCTAAGGAGCATAGAATCATCCACAAACATAACTTTTATATCTCTATTTTTAGAGAGCTTATTTATAAGAAATAATATATAGTTTACATCTTCAACACTTCCTTTATAAACATAATCAACTATATCTTTTTCTAATATAAAAGTCTTCATTTCATCATCATCGCTTCCTGTTAGAACAATCACCGGCAATTCACAAGACAACACATAATCGACTATCTCTCCATTTGGAGCATCTGGCAGATTTAAATCACACAGAGTAATGAAAAAATCATCATTTTCTTCTATAATCTCCTTGGCCTCATCAAAACTATACGCTTGAATAATTTCAAAATCAAGATTTTTTTCCATCTTTTTTGTGATTATTTTCGATAAAGCTTTATTATCCTCAATGATTAAAATTCTCTCCTTTAACATACTGATTTATTCTCCTCCATATAGTAATGATTTTGCAAATTCTATCGCTTTTTCGTGTATCTCTTCTCCACTTACCATTCTGGCTAACTCCTCAACTCTCTGCTTTTGGCTTAAAAGTCTTACACTGCTTTTGTCACCATCTTTTTCAACTAGAAAGTGCATATTGGCCCGAGAAGAGAGTTGCGGTTGATGCGAGATAGCTAAAATTTGATATTTTTTAGAAAGTTTCAAGAGTACATTTGCAACACTCATGGATTCCTTTCCACTCAAATTTGAATCTATTTCATCAAGTATCAATACCCCTCCATCACTTTGCAAATACTCTTGTCTTGTTGCCAAAAAAGCCAATCGCAAACGATTATACTCCCCTGAACTTATCTTTTTCAGCTCAACATTGCCAAGATTAACCACAATTTCATCAGAGCCTAGCTCATCTAGTTCTTTTGGCTTAATGTACAATTCAACTTCTGGCATATAAAGTTCTTTAAGATAACTAGCTATCTTTTCGTTCATCAAAAAAATGCTTTCTGCTCTTGCTTTGGAAATCATAATAGATAACTTATTAATATTTTCTTTGGAAAGTTTATATTTTTTTTCTATATCCCTTTTTGAAAAAGAGATATTTTCATAATCTTTTAACTCTTTTATTTTTTTCTCTTTATATGCTAATATCTCTTCTATATTCCCATATCTTTTTTTAAGTCCAGCTATTTTTTCTATTCGTTCCAGTAACGATTCTATATCTGCTTCTTCTAGCTCATTTAGCCTATCTTGCCCGGTTTCAAATCTAACTCTTAATTCGTTCATGCACTCATCAAAAAAGAGGCTCTCTTCCTCCATAAGATTTAATACTTCGACCACACTAGACTCAAGATTAAAAATATGTGATGCTTCTTCGAGACTGGTTTCTATTTTTTCTTTTTTAGATATTATCTTTTTTTGAAGTTGCAACTCTTCATCTTCTCCAATTTTTGGATTGATTTCATCAATTTTAGATATCTCAAATCTAGCAAAATCCTTTAATTCTTCTACTTTTTTTTCTTTTTCTATTATCCTATTTAACTCTTCATATAGTTCTTTATACTCTATATACTTTTGTTTAAATTCTTTCAAAAGCTCTACATGTAGAGGTTCTTTTTGGGAAGCAATGGCATCAATTAATTGTATCAATTTTTTATTTTCAAACTCTTCATTATCTTTTACGCTAAGGTAATTTATAAATTGCTTTGATATTTTATTTATATTTTTTCTAGATATGTTTTGAGAATTTATAAAATATCTAGCAGTTTTTATTTTAGCCAATCTAAATACATTTATCTCCTCATTTTCAATCCCAAAATCTCTCATATCTATATTTTTATCAACCGTTACCTCAACAAGGCTGGCATTTACGTCACCATAACCAAACAGCGATAATAGCGCTTGCATAAGAACAGATTTTCCAGCTCCACTAGGTCCTGTGAAAGCTATCAGGCCATTTTTAAAGTTCAGCTCACACTCATCAAATGAAAAATGCTCTTTTATATAAAGCCTCTCTATCACGCATTTCCCCAGTTTAATTTATTTCTCAAAACTTCAAAATAACTTCTTTTTAGTGAATGTATAAGCTTTGCACTCTTATTGGCAATCTTAATAACAATTTTATCAAAATCTCTCATTTTATATTTATCCTGTCCATCTATGACTATTAAAATATCATCTTTACTTTTAAATTCTATCTCAAAATCAACCGGCAAAACCAAAGGTCTTTGAGTGAGAGAGTGAGGGCAAATTGGAGTAAGTATAAGAGCTTCCGTAAGAGGAAACACAACTGGTCCGCCTGCAGATATATTGTATGCTGTTGAGCCCGTTGGAGTTGAAACAATAAGACCATCGCCTCTATATGAATTAATCATTTGTCCCTCTATAAATGCATCAACTGTTGACATAGATACTGTATTTTTTCTTGCAAAAACTGCATCATTAAAAGCTACTATTTTTTCAACAGAATTTCCAGCATGCAAAGAAATTTCGAGTAGCATTCTTTCGTCTATTCTATATTTTCCTTCAAAAAAACAATCTATAAATTCTTCGATTTCATCTGTTTTAATATCTGTTAAAAAACCTAATTGTCCTGCATATATACCTAGAACTGGTTTATTATAACTAAAGCTTCTCCTGCAAAGAGAGATTAGCGTTCCATCTCCTCCGAGTGAAATCAGCAAATCACTTTCTTGACACATTTCATCAAAATCAACACCATCGCAATTTAGAATTTTTGCACTAAAGTTATCTACCAAAAGCTTGACTTTATGTTTGTTTAGAGCTGTTTTTATAATATTATAATAAGAAACCAAAGAAGCATCATTTGGCTTACTTACTAGACCGGCACATTTGAAAGAATTTATTTTCTCATTTTCGTTTGTTATTTTCATGTTCTTATTATATAGTTATTTAGATTTTTTTACAATTTATGATTAAATTCCGGCACAATCTCTTGTAATTTTTTTATCTTATCATCACAAGCAAGAAGTTCGACTATATCTTTATTTAATTTATCTATGTCATACAGGCTCTTTTTTCCTATCATAATAGACTTATATTTTGTCTCCTTTTCACTCTCGTCTATAAGTAACTCTTCATAAAGTTTTTCTCCGGGACGAAGGCCGGTATATTTTATATCAATATTGTCATTACCACTTAATTCTATCATTTTCTTGGCTAAATCAACAATTTTTATAGGCTTACCCATATCAAGCACAAAAATTTCACCACCTTTGGCTATGGCACCTGTTTGAAGAACTAATTCACAAGCTTCAGGAATAAGCATAAAGTACCTTATTATATCAGGATGAGTTACTGTAATTGGACCTCCATTTTCAATCTGTTTTTTAAATTTTGGTATCACAGAACCACTGCTTCCTAAAACATTGCCAAATCTAACGGCTACCACTTCAGTATTTTTTGAATCTACATTTCCTGCGTATAATTCACAAATTCTTTTTGTAGTACCCATCACATTTGTTGGCCGAACAGCTTTATCAGTTGAAATAAGAATAAACTTTTTCACACCATATTTTATCGCCAAATCAATACAGTTTTTAGTGCCCATAACATTATTTTCAATTCCTTCTTCGATATTTGCTTCAACTAAAGGTACATGCTTATATGCTGCAGCGTGAATTATGATATCTGGCTTAGTGGCGGCTATAGCTTTTTCTAATACTTTTTCATTTAAAACACTCAGCATTAAAGGCCTTACTATATCACTATTTAGTTCTTCATTTATCGAATAAAGATTATATTCACTATGGTCTATTAAAGCAAGTTCTTTTACACCATAATTAAGACATTGCCTGCTGATTTCACTGCCTATACTTCCTCCTGCACCGGTAACTAGCACTTTTTTATCTTTTAAAAATGAAGCAATTGCTTTTTTATCTAAATCCTTTGGATGGCGGGCCAATAAATCTTCTACACTTATATTTTTAAGCTGGGTCAAAAAAGCTCTGTCCGATAAAATATTATTAAGAGAAGGAAGAATTTGAATTTTGTGAAAATAACTGCTAAGCTTTTGATATATAATCCTCGTGCGCCTTGTATCTGCTGATGGCATCGCGATAACCAACAAATCATATTTATTGTCTTTTCCTATAATCTCTTTTAATTTATCTTTGGAAATTATTTTTATATTATCTATGCTTCTTTTTTGCAAACTCTTGGCATCATCTACAAAATATTTTATTTTATATTCTGAGTCTCTATACTCTTCTTCAAGTTTTAGACCTGCCTTACCTGCACCATATATAACCAACAGTTTATCTTTTTTTATTTTGCTCTTATTAACCAACATGCAGTATAGATACATAGAAAAATTTATAATAAAAAGATAAAGAAATAGCTCAGACATCAATAAAGAAATACTTAAAAATCTATAGAAAAATGGCGCATAAACGATAAAAGCACAAAAATAAACCAAACTTTTTAATACAAATGTCTTTTGTGTTGCTTTAGACCAAGATAGTGAAAAATCCTTAAAAATAAGTATGGAAGCAACAATGCGGACAGCTATAACAAAAAGCACTGCTTTAAGCTCAAAATGAATATGAAATATCCAAAATGTCCAAGCAAAGGTAACAAAACTTAGACCTATTATTACAAAAATATTTAAAACTCTTTTATCTATATATGAACCCATATAATATCGCCTCTTACTAACTAACTTATTTTTTTCTATAACCATCCGGATTGTTTGACTGCCATCTCCAACTATCTTCGCACATCTCTTTTATATCTTTTTTAGCACTCCAGCCTAGAATATCTTTGGCAAAGCTTGGATTTGCAAAACATTTTGCGATATCCCCTGCTCTTCTTTGTACTATTTTATAGTTTATTTTCTTTCCTGAAGCTTTTTCAAAAGCTTTTACCATATCCAAAACAGAATAACCATGTCCTGTTCCTAAATTTACTGTCAAAACTTTATCGATTTTGGGAATTTTATCCAATGCCTTAACATGCCCATTTGCTAAATCCACTACATGTATATAATCTCTAACGCCTGTACCGTCACTCGTGTCATAGTCGCCACCAAAAACACTTAAATATTCTCTTTTGCCAACAGCAGTTTGGGTTATAAAGGGCATTAAATTATTTGGTTTACCATTAGGATCTTCACCTATAAGTCCTGACTCATGAGCTCCTACTGGATTAAAATATCTTAGAAGTATTATTTTCCAATCACTGTCCGAAACATATATATCTCTTAATATTTCTTCTATAAACAGTTTGCTTCTACCATATGGGTTTGTAGCACTTAATGGAAAATCTTCTTTTATCGGTGTTGTATGTGGATCACCATAAACAGTCGCGGAAGAGCTGAAAACAATTTTTTTACAATTATTATCATTCATTACTTCACAAAGAGAAATTGTGCCATTTATGTTATTGTCATAATATTTGAGTGGTTTTTCAACTGATTCTCCGACAGCTTTTAGCCCCGCAAAATGTATGACACAGTCTATCTTATATTTATCAAAAACTCTTTGCAAAGCTTTTTTATCTCTTATGTCACCCTCTTCAAGAAGGATTTTTTTTTCGATAATTTTCTCTACTCTTTTTATGCTTTCTTGTGAAGAGTTACAAAAATTATCAAATACCACAAATTCATATCCGGCCTCATGCAGTGCAATACAAGTATGTGAACCTATATAACCTGCTCCTCCTGTGACTAAAACCATCATTATCCTTTTATATGTCTTGCTCTATAATCTCTTTAAATCTATTAAAATATATATCTTTTAAGTTTGCTAAGTCCGCTTTAACATCGTTACATGTAAAGGTATTTTGTTCTGTTGTTGTTCCTATTTTAGTTATGTTTATTCCAATCTCATAAGCTAATTTTTTAAACGCTTCTTCATCTTTGACTTCTACTATAGCTCTTGAAAAGCTCTCGGAAAATATATCTCGCTCATCTTCTAATTTAATGCTACATGTAGAGCCTAAATTTCCAACACAACTCATTTTGGCTAAAGCTATTACTATACCACCTACATTTACATCTTTTGCACAATAGAGCAAATCTTTTTTGTTTGCTTTTATAACTAAATCCCAAAGTTTTAACTCTTTTTCATAATCAATTTTAGCTAAGATACCGCCAACCTTTCCATATACTTTTTTAAGATATAAACTCCCACCAAAATCACTTTTGGTATCACCTATCAAATATATAGGGCTGTTACTTTTTTGAAAAGAGCTTGATAAAGTTTTATTTGCATCATCATTTACTCCAACCATCGCGATCGCTGGTGTTGGATATATTCCCTCACCATCTGTTTCATTGTAAAGCGATACATTTCCACTGACAACAGGTGTATTTAGCTTGGCACAAGCCTCTTTTATACCATAACATCCTTGTGCAAATTGCCACATAATTTCAGGGTTTTCAGGATTGCCATAATTTAAACAATCCGTGATAGCCTTTGGTCTAGCTCCACTCATAGCTACATTTCTGCCGCTCTCCATAACTGCGGCAACTGCACCACCAAATGGATCTATATAGTTATATCTAGGGTTACAATCACTACTCATACTAAGGGCTTTACCGCTCTCTTTTATTCTAATTGCACTTGCATCTAAACTTCCGGAATTTTTTATGGTATTTGTCTGCACCATTGAATCATACTGCTCACTAATCCATGATTTATCTACTACTTCTGGCCTTGCAAATATATTATCAAAAGCTTCTTGATTGCCAACTCTTTCAAAATCATCTATATTTATATTTTTAATTTCATCAAGATAAACTGGTTTTTTTACAGGTCTATCATATATAGGAGCTTCCTCGCCGACTGGAAGAACCGGGATATCAGCCACCCTCTCACCATGCCAAAATAGTTCCATATTGCCACTATTTGTCACCTCACCTATAACTTCAGCATCTAAATCCCATTTTTTAAATATATTTAAGACTCTATCTTCATACCCTTTTTTAGCGCAAATAAGCATCCTCTCTTGAGATTCACTTAACATAAACTCAAATGGTTGCATCTCTTTTTCGCGAGCTGGAACAAGGTCAAGATGCATAATCATCCCACTTCCACTTCTCCCTGCCATCTCAAAAGAGCTACTTGTGAGTCCTGCTGCTCCCATGTCTTGGATACCTACTATATAATCATGCTTAAAAAGTTCCAAACAAGCTTCTAGTAAAAGTTTTTCAGCAAAAGGATCACCAACTTGCACAGTTGGTCTTAAACTTTTATTTTCTTCACTAAAACTATCACTTGCCATAACAGCTCCACCTAAACCATCACGGCCGGTTTTGCTTCCTACATAAATCACAGGATTTCCAATACCCTCAGCAAGCCCGTAAAAAATCTCATCTGTTTTTGCAAGTCCTAGCGTAAAAGCATTTACTAGTATATTTCCGTTATAACACTCTTCAAAAGAGCACTCTCCACCGATGGTTGGAACTCCCATGCAGTTACCATAATCACCGATTCCAGCTACCACACCTCGAACTAGGTATCTTTGATGTTTTGAGATTTTGTCATCATTTACAACATTTCCAAAGCGCAAAGAGTTCATATTTGCCACTGGTCTTGCGCCCATCGTAAAAACATCTCTTAAAATTCCCCCTACTCCTGTAGCTGCTCCTTGATATGGCTCTATAAAGCTTGGGTGATTGTGGGATTCCATCTTAAAAACAGCTGCTATTCCATCTCCAACATCGATCACTCCCGCATTTTCTCCCGGTCCTTGTATGACCCATGGAGCTTTTGTTGGAAAGCCATTTAGATACTTTTTGCTTGATTTATAAGAGCAGTGTTCACTCCACATAGAAGAAAATATCTTAATCTCCAACAAATTTGGCTCTCGCCCCATGATTTTTAAGATATTTTGATATTCATCATTTGTGAGTTTGTGAGTTTTTAGCACCTCTTCGAGATTTTGCATTTTTACAACCTAATAAAGTAATTTGCTTTATTCTACTA
>Ga0256841_1002361_pt1 | contig 15118 bp, 9 predicted proteins | sample 356308metaG_FD_185971 | JGI IMG/M metagenome (GOLD analysis project Ga0256841, IMG submission 185971) | Hydrothermal vent microbial communities from Mid Atlantic Ridge, Atlantic Ocean - 356-308 | ecosystem: Environmental > Aquatic > Marine > Hydrothermal vents | place: Atlantic Ocean: Mid...
TCAACCCACCGGACCCAGAAGGAGACAAGTGACCCGACTCACACGGCCTGGTCAGCCAACCTGAAACCGTTGAAAACCGGACATCTCGAATCGGTGAAAAACGGACAAAATGATTCGGTGTTGACACGGTAAACACGGCGGCAACCTGGATGTAGGGCTCCTCCTCGGTGAGTTGGGTGTTTTCCAGCCAGTCCCAGTAATCCTGGAAGATGCGCTCGATGTGGCGCAGGCGCTCCTCGCGGCGGCGGCGTTTGAAGGCTTCGGGCTGTCCGCTGCGCTCGAATTCCCGTTCCAATTGGCGCAGGTGTTGGGCCTTGAGGGCTTCCAGGGCATCGAGCTGGCTTTGCAATTGCTCGTTGGCCCGGGCTTCGTGGTCCCGGCGCCGGCGCCTGAGTTCGTCGCGCACCGCCGCCACCGCGGACGGCAGCAAAGCGCGTAGGGTGTCCAGGCTTGCGGTCAGGCCCCGGTTGTGCAGCCGCCCCGGGGTCAGGGCGAGGCGGTCGAGGACCGCTTCCAGGCTCAGGATCTCGGTCCATTCCGCGCCCTGGAAGCGCACCCCCAGCCAGGCGTGGATCAGGGTATGGCCGCGGCGGTTGGGGAAACCGCCCTGACAGAGAACGATGTGTTCCCCGGCCGCCAAGCGGTCGGGCAGGTGCAGCACGGGGGCGGCGTGGCGGGGAAAGGCGCCCTGCAGGCGGTCGGCCAGCCACTCCATCACCGGATGCAGGGGCCAGAGGTATTGCAGCCGGGGCCAGGGGCTGTCTTCGTCGCGGCAGCGTTTGAGTTCCTCCTCGATCCGGCGGCGGTCGGGGGTGAGCAGGAAGCGGTCGTGTTCGGGACGGATCTCCCGGGGCAGATAGCGCAGGCGCTGGATCAGGTCGGGGGGTGCGGTCAGGCGCAGGGTGTCGTCCTCCACCTCCGCCTGGAGATCGGCTTCCTGGGTGCGCAGCCAGCGGAGGGCGTCACGGGCATAGTCCAGATCGCTGGCGTACAGGCGCGGGCGCTCGGCCAGCAGGGAGGTGTCGAAGCCGGTCTGATCCTCGGGAATGAAGGCGGCCAGGGCTTCCTCCGCGCTGGCGGCGTTGTCCTCCAGCAGATCGGCGAAGAGGTCGGAGATGTCGTCCATGTCCCGTTCCATGGCCTCGGCGGTGCGGGCTTCCTCCTCCGCCTGGTCGTAAACCCCCATGAACTCGGAAGGATCGCCGATGTTCCGGCTGGCCTGCTCGTCCTTGTCGATGAGGATTTCCAGCACCCGCTGGTCGCCGCGGACCTGGGGGTTGGCGCTCTCGGTGAGGAGATAGCGGATCTCGGGGCGGCGGCGCTGGCCGTAACGGTCGATGCGGCCATTGCGCTGCTGGAACACCATCAGGGACCAGGGGATGTCGAAGTGGATCAGGCGGTGGCTGAGGTGGTGGAGGTTGATGCCCTCCGCGGCCACGTCGGAGCAGAGCAGCAGGCGCACGGGACTGGCGGCCTGGTTGAAGCGTTCCACAGTCTCGCTCAGCTCCCGGTCGCGCAGGGTGCCCTTCAGGACGGCCACCTGGTCGGCTCCAAGGCCGAGGGCGGCAGGCAGGTGGCGCTGGAGAAAGCCCAGGGTTTCCAGGCTTTCGGTGAAGATGACCAGCCGGTCTGCGGGATCGCTGGGGTCCCAGCCGAAACCGTCCGGGTTGTGGGGGTCGAGATAACGGCACAGGTACTGGAATTTGCTGAAGTGGGCCGGGGTGATGGCCGCCACCGTCTGGGCGAGCGCCTTCAGGGTGGCGATGTCCTCGGCGACACCGGGGGCTTCACGCCGCCGTTCCAGGCGTTTGAGGCGGTTGTGGATGGTGGCGAGGCAGGCGGCGGGACTGGAGAACAGGGCCTTCTCCAAGGTGGTGCGGAACAATTGGCCGACGCCGGCACTGCGGCCATCCAGGGTGTGGAAGCGGGCGGCCATGAGGCGGTCCAGAGCCGCTTCCTCTGCCCGGCTGGCGGGCACCCGGAGGATGTCGATCCGCCGCTGCGGGAAGTGGGCGGCGAGCTGGTCGCGCACGTCCTGTTTGAAACGGCGGATCACCAGCCCCTTGTCGCGGAAGTCTTCCCGGGTGTAGTCGTGCGGGTTGACGATGGCGGTGGGGTCGAGCATGTTCAGGAGGCTGGCGAAACTCTCCGGCCTGCCGTCGTGGGGGGTGGCGGAGAGCATGATAAGAGTGTCGGAGCGGGTGCTGAGCAGCCGGGCCAGACGGGCGCGCTGGGAACGGCTGCCGCGCTCAGCGACGTTGTGGGCCTCGTCGATGATGATGATGTCCCAGTAGGCCTGCTCCAGGTAATGGCGGTACTCGATGTCCTGCTTGAGGGTGTCGATGGAGATGATAGCGCGGTCGTAGTAGTGGAAGGGGTTGTGGTTGGCGGGGATGCGGTTGCGCACCCGTTGCAGCCCCACCGAGTCCAGCCGCACCAGGGGGATGGTGAAACGGTTCCAGAATTCCTGCTGGAACTGGGCCAGCATGGATTTCACCGTCAGTACCAGGATACGGCGGCCCCGGCCCCGGGCGATGAGTTCGCTGACCAGGATGCCCGCCTCCAGGGTCTTGCCCAGGCCCACGGCGTCGGCGATCAGGATGCGCTGGCGGGTCTGGCGCAAGGCCTGACACGCCGGATCGAACTGGAAGGGCAGCTGATCCATCGCCGCGTACTGGCCCAGGTAGATGCGCGAGTCGGTGGGTGGGGTCTGGCGCAGCAGGGTATCCAGATAGAGCAGGCTCAGGCCGTAGCCTGGGGAGTCGTCGTGAACCAGTTCGGTGGATTCCGGGGTGAGGAGGCGGATGTTGGATTCCAGCCGGGTCAGAAAGGCGGCCTCCCGGCCCCGCACCAGCTCCGACAGACCCTCGCAGACGAGCGACTGACCGCCGTCGGAGGTCAGATCGACGCGCCGGATGCGCCATTCGGCATCGCGGATTTCGACACGCTGGCCGGGGGCATAAGCGAGGGGCATTGTCTCCTCCTAGTGTACAGTTAGCATTGTTGAATGCGACTTATCCTAAGCTTGACTTATCCACAACTACCAGTAGAATTAAAAAAGAGTTCACTGCCTAACGGCTTTGAACCAATCGAGGCTTCGGCCCGCTGAGCCAGCGTAGCAAATCAGCGGCCTATCCTTTCCCCTCTTAATGCCTGTAGGCATGCCTCTACGCTCCAAGGCGGCGAGCATCGTATCTTGCTAATGCTATTGTCCGCTTGATAGCACGTAACAAATTTCCCTTTCAACGCTCCACAGCGGGTTAGCGCCAGTTCGACAACAACGACAAAATCCTCATAAACTACGCTCACCCGACGGTGAGGCTCGTAGATTTTTTTCCGCTTGTTCCAACCTTGATAAAGATTGGCCTCTGGATGCTCCAGCGTTGCCTTGATCCAGTCGATCCGCTGAGCACGCACTGGCGAGAAACGACTTTTTCCCACCCCTTCGTAAAAAGCGTGTTCAAAACGCTGAGGCTGAAAGTAAATGCGGATACCATCGAAAGAGACGATACATCCTCGGCAATAGACCCTTTTGTAATGATCCCGATACTTTGACTCATCCGAGTAATAAACTAACGGCGGCAGAGACATTACCAGCCCCCTCGCAGCCGAATCTGGAAGATATTGAATTTCTCTGCATCTCGATACGTTGGGTGCAGTTGGTCCACACCTAGATGGCTCTCCAGCCGTTTTACCACCACTTCCTTTGCACCACCTGGTCTCAAGGTAGCGTTGATCCGGCTACTCGCCGCCCCTAGTAGCAAATCGCACAGTTGTATCAGAACGACCTGCCGTGATGGTAAGGCCTGAATGGATGAAATCCTAGACGAAAGATTGGCAGCGGATAGGCAACGCCGCAATGTGGCCAAGCGCTGTGGATCCCGATTGGTCTTGGTGTCACAGAAGATTCTGTATTCATTGAAATCCAATATCCAGTGGTGCAACATTTGGTAATAGAACTTATAAAAACCTAATTCCTCATCGTACTCATGCCAGCGCATGTCCACTTGCTCGCTGTCCACGGCAATGCAACGAAAACGCAAATCTAAGCCATAGGACTCAAATAAATCCACCAAGTCCAGATAGAATGTCAGGCGGGAAGGTGAAACCTTAGTCCATTTGATCTCACCCCAAGTATCGTGCATTTCACGCAGCGCACGGATCTTCCGTTTGATCTCATCACGCAGCTCAGCGCGTAACCACAAACTGCCGATCATTAGATAGCGGCCCCGACGCTTCGTAGAGGTGAACAGATCAGGCATCACCTCATCACAGTAGACTTCAAACTGCATTAGCTCACCTCCTGTTGTCACCGTTGACCGCCACTGACCCGACACGGGGGCACACGCGCCTTACCTTTTTGCATCGTGGGTGGGCATAATCCAAGACCCAAACCGTCACTCCAACGGCGCGAACAGCTCCTGCAAATCCTCCGCCGTCAATACCGGACCGCTTCGGCCGCCCTTGCCGTAAACCCCTTCCGCCAGGGCCTGCTTCTTGGCCTGGAGTTTGAGAATCCGTTCCTCCACCGTGTTTTCCGTCAGCAGCTTGTAAACGAACACCGGTTTGTCCTGGCCGATGCGGTGGGCGCGGTCCATGGCCTGGGCTTCCACCGCCGGGTTCCACCAGGGGTCGTAGAGGATGACGGTATCGGCTTCGGTGAGATTGAGCCCGACCCCGCCAGCCTTGAGGGAAATCAAGAAGAGGTCGACCTGGCCGCGCTTGAAGCGTTGGATGACCTCGTCCCGTTTGCGGGTCTGGCCGGTCAGTTTGGTGTAGGGAATTTTCTTTTCGCCCAGCATGGCCTCGATCAGCCCCAGCATGGCGGTGAACTGGGAAAACAGCAGCACCCGGCGCCCCTCTTCCAGCAATTCCGGCAGCATGTCGGCGAGCAGATCGAGCTTGGCCGACGGCGCTTGGCGCGCCTTGTCCAGCTTCAGCAGGCGCGGATCGCAGCAGACCTGACGCAGCTTCAACAGGGCGTCGAGGATGGCGATCTGGCTGCGGGCCAGGCCCTTGGCCGCCACCGCCTGGCGTACCCTCTCCTCCATGGCCACGCGGATGCTTTCGTATACCGCCGCTTGCTTGGGATGGAGTTCGACGCTGCGGACGATCTCGGTCTTGGGGGGCAGTTCCTTCTCCACCTCGGCCTTGGTGCGGCGCAACAGGAAGGGGGCGATCCGGCGCACCAACCGGCGGCGCTGGTCCTCGTCGCCGTGCTTTTCGATGGGAGTGCGGTAGAGGCGCTTGAACTGCTCCTCGCTCCCCAGGAAACCGGGCATGAGGAAGTCGAATTGGGCCCACAGTTCCCCCAGATGGTTCTCCAGCGGCGTACCGGTCAGGCACAGCTTGTGACGCGCCTCCAGGCGACGGACGATCCGCGCCGCCTTGGTACGGGGATTCTTGACCGTCTGGGCTTCGTCGAGGATCACGAAGGACCAGGGCTGGGCCTTCAGCACCGCCTCGTCGCGCAGCAACAGCGGATAGGTGGTCAGGACCAGATCGTGGTCGGCGATGCGTTCGAAACGCTCGCGACGCTGGGGGCCGTGCAGCACCAGCACCCGCAAGGTCGCGGCGAAACGCTCCGCTTCGCGGCGCCAGTTGCCCATCAGGCTGGTGGGGGCGACCACCAGGGCGGGGCGGTCGAGGCGGCCGGCCTCCTTTTCCAGCAGCAGATGGGCCAGGGTCTGGACCGTCTTGCCCAACCCCATGTCGTCGGCGAGGATGCCCCCCAGTTCGTACTGGCGCAGGAACTGGAGCCAGCTCAGGCCGAACCGCTGGTAGGGACGGAGCTGGCAGTTCAGTCCCCGGGGCGGTTCCACGGTTTCCAAGCCGCGGAAGTGTTTCAGGCGTTGGCCCAGACGGCGCAGCCGCTCGGCGCCCTGCAGGCGCAGGCGGGCATCCTCCTCCAATTCCGCCAACCGGGCGGCGTCGAAGCGCGACAGGCGCAGCGCGTCCCCCGCGGTCTCGGTGTCGAACAGTTCGTAAAGGATCTCCAGGAAAGGACGCAGACGCTCCGCCTTCAGGCTCAGGTAGCGCTGCTCTCCCAGGGGAATGGTCAGCTCGGCGGGCAGGTCGTCCGGGCCGTCGTAGCGTTGCAACACCGGCACCAGCAGCGGCAACAGCGGCAGCCGCCGGCCGTCGAGGTCGAGATCGAAACGCAGGTCGAACCAACCCGCCTCGTCTTCCTCGACTTCGGCCGCCAGAATGGTCTCATCGAAAAAGCGGGGCTGGAATCCCGCCACCCGGCTGATCTTCCAGCCTTCGGCTTCCAGTCTCGGCACCTCCTCTTCCAGAAAACGGCGCCAGCCTTCGGCGCTCGCTGCGGCAGGCAGGAAGCAACCGTCGCCACCGGGCTGGAATCCCGCCGCCTGGAGGCGTTCGACGGCCGCCGCCTCGGCCTCCGCATGGCGATGGATCCGCAGTAGTTTGCCCTCCCGCTGGACGATGACCACCGGCTTACCGTCCCCGGCCACGGCTAGGCAGGGACCGTAGTCGAAGCGTAACCGCAACCGGTAGGGTAATTCCCCATCCCCGGCTACTTCCAAGATCAGGCTGGGGGTGGACGACACATTTTCGATCTCTTCCAGGGGCAGCGGCATGGGGGGCGGGATCGGCAGCTCGGGATGGTCGATCAGCAACTCGGCGGTGAAGCGGCTGACCTCTTCCTCCGGCAGGAAAGGCTCTTCCAGCAGTTGCGGCAGTACCGGACCTTCCAACGGCCCGATTTCGTGGCTCTCGGGATCGAGCCAGCAAGGAGGATCGGTGGGCACCAACCAGGCCTGGGGTTCAACCTTGGGTTTCAGCACCAGGCCGCCATCGAGCCGCTGCCACTCGAAACGCAAAGTTCGGTGCGTAGCGCTGAAACGCAGCGGCTCGTCCAGGTCGGCCAGGTAACAGCGGCCAGTGGCCACCATCTGCTCCAGTACCGTATGGCCGAGCCTGCCCTTCAACAGGGGCTGGCCGTGTTCGGTCTTGAGGGCATCGAGCAGATGGATGATCGGCTTGTCGTCGTCCTGCACATAGCCGGGCAAGCGGTGATGGTAACCGTAATAGGCATCTTCCACGATCCCGACGTTGGCAGGCCTCGGGGCACCGATCCTGCCGTCCTTCCTGATCCGGGCGAAGACCTTCTCCACCAGCGGCGCCCGGCTCAGGCGGTCGAATTGGACGATGTAGAACAGATAAAAACGGCCGGGTTGCAGTCCTGTTTCCTCTTCACCCGCCGAATTCAACGCCCTCAATAGCTCTGCAGTCAACTTCGGACGACTGGCGATCTGCCCCAGATAGTGGAAGCAGGCAGCGACCACGTGCTTGCAGTTGTAGGACATGGGACAGGTGCACTGCCCACGGATCGTCAGGATGTCATGACGGCGCTGAATCAAGACCTTCTGGCCATAGACACGGCTGCTGCCCCGCACGCCGGCGTTGAACTCCACCAGGTTGTCTTCCTCGCGCACCACCTCCAGGGACTGCACCCGTCCCTGCCTGAAATAATCACGACCGCGCTCGAAAGCGGCATCACCACAAATGCGGCGGATGTCTGTATAGGTAAATCGCATTTCGTCAGCTGATGATCCGCGCCATCGCCGACCGGCTGGCCCGAGAACTAGGCTAGATACCCCAGCGCAGCGCGGGGGTATGAACCGGCGCGTCCCACAGACGGATCAGCTCGTCGTCGAGCAGGGCCAGGGTGATGGAGCAGCCGGCCATGTCCAGGGCGGTGGTATAGTTACCCACCAGGGAGCGGCAGATGTCGACCCCTTCCTGGCTCCAGAATTCGTGGGCCAGTTCGTACACCAGATAAAGCTCCATCAAGGTGGTGGCGCCGAGGCCGTTGACGTGCAGCAGCGCTTTCTGCCCCCGGCGGGGACGGAGTTCCTCGTCGATGGCCTCCACCATCGTCTTGACGATTTCGGTGGCGCTGGCGAACTCGACGATCTCCCGCCCGTGTTCGCCATGAATGCCGACCCCGAACTCGATCTTGTCCGGCGGCAATTCGAAGGTGGGGCCGCCCAGGGCCGGTACGTTGCAACCGGTCAGGGCGACGCCGATGCTGGCGGTGTTTTCCGCCACCCGGTCCCCCAGAGCTTTGAGTTCAGCCAGACTCTTACCCTCCTCCGCGGCGGCGCCGACGATCTTTTCCACGATCACCGTGCCCGCCACCCCGCGACGGCCGATGTCATGCTCTCTGGGCAGGGCGATGTCGTCCTGAACCAATACGGTTTCGCTGGGGCAGTCGAGCATCTCGGCGGCGATCTCGAAGTTCATCACGTCGCCGGCGTAGTTCTTGACGATGAACAACACGCCCTTGCCGTTTTCCACCGCCTGGGCAGCGGCGAGCATCTGATCCGGGGTGGGCGAGGTGAAAATCTGGCCGGGACAGGCGGCGTCGAGCATACCCTGGCCGACAAAACCGATGTGCAGGGGCTCGTGACCGGAACCGCCGCCGGAGATCACCGCCACCTTATCGGTGGCCGCCCGTTTGCGACGGACGAAACGGGGATCGAAACTGACCTCCACCAGATCCGCATGGGCTTTGGCGAAGCCACGGAGGCTCTCGTCGAGCAGGGTGTCGACGTGGTTGATGAATTTTTTCATGACAGCTCCAACACTTCCTGGACACAAATTTTACTGAATGCCATACTTCTAAAATGTATGGCATTCAAGTCACCTAGGGTCAGGATTATGGCAGAACCGAAACGATCGGACAATCAAGTCCGGATCGGTCCCCAGGGCCGGGTGGTCATTCCGGCAGTCTTGCGCAAAGCCTTGAATCTGAAACCGGGAGACCAGTTGGTCATTCACCGGGAAGGCGACCGTCTGGTACTGGAACGCCGGGAAACCATCATCAAACGCCTGCAGGAACGGTTTCGTCACATTCCCAAAGAAATCAGCCTGGTGGACGAACTGATCGCGGAACGGCGCGAGGAAGCCCGCCGGGAAGGGACCGAGGAAACACGATGAGCCTCGTGCTGGACGCCTCGGCGATCCTGGCTTTCCTTCACGACGAACCGGGAGCGGAGCAGGTGACGGCCGTGCTGGACGGGGCTCTGGTTTCGGCGGTGAACTGGGCGGAAGTTCTGCAGAAAGCGCTGCAACGGGGCGCCGATGTCCACGGCATGGCAGCGGAATTCCGTAAAGTGGGGGTGACCTTCGAGCCCTTTTCCACCGTGCAGGCGGAAATCGCCGCCCGCCTCTGGGGGAAGACCAGACACCTGGGCCTGTCCCTGGCCGACCGCGCCTGTCTGGCTTTGGCGCTGGACAGAAAGCTACCCGTGATCACGGCCGACCGGGTCTGGAGCCACTTGGATTTGGAGGTGGATATCCAAATTCTGCGCTGAAACCGATGCTTCAATCCCGCTCCAGGACCCGGATCACCGCAGGCAGATCGGGCAGCACCCAGTCCGGCCGGTAGTCCACCTGCTCCAGATCAGCTTCTTTCGACACCCCGGTGAGCACCATCAGGCTGCGGATACCGGCGCGCACCGCCCCCAGAATGTCGGTCTCCAACCGGTCGCCGATGGCGACGACCGCTTGCGGTTCCACCTGCAAGCGCCGCAGAGCCTGGCGGTAGAGTTCCGGCTCCGGTTTGCCGATGATGGTGGGCCTGCGGCCGGTGGCGGCAGTGAGGGCGGCAAGGATGGCGCCGTTACCGTGGGTCGTCCCGATCTCCATCGGCAGGGTGACGTCGGCATTGGTGCCGATGAACTCGGCTCCGCGGTTCAGGTTGAGGGTGGCGGTGGCCAGCTTGTCCCAGGTCAGGGTCTCGTCCTTGCCGACGACCACCACATCGGCGTGCCAGTCGTCACCTTCCTTGTGACTCGAAGCCAGAGTGAAACCCTGCTGCCGCAGGGGTTCGACGAGACCGGCTTCGCCGATGGCGTACACCCGGGTCGTTTTCGGATCGCGGCGCTGGGCCAACCAGGCGGCGGTGGCGATGCCGGAGGTGAGGATCTCGTCCTCGCCCACCTCGACACCCATGTCGGCCAGTTTGGCCACATACTGCCGTGGGGTTGAACTGGCGTTGTTGGTCGCCAGCACGAAAGGCATCCCCCGGCGTCGCAGGACCTGGAAGAATTCCTGGATGCCGGGCAGAGGTCGGCTGCCGTGCCAGAGCACCCCGTCCATGTCGATGATCAGGGCCTGAGCGCCCTGCAACGGCTTGGTCCGATTCGATTTCACGATTCTGCTCTCTCGATGTAAATCCGACTATCATACTTCGCTATAATCCTTCCGCCCAAGCGAAGGAGACATCACCATGGCAGATCGAGACAAGCTCTGGGGCGGCCGTTTCAGTCAGCCCACCGACCGGTTCGTCGAGGAATTCACCGCCTCGGTCCAGTTTGACCGGCGCCTGGCCCCCTACGACATCCAGGGTTCCATCGCCCACGCCCGGATGCTGCGCAAAATCGGCGTCCTCGACGAGGAGGAATGCCGGGCCATCATCGACGGGTTGCAGCAGATCTTGGACGAAATCGAAGGGGGCGAATTCCAATGGTCGGTGGCCCTGGAAGACGTTCACATGAACATCGAGGCCCGCCTGACCGAACTCATCGGCGAGGCGGGCAAGAAGCTTCACACCGCCCGCTCCCGCAACGACCAGGTCGCCACCGACCTGCGTCTGTGGCTTCGGGAGGAAATCGGCCACATCCTGGCCGAACTCGAGCGCCTCCAATCGGCCCTGCTGGACCTGGCCGAGGCCGAGGCGGAAACGATCATGCCCGGCTTCACCCATCTTCAGGTCGCCCAGCCGGTCACCTTCGGCCATCACATGCTGGCCTGGTTCGAAATGCTGCAGCGGGACCGGGAACGCCTGCTCGACTGCCGGCGGCGCGTCAACGTCATGCCCCTGGGAGCCGCCGCCCTGGCGGGCACCACCTTTCCCATCGACCGCTTCTACACCGCGGAACTGCTGGGTTTCGACCGCCCGGCGGCCAATTCCCTCGACGCGGTCTCGGACCGGGACTTCGCCATCGAATTCAGCGCCGCCGCCGCCCTGCTTATGATGCACCTGTCGCGTTTCTCCGAAGAACTGGTGCTGTGGACTTCGGCCCAGTTCGCCTTCGTCGAACTACCGGACGCCTTCTGCACCGGTTCCTCCATCATGCCGCAGAAGAAGAACCCCGACGTTCCCGAACTGGTGCGCGGCAAGAGCGGTCGGGTGTTCGGCCACCTGACGGGGCTGCTCACCCTGATGAAGGCCCAGCCCCTGGCCTACAACAAGGACAATCAGGAAGACAAGGAGCCGCTGTTCGATTGCGTGGACACGGTGAAGGACTGCCTGCGCGCCTTCGCCGACATGATGCCCCACGTGCGACCCGACCGGGAGCGGATGTATCAGGCGGCCCGCCAGGGATTCGCCACCGCCACCGATCTGGCCGACTACCTGGTCCGCAAAGGGGTGCCGTTCCGCGACGCCCACGAAATCGTGGGCAAGGCGGTGCAGGCGGCGCTCGCACGCCGTTGCGACCTGGCCGACCTGCCCCTGGAAGAGCTGCGCGCCTTCAGCCCGGTCATCGACGAAGACGTCTATCGGATCCTCACCCTGGAGGGCTCGGTGGCCGCGCGCGATCACTACGGCGCCACAGCACCACACCAGGTGCGCCGGGCGGTCGAGGAAGCCCGGACCCGGTTGCGACAAAGCGCTTGACCGAATAACCCCTTGATGTGTCATACTGACGGGATCACCGCCTCGGGGGAACGACCCATGATCGTCACACTGGATGATTTGAGCATCGCCTTGGACAAGGCGCCGTTGGCCGTGCTGGTGCTCCAGGGGGAGCGGATCGCCTGGCTGAACCAAACCCTCGCCGATCTGGCCCACCGCCCGAAAGGGGAATTCATCGGCCAGCCGCTGACGAAGACCGTCCTGGATCGATGGCGCGAGGACCTGGTGGAAGTGGCCGCCGACGGCGGACGGCGCTGGTTCCAGCGCCAGCACGTCCAGCCGCTGGAACACGGCGAGGCTCATTATTTCCTCGACGTCACCGAACAGCACCACCTGAAGGAAACCGTCGCCGCCCTGCAGAACCGGCTCCAGGCTCTGGAAACCCGGGATCCGGTCACCGGCCTGCAGAACCGCCGCGCGATCCTCCGGGAGCTGGACCGGCAGATCAGCCGCAGCCGCCGTTACGACAACCCCCTGTCGGTCATCCGCCTGACCCTGGAGATCCCGGGCGACGCCGAACGCCGACACCAGCTGCTGCGCACCATCAGCCAGTCCCTCAAGGACAAACTGCGCTGGGCCGACGAGATCGGCATGCTCGACGACCACACCTTCCTGTTGGTCCTTCCCGAAACCGGCCTGGAAGACGCCCGGGAACTGGCGGTGAAGCTGTTGAGCGACCGGGCCGCCTTCCAGTTCCGGGACGGCGAAGGCAGGGTGCGCTACGGGGTGGCCGCCTGGCACAAGGGCGACGACCTGCGCAAATTGCTGCGCCGGGTGGAACAGGATCAGGAGATCAATCTCAGCGCCCTGCTGTCCTGACGCTTGGCCGACTACCGTCCCATCCGGCTGCCGCCACCGGGCGGCGAAATCAGCCGTCGCGACCTCAATACCCTGACGCGGCGCTTTCTCCATCTCAACCGCCAGCGGCGACGGTTGCTGACGCGCGGACTCGATCCGCGTCAGCGCGACTGCCTCGAACTCCTTCCCCTGCTTTTTCACTGCCACCACCCGGCCCTGCCGGGCTACGACGGCCAGGCGGCCCCGGCCGGCGTCTGCGACTACCGTCTGAGTCCGACCACCCGCCGCGCCTGCAAACGCCTGGCACCGGCCTTCGACTACCGCCGCCAGGGCGTCCCGGATCCGCCGCTGAAGGCGCTGTTCCTCATGGGCAGCGCCGGCAGCATCGCCTTCAGCCGCGACAGCGACCTGGATCTGTGGATCTGCCATCGCAGCGATCTTGACCGGGACGCCCTGGCGGCCCTGCGGCGCAAATGCCGGACGATCGAACGCTGGGCCGCCGGCCACGGCCTGGAACTGCACTGCTTCCTGATCGATCCGCAACGGTTGCGGCACGGGGAACTGGAGCCGCTGTCCCGGGAAAGCTCGGGCAACACCCAACACGTGCTGCTGTTGGAAGAGTTCTATCGCACCTCGATCCATCTGGCCGGCCGCCGGCTGCTGTGGTGGCTGGTTCCACCCCGATGGGAAACCCGCTACCGGGACTACGTGGACTTCCTGACGCAAAAACGCTTCATCGATCCCAGCGGCTTCCTCGATCTGGGAGGGCTGACCCCCGTTCCGGCCGGTGAATTCGCCGGCGCCGGACTCTGGCACCTCCACAAGGCGCTGGATTCCCCTTACAAGGCCCTGCTCAAGCTGTTGCTGTTGTGCGATTACGCCGACGGCTTCCCCCATCCCTCTTGGCTGGCCAGCGACATCAAACGCGCCGTCCATGACGGACGGGTGGACATTCTGGCCCTGGACCCCTATCTGCAACTTTACCGCCGCGTCGAAAAGGCGCTCCACCGCCAGGGGTGGACCGGTCTGCTTCCCCTGGTGCAGCGGAGCTTCGCCCTGAAGATCCGCGATGCCCGCCATCATCCCGATTACCGACGTCTGTTGGCCGACCTGGAACGGGAGTGGGGCCGGCCGTGGCAACCGCAACCGCCGGGACCCGTCGAGACGGCCGCAGCCGAATGGCAGGCCCTGGTCCAAGCCCTGGAAACGGCCCACGCCCAGTTGCAACGCTTCGCCGGAAACACCGCTTCGGACGAACGGCGAACGCTGGCGAACAGACTGGAAGCCGCCCTGGCGCCCCGCCCCGGCAAAGTCGCGCTCATCCGCCTGCCGGCGGCCCCGGAGGCCCAGCTGTTGCTGGTCCGGGAGGAAGAACGGTGGCGCCTGTGCCGCTGGCCCACTCGCACGCCGTTGCATCGGGACGACTCGCTGATCGGACTGCTGGCCTGGGCCTGGGGCAACCGGATCGTGACCCCGGCCACCCAGTGGCACCTGGAACCGGATCTGGATCTCGGCCACGCCGAACTCCTGTTTCTCAACCGCGCCGTCCGTCGGTTCTTCACCGGCCTGGAAGAACCGGAACTGGCCGCCTACGGGAATCCCCCCCGCTTGCAGCGCTGCGCCCTGTTCCCCAACGTGGCCACCGCGACGCGACCCCGGCGGGGCGACTTCGAAATCGCCAGCGACCGCTTCGACCCGCTCAATTACGGCGCCGAGCGCCGGGTGCTGCTGAAGCGGCTGGAGTTGTTGACCCGGGACAGCTGGGGAGTCGTCGAAGTCCGCCGTTACGACCGGCTCGAGGGATTGCTGGACGCCTGTTGCTGGCTTCACAGCCAGGGCGGCGAGGACCTGAAGGTCAGCGCCCATTGCTTCTCCGCCCGCACCCTGGCCCTGCGCCTCGAATCCCTGTATGGGCAGATCCGGCAACAATTGGCCTCACCGGCCGGTACCGCCATCGTGGAGGCCGGAGGTCGGCGCTACCGCCTGCAGTGGCGGCGGGACCGGCTGGTCTGGCACCCACTCACGCCGGGATGAGCCGCTCCAGCAGCCAGCGCCGCAGGACGGCGATCTCCTCGGCACACAGCGAATGAGCCATGGGGAACGTGTGCCATTCGACGTGGTAACCCAGCCGGCGCAGCAATCGGCAACCGTCCTGGGCCAGGGGTAAGGGAACGAGGGTATCCTCGGTGCCGTGCATCATCAGGACGGGCGGCGACAGGGCCGTGGCCGGCGGGAATTCATCGGCCAGGGCGACGTAAGTCGACAGGGCGACCACCCCGGCCAGTCCCCCATAGCGCACCCCGGCCTCCAAAGCGATCACGCCCCCCTGGGAGAATCCGGCCAGGACGATCCGCTCGGGCGGGATACCGCCGTCCACCTGGCGATCGATCAGGACGGTCACCTGGGCCTGGGACTGGCGGATCCCGGCGCGGTCCACCCGGTGATGTAGATCGGGGGAGACGATGTCGTACCAGGCTCGCATCGCCATGCCGCCATTGACGGTCACCGGTCGTACCGGAGCGTGGGGAAAAAGATGGCGGACCGCGAACGGCAACTGCAGGGCCCTGGCGACCGGAACGAAGTCGTGGCCGTCGGCACCGAGGCCGTGCAGCCAGAGGATGCAGGCCTTCGGTTCGGGGCCGGTCTCCA
>Ga0256841_1002362_pt1 | contig 15118 bp, 12 predicted proteins | sample 356308metaG_FD_185971 | JGI IMG/M metagenome (GOLD analysis project Ga0256841, IMG submission 185971) | Hydrothermal vent microbial communities from Mid Atlantic Ridge, Atlantic Ocean - 356-308 | ecosystem: Environmental > Aquatic > Marine > Hydrothermal vents | place: Atlantic Ocean: Mid...
TTCCTAATCATACTAAACATAGATTTTGTATTTTTCCTTACAATCCTTGCACTTTCACTTAGACATTTAATAAAACTGTTTTTTGAAAAAAAAGATACACACGGTCAGCTCAGGAAAAAACTACTATTAATCCTTATATCTATGGTGATTATACCAGCTGTAATTCTATCTGTAGCTTCTATCAGTCTAATATCAAATGCAACAAAAATCTGGTTTTCTGGAAAAGTTGAGAAAGCATTAAAAAGTGTACAGGTTATTATAGACAAAAATGTTGAACTTAATGTTAAAGAACTTGATAAAGTTGCCTATCTGATTAAAAAAGGTGAAATATCACCTGAAAAAGCTATCAATTATTTTAATCTTCAATCAATAGTTATTATTCAGGGAAATAAGAAAAAAGTTTACGGAAAATTAGTTAAATTTGTAGAAAAAAAGGATTTAGAGCATAGAACAGATTATAAACTCTACTATTTCCACAACACAATGTTTATCAGGTTTTACAAAAAGTTAGATAAATCTACTGTACTTGTTATTGATAAAAGGTTACCAGATTTTATTTCAAAAAAAGAAAAAGAAATAAAAAACATTCTAAAACTGTACTCTGAATTTAAAAGATACAAAAGCCCAATAAGAATTGGCTATATCCTAACAATGTTAACCATAACTATGTTTGTTATATTTGCTTCAATTTGGTTTAGCCAATACATAGTTAGAAACCTTACATATCCAATAGAACAACTTGCAGCTGCTGCAAAAAAATTAGCCTCTGGGAATCTTAAAGTAAAGGTAAACGCAACTGGTAAATACGAAATCGGGTTGTTAATTGAAGAATTCAATAATATGGTAAAAGAGCTAAATAACCTTTACCTGAAATTAGAAAAAAGCAATAGGGAGCTCCAGTATAAAAATGAATATCTTGACGCAATTTTAGAAAATGCAAGGACAGGGGTTATTTACTCTGATGATAAAGGTAGAATAGAAAAAATAAATAAATCAGCCATTAATATTTTAAGTATAAAACCTGAAGAAATGTTAGGAAAAGACATTTTTGATATATTCAAACAGTTAGGTATTGACCCAAAAATACAAAAAGAACAAACAATAAAATACCACGATAGAATTTTAATAGTTAAAACATCAAAAATTGCAAACACAAAAAAGGGATATGTTATAGTCTTTGACGACATAACAGATATAGTTAATGCCCAAAAAGTTTTAGCGTGGAAAGAAATCGCCCAGAGAATAGCCCATGAAATTAAAAACCCGTTAACCCCAATAAAGCTATCTGCTGAAAGAATTATAAGACAGTACAAAAAGCAGAATCCAAAATTTGAAGAAATTTTAGAAAAATCAACAGATGTAATAATAAAAGAAGTAGAACATCTATCAAACCTTGTAAAAGAATTTGGTCAATTTGCTTCAATAGAAAATAAATTAAATATCGAAGAAATTTCCTTAAAAGATTTTTTTAAAGAACTTAAAAACTCTTATAAGACAGAAGACTTTAAGATAAACATTGATATTCCTGAAGAAATTATAATAAAAGGAGACAAAAAACTATTAAAACAGGCTTTCACAAACATTATACAAAACGCCTATGAAGCTACAGCAGGACAAAAAGAAAGATTATTAAATATTAAAATAACCGAATCAAATAATAAGGTAAAAATAGAGTTTAAAGATAATGGAAAGGGCATTTCTCCAGAAGATATACAAAAAATATTTGACCCTTATTTCTCCAAAAAAACAAAAGGGACTGGTTTAGGTTTAGCAATTACAAAAGAAATTATAGAAAAGCACAATGGAAAAATTTATGCAGAACCTTCTAAAGAAGGTGGTATCTTTATTATAGAACTTCCTAAAAATTAACTCGTTTAGCCAAATTTTACATATTGCAATAACAAAATTTTCTTCTTACAATTGATTAATTAAAAAAATTAGAATATTGAATATTTAATATAATCCAATACAGTTATGATATATCTTAATAAGATAAGAAAATATAAATATAGAATATGGTTAGTGTTTGTCAACTTTACCATTTTGGAATATTATCTATCTGTTAAGGATATACTAATATTATTATGAGGCAGTAGAGATGCTTAAATTAAATTTTAATAAAATAAGCTTCTTTTCCCCACAAAACATACCAAACGACTCTAAACTATCAAATCAGAACCAAATAAAAAATTCAATAACATTTAATTCTATAGGAGGTAGATTCATGAAAAAATTTAAGAAAATCTCTATGTTGGTTGCAGGTGCTGCATTGGCACTGACCTTTTCATCTGGATACGCATCAGATGAAATAACACCTGAAACGGTGTTAATAGACGTTGACACAGCTCATTCAAAATTAGGTGACCCAAACGTTAGATTTGTAGATGGGGATTCACCTAAAAAATTCAAAGAAGGACATATCCCTGGTTCAGTTAACGCTTTTGCCCATGACCTTCACATTCTTGCTGATATCAAAAAATGTGATGGGCTTCCAATGTGTCCAGACAGAGCTGCTGAATTTATTGGAAAAAAATTAGGAATTGATAACAACACTTTTGTTATTACATACGATGATGGAAGAGGTCCTAACGCATCAGGTGTATGGTTCTTCCTGTATCTCTATGGAATGGATGTTGACCACTTAAAACTAATGGATGGTGGATTAGCTACATGGAAAGCAAAAGGTTATGAAATAGAAACAGGTCCTGGAAAGCCACCACCTCCAAAAACTTTCAAAGTTAAAGTTAGAAGAGATATCATTGCTACAAAAGAAGAAGTTTTAAAAGCTATAAAGGATAAAGAACACTACGTTATACTTGATTCAAGGCACAACATGGACGAATGGGTTGGAAAGAGATTGTTAGAAGCTGTTGTTGAACCTGGTAAACATGAAAAGGTAAAAAGAGGCGGACATATTCCAGGAGCTATCTTCTCACCTTGGACAAAATATGCTGGAAACAAAGCTGGAAAACCTAACAAACACATATTCAAACCTATTAAGAAAATTCAAAGACAGTTGAAAAAACTTGCAAGAAAAGGATTTTCTCCTGACAAAACAGTTATCACATATTGTCACGTTGGTTTAGGAAGAGGTTCATTCCAGTGGTTAGCTCTAAAATTAGCTGGAGTTAAAAAAGTTAAAGTTTATGTTGGTTCATGGGATGAATGGGGTAATGACCTTTCATTACCAGTAGAAAAATAATTAAAATCTCAGCTGGGGGTTAACCCCAGCTTTTTAGTTTAAGGAGGTGTTAATAATGGAACATTCAGGCGCTTTGATAATGGGAATAATTACCGGAATTTTATTTGGTATAGTCTTACATAAAGTAGGTGCTATTAGATATTCCCGTGTAGAAGGTCTTCTTCTATTGAGAGACCTTAAAATCATGAAATTCGCGTTTATAGCTATAGCTACTGCTTCTATATCTTACGGGTTGGCAAATATTTTTGGCTTTGCAGATGCTTTAAATTTACACCCAAGAATCATGCCTTACTTAGGAATTGCCCATCTTATAGGTGGTTTTATGTTTGGTATAGCTATGGCATCGGCAGGTTTCTGTCCAGGTACTTGTGTAGCAAGGGTAGGAGCTGGAAAATTTGTTGCAATTGGTGGAGTAATTGGATTAATAACAGGAATTATTATATACAGCATGATACAACCTACTTTAGTTGAAGCTGGAATTTTAGGACAAAAAGAAAAAATAACTTTATATGGAGTTCTTGGTGTTCCTTATGGTGTTTTAGCTGTAGCGTGGGGAACATTATTCATTGTATTTGCAATGATTGCTGATTGGCTTGACCCTGCAAAGAAATATGTTGCTTCTGAAGGAAATGAGGACGAATCATTTATCTCTAAAGTTATAAAAAAAGAATGGCACTGGTTACCTTCTGGAATTTGGGCTGGTTTAGTTATTGTATGGGCTACAGCACAAGGTGAATATTTAGGTTTCTCAGGAGCAACACTTGCATTAGTTGGTTGGGTTGCTAACATGATTGGGCATCCACTTGGAATAGTTCCAAAAATCAGTGAAGGTATAATATGGCACGCTGGACTTATCATTGGAGTTTTACCTGGTGCATTTTTAAGTGCAATAGTTTCAAGAACATTTAAGTTTGATGTTGTTCCTCCATCTTTTGCTGAAGCTGTAACACCAATTCCATGGGTAAGAATAATCTTAGTATTCTTTGCTGGTGTATTTCTCGCATTAGGAGCTATGATTGGCGGTGGTTGTACTACAGGTGCATTTATTTCTGCATACCCAACTCTTTCTGTAGGTTCAATGGTTATGTCAGCTACCTACTTTATTGTAGGAATATTAACAGCAAACCTTATTTACTTTGGAAGATGGAGTAAATTTGTCCAATCTATAAAAGATGCAGAAAAAGTTTATGATTAATCTTAATTGGAAGGGGTAAGTTAAATGAGTATGATTGAAAGAATTTTGTACTGGATAGCAATAGTTGTTCTAATTATTGGGATATTTGGGTTGAAAACGCAAATTTCTAACCTTGAACAGCAGGCTCAACAGGCTGTTCAAACAGAAACAGAGTAAAAGTATGAGAATGAGGGAATAACCTCAACATTTTAAAGAGGAGGTGTTAAACTAAATGAACCCAAAGATAGAAAGAGCAATTTATATAGGAGTTATCCTAATTTTAGCTGTATTACTGGTAAGCTTTGGAAAGAAGGAAATACAATTACAAAAGGAAATACCAGTAACAGCAGATGAGCTTTACAAAAAAATAGCAAATCCAAATGTAACATTACAGATAATTGATGTAAGACCTTATGAACCAGCTGATGAAGATGAAGAATCTGATGAGGATTTTGTTTACTACGTTGATGGACACATTCCTAACTCTATACCATTCCCTGACTGTGATGAATCTAAAACTCCTAAAGAAGCTTTAGAACATATTAATCCTTACTTACCTACTATTATTGTTTCAAGAGATGGTAACCCTGAAATATTCAAAAAATGTGCCCAAAAGTTTACTATAGTTCAAAACCTGAAAGGTGGTATTATTGCTTGGGACGATGCAGGTTATCCTGAAGAAGAAGACGAATACACTCCTCCAGCAGCTGGCGGTGGCGGTGGTTGTTTATAAAAATGAGTAGTACAGCAAAATTTAATAGGGAAGTAACCTTAAAAAAACAAGGTTCTTCCCTCTTACTGAAACAATAAAAGTTATTAAAAAAGAAAAGATTATGAAACGTGGGAGTAAAGATTTTAATATTCAACTATTTAAATATTGGAAATTATAGTATAGAATTAAAAAGGAACACTTTTTTATGATTAAAATCAAGGAGGTAAGATTATGGCCTTATCTAGAAGGGATTTTTTAAAAGCCCTTAGTGCAGCCGGAGCAGGTGTAACTCTTGGTGGCAATGCAGCTTTTGCCAAAGACAAAGCTCTAATTGTAGAAGACCCAAGGGCTACTTATCCAAATAGTTCTTATACTGAAAATATGTATAGGAAAGAATTTGCCTATACTTACGGTAAAAAAGAAGAACACGGTACAGCTTACCACTGTGTAAACTGTCAGGGTAACTGTGCATGGGATGTATGGGTAGACAACGGAATAGTAACAAGGGAAAACCAGGTAGCTAACTATCCTCAAATAAATGCAAAAATACCTGACTTTAACCCAAGGGGTTGTAATAAAGGTGTTCAGCATTCTCAAATAATGTATGAAAAAGACAGACTCTTATATCCTATGAAAAGAGTTGGAGAAAGAGGCGAAGGAAAGTGGAAAAGAATAACATGGGAAGAAGCGATTACAGAAGTAGCAGAAAAGATTTATGAAACAATGCTTAACAAAGGTCCAGAAGGCCTATACATTCACGTAGGAGCTGGAATGCTTACAGAAGGTAGAGCAGCTTCTGGAAAAAGATTAGGTACATTATTAGGAGCAGTGAGACCTTATATAGCATCTTACGTTGGTGATATGTTTGCTGGTGTATCTGTTGTTTATGGAGAAGGAAACGTTGGATGTACATGGGACTTCCAGTATGTCACTGATGTTCAAGTTTACTGGGGTATGGACCCGAACAAAACAAGAATACCTGATGCCCACTTTGTATGGGAAGGAAAATATAACGGTTCAAAAGTTATAGTTATAGCACCAGAATTTAATGCTACAGCAATCCACGCTGACTTATGGGTTCCTGTAAAAGCTGGATACGATGCATTTTTAGCAATGGCTGTAATTAACGAAATCATACAGAAAAAACTATATAAACCTGGATTTGTTAAAGCATTTACTGATTTACCTTTCTTAGTAAGATTAGATAACAAAAAACTTTTAAGAATGTCAGAAGTTGATTTATCTTCTCCTGAATTTGATTCTGATATCTACAAAGTTTATAAAGAAAAAGCAGAAGAAGAAGGAGCTGAATTCCACGAAGAAGAATGTTTCTTTGCATGGAATACAAACACAAACAAATTAACTTTAATGACCGGTTCTGAAGGTCATCCAATAAAAACATTAAGACTTAAAGATGTAGGTTGGGATATAGACCCTGCATTAGAAGGAACTTGGGAAGTTACATTAAAAGACGGTGAAAAAGTAAAAGTAACAACTGTATTTGAACTTCTCAAAAAAGAAGCTGAAAAATATTCAGCAGAAAAAACATGGAAATTAACAGGCGTTCACCCATCTATTGTTGAACAATTAGCGAAAGATTTAGCATTACCAAAAGTAGTTGAACTTAACGTAGGATTTACATTAGGTAAATACTTTAACGGTTTACTAAGTCACAGGGCTGTTGCTTCAATTCCTGGATTGGTAGGAAGATTAGGACCTTACGGTGGGTTAAATACAGAAAACGAAGTTGCAATTTCTGGAATGGGTAAAATATCAGGATTTTCTGGAAAATACAAACAGAGATTTGCTTCTGGATTTACCAGTGAATTCGTTTTAGGAAAAGTTTTTGAAGATGCTGAAAAATTATACTCAGATGAGGACATAAAAAGAGGTACTGGCTGGTCTAAAAAGGCTTATTACAAAAAAGCAAAAGAAATGCTTGCTAACTATGGAACAGACGAAAAATGGAAAGAAAGCATAGGAAAAAAAGATGGAAAACCTTACTGGGATACAGTAGAAACATTCTTACTATTTGCAGATGCGAGATTTAGAAGAAATAAAGGTTCAACTTACAAGAAAGCATTCTTAGAAAAGGCAAAATTCTTAGCCTATGTTGATTTTAGAATGAGTGATTTTGCAGTATATGCTGATATCCTCCTACCAGCTAAATCCCATTATGAAGTCTGGGACATAAGAACTAACCCTGGATACCACAGATTTGCAAACTTAGCTCAGCCACCTCAAAACTTAAAACCTGTAGGTGAAGCAAAGTCCGAGTGGGAAATCTCAACAATGATTGCTGAAAAACTACAGGAAATTGCTTTGAAAAGATATGAAGAAACTGGAGATGAAAAATACATAAAAATCCCTGACCCAACTCACTCAAAAACTGGTTATAGAGAGTTAGACAAAGTTGCTGAAGAATTCACTCACCATGGAGAGTTAAGAACAGATAAAGATGCAGTTGTAAAAGCTTTAGCAGAAGTTGACCAGTTCCAACCAAATACAATAGAAACAATGAGAAAAAGAGGTGGTTTCCTTGTATTAAATGAAAAAGCTGGAAAGTCTTCTCCTCTTTATCCTGACAAACCTTACAACTCATTTGAAAATAATCTTTATCTATTTGAAAGATTTGAGACATTAACAGGTAGATTAACTTACTACGTTGACCATGATTTATGGATAGAACTTGGAGCTGCTGTTCCTACTGCAAGAGAACCAATCAGACCATCAAGATATCCATTTGTTTTAATGTCTCCACACGCAAGATGGTCTATCCACTCAACATATAAAACTTCAAAAACACTGTTAAGATTACAAAGAGGAAAACCTTACGTTATGGTTAACCCTGAAATAGCAAGGAAAAAAGGAATTAAAGATGGAGACGAAATAAGAATCTTTAATAACTTAGGTGAGTTCTATGCAATGGCTAAACTTTACCCATCTGCACCAAAAGATGCGGTAATCATAGAACACGGTTGGGAACCTTTCTTCTTCAAAGGAAAGAAAAACCACAATGAAGTAGTTGGTGATATGTTAAACCTTTTAGAGCTTTCAGACGGATGGGGACACATTAAATTCGGTGGAAACTGGGATGGTAACCAGCACGCTTATGAAACATCCGTAGATATTGAAAAAGCTTAAAATTAAAGGAGGTAGTATTAAATGTCAAAAAGACAATTAGCAATGGTAATGGATTTAAATAAATGTATTGGTTGCCAGACTTGTACTGTGGCATGTAAAACACAGTGGACAAACAGAAACGGAAGAGAGTACATGTACTGGAACAACGTAGAAACACAACCAGGTGAAGGTTATCCAAGAGGATGGCAAGAAGCTGGTGGTGGATTTGACGAACAGGGTAATTTACAGGATGGTATCATTCCAGATATGGTATTAGATTACGGTGTTCCATGGGACTACAACCATGATGAACTAATGTCTGGTGCTATAGTTGAGCCAGATTCAGACCCTGTATGGGGACCTAACTGGGATGAAGATGTAGGTGAAGGTGACTGGCCTAACTCTTACTATTTCTACTTACCAAGAATATGTAACCACTGTTCTAACCCAGGTTGTTTAGCTGCTTGTCCAAGGGAAGCAATATTTAAAAGAGAACAAGATGGGATAGTATTAGTTGATTTAGACAGATGTCAGGGGTACAGATACTGTATCGCTGGATGTCCTTACAAAAAGATTTATTTCAATCCAAAACTTTCAAAATCAGAAAAATGTATATTCTGTTTCCCAAGAATTGAAAGAGGTCTTCCTCCTGCATGTGCACACCAGTGCGTTGGAAGAATTAGATTTGTTGGGTTCTTAGACGATGAAGAAAGTCAGGTTTATAAACTTGTACACAAGTACAAAGTTGCTTTACCGCTCAGACCAGATATGGGAACACAACCTAATGTTTACTATGTTCCACCTGTACTTGCACCACCAAAATTTGATGATGATGGAAAACCTATAGAAGGGGAAAGAAGAGTTCCTATTGAATACTTGGAAAAACTCTTTGGACCTGGAGTTCACGAAGCAATCAAAGTTCTTGAAGCTGAAATGGAAAAAAGAAAGAACGGTGAAGAATCAGAATTAATGGATATTCTTATAGCTTACCACCACGCAGACATGTTCAGACTTGATGAGAACTACTATCAGAATATTGCAGCTGAACAGGGATTAAAAGGTTCTGAATTCTTCAAAATCGTTGACCAGAGATACGTACAGGGAGCAAATACACAAAAAGTTGAAATTAAAAATTATTTCTAAAACTATAAAGGGAAGCTTGTCTTCCCTATTTTAAAAGAAGTTAAGGAGGAGCTGATAATGAAAAAAGCTTTAAAAGCTGCTTTACTTGGGGTTACTGCAATTAGCGTTGTTGCAAATGCAGGAACAAAAGAGTTTTATAAATATGAAGTAATCAATGCAAAAGCTATTGATGGTGAAGTCTCATCAGACCCAAAAGCAGACATCTGGAAAACAGTAGAAGGTAAATACGTTTACCTCTATCCACAGGTTTCAGTAAGATTAAATGACAAAAAGGCAAATAAAATCATACCTAAGAAGACATTACAAAAAGCTTTAGTTAAGGTTATTTACAACAGTGATAGTATTGCAGTTTATATGAGATGGAAAGATAAAACACCTTCAATTCAACCAGTATACGATAGCGATGCCTTTGGTGATGGAATCAGTGTTGAATTTCCAACAAAATTTGGTAAAGGAATATCTCTCCCTTATATTGGAATGGGAGATGAAAAACATCCTGTAACTGTTTACTTACAAAAAAATGTAGCAGGAAGAGACTATCAGAAAAGTTTTATATCTGAAGGTTTTGGTTCAATGACTGAAATTAAATCAGATGATGTTGAATTTAATATGGTTTACAACAGAGGCACAAAAGAATGGACAGCTGTTATCAAAAGACCTTTAACTACTGAAAATGACAACTTAAAAGCAGGATTAGTACCAATCGGATTTGCTATATGGGATGGAAACAAATATGAAAGAGATGGAAACAAATCTCTCTCAAGGTGGAAGTTTATAAGACTTAAAAAATATCCTTTAGACGAAGAATACTTTAAATACGTTTCTTGGGGAGATATGATTCACTTAGAAGGTGATACTAAACGTGGAAAACAATTAATGATACAAAATGGATGTACTGGATGTCATAGATTTGCAGACCAACAAACAGCAGTTCCTGGTTTGGCCCCTAATCTTTCTGATATAGGTGGTATAGCCCATGCTCCTTACTTAAAAGAATCAATTGTTGACCCAAGTGCTATTATCATAAGAAATTTAAATATCAACAGACACTACAACAAATCAGCAAACAGAGATAAAAATGGAGCTTATCCAAACAATGATATGTACAAATGGTATACAGTTAATCCAGATGGAACTAAATCTTCAAAAATGCCTTCTTACAGTTTCTTACCAGAAAAAGATATCATTGACATAGTAGCTTATTTGAAAACATTAAGGAACTGGAATAATTTTAAGTAATCCTATATTGGAGGTAATTTATTATGAAAAAAGATATTTTTAAAAAAATTTTAATGTTGATGGTTGCTGTTTTACTTGTTGTAAATACAGCAGTAATAGCAGCAGAAGAAGATGATGAAGATAATGAAGTTGAATTATATTCTGCAGTTATAACAGCAAAATCCTGTGCAGAAAAAGCAGAAGAAACAGGAAATTTTGAAATACTTGCATCATGTCCACCAGTAGAAGCTGCTAAAACTGGATATGTAGTTTTTGATGTTGCTGAAGGTGAATACTACTACATTAAATTAGGAAACATTTACCAATACGAATTAGATGAAGGATTTGGTGGAAGTATGGATATCACAGGTGTAATTGTTGGTGAAAAAGATGGAATTCCTGTAATTGAGCCTGAAGAATATTCAATTACACCAAAACCAAAACCAGGATTCTTCAAAGGTTGTTTATAATTTAAAACAAAAGGGGCTTAAAGCCCCTAAAAAAATATATATAAATAATATAAAAAAATAATTGTGTGAGCAGCGATTTTACAGACTAAAATAATCTTCTTTTAAGAATTTATTTAATCCCAATCGTGAACATGGTAATGTTTATGCTCTATTTCCTTATGTTTATGTCTGTGGATATGAATTAAATTAGCCTCAAGAAGTTTTTCTTTATCCTTAATGAAATCTTCTAAATCCCCATCGTAAATAAGCCTGTGGTCTTCAGACAAAACTAACCCTCTATCTCCTAACTCAATAGATAAACTCAAATTATGGGTTGTTATGATGGTCGTAAGGTTTAACTCGTAAAGGAAATCTATTAGCCAGCCTGTTGAACGGGGGTCTAAATTTGAAGTTGGTTCATCTAAAAGAAGCAGTTCTGGTTCTAAAACTAAAAGAGAAGCAAGACAGACTTTTTGCTTTTCTCCACCACTTAATTTAAAAGGTGGAGTATCAAGGTACTTAAAAATACCAAGCTTTTCTGCCCAGTACTTAACCTTTTCATCAATATCTTCTATATCAAGCTGTCTCAAACCAAATGCAATCTCATCATAAACTGTCGGGTTAAAAAGCATAGTATCTGGGTTTTGAAAAAGTAAAACAACTTCTTTTCTGAAATTTTTTATAAAATTTCTTTCTTTTAATTTTTTCTTTGTAATTTTTCCTCCTTTGTAAATATAATCTCCTTTTTGTGGAAAAATTAATCCGTTAATAATTTTTAAAAGTGTAGATTTACCACTTCCATTAATTCCCAGTAAAACTAATTTTTCTTTTTCATTAACATTAAAAGAAATATCCCTTAAAATCTCTTTTTCTTCATATTTGAAAGTTATATTTTTTAATCTAATTATTTCTTTCATATTAATCTAAAAATCCACGTGATTTCATTGCTTGTGAAATTTCTTTAGAATTATTTATAGATTTATTTAAAAAATAGAATGTAATTGTTGACACAAAATTATAAATATCTTTTTTTGGAGTTGTTTTTGTTATAATTCTGCTCTTTAATGCAAGCTTAAAATCTTCAAATGTTTTTTTGAATAGAAGTATTTGACTGTAAGATAAAACAAGTATCATAGAAAATGTTTTAGAAAAATCAAGAGCTTTAAATAAATTAACTTTGCTTGCAAATAAAAAAGTTAAAAAAGTTAAGTCAAAAACCCTTAAGTTTAACAAAACTATATAATCAACCCATTCTTTATTTTGAATAACAGAGAGAACTATATAAGAAATAGAAATAATAGAATTAAAAGCCAAAATAGAAAAAAAAGATTTTTTTGCCAGATTGAAAACATTTTTACCTGACAAAATCAAAAGAAACAGAAGAAAAACAAATAAAAACTCAACATTATGGAAAGAAGTGAGAACTAAAATTAAAATAATATAAATCAGTAAAAATATTTTATGTTTCATTATTTCTCTTTTTATTTACAAGAAATTTCAATAGATAGAAAAAAATAAAGATAGAAATAACACCAATAATTGCTGAAAAATAGTAAGAAATTACCTTATGTTCTTCATCTATTGAATAATCTGGAATTAAAGGCTTTATTATTTCTTTACTGTTTTCAATACCTTTTGGAATATAACCTAATAATTTTTTAAAATATTCTAATCCCCACTCTCCCCAAGCAGGATTTTCTGTTAATAAACCAACTGGAACTATTATAATGAAAAATAAAAGCAGTAATAAAAGTAATTTCTTAACCTTCATTAACTTTAACCTTTCCAAAAGATGACCTTATCTTTTCAATAAATTTTACAACAAGTAAAGTGTAAATACCCTCCACGACACCGAAATAAATCATATGTGAACCAACAATTGCAGGAATAGTAATTTTTAAATCAAATGGAAAAAACAGAGGCTTTCCCTGTTCATCGTGGAAAAAATACGGCTGTATTCCTAAAACAAAAGCAATTACAACTGAAGCTGAAACAATAGATAACCATCCTGAAACAAAAAGTGCAACAGAATAGTTTACTTTTTTTAAAATATTAAATGCATAATAACCTACAAAACCAGCCACAAAACCCATTGAAATAGATTCCACAGCCCACGTGGTTATTCCACCATCTCCAAAAAGTAAAGCCTGTATCAAAAGAACAAGACTTATAGAAACAAATGCAATCCATGGATTAAATAAAATTGCTATTGACGCTGTACCAATTGCATGTCCACTTGTTCCACCTGGAATAGGAATATTTATCATCATAATAAGAAAAGAAAGGGCAGTAAGGGTTGAGATAAAAGGAATTGTCTCTTCAGACAAACTCTCTTTTAATTTCTTAATACCGTAAATAAATAGTGGAACACATACAACATAACTTGTTATATAAGTCTGTGGAGACAGATAACCATCTGGAATATGCAAGCTACTTCTCCCAATCTTATTTAAAATTTATTATATCAATTTATAATTAGTATCAAAAATGATATTTATCTTATATTTTGTGTTTAAAATAAAAAAGGCGGGTTATAACCCGCCTTGAAAGAAACTAAAAAATTTATTTTATTAAGCTTTTGCTTCCATTTTTTCTGCTTTTTCAACAGCTTCTTCAATACTTCCAACCATATAGAATACCTGTTCTGGTAAATGGTCCCATTTACCTTCAACAACTTCTTTAAATGACCTGATAGTATCTTCTTTCTTAACGTAAGAACCTGGCTGACCTGTAAACTGTTCAGCAACGTGGAATCTCTGTGCTAAAAATCTCTGAAGTCTTCTTGCTCTACCAACAATAGCCTTATCTTCATCTGATAATTCTTCCATACCAAGAATTGCGATAATTTCCTGTAATTCTTTATACCTCTGGAGAATTCTTTGAACTTCCCTTGCAACGTGGTAATGTTCTTCTCCAACATACTCAGGAGCAAGAGCTTTAGAAGTAGATTCAAGAGGGTCAATAGCTGGATAAATACCAAGCTCAGCTAATCTTCTTTGGAGAACAATAGTAGCATCCAAGTGGGCAAAGATAGAAGCTGGAGCAGGGTCTGTAATATCATCAGCAGGTACATAAACAGCCTGAATAGAAGTAATAGAACCATTTGTGGTAGATGCAATTCTCTCCTCAACTTCACCAACGTCAGTTTGGAGAGTTGGCTGATAACCAACGGCAGATGGTAGTCTTCCTAAAAGTGTTGAAACTTCAGCACCTGCCTGAACAAACCTAAATATGTTATCTATAAATATAAGAACGTCTTGATTTTCAACATCTCTAAAATACTCAGCCATTGTAAGACCAGTTTGGGCAACTCTAAATCTAACTCCAGGAGGCTCATTCATCTGACCATAAACCATTGCTGTATAAGGTAAAACCCCAGATTCTTTCATTTCCATCCAGAGGTCGTTCCCTTCCCTTGTTCTTTCACCAACACCAACAACAACAGAGTATCCAGAGTGGAATTTTGCTATATTGTGGATTAATTCCTGCATTAGAACAGTTTTTCCAACACCAGCACCACCGAATAAACCAACTTTTCCACCTTTGATAAGTGGAACAAGTAAGTCAATAACTTTAATACCTGTTTCAAACTGCTCAACTTTAGTAGCCTGGTCTTCAAAAGAAGGTGCAGGTCTAAAAATTGGCCAGTGTTCTTCAGCTTCAACTGGACCAGCTTCATCAATTGGCTGTCCTACAACATTAAAAATTCTTCCTAATGCCGCTTTTCCAACAGGAACTTTAACCGGTGAACCTAAATCTTCAACTTCAGCTCCTCTAACTAAACCTTCTGAAGGTCCATAAGCAATAGTTCTGACCCTACTTTCTCCAATATGCTGTGCAACTTCTAAGTAAAGGTCTTCAATATATTCTTTCCCTGTGTCATCAATAGCAGTTCTTTTTACTTTCAATGCGTTTCTTATTGCTGGTAATTCTTTAGATTCAAACTCAACATCAACTACAGGTCCAATAACCTGTACTATTTTTCCCATGTTACTCATTTAATTTATCCTCCTAACTTTTTTATCTTATTTAATAGCTTCAGCAGCGTTAATAATATCAATAAGTTCTGTTGTAATAGCTTCCTGTCTTGCTTTATT
>Ga0256841_1002363_pt1 | contig 15118 bp, 12 predicted proteins | sample 356308metaG_FD_185971 | JGI IMG/M metagenome (GOLD analysis project Ga0256841, IMG submission 185971) | Hydrothermal vent microbial communities from Mid Atlantic Ridge, Atlantic Ocean - 356-308 | ecosystem: Environmental > Aquatic > Marine > Hydrothermal vents | place: Atlantic Ocean: Mid...
TCCATCCGACGTCGAGGGGCACCACCTTGGCGCGGTCGGTCCGTTCCATGACCGCGTAGTCGATCGAGATCGACGGCGCCTCCCCGAACCCGGGCCCGAGCCGGGTGACGGGCCGTTGCAACGAACCGAGACTCGCCTCGACCGCGGTCACCACCTCGGGCACGTGGCGGCGGGCCTCCGCCAGAACTGCGTCGGATCGAAACACGAACATGCCGCTGTTCCACAGGTAGCGTCCGGAGGCGAGGTACGACGCGGCGGTCTCGGCGTCGGGTTTCTCCACGAACGCCTCCACCGGGACGACACCGTCGCCGACGGGTCCGGCCACCCGGATGTACCCGTACCCGGTCTCGGGTCGGGTGGGCCGGATCCCGAAGGTGACGAGCGAGCCGTCGGCGGCGGCGGCGACCGCCTCCGTCACCGCCTGTCGGAACCCGTCGGCGTCGCGGATCGCATGGTCGGCGGGGAGCACCACCAGGACGTCGTCGGGGTCCGTCACCAGCGCCGCGGCGACCACCGCCGGAGCCGTGTTGCGGCCCTCCGGCTCGGCGAGCACGAGGGCGGGTTCGACGTCGATCTCGGCGAGCTGGTCGAGGATCGGCTCCACGTGGGCGTGGTTGCAGACGACCAGCGGCGGCGAGGCCTCGGCGAGCGGCCGGATCCGACGAATCGTGGCCTGCACCATGGTCTCGTCACCGAGGAGCCGCTGGAGCTGTTTCGGAGCGGTCGCCCGGGACAGGGGCCACAGGCGAGTGCCGGAGCCGCCGCTCAACAGGACGGGGACGATCGCCATGGACGTCAGGCTACCGGCCTTCACCAGGCGGCCCGGTACGCCGCCGCCAGCTCCTGATAGTCCCGCACCCCCTGGCGCTGCCGCTCGATCTCCTCGGAGGTGAGCTCACGGATCGGCCTGGCGGGGATCCCGACGGCGAGGGTCCAGGGCGGGATCTCCCGACCCTCCGGGACCACCGCCCCGGCCGCCACCCAGGCCCCCTCCCCCACCGTCGCCCGGTTCAGCACCCGGGCTCCGATCCCGACGAGGCAGTCGTCGCCGACCGTCGCCCCGTGCACGACGGCGGCGTGACCGACGGTGACCCGGTCACCGATCAGACAGGGGATCCCCTCGTCGCAGTGGACGACGACGTGGTCCTGGAGGTTGGTCTCGGTCCCGACGACGATCCGGTCGAACTCGGCGCGCATCACCACCCCGAACATGATCACGGCCCGCGCCCCCACGGTGACCCTTCCCCGAATGACGGCGTCGGGGGCGACGTAGGCGGAGGGATCGACGACGGGTTCGGGCAGCGAGAGCGTCATGGGGGGCAGGCTAACGGGCCTACCAGTCCCGGTAGACCCGGTCGCTGTCGAAGGTGACGTGACCGCAGACCTCGCACACCCGACGGGTGATGGCACCGGTCCGCGACGGCTCGCCGTAGACGTGGGTGTGGTCGTCGGGCTTCCGACCCAGCCGATCGAGGAGGCGCCGCATCGAGCCCGACTGGCCGTTCGCCGCCCCCCCGGCCGTCGGCTCGTCGGCCACGGCCTCGTCGTCCGGCCTGCCACCTTCGACGCCGGGCGGCAGGGAGTCCTGGGTCTCGCTCGGCACCGGCGGCGGCTCGGGGGCGGGCGGCGGCGTCGGCGGGCCCGGCACGGAGGTCCCGATCGGTGGCAGGGGATCGTCGGGGACCTCTCCGAGCATGGTGGAGAGGGTGTCGACGAAGGTGACCGCGGGAGCCTCGACCACGACGGGTACACCCCCCTCGAGGCGGAGCGCCGGTGGGCCCGACGGCTCGACCGCGGGAGTCTGCCCCACTCCCTGCCGCGCCGTCTCGTCCCTCGGTTCGGTGTCCCCCGGCCCGGTCTGTTCGGGCTCGGCCGGTTCCGGCTCCTCCTCGCCGGAGAGCAGCTCGACGAGGGCACGGGCCTGTCCGGTCGGTCTGCGACGACGCCGCTTCTTCATCTTGGCGCGGGTCTCCTCGACGTAGCCGAGACCCTCGTAGGCGAAGGCGAGGGCGTCCCCGGCGACGAACACGAAGGCCTCGTCCTCCAGGGTGAGGTCGAACACGTCCCCGGCGACCCGGGCCACCTCGACCTCGTCCAGACGCCAGCGTCCCAGCTCCTCGCCGTCGGAGCCGAGTTCCAAGAAGACATCGGTGAGACGCAGCTCGACGGCGATGCCTTCGCCGGGAGTCCCCGGCACCTTCAGCCGTCCACGGAATTCCACTCGAACCCTCGCAACCCTCGACGTTCACGAACCACCTGCACCCGCGACGACGTGCGGCGGGTCGGATCGCCCCACTCACGATCCCACCCCGAACCCCCGACGTCAAGACCCGGCGGCGGCCGCGACGGCGTAGGCCTCCACCGGCGGACAGGCGCACATCAGGTGCCGGTCGCCGTACGCCTCGTCGATGCGTCCCACCGGCGGCCAGTATTTCGCCTGCCGGAGGGACGCCACCGGATAGGCCGCCACCTCCCTCGGATAGGGACGGCTCCACTCGTCGGCGACGACGTCCTCGGCGGTGTGGGGGGCGCGGTGCAGCGGGTTGTCGTCCCGGGGCCACTCCCCCCTGGCGACCCGTTCGATCTCGGCCCGGATCGCCAGCATCGCCTCACAGAACCGGTCCAGCTCCTCCTTCGACTCCGACTCGGTCGGCTCGACCATGAGGGTGCCGCTCACCGGGAAGCTCAGGGTCGGAGCGTGGAATCCGTAGTCGGCGAGGCGTTTGGCGACGTCGGTGGCCGAGACCCCGGCGCGCCGCTGATGGGGCCGGACGTCGAGGATGCACTCGTGGGCCACCCGACCGTTCTGGCCGACGTACAGCACCTCGAAGGCGTCACCGAGTCGGGCGGCGACGTAGTTGGCCCCCAGGATGGCGACCTCGGTGGCCCGTCGGAGTCCCGCCGCCCCCATCATGCGGATGTACGCCCAGGAGATGGCGAGGACCCCGGCCGAGCCCCACGGGGCGGCGGCGACCGGTCCGATCCCCGTCGCCGGGCCCGCCTCGGGGACGAGGGGATGATTGGGGAGGAAGGGCGCGAGGTGGGCCTTCACCCCCACCGGCCCGACCCCCGGCCCGCCACCACCGTGGGGGATGGCGAAGGTTTTGTGGAGGTTCAGATGGGAGACGTCGGCTCCGAGCTCACCGAGCCGTGCCACCCCCACCAGGGCGTTCAGGTTGGCGCCGTCCACGTAGACCTGTCCCCCATGCCGATGCACGATGTCGCAGATCTCCACGATCCGCGCCTCGAAGACCCCGTGCGTCGACGGGTAGGTCACCATGAGCGCGGCCAACCGCTCGGAGTGCTGCTCCGCCTTGGCGGCGAGGTCGTCGACGTCGACGTTCCCCTCCTCGTCGCAGGCGACCACCACCACCTCCATCCCCGCCATCGCCGCCGACGCGGCGTTGGTCCCGTGGGCGGAAGACGGGATGAGACACACGGTCCGCTGGTCGTCCCCGCGACTCCGGTGGTAGGCGCGGATCATCAGCAGCCCGGCCAGCTCGCCCTGGGCTCCGGAGTTGGGCTGGACGGTGAACGCGTCGTAGCCGGTGATCTCGGCCAGGTACCCGCAGAGCTGGTCGATCAGCTCCCGGTAGCCCTCGGACTGGTCCAGGGGGGCGAAGGGATGCAGACCGGTGATCTCCGGCCAGGAGATCGGCTCCATCGCCGTGGTGGGGTTGAGCTTCATGGTGCACGAACCGAGGGGGATCATCGTCCGGTCGAGCGCCAGGTCGGCGTCGGCGAGTCGGCGGAGGTAGCGCAGCATCTCGTGCTCGGAGTGGTACCGGTGGAACACCGGGTGGGTCAGATAGGAGGAGCTCCGCCGGAGGTCCTGGGGGATCCCCGTCTCTGCCGCGGCGTCCGCATCGGCGCCGAAGGCGGCGAGGACCTCACCCACCACCTGCTCGTCACAGGTCTCGTCGAAGGCCACCGCCACCCGGTCGGCGTCCACCCTCCGGAGGTTGATGCCGCGGTCCCGGGCAGCGACCAGCACCTCGTCGGCCCGTCCGGGGACGGTCACGGTGACGGTGTCGAACCAGGTGTCGGATTCGGGTTCGAGGCCGGCCCTCCGGATCCCGGCCACGAAGCGGCCGGTGAGCCGGTGGATCGCCTCGGCGATGGCTTTCAGGCCGTCGGGTCCATGCCAGCACGCGTACAGCGCCGAGACGACCGCCAGCAGCACCTGGGCGGTGCAGAGGTTCGACGTGGCCCGTTCCCGTCGGATGTGCTGTTCCCGGGTCTGCAGGGTGAGCCGGAAGGCGAGACGACCGGCCGCATCCCGGGACACGCCGACGAGACGGCCGGGGAGGGTCCGGACGTAACGGTCCCGCGTCGCCACGTAGGCGGCGTGGGGTCCCCCGAACCACAGGGGGACGCCGAACCGCTGGGTGGAGCCGACGACGATGTCGACTCCCCATTCTCCGGGGGGACGGAGCAACGTGAGGGCGAGCAGGTCGGTGGTCACCGCGGTCACCACCCCGGCGGTTCGGGCCTCGGCCACGAGAGCCTCGTGGGAGCGGATCCGACCCGACGATCCCGGATAGGAGAGGAGGATCCCGAAGGCGTCGCTCAGGTCGAAGTCGTCGGGGTCGGCGACCTTCACCTCGAACTCGTGGGCCTGGGCCCGGGTCTCGATGACCGCGATCGTCTGGGGATGGGTATCGGCGTCGACCCAGAAGATCCGGCCCTCTCCCTTCGAGATGCGGTGGGCCATCGCCATCGCCTCGGCGGCGGCCGTCGCCTCGTCCAGCACCGAGGCGTTGGCGACGTCCATGCCGGTGAGGTCCTCCACCATCGTCTGGAACGTGAGCAGCACTTCGAGGCGTCCCTGGCTGATCTCGGGCTGGTACGGCGTGTACGCCGTGTACCAGGCCGGGTTCTCGAGGACGTTCCGCCGGATCACCGGCGGGGTGATGGTGTCGTGGTATCCCAGTCCGATGAGGGAACGGAGGACCCGGTTCCTGCCGACGATGCCACGCAGCTCGGCGAGCACCTCCACCTCGTCGAGGGGCTCGGGGAGTTCCAGGGGACGTTCGGATCGGATCCCCGCCGGGACGGCCTGATCGATGAGGTCTTCGAGGGAGTCGGCTCCCACGACGGCGAGCATGGTCTCGAGGTCGGACGGCCGGGGGCCGACATGTCGGTCGGTGAACGTTCTCGGGTCCAGCATCCTCACCCCTTGGTCGGTTGCTCCCCTGCTGTCCTCGTTCACCTGAGAGTTTCACCCCCGTGGGGGCTTGCTCCTTCGGCGGCGCCGTCACGCCTTCTCCAGCATCGCCTCGCCGGCACGGTCCTTTGTGCCTGAGAGATTCCGGGGAGGTTGCACCTTCGGCGCCCCCGTGGTCGGGGGACTCTCCCGCGCCGGGTCGTCGGCTCCTCCGATCCTACCGGCTTCCCTGCCCGTGCCGCCCGTCGGAACGACCGGTTGCACACGTCACATGCGAGGGTGTATGATTTTATGCGTCGGTGATGCCCCCCCACATCGCCGGCACCCCCAACCCCAACGGCAGGGGTGTGCGAGGCGGACCCTGGCAGCCCGCACCCGAAGAAACCCCCTGTCGTGCTCTTCGTACGAAGGGCATCGCGGGGCTCCGGTTCCCCCCTTGCCGGAGCCCCGCATCTTTTCCCCCACCTCCCGACGAACCCCGTGGCGTTCCGCTCACACCGAGAAGCGGACCACCATCACGTCGCCCTCGGCCATCACGTAGTCGCGACCCTCGACCCGGACCAGGTTCGCCCGCTTCGCCGCGTCCCATCCGCCTGCGGCCACGACCTCGCCGATCGGAGCGATCTCCGCGCGGATGAATCCCCGCTCCATGTCCGAATGGATCTTCCCGGCGGCCTCCGGTGCGGTGGCGCCCCGCCTCACCGTCCACGCATGGGCCTCCTTCGGCCCCAGGGTGTAGAAGGTGAGCAGGCCGAGGGCTCCGTAGGCGGCCCGAACGACCGTCGCCAGGGCTCCTTCACCCAGCCCGAGGGCTTCGAACAGCTCGGCCCGCTCCTCGGGCTCGAGCCGGGAGCCTTCTTCTTCGATCTTCACGGACAGGGCGACGACCGAGTCACCGGACGAGACCACCGCCTTCACCGCCTCGACCAGTTCCTCGGGACGCGGCTCGTCCTCGGCGACGTTCACCACCCACACCACCGGGGCCAGGGTGATCGGCGCCAGATCCCGAAAGGCGTCCCGTTCGGCTTCGCTCCAGGCACGATCGCGCAGCGGGACCCCCCCGGACAGCCATTCGGCGGCGTCGGCGATCGCCTCCGCCGCCGCCTTCTTCGCCGGGTCGGCGGTCGCCTCCTTGGCGATCCGCGGAGCCCGCCGCGCGAAGACCTCGTGGTCGGCGGCGGCGAGCTCCAGGGTCAGCTCCTCGGCCTGGGCGACGGGATCGGTGCCGGACTCGTCGGCCGGACAGGACGGATCCTCGAAGGCCCTCAGGACGACGATCAGCGCCTCCATCTCCCGAAGGCGCCCCAGGTAGGCACCTGCCAGGCCTCCACCGTGCCCCGGCTTCGCCATGGCGGGAAGGTCCAACAGATCGAGGGTGGCGTGGACGATCTTCTTCGACCCCTCCACCCTGGCCGCCTCCTCCAGCATCGGGTCGGGGACCTTCGCCACCCCGACGTTCGGTTCGGTGGTCGAGAAGGGGTGGGGCGCGGTCGGGGCTTCCAACCCGGTGAGGGCGTTGAAGAGCGAGGTCTTTCCCGTGTTCGGGAAGCCGACGATGCCGAGTCTCGCCATGGGGCGAGCAGGCTAGTGTCGCGTCACGCAGCCCTTGCGCGGATGGCAGGTTCTTCCATGCGGTGTCGTGCTCTTCTGATGCGCTCTCTGACGAAGGCGCGGATGGCTGCGGCTGCTTCGATATGGCTGGCGAAATCGGAGCCTTCGATGACGAAGCTGTCGAGTTCCCCGAACTGGCATTCGATCGGGTTGAGCCAGGACGCGTAGTTCGGCGTGTACGCCAGCCCGACCCGGTTGCGGTTGGCCCAGGCGATCACCTTCGTGGAGCGGTGGGCGTTCCCGTTGTCCCAGATCACATACAGGTGCTCGTCGGCGAACTGGCGGCGAACGGCACGCAGCAGCCCGAGGATGTCGGGGATCCGTTTGCGGCGGGAGAACCGCCCGTAGAGCTGATCGGTCGCCAGGTCGTCGAACCCCAACCAGTAGGCCACCCCATGCGGCTTGTGGTCGTGGCCCGCCGGCGCCGGGGATGGCTACGACGAGACCATCCCCGTCCCGGTTGTGGTTCACACGTGATCGGGCCGAACTCGTCGACCGAGATCACCCGAGCTCTCGGTGGTGGATCATGCACCAGCGTCCACACCAGGTCCTCTTTGGCGTCGTCGTGGGGGTCGTTGGACTCCTTCCACGTCTTGAGCCGCTGATACGACACCCCTTCGGCGTCGAGGATGCGGCGGATCGACTCCGTCGACATATCCTCGACGGCCCCGGCCTCGACCAGGTAGTCGGCGAGCTTCGTCAGCGACCAGCGGGTATACGGCTTACCCATCGTCTTCGGTCGGGCGAGCGCCACCCGGACGATCTCGTCCCGGGTAGCCGGATCGAACTTGTGGGGAAGAGCCCCGGCGTATCTCGGGGACAGCGCCGAGAACCCGTCCCGGTTGAAGCTGTGGATCACCTCCCGCACCGGATCCTCAGAGATGAACCCGACGCCGGCGATCCGCGACACCGGATCGCCCTACGCGGCCCACAACACGATCTGAGCACGCCGCCAGGTCACGATGTTGCCCGCACCCCGCCGCACCATCCGCAACAGCCGCTTCCCCACCTCGTCGCTGATCTCCCACAACACCGGCGGGCTCGTCATCACACACCGCCTCACCAACGACCCGGCCCGGATCGCGCGCAACACACACGAAAAAGCGGATTTCACCCCAGCAACGTTTCAAGACGCGACACGAGCACCACCCCACAGCGCCGGAATCGGCGTGAACCAGATCCGGTCGTCCATCCTCCCCGTCAGCGGCCCCGTGTAGAACACGACACCGGCGATGAACCGGTCACCGAGGCGGTCCCGCAGGAACCGCAGACCCCGGGCATCGGCCTTGTTCACCGTCGCGGCCGACTTGACTTCGACCGCGATGACGGACCCGTCGGTTCGTTCGACGATCAGATCCACCTCGATCCCCGACCGATCTCGAAAGTGGGAGAGGGTGAGCGGCGCGTCGATCATCGTCACCTGTTTCATCAATTCGGTCACCACGAACGACTCGAGGAACGAACCCCCAACCGGCATCCGGCCAAGACGGGCGGCGTCGAGGCCGAGGGCGGCCGTCGCCAAGCCGGTGTCGGTGACGTGCAGCTTCGGCTTGCGTCCGACCCGGGCAGACAGCCCAACCGTCCACGAGGGAAGCTCGTGGATGAGATAGATCCGGTCGAGCAGGTCGAGGTAGCCGCGAACGGTGTGCGGCTTGACGTCGAGGCGGCGCGCAAGCTCGGCCATGGTCACCACGGTTGCGGTTCGTTCGGCGGAGAGTCGGTAGAGCCGGCTGATCGCTCCCGGGTTCCGAATGTCGACGAGGTCGGGCAGATCACGGTCGGCCACCGTCGACAGATAGCTGGCGAACCAGCGGTCCCGCGTTCTCCGCGTAGACCTCCCCAGGGCGCCGGGATAGCCTCCGGCAGCCACCAGCTCGAACACTCCGTCCCGACCCACCTCGGTTGCCACCATCGGCGGTTCGCCTGCGACGAGTGTGTCTGTAAGCCATCGCGGCGACGAGCCGAGGACCTCCCCGACGGCGAGGGGCAAGAGCGTGACACGATGAGCCCGACCGGTCAACGTCTCGGTACCGGTGGGCAGCAACCGCCCACTGACCGAACCTGCCAGCAGATACCGACCCGGTCCACCCTCGCGGTCGACGACCCGCTTCACGATCGACAGGACGGACGGTGCGTGCTGGAACTCGTCGATCACGACAAGATTCGGTGACAGGAGCGGCGCCGTGGAGCCTTCCACGATGGCGGCACAGGTCAAGGGGTCCTCCAAGTCCACAACCGGCACACCATGCTCCTCGGCGATGTCGCGGAGCAGCGTCGACTTCCCGGACCCGCGTGGCCCCTCGACCAGGACTGCCGGTTCCTCCGACACGAGCATCCGCAGGTGCTCATCTGCCAGCCGAGGCACAATCTGCGACAGGGTGATCAACAATGACTCCCAAGCTAAGGGCAGTTTCGCATCAACCCTAACGGCAGTTTCGCATCAACTCTACCGGCAGTTTCGCAACAACCCTCGCGACAAGATCACAACGGTCTTGGCGGCAGTTCTGCACGGCGTCGGTAAGAGACAGGTCCGGAAGAGATCCGCCCGCTCATCCACCCGACGGTCAGTACCAACCCTCCAGGGGCCGGGGTGCTCTCATCGCTGCGTCGGTCTCCTCCAGGTCGAACCGGCCCGGATCGAACCCGGACGGCACCCACTCCCGGAGCCGCTCATGGTCGGGATGCTCCGAGTTGGCGAGCACCTCCAACAGCTCGGCGTACCCCCACGGACCGCCGCAGTCCTCCGGCGGGCACGCCCGCTCCCCCGCCACACAACGGGGGTACACCACTCCGGGCTCGGCAGCGGCGACCGTCTCGACCTCCACGGTGTGCTCCCAGCCGTCCCCGAAGTCGTAGTCCCACCGCATCGACCAACCCGCCGACGGGAGGACATCGCTCAGGCAGTATCGGCCCTCGTCCAGGTCGTCCGTCTCCCAGTCGGGGTCGGGCGTGCCGAAGGTGACCCCGTCGACGTCGAACAGGTGCAGATGCCCACCCAGCCATCCCATCGCCGCCTCGAGGACGGGCGACAGCTCACCGAGGGTCATGGACGACGGCACCTCGAGCCGCCGCCACACGGGCGGTTCCACGTCGTGGAGGGTGATCTTCAACCGATGGATCGTGTCGGTCATCGGGTCGCCTCCTCCAGGGTACGTTCGGCGTCGATGCCGCCCACCTCAGCAGTCCTCGCCCGGGATACAGACCTGTCCGGTCGGGGTGACGGCCGATGTCAGGAGCGGGGCGATCTGGTCGGCTTTCCGGTAACCGAAGGCCAGGGGCACGAGGCGGGTCGCCTCCCGGAGGAACAACGCCGGGAATCCCTCCACGCCCAGCCGCCGGGCCTCGGCGAAATCCCGCCAGGCGGCTTTTCGGCTGGTGTCGTCCCCGAGCCGGTCCATGAAGGGGCCTTCGTCGCAGAAGTCGGAGACGAGCGGCGGATACACGGAGAGGTCGGTGATGTCGACGGCCTCGGCGTAGAACGCCCGTTGGAGCCGCTCGAAGAACGGCCAGGCCGCCGCCGGTTCGATCTCCCGCAGCGTCACCACCGCCCGTGCCGGAAGCTCGGTGTCGTAGACCCAGCCTTCGCGGTCGAGGAAGCCGAGATCGAAGGGACGCCCCGTGATCTCGGAGATCTTCGTCCACGTCTCCCGGAGGTAGCGCCGCAACCGATCATCGAGGGGTTGTGCGGACGGCCCGGGACGCAAACCGCCCATCAGGGGTCGAACGTCGAGCCCGCCCGTCGCGGCCAGCTCGGCCAGCTCGGGGCCGAACCCGTAACACCACGAGCACATCGGGTCGGCGACGTAGAGCAGGTGCGCGTCCATGGACAGGCCAACCCTACCGGCCCCTTCCCTGTTCCCGATCCGCGCGCGCGGTACCGTGCAGACCATGCGCATCACCGTCGTCGGAGCAGGCTCGTGGGGGACGACCGTCGCCGCCCTGGCCGCCCGCTCGAACCCCACGGTCCTGTGGGCACGCCGACCCGAACTGGCCGACCGGATCGACGAGACCGCCGAAAACTCCGAATACCTTCCCGGGTTCCGGCTCCCCTACGGCCTTCGGGCCACCGCCGACCTCACCGAGGCGGTCTCGAGCGCCGAGGCGGTCCTCATGGCCGTCCCCTCCCACGGATTCCGGTCGGTCGCCGAGCGCATGGCCCCCGACGTGCCTCAGACGGCGCTGATCGTCTCCCTCACCAAGGGGATCGAACAGAAGAGCCTCGCCCGCATGACCGAGATCCTCCAGCAGACCCTCCCCGACCACGACCCCGACCTGGTGGGGGTGTTGACGGGCCCGAACCTCGCCCGGGAGGTCATGGAAGGGCAGCCGGCCGCCACCGTGATCGGGATGCGGTCGACGACCGGCGCCGCCCGCCTCCAGGAGGCGCTCATGGATCCGACCTTCCGGGTCTACACGAACCCCGACGTCGTCGGATGTGAGACCGCCGGTGCCCTCAAGAACGTGATGGCGATCGCCGCCGGGATGGCCAAAGGTCTCGGTTTCGGCCACAACACCCTGGCCGCCCTCATCACCCGGGCCCTGGCCGAGCTGACCCGCCTGGGGATCGCCCTCGGAGGCAAGTCCGAGACCTTCGCCGGCCTGGCGGGGATGGGGGACCTCATCGCCACCTGCATGTCGGACCAGTCCCGGAACAACCAGGTGGGGATGAAGCTTGCCCGCGGTCGCCGCCTCGACGACGTCGTCGCCGAGATGAACATGGTGGCCGAAGGGGTGAAGACCACCGAGGCCGTGCTGGAGCTGGCCCGGAGACACCGAATCGAGGTCCCCATCGCCACCCAGGTGGGCCGTGTCCTCTACGAGGGGGCACATCCTCGGGAGGCGGTGCTCACCCTGATGACCCGACGCGCCAGATCCGAGATCTGACCGAGCCTGGCGACGCGATACCCTCGGACCCCATGTCCGAACGCGCCACGGTCCCTTCCGTCCTCTCCACCTCCGAAGGCCTCAACCGCGCCGAGTTCACTCCCCTCGACTGGACCCTGTTCCTGTCGGTGAGCCTCATCTGGGGATCGTCTTTCGTCCTCATGGACATCGGGCTCGATGCCCTCTCCCCCGGCGTGATCACCTGGCTGCGCGTCGCCCTGGGGGCGGCGGCGTTGAACCTGTCACCCCACGCCCGAGTCAGGATCGAGCCCGCCGACCGTCTCCGGCTCGTCGTGCTCTCCTTCGTCTGGGTCGCGATCCCCTTCACCCTGTTCCCCCTCGCCCAACAGCACATCGACTCGGCGGTGGCGGGGATGCTCAACGGGGCGATGCCGCTGTTCGCCGCCACGCTGGCGGCCCTGATGTTGCGTCGCCTCCCCCGAGGCCCCCACCTGGTCGGCCTGCTCGTCGGGTTCGTGGGGGTGGTGGCGATCAGCCTGCCGACGGTCGGTGAGGGCACCAGCGAGGCGCTCGGCGTCGTCCTCGTCCTCACCGCCACGCTGTGTTACGGGTTCGCGGTGAACATCGCCACCCCCATCCAGCAGCGGTACGGGTCGATGCCGCTCATGGCGAAGATGCTGACCTTGGCGGCGATCTGGACGCTCCCCTTCGCCGTCGCCGACGTCGGGACGTCGAGGTTCGCCTGGGGCCCGTTCGTCGCGATCGCCTTCGCCGGAGTGGTCGGGACCGGCGCCGCCTTCGTGATCATGGCCACCCTCGTCGGCCGGGTCGGGTCGACCCGGGCCTCGTTCATCACCTACCTGATCCCGGTGGTCGCCCTCGCCCTCGGCGTCGCCTTCCGAGGCGACCGGGTGAGCGGGCTGGCCGTGGTCGGGGTCGTCCTGGTGATCGCCGGGGCCCTCCTCGCCAGCCGCCGGGACCGGTGAACCCTCCGCTATCCGGCCGCCGCCTTGAGGGCGCGGTACATGAGGTCCCGATCCCCCAGCCGACGGCGGAGCTCCCGCTCCAGGCCGCCGATCGGGTACAAGTTCTGGGGTGCGCGCGGGTCCTTGTGGGGTTCGGAGGCGAACCGGGGCAGGGTGGCGGCGACCAGGTCGGCGGTCACCGCCGCCTCGGCCGGAGTGACGTCGGCGGCGGCCTCGCAACGAACCACCCCTCCCCATCCGTCACCGACCGCCAGGCGGCAGTACCACGAGAACCGACTCCACGAGGTGGTCACCAGGAAGAGGGGGGTGCGCATGCCGGGACCCAGATCCTCCACCACCGTCCGCAGCGCCGGCGGAAGGTAGTGGACCCGCTGGGTCTTGACGTAGCCGATCGCACCCGGCACGTGAAGATGATGGGAGAGGGGGCCGTCGACCACCACCAGGGAGGCGTCGGCGTGCTCTGCTGCCACCCGGCCCTCCAACTCCCCCATCCGCTGTTGGAGACCCAACCACAGCCGCTCGGGCGTGTCGCCCACCGTGGACCGCACGGCGTAGGTGCCCTGCCGGGTGACGATCGCCGCCGCCTCGGGTGCCGAGGTGAAGAGCCCCCGTTCGACCACCGCACCGACCACGGCGGCGACGCCGTCGACGCACCGGACCGCCCCGGCGGCGTAGGAGGCGCAGATCCCCAGGGTCGACGGATGGATCCAGACGTTGGCATCGACCCGCCGTACACCATCGACGAACAGCACGTCCGACGCCGGGGCGATCATCGGGCGGCGCGGAGCCCACCGGTCGGGTGGCACCTCCACCGCCGGGTCGACCTTCGATTCGGGTTCCTCCTGCTCCAGGGAGGCCGGGATCCCATATTCGGGAGCCCACGGCTCGACCGTGTACCGGAACGTCATGCCTCGACCCGCTCCACCGTCGCCGTGTCCGGTCCCGAGCGGACCTCGAATCGCACCGGGAGCTGGTCCGCCAGGTCCCGGACATGGGTGACGAGCCCCACCATCTTCTCCCCTCCGCCGATGTCGGTGATCACCGAGGCGACGGTCTCCAGGGTCTCCGCGTCGAGGGTGCCGAACCCCTCGTCCAAGAAGATCGACTCGAGCCGGCTCGTCTCGGAGGCGGCCATGGCCGAGATGTGATCCGCCAGGGAGAGGGCGAGGGAGAGGGAGACGAGGAACGTCTCCCCGCCGGAGAGGGACCGGACGGACCGGCGTTCGTCCGCCGCCCCGTGGTCCACCACCTCGAAATCCAGGTTGTCGGTGACCGCCAAGGAGTATCGACCCTCCGCCAGCTCGGCGAGGCGACGGTTGGCGCCGTCGGCGAGGGCCCACAGCGCCTCCCCCAGCAGCCACTTCTCGAAACCTCGCGCCCCCAGATGCTGGGCCAGCGTCTTCGCCACCTGCGCCTGTTCGGTGACGGCCTCCAGGTCGGCCGCCAGCCGACGCCGCTTCTCCAGTTCGGCTTCGAGTTGACGGTGCCGCAGCCCCGCCTCGCTCGCCGCCGAGACCACAGCGTCGCGGATCGCTCCCCGCGGCTCGATCCCCGCCTCCCGGCATCGTGCTCGCAGCTCCCCTTCCACCTCCCGGTGTCGACGTCGGAGCTCGTCCACCCTGCGGGTGGCCTCGGTCAGCTCCTCGACGAGCCGCGGACGGATCTCGTCCCTCCAGGCGGTGAGCCGCCGCCACCCGGCGGTGGGGTCGGCCGGGTCGACCAGCGGCGGATCGAGCGCGGCGACCGTGTCCCGGGCTGCCAGCAGACCGACCCCGAGACGCTCCCGCTCCGTGGCCAGCGCCTCCAGGGCCCGACGGGCCTCGGCCGCCGCTCGGCGGGTCTCGTCTCGTCGCTCCCGAGCCGTCCGAAGCTCGTCTTCGGCTTCGACCACCGCGGCGAGCCTCGCCGCCACCTCGTCCGGTGGAGGAGCACCGGCCAGCACCCCGTCGAGCTCGGAGAGTCGGGCCCTCACCTCCTCGAGGGTGGCCTGGAGCGCGGCCTGCTCCTGCTCGGCCTCCCTGCGGGCCCGCCGGGCCTCCTCGACGGTCCGGGTCGCCTCCTCCAGCCCGGTGATCTCGGCGACCGGCGGCGGATCCTCGACGGTCTGGCCACACACCGGGCAGTCGTCACCGGGCTGCAGACCCCGCCGGAGATGGGTGGCGAGATCGGAGCGCCGGAGCGTGTCCAGACGCTGCTCGGCCTCCTCCTCGAAGGCGGCGGCCTCCCCGACCCGGGCGGTGGCCCGGGCCGCCGCCGTCTCGAGCTCCCGGCGACGGGCCTCCCCCCTCCTCTGCTCCTCACCGGCTCGTCGCCACGCCTCCAGCCGTGTACGGGGAGGCAGCTCGGCGAGCCGCGCCTCCGCCCCGGCGACCGCCGCCTCGGCCTCCTCGACCGCCGCCTCGGCCTCCTCGACCGCCGCCTCGGCCTCCCTCAGACGCTCCCCGAGCCGACCCAGGTCCGGGGGCGGGGCGAGCTGCTCGAGGGCCTCCAGGCGGCTCCGAAGCTCGGC
>Ga0256841_1002364_pt1 | contig 15117 bp, 11 predicted proteins | sample 356308metaG_FD_185971 | JGI IMG/M metagenome (GOLD analysis project Ga0256841, IMG submission 185971) | Hydrothermal vent microbial communities from Mid Atlantic Ridge, Atlantic Ocean - 356-308 | ecosystem: Environmental > Aquatic > Marine > Hydrothermal vents | place: Atlantic Ocean: Mid...
CGGCCGCGATTGCGGTGGCCGCCGAACGGTCGTCCCGGCTGCGCCGGGATCGCGGGCGAGCCCGCTCCTACGGGGTGGCAGGAGGAGGTGAGGAGGGTCACCTGTAGGAGCGGCCTTTGGCCGCGATTGCGGCGGCCGCCGAACGGCCATCCCGGCTGCGCCGGGATCGCGGGCGAGCCCGCTCCTACAGGGTGGCAGGAAAAGGTGCGGAGGGTCACCCGTAGGAGCGGCCTCCGGCCGCGATTGCGGTGGCCGCCGAACGGTCGTCCCGGCTGCGCCGGGATCGCGGGCAAGCCCGCTCCTACAGGGTGGCAGGAAAAGGTGCGGAGGGTCACCTGTAGGAGCGGCCTTTGGCCGCGATCACGGCGGCCGCCGAACGGCCATCCCGGCTGCGCCGGGATCGCGGGCGAGCCCGCTCCTACAGGGTGGCAGGAAGAGGTGCGGAGGGTCACCTGTAGGAGCGGCCTTTGGCCGCGATCACGGCGGCCGCCGAACGGTCAGCCCCGGCTGCGCCGGGATCGCGGGCAAGCCCGCTCCTACGGGGTGGCAGGAAGAGGTGCGGAGGGTCACCTGTAGGAGCGGCCTTTGGCCGCGATTGCGGCGGCCGCCGAACGGTCGTCCCGGCTGCGCCGGGATCGCGGGCGAGCCCGCTCCTACAAGGTGGCAGGAAGAGGTGCGGAGGGTCACCTGTAGGAGCGGCCTTTGGCCGCGATTGCGGCGGCCGCCGAAGGGCTGTCCCGGCTGCGCCGGGATCGCGGGCGAGCCCGCTCCTACGGGGTGTGAAAAAACACGGTCGTCGTCCGGGGTTTCTGGTAGACTGGGCACCGTTCGGCGCACCTCGGTCTGCGCCTTCCTCGCGGTAGCCTTCCCGGTCCACCTCGAAAACAACCAAAGAACCCGTCTGGACCGTTCCCCCGGCACCGAGTGCCGCGGGCAGGCTGATTCAGGAGCAATACCCAACCATGTCATTCGATTCCCTCGGCCTGTCGGCCGAACTCCTTCGTGCTGTCGCCGAACAGGGCTACAGCGAACCCACGCCCATCCAGCGCCAGGCCATCCCCGTGGTGCTCGAAGGCCGCGACATCCTCGCCGGCGCCCAGACCGGCACCGGCAAGACGGCCGGCTTCACCCTGCCGCTGCTACAGCGCCTGAGCGCCTCCGCGCCGCAGGGCCGGGGCCGGCGGCCGGTGCGCGCCCTGGTGCTGACGCCGACGCGCGAGCTGGCCGCCCAGGTGGGCGACAGCGTCGCCACCTACGGCCGCCACCTGCCGCTCAAGTCCACCGTCATCTTCGGCGGCGTCAAGATCAACCCGCAGATCAGCCGCCTGCGCGGCGGCGTCGATATCCTGGTGGCGACGCCCGGCCGGCTGCTCGACCACGTCGGCCAGAAGACGCTCGACCTGTCACAGGTGGAGATCCTGGTGCTGGACGAGGCCGACCGCATGCTGGACATGGGCTTCATCCACGACATCAGGCGCATCCTGGCGCTGCTGCCCGGGGATCGCCAGAACCTGTTGTTCTCGGCCACCTTCTCCAGCGACATCAAGCGGCTCGCCGACGGACTGCTGGACTCGCCGACCCTGATCGAGGTGGCGCGACGCAACACCGCCGCCGAGAGCGTCAGCCAGGTGGTGCACCCGGTGGACCGCGAGCGCAAGCGCGAACTGCTGTCGTTCCTGATCGGCACCAACGACTGGCGCCAGGTGCTGGTGTTCACCCGCACCAAGCACGGCGCCAACCGGCTCGCCGAACAGCTCGGCAAGGACGGCATCAGCGCCGCCGCCATCCACGGCAACAAGAGCCAGGGGGCGCGCACCCGGGCACTGGCCGACTTCAAGCAGGGCCGGGTGCGGGTGCTGGTGGCGACCGACATCGCCGCCCGCGGCCTGGACATCGACCAGCTGCCGCACGTGGTCAACTTCGAACTGCCCAACGTGGCCGAGGACTACGTACACCGCATCGGCCGCACCGGCCGGGCCGGCAACGAGGGCGAGGCCCTGTCGCTGGTGTGCGTGGACGAGCTGAAGCTGCTCAAGGACATCGAGCGCCTGCTCAAGCGCGCCATACCACGCGAGGTGATCGCCGGTTACGAGCCCGACCCGTCCATTCGCGCCGAGCCCATCCAGAACGGCCGCGGCGCCCGCCGGCCGTCGGGCGGCAACGGCAAGCGCCACAACCACCGCGCGTCCGGCAACGGCAACGGCCGCAAGCGGCCGGCGCAGGGCAAGTCGCGACGTCGTCCGGCGCAGGCGCGCCCGGCGGGCTAGGCTCTAGTCCTCCACCCGTCGCCGCAGCGCCTTGGTGCGGCCGCGGCGGGTCTTGCTGTCGAGGCGTTTCTGCTGCGAGGCGCGGGTCGGCTGGGTCGGCTTGCGCGGCCGCTGCGTCGCACTGGCGCGCTGCACCAGCGAGCGCAGGCGCCGCAGCGCTTCTTCCCGGTTCATGTCCTGGCTGCGGTGCTGCCCGGCCTTGATGACGATGACGCCGTCCTTGGTGATGCGCCGGTCGGGCAGCGCCAGCAGGCGCCGCTTGATCTCCTCCGGCAGGGAAGAGGCGCGCACGTCGAAGCGCAGGTGCACGGCGCTGGCCACCTTGTTGACGTTCTGGCCACCGGCGCCCCGGGCGCGGATGGCGCTGACGACGATCTCGTCGTCGGGGATCTCGATGTGGCGATTGATGCGCAGCATGGGCTCACCGGTAAGCGTCCCCCTGCAGGAGCGGCCTTTCCCGCGATCCCGCCGCGGGCGGGATGGTCCGGAGGCCGCCGTTTTTCGCGGGCAAGCCCGCTCCTGCACGGGGAGGGTGTGGGCGGGGGAGGGATCATTATAATCGCCGCATGCTGAAATTCGACCATTTGACCCTGCGCCGTGGCGCGCGCGTGCTGTTCGAGGACGCCTGCTTCCAGGTCCATCCCGGCCAGAAGCTCGGTGTCACCGGCGCCAACGGCTGCGGCAAATCCAGCCTGTTCGCCCTCCTGCTCGACGAACTGCACGCCGACGCCGGCGAACTGCGGTTGCCGCCCGACTGGGTGATCGCGCACGTCGCCCAGGAGACGCCGGCCGATACGCGCCCGGCCCTCGACTATGTGCTGGACGGCGATGCCGAATTGCGGGCGCTGCAGCGGCAGCTGGCCGAAGCCGAGGCCGCGCAGGCGGGCGAGCGCATCGCCGCCCTGCATGTGCGCCTGGAGCAGGTCGACGGCTACAGCGCGCCCAGCCGCGCCGCCGTGCTGCTGCACGGGCTGGGCTTCCGGCCCGGCGAAGAGACGCGGCCGGTGGACAGCTTCTCCGGCGGCTGGCGCATGCGGCTCAACCTGGCGCGGGCCCTGATGTGCCGCTCCGACCTGCTGCTGCTCGACGAGCCGACCAACCACCTGGACCTGGATGCGGTCATCTGGCTGGAGGGCTGGCTGCGCGACTACCCCGGCACCCTGCTGCTGATCTCCCACGACCGCGACTTCCTCGACCGCGTCGCCACCCACATCGCCCATATCGAGCACCGGCGCATCGCCCTCTACAGCGGCAACTACAGCGCCTTCGAACGGCTGCGCGCCGAGCGCCTGGCTACGCACCGGGCCGAATACGAGAAACAGCAGCGCGAGATCGCGCACATCCGCCGCTTCGTGAACCGCTTTCGCGCCAAGGCCACCAGGGCGCGCCAGGCGCAGAGCCGCCTGAAAGCATTGCAGCGCATGGAGCAGATTGCGCCGGCGCACGTCGATTCGCCGTTCCACTTCGCGTTCCGGCCCGCCGAACGGCTGCCGTCGCCGCTGCTGCGGCTGGACCGGGCAGCGGCCGGCTATGTCGGAACGGCCGTGATCGAAGGCGTGAACCTGGACCTGGCGCCGGGCGACCGCATCGGCCTGCTGGGGGCCAACGGCGCCGGCAAGTCCACCCTGGTGCGGCTGCTGGCCGGCGAACTGGCGCCGCTGGCCGGGCGCCGCGAGCCGGCGAAGGACGCCCGCATCGGCTACTTCGCCCAGCACCAGCTCGAACAACTGCGTCCCGACCGCACCCCGCTCGCGCACCTGCTGGCGCTGGATCCCGGTGCGCGCGAGCAGGAACTGCGCGACTACCTGGGCGGCTTCGGTTTCTCCAGCGACCAGGCGCTGGCGCCGGTGGCGCCCTTTTCCGGCGGCGAGAAGGCGCGCCTGGTGCTGGCGCTGCTGGTGTACCGGCGGCCCAACCTGCTGCTGCTCGACGAACCCACCAACCACCTGGACCTGGAGATGCGCCAGGCGCTGGCCCTGGCGTTGCAGGACTTCGACGGGGCGGTGGTGCTGGTGTCCCACGACCGGCACCTGCTGCGGCTGTCCGCCGACCGCCTGCTGCTGGTGGACGACGGCCGGGTGGACGACTTCGACGGCAGCCTGGACGACTACCCCGGGTGGTTGGCCGAGCGCAGCCGCGCCGCCAGCCGGGCGCCACGAGCCCCGGCCGGCGAGCACCGGGCGGCGGCGCGTCGCGACCGCAAGCGCGAGGAGGCCGAGCAGCGCCGGCGCCTGCAACCGCTGCGCCGGCGCCTGGAAACCGCCGAGACGGAATTGGAGCGCCTGCAGGCCGAACGCGCCGGCCTGGAACAGCGCCTGGCCGACCCCGGGCTCTACGGCGACGACCGCAAGCCGCAGCTCAAGGCGCTGCTGCTGGAGAAGGCCGACCTGGACCGCCGCTGCGAGGCGGCGGAAGCCGAATGGCTGGCCGCGGCGGAGGCCCTGGAATCCGTCGCTCCCTCCGCTTGAGGGCCATGGCTCCTCCCCGACCGAGTGGGCAACCGCGGCGCCGCCACGGCTTTACCGATTCCCTTCGCGTCCTTCGCGGTCAACAAAAGCTCCCTTTTCTGGGGCCGGTTTTTCTACCCGGTTCGTCGAAGAGGCTTGACTAGACCGACCGGTCAACTATACTGCGTCACATGGTCCCCGCCACCGACACCCGCCAGCGCCTCATCGATTCGGCCCGCGAGCTGATCTACTCGCGCAGCTACGCCGACGTCGGCGTGGCCGCCATCTGCGAGCACGCCGGGGTGCGCAAGGGCAGTTTCTACCATTTCTTTCCCAGCAAGCAGGAACTGACCCTGGCGGTGCTGGATGCGTCCTTTCTGGAGATGAAGCAGCAGCTGCTGGACCGCGCCTTCGCGCCCGACCGGCCGCCGCTGGCGCGGCTGGAGCGGTTTCTGGACATGACCTGGGCGTTCCAGAAGCAGATGAAGGAGGCCACCGGGCATATGCCCGGCTGCCCGTTCGGCAACCTGGGGGCGGAGCTCTCCACCCGCGACGAAACCATTCGCCGCAAGGTGGACGCCGTGTTCTCCAGCCTGCGCAGCGGCATGCGCGACCTGCTGGCCGAAGCGGTACAGGCCGGCGACCTGGAACCCGTCGATATCGACGCCACGGCGGCGGCCATGCTGGCCTACTTCGAGGGCGTGCTGCTCACCGCCAAGACCCGGAACGACCCCGATGTACTCAAGCAACTGGCGCCGGCCATGCTGGGCATTCGCATTCCGCCGCAGGCGGAGAGCGCATGAATGGCCGGCGTTTTTTTACGCCCGGACAGAACCGACCGGTCAACTATCATTCACCCAAAGGAGATCCTGCCCATGCAGACCCAGTCCCGAACCATCGACACTGAACAGCCCCTGCTCACCCCGATCCCGCCGGCCGGCCAGGAAGACCGCGTCGAAGCCGTGTTCGCTCGGGTCCGGGAGCGCCTCGGCTTCGTGCCCGACGGCCTGCGCCTGTACAGTTTCAGCCCGCCGCTGCTGGAAGCCTTCGTGACCAATATCGGCTACTTCCGCGACGGCACCGGCCTGCCGCCGGCGCTGACCACCTTCATCCGCTACCTGGTGTCGTCGGACGCCGGCTGCCGCTTCTGCATCGACCTGAACGAGGGCTTCCTGGCCCACCTGGGCGTGGACCTGGATGCGGCCCGCGCGGCGCGGGCCGACGTGGAGGCTGCGCCGCTGGAGCCGCGCGAGCGGCTGCTGCTGAAGCTGGCGCTGAAGTCGGTGGAGGCGCCGCAGGACATCGGCAGCGACGATCTGGAGGCGGTCCGTGCGCACGGCTGGAGCGAGCGTGATATCTTCGACGCCGTGGTGCAGGCGGCCAGCAACCGGGCGTTCAACTTCGTGCTGCGCAGCTTCAAGGTGGAGCGGCAGGGCGTGTTCGCCTGACCCCATACGCGAACGCCGATCGTGCCCACCGTAGGAGCGGGCTTGCCCGCGATCCCGCCGCAGGCGGGGCGAGGGGGCGGCGGTCGCCGCATTCATCGCGGCCAAGGCCGCTCCTACAGTGTCATTGCAGGCATGGACGGCCCCTGTAGGAGCGGGCTTGCCCGCGATCCCGCCGCAGGCGAGGCGAGGGGACGGCGGTTGCCGCATCCATCGCGGCCAAGGCCGCTCCTGCAGCGTCATCGCAGGCATGGACGGCCCCTGTAGGAGCGGGCTTGCCCGCGATCCCGCTGCAGGCGGGGCGACGGGGCGGCGGTCGCCGCATCCATCGCGGCCAAGGCCGCTCCTACAACGTCATCGCAGGGGCATGGACGGCCCCTGTAGGAGCGGGCTTGCCCGCGATCCCGCTGCAGGCGGGGCGACGGGGCGGCGGTCGCCGCATCCATCGCGGCCAAGGCCGCTCCTACAGCGTCATCGCAGGCATGGACGGCCCCTGTAGGAGCGGGCTTGCCCGCGATCCCGCCGCAGGCGGGGCGACGGGGCGGCGGTTGCCGCATCCATCGCGGCCAAGGCCGCTCCTACAGCGTCATCGCAGGCATGGACGGTCCCTGTAGGAGCGGGCTTGCCCGCGATCCCGCCGCAGGCGGGGCGACGGGGCGGCGATTGCCGCATCCATCGCGGCCAAGGCCGCTCCTGCAGGGTGTTGGCGATCGTCTGCGGTGGGGGCGCCGCCCGGATTTCCACATGGCATCGTGCAAAGGAGGAAGACATGCAGGTGAGCGAAGCGGTGCGCGCGCGGCGCGCCATCAAGTGGTACGACCCGGATCACGTCATGCCGGAAGACACCTTCCGCACCCTGATGGAGCACGTCATCCTGTCGCCGACGGCCTTCAATATCCAGAACTGGCGCTTCGTGCGCGTTACCGACCCGGAGCAGCGCAAGGCGATACGCGCCGTGGCCTGGGACCAGGCCCAGGTGACCGACGCTTCCGAACTGCTGGTGCTGTGTTTCGACAACAAGGCCTGGGCCAGGCAGCCTGAGCGCTACTGGCGCAACGCACCCCAGGAGGTGCAGGACTTTCTGCTGCCGGCGCTGGCCGGGTATTACCGCGACAAGCCGCAGGTGGAGCGCGACGAGGGCATGCGCTCCTGCGGGCTGGCGGGGCAGACGCTGATGCTGGTGGCAAAGGAACTCGGCTACGACACCTGTCCCATGGACGGCTTCGACTATGCCGCCGTGGCCGACATCATCGGCCTGCCGGACGACCACGACATCGCCTACATGATCGCCATCGGCAAGGGCATCGGGGAGCCCTGGCCGCGCCCCGGCCAGCTGGCGCTGGACGAGGTGTTGATCGAGAACCGGTTCTGAGCGCGGTCAGTCCCTGCCGTTGGCGCCGGCGGGCACCAGGCCGAGGAATTCGGAGATCTGGACGCGCATGTTCATGGCGTCGCGGTAGCCGAGTTCGATCAGTTCCTGGCAGAACGCCGATTCGAACAACAGGTAGCTGAGCAGTGGCCGGCCCTCGTGGGTCAGGGCGCCCAGGGCCTTGAGCAGCAGGCGCACCGAGCGCGGGAAGTCGCGGGCATGGAGTTCGGCGATTTCACGGATGTCGAGGCTGGGTTCGACGACCAGGAAATCGATGGGCTGCAAGGTGGCGTCCTCGTACTCGATGTAGCGTTCGCCGCATTCGGACAGGATGTGGTTGAGGCGGTTCATGCGCTCGATGTCGGCGTCCAGCGCATCCATGAAGATGGTGTCGAGCATGTAGCCGGTGACCTGGCCGATGGTGGGGTAGGGCGCTTCCATCCTGCCCACCGGCACGGTATCCGGGATGGGGTTGCGCACGCCGATGATGAGCAGCCGGTTGGCGCCGAGGTGGATGGCCGGGCTCAGGGGGGCGTTCTGGCGCATGGAGCCGTCGCCGTGGTATTCGTTGTTCAGCCACACGGCGGGAAAGATCAGCGGTATGGCGGACGACGCCATGAGGTGGTCGATGCCGATCTCCTGGGGCGTGCCGAAGCGCCGCGCCCGCTGCCAGGGCTGCAGGTCCGGCCGGCCCTGGAAATAGCTGACGGAATGACCGCTGGTGTAGCTGGAGGCGGTGACCGCCAGGGCCCGCAGGGCGCCGCTGTCGATGGCCTGCTGGATGCGGGCGAAGCGGATGTGGCTCTCGATCATGTGGCGCAGCGGTTCGTTGTCGAGCAGGGCGCGCGGGCCGGCGGTGCCGAGCCGGGCGGTGGCGAAGGCCGTGGTCCAGCGCAGCCCGCTCTTGAGCGCCTTCCAGGAATCCGTGTAGAAGACCTTGGCGCAATGGAAGTTCTCCCAGATGCCGTTCAGCCGCGCCACGCCCTCATGGAACTGCATGGCATTGCTGGCCAGCACCGCAGCGTTGATGGCGCCCGCCGAGGTGCCGCTCATGACCGGGAAGGGGTTGGGCGAATGCTCGGGCAGCATGTCCGCGATGGCGCGCAGTACACCGGCCTGGTAGGCGTTGCGGGCGCCGCCACCTGGCAGGATGAGGCCGTTGATCGGCGGAATCTCTTTCTTCTTGCGTGAAAACCAGTACAAGGCCCGGGCTCCGCTGGCGCGTGGGGGTTAGATAATCACAGAACCGGCAAGATTTCCATGCGTTGCCGTCATTTGCCTTTATAGCGGCAGATGCCTAGTATTACTTTCAATAACAGGCAGCTCCCGGCAGGGCGCCCGCGCACGGCGTGCCTGTGGCCGGCCGCCACAATAAACCGGTTATCGCAGAGAGGCTTTCGTGCCCGCCATCCCAACAGTCCCCGTCGCCTTTGCGGTCCGCACCGGCCTGCTGGCCACCGCCATGCTGTTCGGCGCGGCGGCGCACGCCCAGGAGGCCGACGATGCGCTGCTGTCCGAAGACGCCTTCCTCGACGAGGTACCGGTGGTGCTGTCCGCCACCCGCCTCAGCCAGTCGGTGGCCGACGCCCCGGTCGCCACCACCATCATCGACCGGCAGATGATAGAGGCGTCGGGGTTCACCGAGATACCGGACCTGCTGCGCCTGGCGCCGGGCTTCATCGTCAACTACGAGAACGGCCACACCCAGGCGGTCGGCTACCACATGCTCAACGACCGCTTCTCGCGCCGCATGCAGGTGCTGATCGACGGCCGGTCCGTGTATACGCCGGCGGTCGGCGGCGTGCCCTGGACCGATCTGCCGCTGACCATCGACAACATCGAGCGCATCGAGGTGATCCGCGGCCCCAACGCGGTGACCTACGGCTCCAATTCCTTCATGGCGGTCATCAACATCATCACCCGCCCGGCGGCGCTGGCCCAGGGCAGCCGCGTCAGCGTCAACGCCGGCGGCAACGGTCTGGCCGAGGCCTTCGTCCACCACGGCGGTAACCGGGGACGGCTGGACTACCGCGCCACCGTCGGCTACCGCCAGGACGACGGCTTCGACGAACGCTTCGACGCCAAGCGTGTGCGCATCGCCACCCTGCGCGGCGACTACAGCCCGGGCAGCGACGACAACCTGTCGCTGCAGCTCGGCTTCAACAAGACCACCCGCGGTAAGGACGGCATCTTCGACGACTACATCCCCAATCATTCGGCCACCAGCTACACCCAGTTCCAGCAGCTCACCTGGGAGCATGCCCTCGGCAGCGCCGGCGAACTGCGGCTGCAGGTCTACCACAACCTGACCAAGGACCTGAACACCTACGTCAGCGATCCCATCGGCGCGCTGGGCGGCGCGCGACTGCCCTTCGACGAGCGCAGCGATGCCGAGCGCTACGATTTCGAGCTGCAGCACACCGTCTCGCCGCTGCGACCGCTGCGGCTGGTATGGGGTCTGGGCGCGCGCCGGGACGAGGTGACTGCACCGCTGTTCTTCAGTACCGCCAACACCCGCAACAACCGCGTCCAGCGCCTATTCGTCAACGGCGAATACTCGCTGGACGACAGGACGCTGATCAACGCCGGGGTCATGTACGAACACAACGACATCAGCGGCTCGCACACCTCGCCGCGGCTGGCGGTCAACCACCATTTTTCGCGCGCTCACACCCTGCGCCTGTCGGTCTCGCGAGCCTACCGCATGCCGGTGCTGTTCGAGGACATGCCCGACTACCGCTTTCCGGTCGCCATCCCCAACAATGCCGTGCTGGTCGACAACGGCGAGCTGGATGCCGAGCAGATGACCGCCTGGGAGATCGGCTACCTCGGCAGCTTCCCGGAACACGGGCTTTCGCTGGACGCCAAGCTCTACTACAACGACATCAACGACCTCATCAGCCTCGATTCGCGCCCCGATGCCTCGGGCCTGACCGGCACCGTACTGTTCTTCGACAACCTGGACGACGTCACCATCAAGGGCGTCGAGCTGGCGGCCCGCTACCGCTACGCGCGGCACGGCCGCCTGCAACTCGGCTACACCCACCAGGACCTGTTCGGCACCGACCGTTCGATCTACGGCACCTACAGCATCGCCGGTCCCTCGGACATGCTGAAGCTGTTCCTGATGCACGACTTCGGCGGCCTGGATGCCAGCGTCGGCTACTACTACCTGTCAAACATCAAGGAGTTCTCGACCAGCGGCGACCGGCCCGACCAGCACCGGGTGGACGTACGCCTGGCGCGCAGCTGGAAGCGCGCCCATTCGCGCACCACCCTGGCGCTGGTGGTGCAGAACCTGTTCGACGAGAACCAGGAAACCGAGCTCAGAAACAACATCGATCGGCGGATCCATGCATCATTCGCCTTCAGTTACCGGTAGTTGCAGTATCAGACGGGCAGCAGTCTGCCCGAGGCGCAAGGAAGCCGTTTCATGAAATTGCGGAAACAGCAGGTCGGTACCGGCCGTTCGGCAGCACGCTGGCTGTCAGGCATGCTGCTGTGTGCACTGCTGCTGCCGGCGGCCTGGTCGCAGGCGGAGTCGGTGAGCCGCATCCGCTTCGTCAGCAGCCAGAAGTCGGGTCCTTACATGGAGTTCGTCGAGCAGCTGGTGAGGGACCTGGGGACGGGCAACGGCCTGCGCGTGAGCGCCGAAGTGCTCACCCCGGACGACCTCGGGGATCGCGCGGGTGATGCGCAGGCTGTCGATCTGGTGGTGGCAGTGGGTACCCGGGCGGCGCTGGCGCTGGGCCGGCACCCGCCGCAGGAGCCGGTGCTGCACGCGCTCATTCCGGCGCCGACCTTCGAGCGCCTGCTGCACGACGGGCGCCTGGCCTGCGTGCCGCGGCGCTGCGGCGCGGTGTACGTCAACCAGCCGCTGGAACGCATGATCCGGGTGGCGCGGGCGGCGTTGCCGGATATACGCCGGCTCGGCGTTGTGCTGGGTCCGACCTCGCGCGGTCAGTTGCATGCGCTGGTCAAGGTGGCGGGGCGCCACGGTTTCGTGATCGAATCCGCCCGGGTGGAGGCGCCCGGTGAGCTGCAGGCGGCGCTGGACCGGGTGCTGGCGAAGTCGGAGGCCCTGTTCGCGCTGCCCGACCCGCTGGTGTACAACAGCCGCACGGCGAAGAGTATCCTGTTGACGACATACCGGCACAAGGTGCCCATGATTGCGTACTCGAAATCCTATCTCAAGGCAGGCGCCACGCTGGCGGTGTACTCGACGCCGGCGCAGCTCGCCCGCCAGGCGGCCGCCATGATCCGGCGCTACCTGCACTCGCGCCCGCGGCGCCTGACGGAGCGTGCCTGGCCGGTCTACTACAGCATCCGGATCAACGAGTACGTGGCGCGGTCGCTGGGGCTGGACATCGTCTACACGCCGCAGCTGGTGGAACTCATGAAGGCGGGCGGGGATGAATAACCTGGACATCAAGAACCGGGTGTTCCTGGTCAGTCTGGTGCCGCTGGTGGTCACCGGTATTCTGCTGTCGGGCTATTTCATCTACGACAAGATCGTCGACATCGGTGCCAGCCTGGACGAGAAGGGCCGTTCGCTGGCCGAGCACCTGGCTCCGGCGGCGGAATACGGCGTTATTTCGGGTAACCTCGACAGCGTCACGCGGCTGCTCTATTCGGCGGCCCGCGACCGGGATATCCAGGCCATCGTGGTCACCGATGCCCGCGGCGGCCTGCTGGTGCAGACCCGCCCGTCCAGCGTGGCGGAGATCCGGGCGCTGATCGAGTCCGGCGGCGACGGCCTGTCGCGCGCCTTCCAGGCGCCGATCTTCCGCAGCAGCCTGGCGGTGGACGATTTCGAGTCGGCCCCGGACGTGGACGGCGCCGCCACGAGGCGGGCCCAGCCGGAGCAGGTCGGCAACGTCTACGTGGTGGTGACGCGCGAGCACGCCATCGCGCGCCAGACCGACGCCATCGTCAATGGCCTGTGGATCACCTTCGTGGCCTTCCTGGTGACCGCCTACCTGGCGGCCCGCCTGGCCCAGGGGGTGACCTCGCCCATCCGTTCGCTGACGCGCGTGGTGGGCGCCCTGCGCGAGGGTGACCTGGGCCGGCGCCTGGAGGTCGACGCGGGCGGCGAGATCGGCCTGCTGCAGGAAGGTGTGAACGCCATGGCCGAGTCGCTGCAGCGGGCGCGCGAGAACGAGCGCCGGCGCGCCGAGGACGAGATCTTCATCGAAAAGGTGAAGGCGCAGACCACGCTGGAATCGCTCGGCGAAGGGGTGCTGACCACCGGTGCCGACGGCCGGGTCAGCTACCTGAACCCGGCCGCCGAATGCCTCACCGGCTGGAGCAGCCGCGACGCCGTGGGCCGGGCGCTGGGCGAAGTGTTCCACATCTTCCCTTCGGCCGGCAGCGTGGCGCTGGACTACCCGGTGCAGGACTGTATCGCCGACGGCCGCACCATTCACCACGACCTGCCGCTGCGGCTGCAGAGCCGCAACGGCGCCGAGTTCATCATCCAGGACACGGCCACGCCGATCCGCGACAAGCAGGGCCGCGTCATCGGCATGGTGCTGGTGTTCCACGATTATTCCAACCTGCACCGCATGTCGGAGCGGCTCGCCTACCAGGCCTCGCACGACGACCTGACCGGGCTGCTCAACCGGCGCGAGTTCGAGGTGCAGCTGTCGCGTACCCTGGAGGAAGTGCGCCTCAACGGCACCGAGCATGCGCTGTGCTACATCGACCTCGACCAGTTCAAGGTGGTCAACGACACCTGCGGCCACCACGCCGGCGACGAGCTGCTGCGCCAGCTCACCCTGCAGATCGAGGGCCGCATCCGCAAGCACGACATCTTTGCGCGTCTCGGCGGCGACGAGTTCGGCATCATCCTCAAGGACTGTCCCCTGGACAGCGCCGCAAAGCTCGCCGAGGACATCCGCAGCGCCGTGCGCAGCTTCCAGTTCGCCTGGCAGCAGCACAGTTTCGAGGTCGGCGCCAGTATCGGCCTGGTGCCGATCAGCAACGCCCACGTCACCAGCAGCGAGTTGATGATGACGGCCGATTCGGCCTGCTACATCGCCAAGGACAAGGGCCGCAACCGCATCCACGTCTACGAGCCGACCGACGAGGACGTGATCCGCCATACCGGCGACATGCAGTGGCTGCAGCGCCTCAACCAGAGCCTGGAGGCCGACCGCTTCGAACTCCACGGCCAGTGCATCGTACCCCTGTCGGATGGTGCGAGCCACATCGACTACCACGAAGTGCTGCTGCGCATGCGCGACCCGGAGCGAGGCCTCATCCTGCCCGACAACTTCATCCCGGCCGCCGAGCGTTACCAGCTGATGATGCCCATCGACCAGTGGGTGGTGAGCCGGGTGTTCCGGATGCTGGGTGAATCCGGCCTGGGACGCATGCCCGGCGGCCGCGGCATGCCGGTCTTCAGTATCAACCTGTCGGCCCAGTCACTGACCGAGGAAGGTTTCCTGGACTTCGTGACCCGGCATCTCGACGCCTCCGGCATCGATCCGGCCATGATCGCCTTCGAGATCACCGAGACCGCCGCCATCACCCACCTGGCGCGGGCGGTGCATTTCATCGAGGCGCTGAAGGCGCACGGTTGCCGCTTCCTGCTGGACGACTTCGGCAGCGGCCTGAGTTCGTTCGGTTACCTGAGCAACCTGCCCATCGACTACATCAAGATCGACGGCCACTTCGTCAGCGACCTGACCCGCAACCCGGTGAGCCGCTCCATCGTCGAATCCATCGTGCGCATCGGCCGCGTCATGGGTGTCAAGACCATCGCCGAGTTCGTGGAGTCGGCCGAGCTGGAGGACGAGGCGCGCCAGTGTGGCATCGACTACGCGCAGGGCTACGGCATCCGCGAGCCGCGGCCGCTGGCCGATATCATCACGGATCTGCGCGCCGGCCGCGAGAGTCGCAGCGTCGGCTGAATGGCCTTGCGCAGCGCCGGCATCCTGCTCTACCGCCGGCGGGCGGGGCGCCTCGAAGTCTTCCTCGCCCACCCCGGCGGCCCGTACTTCGCCGGCCGCGACGCCGGCGTCTGGTCCATTCCGAAGGGTTTGATCGAGGACGGCGAGGAGCCGCTGCAGACCGCCATCCGCGAGTTCCGCGAGGAGACCGGCTTCGAACCGCACGGCGAGTTCATCGACCTCGGCACGGTGCGCCTGAGCAGCGGCAAGATCGTGCACGCCTGGGCGCTGCAGATGGACGTCGACCCCGAACGCATGGTCAGCAACAGCTTCGAAATGGAATGGCCGCGCCATTCCGGCCAGGTGCGTGAATACCCGGAAATGGACCGCGGCGCCTGGTTCGACCTCGACACGGCGCGCGTCAAGATCAGCGCCGGCCAGCGCCCGCTGCTCGACCGCCTGCAGCAAGAGCTCCCCCTGTAGGAGCGGGCTTGCCCGCGATCCGGCGCAGCCGGGGTGAGGGGTGGTGGCCGCCGCATTCATCGCGGCCAAGGCCGCTCCTACAGCGTTGGCATGTTCCCCTGTAGGAGCGGGCTTGCCCGCGATCCGGCGCAGCCGGGGTGAGGGGGGGGTGTGGCCGCCGCATTCATCGCGGCCAAGGCCGCTCCTACAGCGTTGGCACGTTCCCCTGTAGGA
>Ga0256841_1002365_pt1 | contig 15115 bp, 16 predicted proteins | sample 356308metaG_FD_185971 | JGI IMG/M metagenome (GOLD analysis project Ga0256841, IMG submission 185971) | Hydrothermal vent microbial communities from Mid Atlantic Ridge, Atlantic Ocean - 356-308 | ecosystem: Environmental > Aquatic > Marine > Hydrothermal vents | place: Atlantic Ocean: Mid...
GAAGCCTTCACCGAACTCCAAACGCAAGATGGCGCGGCCACACTTGGCCACGCGGAATGGCTGGGACTGCTGATCGACAGGGAAACTGCCAGCCGTGATACCAAACGTTTTGAAAGCCGAATACGCACCGCAAAACTACGCCACGGAGGAGCTGTCCCCGAAGATGTGGATTCCACAGCCGTATTTGCCAGTCTACCACTTGCAATACCGGCCACTTGGCTCACCGCACGTTGGGTGCGAAGGTTGCTTAATCAGGCTGAACGGTGATTCAGGCATTGCCAACTTGATGAGGTGGACGGTTCCACCCACCGGCCCAAAGTTCTGAGGCTTGAACCGGCTTTGAAAGGAACCATCCAGATGGGCCGTGTTGCATAGTTCAGGGGCCAAATGTTGAGACCCGTTTTTATCACGATGACGGGTACGCTTCATGCCGCACAAACCCAACCCCAGCCGTCGCCACAAGTTTGCCAAGAAGCACTATCGTGTGACGATCTGGATTGCGGCCGATGCGCAAGAGCACTGGCTTGTTCTTAGGTAAATATGTCCTAAAAATTGACTGGAATCGCATTTTCGGCTACCAATTTACCTGAATTTGATCGCTTCCTGACCATTGCATAAAAAGGAGAATTTCAAATGCGCCATGATTTTTACCAGCATGTACATCATTTTGTCAAAATCGCGCTAACCTGTGCCACCCTGTTATTTCCCAGCCTTGCACAGGCAGATGCAAACCTGAATTGCGAGGCTTATGCGCAATCCGCCATGGCCCAGATTGTCGAGGCAAACAGCCTTGGATGCGGGTTTGGCGGCCCGGGCTGGGCGGCGGATTATAATGCCCATTTCAATTGGTGCCGTTCGAACGGCGTTGGCATCATGGATGTTTCGCGCGAAGACCAAAACCGCGGGGCGGCGCTGGATCAATGCCGCCAGTCCCAGCCGCAAACCCTGGGGCTGGGCGATGCGGAATGTGTTGTTTTCGCAAATGAAATGGTCGGATATGCCCGCGAAAATATCCAGCGTAGTTGTGGACTTACCGGCAGCCGCTATGATGATAATTATCAGGGCCATTTCAATTGGTGCATGAGCGGTGTGTCCAAGGCCGATGTCGCGGCAAACGCCGATTTTGCCCGTTCCGAAATCGCACAATGCACACAAAAGGCTGCCGCCACCTTTACCTGTGCCTTTTACGAAGGCCGGATGATCACGCTGACCGAGCGCTACATTGCCGCCTGTAATGAATCGCTTTGGCCGGAAGACCACAAAGCAAATTGTCTGGCCGAAGGTGGCAGCGAGCAATGGATGAATATGCAAGAAGGCACCCTGCTGACCAAGGTTGAGGCCTGCGAACAAAATGTCGTGACCTACGTACCGACAAATGGCGATGGCACGCCCCTTGATGGCTGCTATCAAGGAGGGGAGGGTTGTGGCCAAGGCGTGGCCGATGATTTTTGTCAACATGACCACGATCACGCCCGTGCACGTAGTTTTATCACCGGACCCACGGATTTCTCGGTTTATCTGTTTTGCCTCAACATGCCCCGTGGTGGAGCTTCGGATTTTGAGGATATAGGTGGTAAGTGTTTTTGCAGAGGATCCTGCGGAGCATTTACTTCGATCACCTGCGAAGGTAGAAGGTAACCGCTATTGAGGGAACAGAATTCAGGGCGTTGTTGCATGGATCAAGCAGAGGTCGCAGTAAGCCCTTACCCGTAATTTAGGCTATGCGATTTGTTCGAACACGGGTCGTCCGAGTTCGGTCATTTTGTTCAGGATAGTGACGCCGATCTTGATCTCCGTTTGCTGGTTTTCGAAACGCCGGGCTTTCAGCTTTGGCCCGATAACGGCTTTCCAACGCCCAATTTGTGTTTCAATTCTGCTGCGCTGGTTGTAGCCGGTGCTGGATTGCCAGGCCATGAGGCCATGGCTTTGAATTTCGGCAATATGTAGGTCCCGAGAAGAAGCTTCAGATGCGGATTGCGGGCTGAGTGTGGCGTTCTTTGGCGGCGGAATAATGATCTCTACCGCCTCGCCATATCGTGCCTTGAGCAGGTCATCAGTCGGTGCGCCGTCATAGGCCCCGTCCGCCAGAATGCGGCTGACTGACGCGTCAATCTGGTTCAATAGCCCTGCCAATGCCGTCGGATCCCCAACATTATCCAGTGTCAGTTGTGCGCAGATAATTTCACCGGTTGCGAGGTCCAGGCCAAGATGCAGCTTGCGCCAAGATTTGCGTTTAGCCTTTGTTTTATGCTTCTTCTGCAGCCACTCACCCTCACCGAAAATCTTCAAGCCAGTGCTATCTACAACCAGATGAACCCGCACATTTCTCATGGCTCTGTTCGTTGTAAGCAGGCGCAATCCTCTCCCGCGACGCGACAGGGTCGAGAAATCTGGGATCGGAATTTCCACCTTCATCAGCCTTGCAATACTGCGCATCAGACCTTGGGTTTGGCGCAGAGGCAACCTGTAAACCATCCCCAGTGTCAGACACATCGTAATCGCCAGATCGGAATACCGAGGTTGGCCACCGCGCGACCCGCGCCGAGGGGCAGCCCAGTGGTTTCGCGCATCGCCTGTGATCCAGATCGTCAAATCACCGCGATTGCGCAGGCCTTCATTATACTCAGCCCAGTTCGTCACCCGATATTGCTTCTTTGCAAACTTGTGGCGACGGCTGGCATTGAATTTATGCGGTATTAAGCGTATCCAAACTTAGGAAAACTGCTTGTTAGCATTTCGCGACTGATCCATGCAACAACGCCCAGTTAACATGTTTTTGAATGTTTACCGGATAAACGGTATACAATAAAATTTACCAAAACGTAATAACGGGCAGAAGTGCGCTCGGATATTTTGGGTAATGTCCCCGCAAATATCCAGCTTTCCCGAAGCCTCCCGGATTTGGTCGAGAGTTTGATATAGCGTCGTGCAACATGGTACCGCGCTTGTTTATCGGCCTTCATAAGACGTTGGTATCGGTGGTAAATAGTTAAGAAAGATTGCGCCCGATCTGAGCTTAATGTACGATCCGTTACATGGCCCAGTTCGTTGGGCGTTGTCTCGGTATCATGCTGGTGAATCCTTACGCCAGGCTTTGCAGAAAACCACGCTGCTTTTCCTGCATCTATCAATCGGCACAAATATTCAGTGTCCTCATTGGTAGCCAAATTTTCATCTACCGGCCCAAGTTCCGCAAACACTTCCCGTCTGATCCAGAACCCCATACCAAAGCCGCAAACCTTTCTACGAAATGGAGCAGTGTGGGCAATAATACCTTGTGGCAGTTTGTTATTACCAATCGTGTCATCAGCTTCGGTGTCCGAGTTTTTATTGGCGGCCCAATAGGCAGAAAACCCGTAGGCGACGTCGTGATGCTTTTGAACGACTGTATCCAGTATTTCTGTGCAGTAATCAGGAAGGATCTCGTCATCATCATCAAGAAAAAAAATAATCGGCCCCCTAGCGGTTTTCATCCCGAGATTACGGGCCGCCGCAGCACCGTCAGCGCCTTCGTTCATGACAACAACCAGTCTTTGATCATCAAATTCGGCCAACACGATCTGGGCGGGAGGATTGCTTTTGTCGTCTACGACGATGATTTCAGAATTGTCAGGGGCCGCCTTTAATGCAGATTTGACCGCTCTCTTAAGCAGATTGGGGCGATCCTTTGTCGGGATTAGAATTGTGCATGGAATTGCCATATCAAGGTACTATCAATCTGCTACAATCTTGGCGAAACATATCGTTGTTCGCTTTGCGAATTGCAGCTTTATTAAGGAAAAAGGTTTGATTGAACAATAGCAAACAGGCTCATTGCACCTGATTTCCAGTCAAATCTGATGTTAAGCTCTTTTAACTTGCGGCTCTGTAATGTTAAGGTTGTGAAAATGTAGCAGTAGAGACATTCAATATGAAAGCAGTCATCCTAGCTGGCGGTTTCGGCACACGTATCAGTGAGGAATCCGCTTTGCGCCCAAAGCCTTTGGTTGAGATTGGCGGCAAGCCCATTCTTTGGCACATTATGAAAACCTATGCTGCACACGGGGTGAATGAATTTATCATTTGCTGCGGCTACAAGGGCTATATGATCAAGGATTATTTCCTGAATTACTATCTGCACCAGTCGGATATTACCGTTGATCTAAGCACGAATGAAACTCATTTACAGCGCCTGGTGGCTGAACCGTGGAAGGTAACGTTGGCCGACACGGGTGAAAAGACCATGACCGGAGGGCGATTAAAGCGGGTTTATGATTATGTGAAGGACGAGGATTTCTTTTTTTTCACATATGGTGATGGTGTTGCCGATATCGATGTGACAGCCCAGATAGAGCACCATAAAGCGCATGGTAAACTGGCGACAATTACAGCGGTGCAACCTCCCGGCCGATATGGGGCTCTGGATCTCGACGGGGGTCGGGTCTGTGATTTTGTGGAAAAGCCACGCGGTGACGGGGGCTGGATTAACGGCGGATATTTTGTGCTGTCTCCAAAAGTGATAGAGCGTATCGAAGGGGATGATACATCGTGGGAGGGGGATCCATTGACGCAGATTGCCCATGATAATCAATTAAACGCCTATTTTCACAAAGGGTTTTGGCAGCCAATGGATACTTTACGCGATAAAAACCATCTGGAAGAATTATGGAACAGCGGGTCTGCACCGTGGAAAGTATGACCCTAAGTGCAAAATTCTGGCGTGGAAAAAGGGTTTTCCTTACCGGCCATACAGGTTTCAAAGGCAGTTGGCTGGTTTGTATTCTTTCCCGTCTTGGTGCGGATGTTCATGGATTGGCACTGCCCCCGGAAAAAGGGCCGTCGCTGTTTGAACTGGCTGGGGTCGCAGGATTATTGGCCAAGGACGGGCGCGGTGATATCCGTGATCAGAATGCATTGGAGCAGGCCTTACGCAAGGCAAAGCCGGATATTGTTTTCCACTTGGCCGCACAATCTCTGGTGTATGCTTCGTATGAGGACCCTATCGGCACGCTGGCGACCAACATAATGGGCACCGCCCATTTGTTTGAAGGGTTGCGCAAAATTGGCAATCCTGCGGTTGTGGTCAATGTCACCAGCGACAAATGCTATGAAAACCGCGAATGTGTTTGGCCATACCGCGAGAACGAGCCGATGGGCGGCAAGGATATTTACTCGGTCTCTAAGGGGTGTGCCGAATTGCTGACCGCGGCTTACCGGCAGTCCTTTCTGGCCGATTTGAATATCGCCACGGCCACCGCGCGGGCGGGCAATGTAATCGGCGGTGGGGACTGGGCCGACAATCGGCTAATACCGGATATGGTTCGGGCAATGGCCAGCGATAAAGCACCGGTATTGCGCGCACCGGAGGCTTTGCGCCCCTGGCAACATGTGCTCGAGCCGCTGTCGGGGTATTTGATGCTGGCCCAGCATCTGGCGCAAAACCCGGTCGAGTTTTCGGAAGGCTGGAATTTCGGTCCAGGCCCCCAGGACACGAGAACGGTCGCATATATGGTAAAAACCTTTTTATCCCTTAGCCACAGCGATCTGCACCCGACTATCCATCCACATGCATTCAAAGAAGCGCAAATACTGAAGCTGGACAGTTCCAAAGCCAACTCGCAACTGGGCTGGATGCCACGATGGTCGATTGATCAGGCATTGGAACAAACCGCCAATTGGTATCGCGCCCATCTTGAAGGGCAGAATATGGCGACGTATACGATGCATCAGATCGACGAATATTTCGGGGATTGTCTTGCAGCATCTTGAAATATCGGAAACAGACCTGAATGGGGTGATGCGCATTGGCAAACGCAAACTTGGTGATGCGCGCGGGCATTTTTCCCGCATGTTTTGCAAGCAGGAACTGGCCGAAGCCGGACTTGATATAGATATAACCCAGATCAACCACACCTACAGTGCCCAAAAGGGTACCATCCGTGGGATGCATTTCCAATATGCTCCTGCCGCAGAGGTTAAGATCGTCAGTTGTCTGCGTGGCTGTGTTCTGGATGTGGCCCTTGACTTACGCGAAGGGTCCGACAGTTTCGGGCGTTGGATTGCCGTTGAGCTGTCCTCCAAGAACTGGGCCAGTCTTTATATTCCGCCCGGATTTGCCCATGGATTTCAGGCGCTGGAAAATGATGTTGAACTCTTGTATCTCCACTCTGCGCCCTACACACCCGAATGCGAGGGCGGAGTAAACCCGCTAGACGACGAAATAGGTATCAAATGGCCCCTTCCAGTGACAGAAATATCCCAGAGGGATCAAATGCTGCCAGCAATCAGCAATCTTGCCCCCAAGATCAACCTGCCTGCCGGCACTGCGCTGCGCCGCTAAACCACGTTTTTGTGGATCTGGGAACCGCGCCCCCTTCAAATGCATATCTTGCCGCTGATGCGTTGCAGAAACCAGAGATCTGGTTGCCGCTTCGGGTGTTTTACTGTGATCAGTGCTGGCTGGTCCAAACACAAGACTTTGCTGCCGCTGACAGCTTGTTCACCGAAGATTACGCCTACTTTAGCTCAATGTCTTCATCATGGTTGGCGCATGCCAAAACCTATGCTGAGGCGATGACCACGCGGTTCTGTCTGGGGGTAGATAGCATGGTGGTCGAGATCGCCTCGAACGACGGATATCTGCTGAAGAATTTTCAGGCCGTCAGCATCCCCTGTCTGGGGATCGAACCGACCGCCGCCGTGGCCGAACATGCTCGAAAACTTGGCATTGATACCCGCGAGATATTTTTCGGCGTAAAAACAGCCTTGAAGCTGACGCAAGAGGGTATTTCCGCAGACCTGATGGTCGCCAACAATGTGCTGGCGCATGTGCCGGACATCAATGATTTTGTTGGTGGTTTCAAAATCCTGCTCGGGGTAGATGGTGTTGCGACTTTTGAATTTCCGCATTTGTTAAATCTGGTCCGCCTGAACCAGTTTGACACCATCTATCATGAACATTTCTCGTATCTTAGCCTGCTGTCGGTTTCGCTGATTATGCAGAGCCAGGGACTGGAGGTGTTCGATGTGGAAAAACTGCCCACCCACGGCGGTAGCCTGCGGGTGTTTGTACAACATGAAAACGGGCCTCGGCAAGTTAGCGATGAAGTGCAATCGTTACTAGACGAAGAAACAGGGGCGGGCATGGATACGCCCGGCTTCTATGAAGGATTCCAAAGCACGGTTGAGGGAATGAAGAACGCCTTGCTGTCCTTCCTGATAGAGGCAAAACAGGCGGGTAAAATCGTGGCCGCATACGGGGCGGCAGCCAAAGGAAATACTTTTCTGAACTTTGCTGGAGTGCGCCCCGATCTGATTGAATACGTCGTGGACCGCAGCCCCGGAAAACAGGGCCGTTATATGCCGGGCAGCCGAATACCGATTGTGGGTGAAGGGCATTTATATAATCATTTACCTGATTATCTGTTGATATTGCCATGGAATATCGCGGATGAAATTCGTCAGCAACTGACATCTTTGGGGGATCAAGGCATGAAATTTGTAACGGCGGTGCCGGAGTTGAAAGTCAGATGAAGTCAAGGATCGCATATACCAAGCCATCCATTACCGAGCTTGAAGTCGAATATGCCACTGACGCCGCCCGTAATGGATGGGGGCCGCGCTGTTACGAATACATTGGCAATTTCGAGGATGCTTTCGCAAAACATCTGGGCGTGAAACATGCGATTGCGACCTCAAGCTGCACGGGCGCCATACACATGGGTCTTAGTGCGCTCGGTATTGGCCCCGGTGATGAAGTAATATTGGCAGACACTAACTGGTCCGCAACCGTCGCGCCGGTCGTTCATCTTGGAGCGACACCGGTTTTTGTAGATATTCTTGCCGATAGCTGGTGCATTGATCCCGCTTTGACCGAAGCCGCGATTACTCCGCGAACCATAGCAATCATTGCGGTCCATCTTTACGGAAACCTGGCTGACATGGATGCGTTGCTTGAAATTGGAATGCGCCACAATATCCCGGTTATTGAGGATGCCGCAGAAGCTATTGGATCGACCTTTCACGGGAAACGCGCAGGATCAATGGGCAAGTTCGGCACATTCTCGTTTCATGGCACAAAGACCCTGACAACTGGCGAGGGTGGCATGTTTGTGACCAACGATACCGCCTTGTATGAAGATGTCTTGGCACTCAGCAATCACGGGCGCTCCAGAGCCCAAACCAAACAGTTCTGGCCCGATGTTATAGGGTTCAAATACAAAATGTCGAATATTCAGGCTGCCATAGGCTGTGCGCAAATGGAGCGGATTGATGATCTGATTGCACGCAAACGGCAAATCATGTCGAACTATCGGGAAGCGTTGCGCAATATTTCAGGTATCACCCTGAACCCGGAGCCTGAGGGCGTTACAATCGGGGCGTGGATGCCCAACGTTGTATTTGATGAGGACACTGGGGTTACAAGAGAGATGCTATGCAAGGCCTTTGAGGAAGAAGAAATTGACGCCCGCGTGTTTTTCTATCCACTGTCGTCTACCCCGCCTTTTGTAGACAGGCCCGAGAATACTGTTGCCCGAAGCATCGCCGCACGCTCGATCAACCTGCCCAGCTACCATGATATGAGTGATGAGGATCAGATGCGGGTTGGGGATGTGATAACAGGCTTTTCTGGACCAACAGTCAAAAAGGCTTAATCAGGATCTCCCCCTACATAATAAACTGATGCTGTCTTAGGCAGCCATTCTTCTTTTCCTGTAACAATAGAACGTGCAATTCGCGGGTTTAATGCAACAACAACCGCGGATATTGATGCGGGGCAATTTTCTGGCGGCAAGACGGGAAGTCCCATATGCGGTTGCTTTTGCAGATAGGGGTTCCGGTCTAGAAAACACCGCGCTTGTGTTCCTAGATTTATGGCAGCTAGACTTCCGTAAAATCCTGCACCATATATTGCGATGTCTTTGCCTGAGATTTCCTTGGAAAGTTCTTTCAATTCTTCAATGGCGGCCTGCCAGCTTTTCAAGCTTTTCTTAACATTGGAAGTATCAACGCCCGGTAAGGTTTCTTCTTTGCCCTGTTGCGCAACAATAACAAATGCACCCGCAAACCGGTTATCGTCAATCGTCAGCGCAGTTAGATCAGCCTCGGCGAGGGCACGGGTAAGGCTGTTGCGAGAAAAGTGGTTTAGATGATCTATCACCAGTAGATCGCCGGAATTTTTGGTTGGGTTGGGCACAGAAAAAAACAGTTTCCCCCCTGGAGCAAGGCATGCGCCAATATCGCGCAGAGTTTCGACGGGATTGGGCACATGCTCTATGACAAAATGCGCGGTGATCAGGTCAAACTTGCTCTTCCAGTGTTCCGGTATTTTATAGGTTGCCTGATTTTCGCTTGGTATCCAGTCTTGCCAATGGTTAGAATAGTCGTTGGACACATCGAATACAAACGGATGTATATCAGGTCGTTCTATCATATACTGCTGCAGTGTCGTTGCCTTCCCCGCCCCAAAATCCAGCACTTTTGCTCCATTTTCAAGGCCGAGTTCACTCATCATTTCGGCTTGGACTTCTGTGCGGAAAACAGAAACCCCATCCCGATTTTCATAAAGCTGGTCATGCCCTTCAACATCCAGAGAAATACGATAGCCTGTGTCATAAAATTCTTTCACATCAGGTAGATCAGGGGACTGAGCGTGCTCGCAATTTTCACAGACATACACTTCAGTTGGAACATTCAGAACCGTTCGAACCGAGGTCAAAGATGGGCTTGGCGTTGAAAGTGAGGGGGCCGCAATCATAGCGCCACAAACGCGGCATTGGTTGTTTTTATTCATGCCAGTAACTCCGGTAAAACATTCTCAAAATTCACCCCGTCTGCAAATGAACCCTTCCACCCAATTTTTATACCAACGGGATCATTGAAGTTGAACCAACGTGATTGCATCGACCAACGAGGGAAGTTTTCTTTGTTGGTGCCCGATTGATGTAGGGTCAGAAAGTCCATAAGAACCAAGTCACCCGGCTTGGACAGGGGCGCGACTTTATTATATTTTGCTAGCCGCTCTTCTTCTTTATCTAAACGAAGAGCATAGGCGCCTGACTTGCCGACGCCGCCATTATCTCGGAACACCGGAACGACACCGTCGCGGTGAGAGCCGACACATATTTCGACAGGGCCCAAATCAGAGGTCACAGGCAACAAAGGTGTCCAAAAAACCACCCCGTCAAGACTGCGGAGCTGTGCCGGGAATTCCTGATGCCAATTTGCACGGAATTTATCTTCAGCCGGCAAATCAATGCGAATTCCATAACCTGCAGCAGCCAGTCCCGGTTGGCAGTGCGGCCTGATCTGCGCATATAGATCGGCATTTCTTTTATTGCTTACCAACTGCATGAAACTTGGGATTTGCTTGACCGAGTCATAAATTTCACTTGCCCAAGCACGATTGGCTCTGGCAATCGCCATAAAACCTTCCCGCATTGCCTGGTCAGCCGTGTCGCAGGGGGCGTCGATATTGTATTTCCGGGCAACCAGCGCGACTACCTTTCGAATATCCTCCTGAATCGGCAAGATATCAGCTTCCACGTCATAGAACCCCGGTAAGACTACATACCCATCTTTGTTGAATCTTTCTATCATCTATGCTCTCTACTTTTCATTCTGTTCAATGAACTTTCTCCAATGTTTTGATCCCGGCCGGATGTAATCCATCCTCTCATAAAATGGGATGGCCGATATCAAGTCAAGGCCAGTTACATATGGTGAAAACACGCCGAAGCGCTGTGGCCATGGTTTGGCGTTGTAGGTCATATAACGCACCTCAACTCCTGCTTGGTGAAATGCTTCATGATCAAGGTAATATTGTGCGCCATGCCCTGTAATGTATTCGGTACCACCTACTGCCAGGACAAGATCCAAAACGCGTTGCCATCCTTTACCGGAAATTCCCATCTCGGATGATCGGTGGATGACTGGTGGCGTCGCGGACACCGCTATTGATTGAAGCTCTGCACTTGCAATTAGTAAATCAACCACCGACTTTTCTTTGCAAGCCATATCAAAACAGTTCAAGGCCTCGTCGCAAATTGCGTTTCCCCGCAACGACTGAACTAACAATGAACGGTGGCTGTTTCGCCAGTCAGCATTTGTTGCTTCAAGATCTTTGATGTTAGTCACATATCCCTTGCCCTGTAGAGGGATTGTCATCCATTTGGTTCCCGATTGGGTCTTAACCTGCACTCGGTTGGTGAAAGAGCCCTTGGAAAATTGCGCGTCATCAAGCCATATCATAACATCCGCAAGCGCAAGTTGACCCAAAAAACCAACCCAAGGGAAGTACATCGGCTGTGAAATAACTACGGTCGTCATGGAATTATTAACTCAGGTACTTCACCATTTTGAAAGGATGTAAATTCGTTAATCATAGCAGAGGTTTGTAATGCTGGTGAGGCGGAATGGGTAAATCGTAAATCCGAAGATATGCGAAAAGGGCCATCTTCCCCCCCGCCGGACAGCTTTTCATTCGCCCATAGGTCAATAGCCACAGCAAGGAGATAGGCTTTTTGTATAAACGAGATTTTATCATAGTCTACTTTGGGCGCCCTTGCATCAACAGGAGAAGATACTTGAGAAATGATTTCACCGGTATCCATATTCTCATCAACAGCATGTAGAGTTGCCCCAAGGAATTTGGTGTTTTGTTGTTTTGCGGCATTGATCGCGCCAAGCCCAGGAAAAGCAGGCAGCAAGGAGGGGTGAATATTTAAGAGCGGTGTATTGTCAAAAAGAGTTGATGATACCATACGGGAAAAGAGCATTACGGATAAATCGATGTGGTTTTCCAGCAAGCAATCTAACAGATTCTGGCTAAGGCCTTCTTTATCTGGGTTGGTAATTCTAACATTCTCAATCCGGCGTGAAGTTGCCGTTTCTTCCGCTTTGCAGGCGCGATCAGTGACCACAAGGATATCACTTGCAGTTAAGAGACCGGCACGCATGGAAATATTGATTGCTGCAAATCCTGACGCACCTCCGGCAGAACAGATTAATGCGAGCCTCATTCAACCTGCCTTTCGTCTAAGATATCCACCGGGCGATGATGATATTACCAATTTTCCGTTTAGCACCGGATCCACCTCGAATTCTGTGGCTTCTTCTAGATAATCGTTTAGCGCAGAAAGCGGCTCATTTCCACGGTACCAGATCTTTGACCTTTTCTTTGGTGCCGTTTCTTCATCCATATGGCCAACAACAGTATCCGCCACCACCAAATAACAGCCCTCGCTCACAAGCGGCCCGTAGGCGCGGCATTCGGCCAGAACGTGATCGCGACTATGATCGCTGTCCAGCACAACCATAACCCGGGCACCATCCGGGATGTTGGCGCGCACGGCGTCTAGTGTGTTGTCGTCAACAGAGCCCCCTTCGATCAGGGTAATGCGTTTGGACATAGGGTGGGATTCAATGGCGTCCCGGTTGTGGGCGCGAATATCGATATCCACACCGATAACCTTCCCGTTGCCCATAGCCTCGAACAAAGACGCCATGAACAATACCGAGCCACCACGCGCAACACCCGTCTCGATGATAATGTCGGGTTTGGTGGCCCAGATTACCTCTTGTGTGGCCATTATATCGGCAGGCATCTGAATGATCGGCACGCCCATCCAGCACCAAAGATAGGAATAATCGTGTTTGTCCAGTTTTGTCAGCAGGGCCAGTGAATCATCAAAGGCATCCTTGTCCTGACTAAGTGCAAGCGATTGTGTGCGTTGCATTTCTCGAAATTCTTCGCGGTCGTCGGGATGGCTCATCAGGATCTCCGGTTTTGAATTGGCCTATTTACGTCAATGCCTAAGGAATTGCATCAATAAGCGCAAGTTGGTAGCCGGGCAATTGTTGCATGGCATTCAAGGGGTGGATCGCATATTAGAGATTATGAGAACCGAAGCGGCTACAAAACAAGGTTTACTATGAAGATCAGCATCGCCATTCCAACACGGTCTCGCGCTATATTTCTGCAAAAATGCTTACAGTCTGTGTTGCTTGCCGCCGAAACGGCAAAGTGTCCGGTCGAGGTGATCGTATCGGATAATGCCAGTGATGATAATACCCGGGAAATCGTTGCAGGTTTTGAAAGCAACCGGATTATATATCACCGGTTGGAGCAACGGATATCAATGCGCCAAAACTTCGAGAGTGCCTTGTCACTGACAACGGGCACCCATGTAATTTTTATTGGCGATGATGATGGTATCGTTCTCAACGGATTACGTATTCTCGAGAATCTTATCGAGACCTATCAATCTGAAATATACAGTTGGCGCACTCTTAATTTCAAATGGCCAAACGACGAGACGCAAATTCCGGGTCATTTGGTTATCCGTCCAATGAAGTTGTCCGGGCGGATTCGGCAAATTGCCCCCGAAAAAATCGCAGCGCGGTTTTTTTCGGGAAAATACGGTAGCTATCAGGATGGCGGGATGATCTACCACGGCTGTGTTTCCCGCAAACTTATCGATCGGGTTCGCAATCGTTGTCAGGGAACATATTTTTGGTGCTCGTCCCCGGATGTATTTTCATCAATAGCAAATATGTTGACCACGCAGATGCCGATTCTAAAAGTGGACCGGCCCATTTCGATTGGCGGGGCATCCCCGCGCTCCAATGGCGATAGTGGCGTGAAGGCGGCCCAAACCGGGAAGCAAGAAGATTCAAAAGAGTATGCGCGCTTTATCCGTGAATCCAGGAATGACCCATTCAACAGTCGCGCATCCGATCAATGCAGCAGCATTTCCCTACACACTTTATACGCGCTGGAACTTGCTTGTCAGCTACAAGATGTTCCATTTCAGATTAACAAGAAAAACTGGATGGCGCGGATAAAGAAAGAGATTGCAGCATTTTCACCCAATATGATCCCCCCCTGTGAGGAAAACCTGAACCTTGTTTTCAATACGGATATCCGCATTCAGGCGACCGGAAAAGCCGCTGTTCCGGATATGGCAGAAGTACTTGAAAGCCAGGTAAAGAAAATGGCCGACGCGCCGGTTAGCATAAAACATAGCCTGTCAAGGAGCACCATATCGGGTGGCAAACATATGTGCGATATTGCGGAGGCGGCGCGGTTTCTGGATGATCTGGCCGGAAACGATGATCTGCAACAGGCCATGCATCCCCCCGCTGCAATGACCGGCATTTTACGCATCCGCAGAAAGCTGCGGCAGCTTGGGTGATTCCGCGGTGTTTTAGATCGAGGCCAGCCTTCATCACACGGCTATCCGTTCAATCTCTGCAAGATCATGGGAAAGGCGCTCATCTTTTGCGACCATTGCCAAATCAAAGCCCCGTTGCAGGTTCAGCCAGAATTCTGGGGTGGTGCCAAAGAATTTGGAAAGGCGTGTCGCGGTATCGGCAGATACACCCATTTCCTTTTTCACAATCCGCTCGATACGAGTGCGCGGCACCTTGATTGCCTTTGCGACCTTACCGGCGGTAAGATCCATTTCGTCCAGAAACATCGTTTTCAGGACTTCACCGGGATGAACCGGATTTGCTAAAATAACCATCGCTCTCTCCTTAGTGGTAATCCACAATTTCAACGTCATAAGCATCTTTATCTTCCCAGATAAAACAGATGCGCCATTGCTGGTTTATCCGAATTGAATGTTGACCACTTCGATCATGCTTTAGCTTTTCCAAATGATTAGAGGGGGGGATTTTCAAATCCTCTAAACTGGATGCGGCATCAAGCATCGTTATTTTCAATTCGGCCCGACGAATAATATCCGATGGAAAACCTTTTACAGAACCACCGGCTATCAGCTTGTCGATTAATTTGCCTTTGGTGCTTTTTATCATAGAAGCAATGTATCATATTTAGATACAAAAGCAAGGATAAAGTATCTACTTTCGATACAAAAAAACGGCCCCCCGAAGGGGGCCAAGTTTGTCCTTCACCACAAAGGAATACGGTTATTTCGGGGGCCACAGGTGGTTGCCTGCGGCGTCATAAACGGCCGTGATGTGCACATGCTCGATTACGGGGGTGATCGCCAGCGAGGTCAGGGCATAGACGATCCGCTGGATGGTCTCGTCGGGCAGGATGATCGGGGTGCCGTCTTTGACTTCGATGCGCCCGTGGGGGCTGATGCTGTTGTCCCGCATGGTCTTGCTC
>Ga0256841_1002366_pt1 | contig 15114 bp, 11 predicted proteins | sample 356308metaG_FD_185971 | JGI IMG/M metagenome (GOLD analysis project Ga0256841, IMG submission 185971) | Hydrothermal vent microbial communities from Mid Atlantic Ridge, Atlantic Ocean - 356-308 | ecosystem: Environmental > Aquatic > Marine > Hydrothermal vents | place: Atlantic Ocean: Mid...
CACCCACTCCAAGGAGGCAGCCCATGTCCAGCATCAAGGATTTCCGCCTGGATCTCGCCCAGATCCAGTTCTACGCCCATGATCTGAGCCGACCCGAAAGCGTGCTGGCGGAAAAGGACGGCACCCTGTGGGCCTCGGACAACCGGGGCGGGGTCACCCGCATCGATCCGGACGGCAGCCAGCAGACGGTGGGCCAGATCGGCGGGGAGCCCAACGGCCTGGCCATGGACGGGGACGGAAACATCCTCATCGCCAACATCGGGGACGGGAAGATCTACAAGCTGCACCGGGACGGCAGCCACCAGGTGATCCTGGACGAGATCGACGGCCAGAAGCCCCTGGGCGCGGCCAATTTCGTCTTCATCGACAGCCAGGACCGCCTCTGGATCTCCGTCTCCACCCGGCGCATGCCCTGGTTCGCCTCCATGGCCCACCTGGACGACCCGGACGGCTACATCATCCTCCTGGACGAAAAGGGCCCTCGCATCGTGGCCGATGGCATCCTCTTCCCCAACGAGGTGCGCATGGACGCGGACGAGTCCTACCTCTACGTGGCCGAGACCATGGCCAAACGCATGCTCCGCTACCCGGTGAAGCCGGACGGCAGCCTGGGCCCTCAGGAGGTCTTCGGGCCAGAGGACCTGGGCTTCGGCGCCTACGTGGACGGCTTCACCTTCGACGCGGAGGGGAACATCTGGGTCACCACGGTGCTGCGCAACGGGCTGGTCATCATCACCCCGGACGGAGACCACCACACGGTCTTCGAGGACGTGAACATGCCCGCCCTGGAGAACGCGGTGGCCAAGCTGGCCGACCGAGCCCTGACCCCGGAGGACATGTTCGCCTGCGTGGGCCCCACCCTCCAGTTCCCGGCCAGCGTCACCTTCGCCGGGCCAGACCTGCGCACCGTCTACATGGGCTCCCTGGCCATGCCTCACCTGCCCACCTTCCGTTCCCCTGTGCCCGGCCTGCCCATGCGCCACTGGCGATGAAGACCCAGACGTAAAACGGGGGCCGCCTTCGCCCCCTGCTCCCATCCCGTATTCCGTTTCCCAACTCCCATCTCTCCAGCCCCAGCCTATGAACAAGATCCGAACCATCCAAGACGTTGAGACCATCGAGCAGGTCCCCCTGGCAGAGCGGGGCCTGCCCCCGTCCACCTACCAGATGCTGCGCCAGGGCGCGGCCATCAACCCGGACCAGCCGGCCCTGCACTTCTTCCTCCAGGGCAACGCCTACGACCAGGCCGTCACCTTCACCTTCCGGGAGCTCATGGCCCAGATCCACCGGGCGGCCAACGCCTTCACGGAGCTGGGCATCGCCCCCGGCCGCACCGTCTCCATGCTCCTGCCCAACCTGCCCGAGACCCACTTCACCATCTGGGGCGGGGAGGCCGCAGGGATCGTCAACCCCATCAACCCACTGCTGGAGCCAGGCCAGATCCGGGACATTCTCCAGGCCGCGGAGGCCCGGGTGCTGGTCACCCTGGCCCCCTTCCCCGGCGTGGACATCTGGGAGAAGGTGGAGGCCATCCGGGACTCCGTGCCCACTCTGGAGACTATCCTGCAGGTGGATCTGGCGGACTACCTGCCCCCGGCCATGGCCTCGGCCATCCGGGCCAGCCGCCCCCCAGTGGACCAGACCGGCCCCCAGCGCATCCTGGACTTCAGGCAGGCCCTGGCGGATCAACCGGACGACCGGCTGGTCAGCGGGCGCGTCTTCCAGCCCGACGACATCGCCTCCTACTTCCACACCGGGGGCACCACCGGCACGCCCAAACTGGCCCAGCACACCCACTTCAACGAGGTCTACGACGCCTGGGCCTCCCTCTTCAGCCTGGAGGTGGGGCCGGGGACCGTCTTCTTCTGCGGCCTGCCCCTCTTCCACGTGAACGGCGTCATCGTCACCGGTCTCATCCCCTGGAGCCAGGGGGCCACGGTGGTCCTGGGCACGCCCCAGGGCTACCGGGGGGAAGGGGTCATCCCCAACTTCTGGAAGATGGTGGAGCACTACCGGGTGAATTTCTTCAGCGGGGTGCCCACGGTCTACAGCGGCCTGCTCCAGGCGCCCCTGGGCCAGAGCGACGTCAGCTCCCTCCAGTTCGCCATCTGCGGCGCGGCCCCCATGCCTGTGGAGGTCTTCCAGGAGTTCGAGAAGCGCACGGGCATCCGCATCCTGGAGGGCTACGGCCTGACCGAGGGGGCCTGCGTCAGCTCGGTGAACCCGCCGGAGGGGGAGCGACGCATCGGCTCCATCGGCTTCCGCCTGCCCTACCAGGAGATGAAGGCCCTGCGCCTGGACGAGGAGGGGGTCTATCAAGGGGAGTGCGCGCCGGACGAGATCGGGGTCATCGCCATCCGGGGGGCCAACGTCTTCCCCGGCTACCGGGAGGAGCGGCACAACCAGGGCATCTGGATCGACACGGGTGACGGGCAGGGCCCCTGGCTCAACACCGGGGACCTGGGCCGCCAGGATCCGGAGGGCTACTTCTGGCTCACGGGCCGGCGCAAGGAGTTGATCATCCGGGGCGGGCACAACATCGACCCCAAGATCATCGAGGAGCCCCTGCACCAGCACCCAGCCGTGGCCCTGGCCGCGGCGGTGGGCCGGCCGGATCCCCGGGTGGGGGAGCTGCCCGTGGCCTACGTCCAGCTCCAGCCCGGCGCCTCGGCCACGGAGGAGGAGCTCCTGGCCTTCGCCCGGGAGCGGATCCAGGAACGGGCCGCGGCGCCCAAGGCCATCCGCATCCTGGAGGCCCTGCCCGTGACCGCGGTGGGCAAGATCTTCAAGCCCCGGCTGGTCTGGCAGGAGATCCAGGACGTCTACAGCCAGGAGGTGGCAGCCCTGGAGGGGGTGGCCCAGGTCCAGGTGACGGTGGGGGCGGACAAGCGCCACGGCACCCTGGCCCGGATCCAGATCACCCCGGAGCCCGACGCAGACCGGGAGGCCCTGCAGGCCCGGATCGACGCCACCCTGGGCCGGTACACGGTCCGCTACCAGCTGGCGCTGGAGTGAGGCGCGCGACCGCCCAGGCCTTCAGAGGACGCTCCGGTCCAGGGCCTGGATGGTCCGGATCACCGCCTCCAGACGCTGGTTCGCCTCCAGGACCTGCTGCTGCACCTGCAGCAGGTCCTGGAGCAGATCGTCCAGCTGCGCCGCTCCGTCGGGCAGCCGGGCCTGCTGGAGGAGGCTGACCGGCAGGGTCCAGGCAGGGACGGGCTCCTGGCGAATGGCCTGATAGAGGCGGCGGGTCTCCTCCATGGGCTCCATCTCCAGCTCCCGGATCAGGGCCTGGCGGCAGGCCTGGTACTGGCGCACCGCCTGGGCCCGCTGGCCGTTGGCCGCGTAGAGCCGCATGAGCTCCCGGTGGATCTCTTCCCGCAGCAGGTCCTTCTCCAGGATCCGTTGGCCGCAGAGGATGCTGGCCTCCAGGTTCCCCACCCCCTTGTACCAGCGCATGAGCCGCTGCAGGCCCCGCACGTAGAGCAGACGCAGGCGCTCCCGCTCCCGCAGGGCCCAGTCCGCGTACCACCCCTCCAGCAGATCCCCGGTGTAGAGGGCCAGGGCCTCCTCGGCCTCCTGGGCCAGGGCCGGGGTGATGGCTTCCTCCTCCCCGGCGCAGAGCCGTGTCAGCACCTCCTCGAAGACCGCCACGTCCAGCCAGTGCGAGCTGGCCGGGTTGAAGCCGATCTCCCCCTCGGGAGTGCTCAGGAGATAGCCCCCTTCCTGTCCGGAGCCCTTCAAACGCCGACGCAGCCGCCAGACGGCGGTGCTCAGGCAGCTGCGGGCCTGCTCCGGGGAGGAGTCGCGCCAGAAGATCTCCATCAGCACGTCCCGGGGGACCAGCTGCTGCCGGTGCAGGAGCAGGTAGCCCAGCAGGGCCTGGGTGGAACGGGGCAGCCGGATCTCCTGCACCGTGGCCGACCGATCCCGCCAGGTGGCGGCGAACTGTCCGAAGAGGCGAATGTGCAACGTGCTCATGGGACTTCCCCCTTTCCACGTTCCGCGAAGCAAGTCACGGCCCCACTGAGGATGGGCGAACAAGGCCTGCTCGGTCAGGGCCACTGGATCTGGACCGAAGTCTCCAGGCTCGCCTGGGCTCCCTGCTGGGTGAAGGCTGTGGCCCGCAGGGTGTAGCGCCCCGGCTGGATCGAGGCGCCGTCGGGCCAACGTTGGCCCTGTTCCTGGAAGGGCCAGACGTTGCAGTCCGGCTCGCCCCCGCCGAAGGCGCAGTAGCCGGCGTGCCGCTCGGTTCGCTGATGGACGACCTTTCCTCCCTCGTCCAGGATGGCCATCTCCACCCGGTCGATGCCCGCTCCATCGTAGTTGCCCACGCTGGGATCGAAGGCCCGCACCTGGAAGACCAGGGCCTGAGTCACTGTGGGCTCCAGGCTGCCTGGACCGATCTGGGCCAGCTCCAGGAGCGGCAGGGCACTTTCCGGCACTGTGGCGCTTTCCGGCACTGTGGCGCTTTCCGGCAGCTGCACCTGGAAGGTCAAACGCCAGTTGCCCTGGTCTTTGTTCCCATCCGCGGGGATGGCCACCATGTTGATCTCGTACTCCACATCCCGGATGGGCTGGCCGTCGGGCCAACGGTAGCCGTTCTGGGCCGGGAAGAACTGGTTGCAGAGGGGCTCCCCGCCGCCAAAGGCGCAGTACCAGGAGTTGAACTCCGTGTGCTGGTAGACCAGCTCTCCGGAGTCCTGGTCCGTGATGCTGATCTCCACCCGGTCGATGCCCGCGCCGTCGAACTCCCCTGCGCTGGGCTCCCGCACCTGCAGGCGCACATCGATCTTATCGCCGAAGCGCACCGGGCTGGTGGAGATCAGCGCGTCCCGGGGGATGAGCAGGTCACCCACCAGGTCTCCCAGGCTGCCCTGGGCCGGGGGCACGAAGAGGACCAACGGTGTGGGCGATGGCAGGGGTGTGGGTGCAGGCACGTCCACGATCAGGGCGGTGGGGGTGGCCGTGGGTGGCGGAGGGGACGGCGACTCGGTGGGCGACTCTGTGGGCGTGGACGTGGGTGCGGATGTGGGGGTGGCTGTGGGAAGATCGGGCAGGGCCTCGGCCTCCGCGGTCTGGGTGGCGATCAACGCGGCAGCCACCTGATCGGCCACATCGGCCTCCGCGGTGCGGGTGGCGGCGATGGCCGCCTGGACCGTGGCGTCCACGTCCACAGCGGGCGGAGCTGGTTCCCCGCCACAGGCCGCCAGGATCCCCAACAGGCCCAGCAACAGGGCTGCCAACACAAGGTTTCGTTTGTTCATCCCGATTCCTCCTCCAGAGAACTCAGATCCTGCTGGACCTGCTGCTGATACGGTTGGCAGCGCTCGGCCACGTAGAACTGGGTCAACACTTTGTCCAGGGGAGCCAGCTCCGCCTGGGCGACGCATCGACCGTAGCTTTCCAATGCCTCCTGGAGCAGAGGCGTGGCCTGGGCCTGCCGGCCTTGACGCAGACGCAGATTGGCCTGCAGGTGGTAGGTGGCGCCCAGGACCAGGTAGGCGTGGGCCAGGAAGCGAGGCTGCTCCAGGGGCTCCAGGGCCTGGACGGCGCGGGTCAGGGTGGTCTGGGCCTGGTCCAGGGCCTGGTCCGCCTGCTCCAACTGGCCCAGGGCGTTGAAGGTCTCCCCCTGGAGCCGGTGGGTCATCCCCAGGGCCACCAGGGCGATGGCCTCCGTGGGCGGCCAGGAGGAGCTGGGCGCTTCCTCCAGGGCCTGTTGGTAGAAGGCCAGGGCCTGCTCGGTGAAGTCGACGTCCACCCGCTCCTCGGGGGGCAGCTCCTGGGCTCGGCTGTAGTAGACCCCGCCCAGGCCGATGGTGGCTCGGGCGTAGGCCGGGTTAATGGCCAGGGCCTGGCGGAAATAGGCCTCCGCCGCTTCCAGGTTGGCCAGGAGCAACTCCTCCTGGCCGATGAAGAAGTAGAGGATCTCCTTGCCCGAGCCGGGGGCGTCCGGCCAGTCCTGGAGACGCTCCTCCGCCTGGCGGAAGATCGCCCGGGCCCGGCTGGGGTTCACCAGATCGAAGGCCAGGCCGATGGTCAGCCAGGCCAGGGCCCGGGTGCGGACGTCCAGCCGGTCGTTGGCCTCTAGACCGGCCAGGGTGCTCAGGGGCAAGGTCACCGGGATGGGCTGGCCCAGGCGGTGACGGCCCACCACCGGATCGATGCCCCGGTTCAGATCCGGCGAGAACTCCAGGTCCGGCGAGACGTAAAACTCCAGGAAAAGGTCCCGAGGATTGGCCGGGCCGGCCAGGTGACCGTAGATGATCACGTCCACGTTCAGGCGCTGGGCCATGGCCTCCGCGGCCTGGATGCGCTCCTCGGGGCTGGCCCCCGCCACCAGGCCGATGGTCACGTTGCTGGCCTGTTTCAGCGCTGGCCCATCGTGCCAGATCTCCAGGCCGGGGATGGCCACCTGCTCCGCGTACTCCCGCTCCAGGGTCTGGTAGAGCCAGTCGCTCAGCTGGGCCGCCTCGGCGTCGGGCCGGACCTGCCCCTGCTCGTCCAGCTCGCCGAACTGGGCCACCGCCACCTTGAAAGCGCCGGTCATCTTGGCCGGAATGGGGGTGAGGGTGGGTGTGGGGGGCGGCGGAGCCGGGGGCGAGATGGTCCGGAAGGCCAGGAGGCCCAGGATGGCCACCAGGGTCAGCGCGGCGATGGTCAGGGAGAGGCGCGGGGCCAGGGCGAAGCGGGAAAGGCGGCTCTCCGTGACCTGCCGGGCCACCTTCTCCTCCAGAGCCAGGTCCCAGATGGTCCCCTCCTCCGTGCGCAGGAAGAGAACCGGTGCGGCCCAGTCCGGCCCGGCTTCCCCCAGGGCCAGGAAGATGGCCCGGCGTCCCTCCGCAACGGCCTGCTCCAGGGGGTGGCCCAGGGCCAGATGACGGTAGAACTCCCAGGCGAAGAGTTGGGAGGCCCTGTCCGCGATGGGGAACTGCATGGCCACCACCCCGGCCAACTGACGTTGGAGCAGCCGGGGCGCAAAGCCCACCAGGGGCTGGACGCCGGAGGTGACGCCGGTCTCGCAGGCGTTGAGGAGCACCACCCGGGTCTCGTCCACGTCCAGGAAGAGCTCCCGGAAGGTGGCATCGTCCAGAGGCTGGGCCATGCCCGCCTGGTCCTCCAGAACCAGGAGCGCCTGATCGTCCTGGAAGAGGCCGTGGCCGATGAAATGGAAGACGTGGGGCCGAAAGCGGCGGATGGCCCGGTCCAGGGAGGTGACGGTGGCTCGCTCCAGCAGCTCCAACTCCACCACGCCCAGCTTCACCCAGCGGGCCAGGGCCTTCTGGATGGCCTTCCGCTCCCGGGCCACGTCCAGGGGATCTGTGTCCGTGGGGTTGGCCATGGCCACCAGCACCCGCAGGGGCGGCGTGGCCTGGATGGGACGGGGCGGCACCCCCATGGGCACGTAGCGGACCAGGGCCGTCTGGGCGGAGATGGCCAGGAAGGCCTCCTCGTCCGGGTCGTAGAGGCTCTCCCAGGGGAGGGCGGCCAGCTCTGGGGGGGCCAGGCGCAGGCGGATGCGCAGTCCCTGGTCCCGGCTACGAGCGATGCCCAGGCTGGTGCGGTAGCGCTCCTCGATGTCGTCCAGGAAGAGCTCCTGGAAGAGGTGCGCCCCCACCTGGCGCAGGAGCTGCCCATCCCCGGCCCGGCGCTCCAGGGCTTCCAGGGCCTGGCGCAGCCCGGGGTCGTTTCCGTCCAGCAGGCTGACGCCCTGGGCGTTCCCGGCAGGGGAGTCCAGGAGAGTGACGGGGTAGCCTCTCTCGGTGCGGTCACCGACCAGGATCTCGAAGGTCTCGTAGACGAGGCGGGAGGAAGCGGGCATGGGGCGAGGCCTTGGAACGGGAGGGCGGAAAGGGGAAGCCCAACGCAGAAGCAAAGCGGACGAGTGCAGCACAAGACGCCGACAGATTCGGTGTCTTCCATTATAACATAAAATTGACGGCTCTGTTCGGTCTGGATCACAGACGGGCTGTGGGGTGGATCACAGGGCCTGGGGAATCGGGTCTTTTTCCCCTTGACACCGCCAGCCGCGCCCACATACGATTTTCGCGTACGATTTCGATGGGGCCAACCATCCCCTCCCGACCCAGGCCATCACCGGACAGGCCAACCCAGACCATGACTCGCCCTTTCCCAGCCTTCGCCGCCCTCTTCCAAGGGCTTGCCCGCTTCCGAAAGCTCCTGCTCTGGGTTTTCTTCACCCTGCTCGTCTTCGCCTACACGAGTCTGTTCCGGAGCGCCCTCATCGACGACGCCTTCATCACCCTCCAGTACGCCAAGACCCTGCTGGGCAGCGGAACCTGGGGCTTCTATCCCGGCCACGTGAGCAACACGGCCACGTCTCCGCTGAACGTCCTCCTCTTGGCCGGGGTGGCCCTGGTGACCGGCCCCAGCGAGGCGGCGGCCGTCGTCCTGGCCAGCGCCAGCTTTGTGGGCCTGACCTTTGTCCTGGCCCGGCTCTCCCACAGGCTCTTCGGGGTGGAAGAATTCGGCTATCTGGCATCCGGCGCTGTCCTCTTCAACCCGCTGCTCGTCTCCACCATCGGCCTGGAGAGTCTCCTCCTGCTCACCCTGCTGATGGCCGCCCTCTACGCCTACGCGGCGGGAAAGTGGGGCTGGATGGGGGCGCTGCTGGCTTTGGTCACCCTGACCCGGCCCGAGGGGGTCCTCTTCTTCCTGCTCTTCTGGGCCTTCACCCCTGGCGCCCGACAGAAACGCCGGGTGGCTCTCCTGTATGCCCTGGTCTGCGCCCCGTGGTTTCTCTACTCCTGGATCCACCTGGGCTCCCTCCTGCCCGACACCTTCTTCATCAAGATCGCACGGAAATCCTGGGAGCAGTGGAGCTTCGCCAACGGCCTGGGGCTCTATCTGAAAGCGCGCCCCTGGGTCGGAGCCCTGGCCTTCTTTCCCCTGCCTCTGGGGCTGATCCTCCTGCCCACCAGGGGGGCTCGCTCCGTCCGAGTGCTGGTCCTGGCAGGCTGGTCCGCCCTGGCCCACTTCGCCGGATACACGCTCCTCTCCGTGCCCCCCTACCACTGGTACTACACGCCCACGGTGGGCCTGGCCATCCTGGTGAGCGTGTTCGGGCTCGGGGCGCTCTGGTCCCAGACCCGGGAGCCGGGCAGGCGGGAACTTCTGCTGAAAGGCGCTTTCCTCCTCTTCGTCGCCCTCCCCGGGCTGGGGATGGCGTCCATCCTGCTCCGGGACGGGGCACCCCTGCCGGAGGCGCCCATCCACACCAACTGGGCCACCCAGGGCCAATACCGGGAGATCGGCGGCTGGCTGTCGGAGAACCACCGGGGGCAGGTCATCGCCCTGGACGGGGAGATCGGGACCCTGGCCTTCTTCTGTGACTGCCACCTCCTGGATGGGTTCAGTCACCGGCGATGGATGGACCGCTACGTGGCCAATCTGGTGGACGGTGACGGCCTCCTCGCCCTGCTTTTTCGCCTCAACTTCGCCTTCTATCGACCGAGCGCTCCCTTCCCGCCGCCGGCCTACACCCTGACGGGCCGGGCTGGCCATCCAGGGTCCGAGGCGGCCGGCTCAGAGGAGCGCGCCCCGGTGAGGATCTGGGAGACCTCCACGCGATGGGTTCCTCAGGGGCAGGTCATCCTGGAGGAAAACAAGCCCTGAGTCGGCCTGCGTAACCGCACTTACTGATGGTTTCCAGGATCCGCTCCACAATGGGCCTGTGTTGACGATCCAGACACTGTCGCCGACCGTTGGCGCCGCTGCATCCGGGATATTCCGCCCCTGAGATGGGCCAATCCGCCCTCGGGGTCGGCCAACCCTCCGCCACGTCCCGGCAGCTGACGCCACCGGATCCCGCCAGTCCTCGGCCCACTCCACTGCCCTCCCGTGACAGGAAACCACGGGATCCGGTCCAACGTGTCTGGACCGCCGAACACCCCGGTGTGCACACCCTCCTAACCGAAAACCGAATTCTGCTCTCCACCCAAGGCGTCGATCTCGTCGTTTGGCCCTTTCCGCCTGCCTTGAACCGGCTTGGGTGTGGGCCTCCTATGGCCTACCGCCTCCATCCCGGCCTGGCATCCCGGCCTGCGCTCGAGATCGCACCCCCACCACGAAGGGATCTGCCTATGTCCGTCAACCTGTCCGTCAACCTGTCCATCGACCATGCTGCCATCGCCCAGGAGGTGGAAGCGCGCTTCGGCGACTTCTTCCGGGAGAAGATCAACCCCACCGCGGCCTACCGGGACCAGACCTACTCCACCTTCGATGTGGAGACCCTGCGGGAGATGGCTCGTCTGGGGCTTATCGGCTTCACCGCGGACCCGTCCATCGGTGGCCAGGGGCGCACCTGGGAGGAGTGGGGGCACGCCCTGGAGGAGATCGGCTACCTGGCCGACGACTCGGGCCTGCCCATGCTCCTCTCCTACCGGGAGACGGCCACCAACCTGGTGCACCACTCGGGCCTGCAGGGGCGGCCCCACCTGATCGAACGCTACGCCAAGCCGGCCGTCCGAGGCGAGGCCTTCATCGGCTGGCTCTACACCGAGGAAAAGGACGCGCTCAACTTCGAGACCAACGTGGTGAAACAGGGCGACCGCTACATCCTCAACGGACACAAGGCGGCCTCCACCGGCGGGCTGAGCTGCACCGCCTGGATCGTCTACGCCTCCACCGAGGACGGCAGCGACACCATGGCCATCATGGTGGAGCGGGACGACCCCGGGGTGACGGTCACGCCGGTCCGCAGCCTGGGGCTGCGCTCCATCGGCCTGGCCGAGCTTCACTTCCAGGATGTGGTGCTCACCGAGGACCGGATCCTCACCCCGAGCGACGGCCTGAGCCACGGCCAGATCTTCATCAACGAGCGCCGGGTGACGGGCGCTGCCTGGCTGCTGGGGCGCATGCGATCCCTGATCGACCGGGTCATCCAGGACACCCAGCCCAAGGTGCGCTACAACCGCCGCCTTTCGGAGTTCGACACCTTCAAGGCGGCCATCGGGCGCATGTACATGGCGGTGGAGCGGGCCCGCTCCATGGCCTACCGGGTCTTCGCCCGCACCGAGGCCCGCCGGGCCAACATGGGCTACCTGCACGATCCCCTGGTCTCCATCGCCAAGTACATCTCCACCGAGGCCGCGCTGGAGGTGGCGGACATCGCCCAGCGCCTCTCCGGAGGCCACGGCTACTTCGAACCCTACGGCATCGAACGCTACCTGCGGGATTTCTACGGGCTGGTGCCCATCATCGGGGGGCAGCCCGCCATCGAAGCGGAGATCGGCGCCCGGGTCATCTGGCAACGGGAGCGCCGACTGGCCGCCCAACGCAAACGCCACCGAACCATCCACTATCAAGGAGAACTGGTATGAAAATCGTCCTGTCCGGCAACCTCAGACGCTACACCGACTTCGAAGGCGAGGTGGAGGTGGACGCCCGCTCCATCCCGGAAGCCCTGAACGCCTTGGTCCAGCGCCACCCGGACCTGCAACCCGTCCTCTTTGAGGGCAACGGCCAGGTCCGCTCGGTGCACCGCCTCTACCTCAACGGCGACGTCCTGGAGATCGACGAGTTGGACCGCCCCCTGGATGCCGACGACGAGCTGGGCATCCTCACCGCCATCGCAGGAGGGTAGGCCATGCCCCGAGCCATCGAATGGGAGCACACCGTGGACACCAGCACCTTCTCGGCAGTGCAGTTGCAGCCTGGGGTGGTGGCCTCCCTCACCTGGAACGCCCTGGCCCGCTGGCTGCGGGCCTACCTGATGCCCTTCCCCCAGCTCATCGGCCGGCAGGCCACCGGGCTGGTGGTGATGGGCTTCCACCTGGAGTACCGGGATCCCGTCGTCTTCTTCGACTGCCCGGCCTTCCGGGTGCGGGCCGGGCTGCGCATCCTGCGTCGCGGGGAGCGGGGCCAACTGGATCTGCGCTTCTTCACCGACGACCAGGAGCTGGCGGTGGCCCGGCTCATCCTGCGCCCGGTGACCATCCTGGACCCCATCTCTCTGGGCGCGGAGCCGGCGCCCCTGCCCGAGACCCTGCTGGCCCGCTTCCAGGAAGACGAGGTGGAGTCCGCCTCGCCCCAGCGCCTGCTCCCGGCCCGGCTGGCTGTGGTGGAGACGGCGGGAACTCTCCTGGCCGAGACTGCCACGCCCTTCCGCATCCATCGGCACCTCTCCGAGGTGGCGGAGCAGTGGGCCTGGACCGAGACGCCCGAGCTGGTGGAGGCCGCCCGGGAGAACCTGGCCCTGGACGACTGCAGCGAGCGGAAACGGCTGTTGCGTCGCTGCCTCAGCCGTCGCCTCCTTCGCTTCGATGTGGAGTTCAGCCGCCCCTACTTCTCCTTCGAGCGGGGCGAGATCGTCAGCCGGGCCTACATCGTCGCCGACCACCTGGCCTTCGTGCACCGGTTCACCTCGGCCCGGGGCGCCCACCTCCACGCCACGGTGGTGGAGCTCTTCGAGACCGACGACGAGGCCGCCCGCCGCTCATCCCTTCAACGACAGGAACCGAAAGAATCCCATGAAACCTTCCAACTCTGACAAGATTCCCTCCGATCACACAGCCCCCAACAGTTCGTTGGATGACCCCTTCCACGATCTGTTCCACGGCCTGGGGAGCGACCTGAACCCGGGCACACTGGCAGGGGCGAGCGGCCAGGTGCAGGTAGAGCAGGGCGTCCGCACCCTGCAGGAAGCCCACCAGGCCGAGGACCGCCTGGCCCAGGTGGAGGCCTTCGCGGGCTGGCAGACGGCCCTGGACCCAGAGGCCGCCAGGCTGCGTCGACGGGTCCTGGAGCTGGTGGAGCGGTGGCAGCCCCAGGCCACCCAGGCCTTCACCCAGGGGCGCTTCCCGGACGAGCTCTTCCGCCGGCTGGGCCAGGCCGGCGCGCTGGGCGCTTCCCTGGTGGGCCGGGACGGGAAACCGCCTGGCTCCAAGCTGGCCACCTGCGCGGTGATGCACGCAGTGGAGTACGGGGACGGCGGCCTGCGCTGCGCCCTGACCGTCCACGATTCGGTGATCCAGGCCCTGGTGCGCTTCGGCAGCGAGGCTCAGCAGGCCCGCTGGCTGGATCCGTTGGTCCGGGGAGAGGCGGTGGCCGCCTTCGCGCTGACGGAGCCCCAGGCTGGCTCGGACATCCGGGCCGTCTCCACCAAGGCCACCCGCCAGGGGGACGAGTGGCTGCTCACCGGCGCCAAGAGCTGGATCACCAACGGACCCCGGGCGGACGTCATCCTGATCTGGGCCCGGACCGGCGAGCGCAACGACGCCATCCGGGGTTTCCTGGTGGAGAAAGGGACCCCGGGCCTGGACGTGGAGACCATCACCACCGCCTCGGCCATGCGCATCGCGCCGGTGGGTCGAGTCCACCTGGACCGGGTGCGGGTGCCCCACAGCGCCATGCTGCCCCACGCCTGGGGCCTCACGGACATCAACGCCTGCCTGGACTACAACCGCATGACGGTCCTGAGCGGTGTGATGGGCGGCGCCCGGCGTTGCCTGGAGATCGCGCTGACGTACGCGGCCCAACGCTACCAGTTCGGCGTGCCCATTGCCTCCAAGCAGTTGGTGCAGTCCATGCTGGCGGACATGGCCCAGCGGGTGGCCTTGGGGGAGCTGGCCATCCTCCACCTGGCCCGGCGCTGGGAGGAGGGTCCTCTGCCCCGGTTCGACGTCAGCCTGATCAAGCGGCACAACTGCGCTGCGGCCCTGGAGGTGGCCCGCATGGCCCGCTCCATCCTGGCCGCCAACGGCACGGATCTGGAGCATCAGGTGGTGCGCCACCTGCTCAACCTGGAGGCTTCCTACTCCTACGGCGGCACCCACGAGATCCACGGGCTCATCGTGGGCAAGGCCCTCACCCGAGAGAACGCATTCTAGGCATTCCAGGCATTCCAAAAAGGAGACACTGTGAACACGCTACCCACCCTCACCACAGCGGAGATCGCCCGCTACGCCCGGCACCTGATTCTGGGGCAGATCGGCATGGCGGGGCAACAGCGCCTGAAGGCTTCCCGGGTCCTCTGCGTGGGCACTGGCGGGCTGGGCTCGCCCCTGCTCATGTACCTGGCCGCGGCCGGGGTCGGGCGCATCGGCATCGTGGACTTCGACGTGGTGGACGAATCCAACCTGCAGCGCCAGGTGATCCACGGGAGCGCCTCGGTGGGCCGGCCCAAGGTCCAGTCCGCGGTGGAGCGCATGGCCGATATCAACCCCCACGTCCAGGTGGACGTCTTCGAGGAGGCTCTCACCTCGGCCAACGCGCTGGCGATCCTGGCCGACTACCAGGTGATCGTGGATGGGACGGACAACTTCCCCACCCGCTACCTGGTGAACGACGCCTGCGAGATCCTGGGCAAGCCCAACGTCTACGGTTCGGTCTTTGGCTTCGAAGGGCAGGCCTCCGTCTTCAACTACCAGGACGGCCCCACCTACCGGGATCTCTACCCGGAGCCGCCGCCCCCGGGCATGGTGCCCAACTGCGCGGAGGGGGGCATCCTGGGGGTGTTGCCCGGCCTCATCGGCCTGATCCAGGCCACCGAGACGATCAAGATCCTGCTGGGGCTGGGCCAGGTGCTCTCCGGACGGCTGCTGCTGTACGACGCCCTGGCCATGCGCTTCCGGGAGATCCGTCTGCGCAAGCGGGCGGACGCCCAGCCGGTCACCGAGCTGATCGACTACGCCCAGTTCTGCGGCATCCAGCCGGCGCCCTCCCCCAACGGAACCTTCGCCCGCATTTCCGTCCAGGAGGCCAAGGCGAAGCTGGACGCGGGATGGCGCCCCTACGTCCTGGACGTGCGCAAACCCTTCGAGGCCGAGATCGCCCGGCTGCCCTTCACCCATCGGCTGCACCCCCACGAGACGGTGGCGGAGATCGCCCACGAGCTGCCCCGGGACCGGGAGATCCTGATCTACTGCCGCTCCGGCGTGCGCTCCGCGGAGGCCTGCGCGATCCTGGGCGCTCTGGGCTTCCGCACCCTCAACCTGGAGGGCGGGATCAACGCCTGGGCCCAGGAGATCGACCCGGCGCTGCCTGTCTACTGAGGGCACGCCGGCTCAGGCGTCCGGTTCAGGAAGGGAAAAGAGGCTCACCCGTTGCGGGTGGGCCTCTTTTCGTTGCCCCGGTTATTGTCCCGGTGATCTC
>Ga0256841_1002367_pt1 | contig 15106 bp, 11 predicted proteins | sample 356308metaG_FD_185971 | JGI IMG/M metagenome (GOLD analysis project Ga0256841, IMG submission 185971) | Hydrothermal vent microbial communities from Mid Atlantic Ridge, Atlantic Ocean - 356-308 | ecosystem: Environmental > Aquatic > Marine > Hydrothermal vents | place: Atlantic Ocean: Mid...
AGTGGACAACTGCAAGGCGTGGACAACCGCCCCATTTACACCGCTGCAGACCGCAATGCACAATATGGCAATGACGCTTATGTCTTTACCAACACCAACATCGGCTATACCTTCAATGTGAGCGTCCAATTGCAGCGTCGCTGGAACAACGGCTTGTTTACCAGCCTGGCTTACAGCTACCTCGATGCCAAAGATGCCAGCTCTATCCCCGCCGAAATTTCCAGCGATGCCTTCGCGAGAAATCCGGCTCTAAACCACGTAAACGAAGCCGTTCTGGCTCCTTCCCGCTACGGAAACAAACACCGCATTGTAGGATCCGCCTACAAGACCTTCTCGTATGCCGAAGGGAAAATGTCCACTTCCGTAGCACTGTATATGGAATATACCCGAGGTGGTCGCTTCAGCTATACCTATTCGGGCGATATCAATGGAGACGGCTCGGGTCTGAACGATCTGATCTATATTCCTACGGAAGACGAACTCAACCAAATGACCTTTTCCGGCTCACAGGAAGAGCAGGAAGCCCAACGTCGGGCTTTCTCCGAGTACATCGCTCAAGATGAGTACCTCAGTGCCCATCGCGGAGAATATGCCGAGAAGTATGCTATCCTCAGCCCCTGGTATTCCACCTGGGACATGCGTATCCTGCAAAACTTCAAACTGGCAAGTACAAATCTGCAGCTGAGCATGGACATCTTGAATGTGGGCAACCTCATCAATTCCAATTGGGGCGTTCGCCAGTACCCGACTAATACCCAGCCCGTGGGTGTCTCTGTGGATGGTAGCGGTAACCCCACCTACAGCTTTGACCCTGCTCAAAAGAGCACCTTCACCGACGACTTTAGCCTGCTTTCCCGCTGGCAAATCCAGTTCGGTGTGCGCCTGAGCTTCTAAACAGACTTTCGAGCGGAGCTGCTGCACGCAGCAGCTCCGCTTACAAGGCTTCGATCACTTTCCGCAATTTCTCTCTGACAACCGAAGCCGTCTCTCCCAGCTGATCGTTGGCAATGGCTTGCATGGATGCTACGGGATCCACAGCTGATACCTCTACTGCGCCTTCACCTTTCTCTTGCAAAATCAGGTTGCAGGGCAGCATCAAGCCGATTTTGTCTTCTGCCTGTACGGCTTTGTAGGCGAATTGCGGATTACAAGCTCCCAGAATTTTGTAGGCCGGTAGCTCGGCACCTACCTTTTTGCGTAGCGTGCCACTCAGGTCTATTTCGGTAAGCACGCCAAAGCCCTCCTCCTGAAGAGCTTCCGTTACGCGCTTTTGCGCTTCTTCCATGGAAAGACCTTCCAGCATTTTTGAAAAGTAGTAAGCCATGATGTTTTATTGTTGTTTTTTTAAGAGGCAATCTTGCCCTGTTTTGGATTTTCCGGCTTTGGTTCGATTTGTGAAAAAGAGTGGGGTTGAGCGGCCGGTCGATGGCATATTGGCTTGTCAGTCGTTAACCGGCAAGATAGGAACACTGTAGGACGGGGGAAAGTTTGCCGAAAGGCTACATGAGAATAAACCAGTGCAGGGGAAGAAAAAGGGTGTCGTTTTTTAGCAGCGGAGTGTTTGTGCTTGCGTTGACGACTATGCCGTAGCGATAGGGCGTCTTGTCGTTTTGTACCTGCCGGGCTGTTTTTCTGCCCATGCTCACCTCAAGGGCGAGGGGCTTTTGATGGGTCTCGATGACAAAATCGGGTGAAGGACCTTTTTTCGTTGCGGAAAAAAAGAGGGTGCTGTTGTCTAGCAAACGGCGAAGATACATGACAATGAGGTCTTCGAGCAACTTGCTTTGATAAATTTGAGGCAGTGTTTTGCCAAAGAGCTGGCTGAGCAAAGCTCGCCTCAAGGAGGGCGACATGAAGAAAGCTTTTTTATTTTTTGAAATACGACTATTTAAGCCTCCATGAGAGGGGAGTTGGATAATTAATTCCGCTTGCTGAAGCAAACTGATGAATTCTTCAACTTCTTTTTTCTTAAGCTCTAAATCGCCAGCTAATTTAACGATGTTAATTTCCTCCGAACCGGCAAGGCGAAATAAAAGGCGCTCGGCTTTGAAGTAATGTTTACAAGATGGATTGATCTTGGGCAGGTCTTCAAAAACGATGCGTTTAGTCAAGCCAGACAGGCTTTTCAAAATATTGTATTCATCGTAATAAGGAAGAAAGGCAGGGATGTTCTTGTAATTGATGTATTCCCAAATGAGCTTTTCTTTCGTTTTTTTTCGATTTGTTGAGATGGCAGATTCTTGTATTTGTTGCCAATAGGAGGCTACGTTTTCTTGTGCTTCTTGTATAGCCTGAAAGGCGTCTTGGGCATGCTCACTAAAAAAAAGAGCCTCTTTTAGCTGGCTTGCAGTTTGAGGGGGTATATGCAGTTTTTCGGTTCCTGCAGCCAGTAGGTTTTTTGTCCGTATAAATTCTGTAAATTTGAAGGGAAAGACTTTTTCAAGTTGCATTCTTCGGGCCAGGTCAGCCGTTTGATTGAGAAGCAGAGCTGAAGAGCCGGAACAAAGAATGAAAGCGTAGGGAGCTTCGTCATATAAAATCTTTAGGGTTTTGCTCCATTGGGGGTCATCTTGCACTTCGTCAAACAGCAAGGCGATGGGTTTTTGTAAGGCATTAAAGCGCTTTTTTAAAATAAATTGTTGGAAAGCTTCTAAAGCGTCAAATAAGCTAAAGCCTAAAGTGTGAAGGATATTGACATTAAAAAAAAAGACGCGTTGTGGTAGTTTGCGGTGGAGATAAGCTGCCATTTGCCATAGCAGAGTCGTTTTTCCCGTACCTCGGAGCCCTGCCAGGCTGATTAAGCGAGGTTCCAATCCTCTACTGAAAAAGTTATGAGCGTACTTTTGTAAGATGGGATACAAGTCTCTGGGAGGGTACTTTTTGTCAATACCCGGATGAGTCAAGGCAGTTTGGACGACACTCGGGCTGACCGGCGTTAGTCTGAGGTAATATTTGAGGTTTTCGTCCATGCAGATGACTGGTTTCTTGCTCCTTGTCTTGGCAAAGATAAGGACAATCTGCAGATCAGCTTCTTCGCAAATCAGTTCGTTTTTACTTACATTTGCCCGTGAAAAACAAAGGTCGTTTCCGCCTTTCGGCAAATGAAGAGACGGGCCCGGATCAAAGAGCCGCCTTTAGGTGCTGCCCCGACCTGAAAGAGAACCTAACCAAATACACCAATACCATGAAATGGCGCAAAGAAAAAGACAGTCTGGGATACGTAGAAGTTCCCGCGGACAAGTACTGGGGTGCACAAACCCAGCGCTCTTTCCAAAATTTCAAAATCGGTGGCGATAAAATGCCCATCGAAATCATCAGGGCCTTTGCCATCTTAAAAAAAGCCGCTGCCCGCACCAATGAGGCTTGTGGCGTTTTACCCAAGGAAAAGGCCGACCTCATAGCCAGTGTTTGCGATGAAATTTTAGAGGGGAAGCTCGACGATCAATTCCCCCTGGTGGTCTGGCAAACCGGCTCGGGCACGCAGTCCAACATGAACGTCAACGAGGTCATCGCCAACAGGGGGCACGTGCTGCGTGGTGGCGCTCTGACCGATGAAAAAAAATTCCTTCACCCCAACGACGACGTCAACAAATCACAGTCTTCCAACGACACCTTTCCCACGGCTATGCACATCGCCGCTTACCGGATGCTGGAGGAAAACACCATCCCCGGCCTGGAGCAACTGAGAGATACTTTGAAGGCCAAGTCGGAGGCCTATTTTCGGCTCGTCAAAATCGGTCGCACCCATTTTATGGATGCCACCCCCTTGACTTTGGGTCAGGAGTTTTCCGGCTATGTCGCTCAGCTCGATCACGGTTTGCGGGCCATCCGCAATAGCCTGGCCCATCTGTCCGAACTGGCCCTCGGTGGTACGGCTGTGGGTACCGGTTTGAACACCCCCGAGGGTTATGCCGAAAAAGTAGCCGCCAAAATTGCCGAACTCACAGGCTTGCCCTTCGTTACGGCGGAAAACAAATTTGAGGCCCTGGCTGCTCACGACGCTCTGGTAGAAGCCCATGGCGCACTCAAAACGGTGGCCTGCTCCCTGATGAAAATCGGCAACGACATCCGCATGTTGTCTTCAGGTCCGCGCTGCGGCATCGGCGAAATCAAAATTCCGGCTAACGAGCCGGGCTCTTCCATCATGCCCGGCAAGGTCAATCCCACCCAGGCCGAAGCCCTCACCATGGTGGCAGCTCAGGTCGTGGGCAATGACGTGGCCATCAATACCGGTGGCATGACGGGGCATTTTGAACTGAACGTCTTCAAACCCATGATGATCTTCAATTTCCTCCATTCAGCCCGCCTCATTGGCGATGCCTGCCGCAGCTTTGACGAAAAATGCGCTACCGGCATAGAACCCAATGAAAAGCGCATCAAAGAACACCTCAACAACTCACTCATGCTCGTAACCGCGCTGAACACCCACATCGGTTACGACAAAGCTGCCGAAATTGCCAAAAAAGCTTATGCCGAGGACAAAACCCTCAAAGAGGCCGCCTTGGAGTTGGGCTACCTCACTGCCGAAGAATTCGACCGTTGGGTGCGGCCTGAAGATATGGTTGGACTTTGAGTGCCTTGTCAAAAAATACCCATTTCCTTAAGCTCTGTAAAACATACCCTGACCGCCATGAAGAAAACTCCTTTCCAGGCTTTCGCCCAACGCCACAACGGCCCTTCTCCCGAGGAAACCCGAGATATGCTACAAGTTGTGGGAGCCACCTCGCTTGAACAACTCATCGATCAAATCATTCCCGATTCCATCCGTCTTAAAAGGGAACTAGACCTGCCGGAAGCGCTGTCAGAACAAGACTACCTCAGCCACCTGCGTGCCCTGGCGAATAAAAACCAAGTCTTTAAATCTCACATCGGTCAGGGCTACTACGAAGCCCATTTGCCGGCTGTCATTCGGCGCAACATCCTCGAAAATCCGGGCTGGTACACCCAGTACACGCCCTATCAGGCAGAAATCTCTCAGGGACGTCTGGAGGCCTTGATGATTTATCAAACCGTTGTTAGCGACCTGAGCGGCTTACCTCTGGCCAATGCTTCTTTGCTCGATGAGGGTACCGCTGCCGCCGAGGCCATGCTCATGTTTTATCACGTCAAAAACAAGCGCGTGAAGGGGGAGCCGATACGGCGTTTTTTTGTAGATGCTGGAGTCTTCACTCAAACCCTGGAGGTCTTGCGCATGCGGGCCGAACCTCAGGGCATTGAGCTGGTCGTAGGTGAGTGGAAAAACTTTGAACCCGATGAAAACTTTTTCGGCGCTTTGTTGCAGTACCCCAAAGCCTCGGGAGCGGTCGAGGATTATCGCGCTTTCGCGAAAAAATTGGAAGAAAAGGGCGTTGCTTTGGCTGTCGCTGCCGACCTCCTGGCTCTGACTTTACTGGAGGCTCCCGGCCATTGGGGGGCAGAAGTGGTCGTGGGCAGCACCCAGCGCTTTGGCTTACCCATGTTTTTCGGAGGGCCTCATGCCGGTTACTTCGCCTGCAAGGAAAGCTACAAAAGGCAAATGCCCGGCCGCATCATCGGGCTGACCGTGGATGCACAGGGGAACGAAGCCTATCGCATGGCCTTGCAAACGCGAGAGCAACACATCCGCAGAGAAAAGGCCACGTCCAACATCTGTACAGCCCAGGCCCTGCTGGCCATCCTCTCCGGTATGTATGCCGTCTGGCACGGGCCGGAGGGACTTAAAGCCATAGCGCAACATATTCACCAATTGACGAGCAGCCTGGCCGCAGGCTTGCAAGCCCTGGGATACCAACAGGAAAATGAATTCTTCTTCGATACGCTTTGTTTGCCCATGGATGGGGAGCAACAGCAGAACCTGCGTCGTTTGGCGGAAGCCAAAGAGATCAACCTCTTCTATGCTGAAGGCTACACCTGCATCAGCCTGAATGAGACGGATAGAACAAGCGATGTTCAGGCACTGTTGGACGTTTTTGCAGAAGCTATACAAAAAGAAGCGCCCTCTTTGGCCCAGGCAGAAGACAGGTTGCCTCCTGCTCTTCTGCGCCAGACGGAGTACCTGACGCATGCTGTTTTCCACAAATACCGCAGTGAAACGGAAATGATGCGTTACATCAAACGCCTGGAACAGAGGGACTTGTCTTTGATGCAGTCCATGATTCCCTTGGGCAGTTGCACGATGAAGCTGAATGCTGCGGCAGAGCTGTTGCCCATCACCTGGCCACACTGGGCCAACATGCACCCCTTTGCTCCGGAGGAACAAACGCAGGGCTACCGCCTTTTGATCGATGCTTTGGCCGATTATCTGGTGGAAATTACCGGTCTGGCAGCTTGCTCTTTTCAGCCCAATTCCGGCGCTCAAGGCGAATTTGCAGGTTTACTCACCATCAGGGCCTATCACATGGATAGGGGTGAAGCCAAGCGCAAAGTGGTGCTCATACCCTCTTCTGCCCACGGCACCAATCCCGCCAGTGCTGTCATGGCCGGCATGAAGGTGGTCGTGGTAGCTTGCAATGAGACCGGAGATATCGATGTGAACGACCTGAGGGAAAAGGCAAGTACTCATGCAGCGGAATTGGCTGCCCTGATGGTTACTTACCCTTCTACACACGGCATTTTTGAACAAGCTATACGCGAAATATGCGACATCGTTCATGAACATGGTGGATTGGTCTATATGGACGGAGCCAATATGAACGCTCAAGTGGGCTATACCAGCCCGGGAATGATTGGTGCCGATGTTTGCCATTTGAACCTGCACAAGACTTTTGCCATTCCGCATGGCGGAGGTGGGCCTGGTGTGGGGCCTATCTGCGTAAACGAAAAACTCAAACCCTACCTGCCCGGGCATCCTTATCGAAAAGTGGGCGGAGAGAAGGCCATTCATTCGGTTTCTTCGGCACCTTATGGCAGTGCAGGCATTTTGCCGATTTCCTACGGCTACATCCGCATGATGGGGCTTGAGGGCTTAAAGCGCGCAACGGCCTATGCCATGTTGAATGCCAATTACTTGCGTACCCGTTTGGCGGAAGCCTATGAAATTCTGTATGCAGGAGAGCACGGGCGTTGTGCCCACGAGTTTATTCTCAACCTGCATCCTTTTAGATCTTTGGTCTCGGCAGAGGATGTGGCTAAGCGCTTGATGGATTACGGTTTTCATGCACCTACAGTATCCTTTCCCGTACACGATACCTTCATGATTGAACCCACGGAGAGCGAGAGCAAACGCGAGTTGGATCGTTTTGTGGAAGCCCTGCTCAACATACGCGAAGAAATAGACGAAATAGCCAGAGGCGAGGCTGATGCGGAAGACAATGTGCTGCGCAATGCACCTTGTACCGTGCAAATGGCTTCGGCTGATGAGTGGCCTCACGCTTATTCTCGGGAAAAGGCCGCCTGGCCGGCAGCTTATTTGAGAGAGGGACACAAGTTTTGGCCTCCCGTAGCACGAGTGGACAATGCCTATGGCGATCGCCATTTGGTCTGTGTATGCCCGCCCATCGAGCATTACGTCTGATTTTTGTTTACTTGATGCAACGAAAAAGCGGTTGTCTTACAAACCATTGACTTTATGATTGTCATTACCGGTGCAGCGGGTTTTATAGCTTCTCGTCTTGCCGCGCGCTTGAATGAGCTGGGAGAAGAGGATTTGCTTTTGGTAGATGATTTTTCCCGACGGGATAAAGAACCCAATTACCGAAGCTTGAAGTACAGGGCTTTGGTCAATCGGGAAACTTACTTGAAAAAGCCTGAAGCTTTTATCCGGCCGGATGTAGTGTTTCACTTGGGTGCCCGCACGGATACTACGGAAAAAGACGAAGCCATCTTTGCTCATTTGAATGTGGAATACTCCAAGCGTATCTGGCAGTACTGTGTTGAACAGCAAATTCCTTTGATTTACGCCTCCAGTGCAGCTACTTACGGTCTGGGAGAGCACGGTTATCGGGATGAGAACGAGCTGGCTGAAGTACTACAACCCTTAAACCCCTATGGCCGTTCTAAAAACGACTTTGACAAATGGGCTTTGAGACAAGAGAAAGCTCCTCCGTCTTGGGTAGGAGTTAAGTTTTTCAACGTCTATGGCCCCAACGAATACCACAAAGGCCGCATGGCTTCGGTGGTCTTTCATGCCTTTCGGCAAATTCAACAAACGGGGGGCATGAAGCTCTTTCGTTCACACAGAGAAGATGTCCGAGACGGGCAGCAAAAGCGCGATTTCATTTATGTCGAAGATGTGGTGGACGTTCTGCTTTTTTTGGCTCAAGCCCGCCAACTTGAATCGGGTTTGTACAATCTGGGTACGGGCATTGCCCGCTCTTTTTGGGATTTGGCTACAGCGGTTTTTCGGGCGCTGGACAAACCGGTGAACATCAGTTTTATCGATACGCCGGAAGACATTCGAAATACTTACCAGTACTATACGCGAGCAGAAATGGACAAGCTCAGGGCTGCCGGCTATGAGCGGGAATTCACTTCCCTGGAAGAGGGCATACGGGATTACGTCCAGCGCTTTTTGTTGGCGCAACAGCAGTTTTAAGGAAAGAACGCTCCCTCATTTCTCTATGCCGTATTCTTCCATTTTTCGGTAAAGGGTCGAAAGCCCGATACCCAGCAATTGAGCTGTTTTTGTCTTGTTTCCTTTGGTGTAGGCCAGTACTTTCCGAATGTGCTCCTTTTCCACCTGGTTGATGCTGAGCGGGTTTTCGGCTGTGGTATGGTCCTCGTAGAAAAAATCAAAGGGCAGGGTGTCTTTGGTTAGGGTGTCGCCCTCGCAGAGGATGACGGCGCGCTCGATGATGTTTTTCAGCTCGCGTACATTCCCCTTCCATGAATGGCGGGCCAGCAGTTGTAAAAAAGTTTTGTCCAGCTTGCTGACCTTGCGGTTCATGCGTGCAGCAGCTTCGCCCAGAAAGTACTCGGCAAGCAGGGGAATGTCTTCGCTCCGGTCTCGCAAGGCAGGAAGCTTTAGGGTGAAGACGGAAAGGCGGTAGTAGAGGTCGCTGCGAAAACTCCCCCGCTCAACTTCTTTGAGTAAATCGCGGTTGGTGGCCGCTATTACCCGCACATCCACTTCGGTTTCTTTCGTGCCGCCGATTTTGATGAAGCTGCCGGTTTCAAGCACCCTCAACAACTTGGCTTGAAGGTTGAGATCCATCTCTCCCATTTCGTCTAAAAAAATCGTACCGGTATGAGCTTCTTCAAAAAGACCTGTTTTTTCTTTTTGTGCACCGGTGAAAGCTCCCGGCAGGTAACCAAAAAGCTCGCTTTCCAACAACTCTTTTCCAAGCGTGCTGCAATTGATGGCGACGAAGGGCTTGTTGGCCCGTTTGCTCTCGTAGTGAATGGCCTGTGCAAAGACTTCTTTGCCCGTTCCGGTCTCACCAGTCAGTAAGACGGTGGCGTCGGTTTGTGCTACTTTGCGGGCCAGGTGAATCAATTCCTTCATTTGCCTTGAGCGCCCTACAATTTGGCGAAAGCTAAAACGCTGCCCGGCACTTTCCTCCAGCTCGCGAACTTTAAATTGTAGCTTCGCCTTTTCCGTGGCCTTGGCCAGAAGCGGAATAATCTTGTGGTTGTCGTCGCCTTTGCTGATGTAGTCAAAAGCTCCGTTCTTGATGGCTCGCACCCCGTCTTCTATTTTTCCGAAAGCTGTTAAGAGAATGACTTCGCAGAGGGGCTGCAAATTTTTAATTTCGGGCACCAAATCCACTCCGTATCCATCCGGCAACTTGACATCGCAAATGACGGTGTGGATAACCTCTTCTTTTTTCAATAGCTTGAGTCCTTTGGTAGCGGTTTCAGCTTGTAAAACTTCATAGCCCTCTAAGGCAATCACCCGTGCCAGCAAGGTGCGGATGTCTTTTTCGTCATCTATGATTAAAATGCGACCCTTGTTCATTTTTTGTCTTCGTGTCGTAAAATGCCGGATATGGTAGCAGCTACTTTGCTGTTTGCCGCATACCTGATAAGCAGAATAACCGCATGCCGGTGTTTTGCCTTTTTACAGCTTTGAGCATTTGGCTATTCAATCCGAATATGGCAAAAATAGGCATATTATATGACTTTAAAAGAGCTTAGTGTTTGTGGTTTTTATCCGCATGGCGAAGTGGTTTGGGAGGCGTTAGCCTCCCAAATTCCCTGTTTTTCGCCCGTTTGCGAGTCGTAAATACCCCAAATCATTTCGGTTTAGTTTAGTTAGGTCAAGCCAAACGAAGAAGCTTTACCTTGGAGCAAAACCATGTTCTTTTAGCAAAAAAGTGCCTTTTGAGGATAGACTTCGCAATGGCACAGGTAAGATTTTCCACTTTTTAGAGATGAAGTTGTAAATCCTTTTCTTTATCTGCTCGGACTAAAGTGGTTTGGCAGAGCAAAGGTTTTGGACAGCCTGGTTTTGCGAGGAGTTCGGTTTAGAGCATACCACTTTGTTTATGAGTTATCAATCCCACTGCTATGTTGTATTCCCGTTTTCATTTTTTGTTTTTTGCTTTGAGTTTGATTTTGGCTTTTTCCTGCCATCCGGATCCCCCTTGTGAGGAAGGTTACGTGGTGCCTTCTTCTTCCGACACTTCGCCGCCGCAGGTGGAGTGGTGGGTAACCGATTTTGTGATGACTCCCTCGGGCCCCATCAGTAGCCTGACGATTTACGGCGATGGGGAAGAAGTGCATGTTAGCCCCGAAAGTGAAGTGAGCGTGCAGTTGGTTGCTCGGGATGAGGAAAGCGGTATAACTGTTGTTAGCCTGCAAGGAGGTTTTAGCTGGTCTTGTATGCAATCTGCGGGCTCTCTTTTAATCGTTGACGGCATCATTCCGGAACAGACTCAGCACTTTGACGTCTCGTCCTGTGCTTGTGTTCCTGTGGAGGGAGAAACAACTGTTGAGTTGATCCAGCCGGATTGCGGGACAAATGTTTTTGACGGTGCCGGTTATGGTCTTTCAGGCTCTGCGACCAACGGAACTGGTTTGACAACCACGGCTGAACTCACGGTGGTTGTAGATCCCTGACTCAGGCGATGTACACCGTTTTGATGTTGACAAATTCGAGCAGGCCGTGGTGTGACAGCTCTCTGCCGTAGCCACTCTTTTTGATGCCTCCAAAGGGCAACCTGGGGTCGGATTTGACGAAAGCATTGACGAAGCAGTTGCCTGCCTCCAGCTGTAGTGCAATGCGTTCACCTCGTTGTACATCGGTTGTGAAGACCCCGGCCCCCAGGCCAAATTCGGAGCGGTTAGCCAGTTGAACGGCTTCCGCTTCGTCTTTGGCTTTGACTACAGCAGCTACGGGGCCGAAAAGCTCTTCCTTGAAAGCCGGCATGTCGGGTTTTACATCGACCAATACGGTAGGGGGATAGTAGGCTCCGGGGCCTTTCGGCAAATGCCCGCCCAACAAGGCTTTAGCTCCCAGGGCTATGCTGTCTTGCACTTGTCGATGCAGTTGTTCGCGCAAGTCCATGCGTGCCAAGGGGCCCAGGGTAGTATCGGGCTTTAGCGGATCACCCATACGGGCGGCACTCATGGCTTGGATGAACAACTGCAAGAAGGCCTCATAGACCTTTTCCAGCACGATGAAGCGCTTGGCGCCGATGCAGCTCTGCCCGGCGTTGAGCAGACGTCCGGCAGAGCAGGTATTTGCCGCAAGGTTGAGATCGGCATCCTCTAAAATGATGTACGGATCACTGCCTCCCAGCTCCAAAACGCTTTTTTTGATGTGTTTTCCGGCAGCGGCAGCCACGGCACTGCCGGCAGGTTCGCTCCCTGTCAGGCTGACGGCGGCGATTTCGGGGCGGGCTATCAGGGCTTCGACTTCTTCGCCACGGATGTTGAGGTTGACAAATAGGCCTTCCGGCAAATCGGCCCGGAGAAACAATTCTTCTATGGCTTGTGCACAGCCTTGCACGTTGCTGGCGTGTTTGAGCAGGGCGCCATTGCCGGCCATGAGGGCCGGTACGGCAAAGCGAAAGACTTGCCAAAAGGGGAAGTTCCACGGCATAACACCCAAAACAAGCCCCAAAGGTTGATAGCAGACGTAACTTTTGCGTGCATCGGTTTGCACCTCCCGGGGCGCCAGCATGGCTTCGGCCTCCTCGGCATAATACCGGCAAAGCCAGGCACATTTGCCGACTTCGCCTATGGCTTCGTGTAGGCTTTTGCCCATTTCCAGGCTGATGATGCGCCCATAGCGCTCTTTGCCGGCATCCAGCAAGAGAGCGGCCTTTTGCATGACAGCGGCGCGGCGTGCTATGCTGTTTTCTCGCCAGCTTAGCCAGCTCTCGCGGGCTTTCGCCAAATGGTGAGACACCTCTTTAGGGTTATGACGTGGGTATTTCGCCAGCACTTCCCCCGTAGCGGGGTTTGTTGAAACAGCTGTGTCGGTTCCCATCTTTGTTTATACTTTGACAGCCGAAGGCCTCATGCTTCGCTTCCATTCAATCAGACCCAAGACGCAAAGCGCCAGGAAAATGCCGTAAAGTACCGAAGTGAAATACAGCTCCTTGAGGTAGTAAATGTTGATGGCCACCAAATCCACCACAATCCAAATGATCCAATTCTCCAGCTTTTTGCGGGCCAACAAATATTGAGCAACTAAGCTGGCTACCGTGGTGAAGGCGTCGAAATAGGCAAAATCGGCATCCGTTCGGGTGTCCATCAGGTAGCCCCAGATTCCTGTGCCCACTACAATAAGTCCGGTCCACAGCGCGATGTCCAAATGGCTTAAATGCGTAACCGGAAGCCCACTGTCTTCTTCTTCCGTAGATTTGGTCTTTTTCGACCAGTACCACCAGCCGTACACATTCAAAAGGACGTAAATGATGTTCAAAATGAAGTCGGAATACAGGCGCGATTCGAAGAAGATATAGACGTAAATTCCCGTCATCGCAATGCCCGCAGGCCAGGCCCAGATGTTTTGCCGTGTCAGGAGGTAAACGTTGACTATACCAAAAAATACGGCAACTAGTTCGATGATTTGGAAAGTATCCATGGGGTAAAGATAGAAAAAATGGGTATTGTACGCAATTTTGATGTCCTCTCAGCCCGACAAACTTTAGTTTGTTTTGTCTTCTATTGTCTGTTTTCTTCGCTCAAAAGACCTTATCTTTACCCAATCTTTCCTTATCAAATGATTGCACCTATGAAACAGCAGCAAATGCTTTTTTCCGTGAGTCTGGCATTTTGGGGTCTTGCCTTTTATTCCAGCATTTTTTTTGCAAAGGAACAAGCCCTGACATACAGGCTTTATCAAGGCCATGTCGTCTTTTACGATGGTCAGTCTGAAACTTTTTACTTTGTTCAATACGAGAAAGTGATGAGCTTTCCCGATGTCCTGTACTTTTCCGAATACGACACAGAACAAGGCGTTCTGCGTTTGCACGATGCTTCGGGAAAGACTTTTGTTTTCGACCCGAATGCTTCGGTGAATTATTACGGCATCTATGCGGTGGGAAGTTTTAGCGGCAAAAAATACCGGAAGTGGGTGGAGAAAGAGAAAGATGGCGGGTATAGGCTCAGCGATGCTTTGCAGCAGCTGCCCTGTTCGTGTATGGATGAGGCTGAGGAGCTGGATTGTCAGTCGGGTGGAAAAGGGGCTGTGAACTGTTCGATCTCAAAAGGCCTCTTTGGAAAGAAAAAAATGTGCAGGGTGAGATGTGGCGGTGGCCGGGTTCAGGCTTGCTGTAATTAACCGGAGAGCGGCAAACCCAGGTTCGTCCGGTCTCGCTCGTTGATGAACTTCGAACAATCCGGATACTTGTAGTTTTAGGAAGATTTTCCGAAAAGTCGAATTTCATGAAAGTTAAAAAAATCGTCAAGCGCCTTTTTCTCGTTTTTGGCGTAATTATCCTCTTGCTCGTGGGGGCTATGTTGGCCATTCCCTTCTTTTTTAAAGACGATTTGCTGCGGGTTGTCAAAGAACAAGCCAATGCGGGCATGCGTGCTACTTTGGATTTTGAAGATGCAAATCTTTCCTTCTTCAGGCAATTTCCTTTGCTGACGCTGAGCCTTGAAAATTACAGCCTGAAGGGCTTGTCGCCCTTTGAAAGTGTAGAGTTGGCAGGGGGAGAGCGCATCGACCTGAGTTTCCGAATCGGCGAATTGTTTGGCGAAAGCATACCGCTTATCCGCGCCTTGCACTTGGAAAAGCCCCGCCTCCACATCCTCGTCTTGCAGGATGGAACGGCGAATTATGACATCGCCAAAGAATACGAAGACAGCAGTAGTGAAGAAGTGCCTTATGCCGGAGACCAAGAATTGTTGCGCTTGAAAAAATTCAGTATGCGTGGAGGGGAAATCGTCTATGATGATCGCCTCATGGATTTTTATCTGGCATTGGACAACCTGCAACTTCAGGGCTCCGGGCGTTTTGCAGCCAGCATCTACGATTTGGATTTGCAGGCTTTGGCCGATGCGCTGACCCTGTCTTACGGCGGCATGACCTATTTGAACCACATAGGGACAAAGCTGGATGCCGGCTTGCAGATTGATTTGGAAAAAATGCGTTTTGATTTGCGGGACAATCAGCTGCTGTTAAACGAATTGCCCTTGCAAGCAGAGGGTTATCTGGCACTTCCCGAAGACGCCATAGAGATGGATTTGAAGTTTTCTTCTCCGGGCAGCAGCTTCAAACAACTCTTTTCCATCATGCCTCATGCTTACACGCCTGCTTATGCCGATGCTGAAATTAAGGGGGCTTTCCAATTTCAGGGAGCCTTGAAAGGGCGCATGACGGAGGAGGAGTATCCGGCCATGGATATAGCCTTGAAAGTCAAAAACGGCAGGGTGCAGTATCCCGATTTACCCATGGGGCTGAGGGACATCAGGGCGGAAGCTTCACTGCAAAGCCCGCAAGGAGATTTAGATGGTTTGGTTTTTGACATGCCTATTTTGCATTTTAAGCTGGGTGAAAATCCCTTTTCTGCCAGATTGCATCTGCAAAACCCGATTTCTGATCCCGATTTGGACATGCGCGTAAAAGGCGTCGTAGATTTGGCGGATTTGGCGAAAGCCTATCCGCTGGAGGGAGTTCAAACCCTGGCCGGTCGCTTGCAGGCAGATATGCAGGCGCGTGCCCGTATGTCGCAAATTGAGCAGGAGAAATACGAAAAAGTGAAAATGAGTGGAACCATGGCACTCCGGGACT
>Ga0256841_1002368_pt1 | contig 15106 bp, 16 predicted proteins | sample 356308metaG_FD_185971 | JGI IMG/M metagenome (GOLD analysis project Ga0256841, IMG submission 185971) | Hydrothermal vent microbial communities from Mid Atlantic Ridge, Atlantic Ocean - 356-308 | ecosystem: Environmental > Aquatic > Marine > Hydrothermal vents | place: Atlantic Ocean: Mid...
CGGCAAGGATTTGCCGAAAGCGGCAGCCAGTGTCGCTCGATGCGACGATTTCGGGCTTCGGCATAGAAATTGCTTTGGGTACGGGTAACACAAAATGACGGAATACCGCCGGAATAACGCCATGCCGCCAGTTCACCTTCTTGTCTTGCTCGCCCTATTAGCGCTGTCCACCACCCTGCCCGCCATCGAATACGAATCCTTGCAGTCGCTTCGCGACGCCGCCAAGAATCAGGCGCTGAAGATCGCGACGGATAGCGACAACACCGTGATCCGCGTTGGCCGTCTGGACCAGCGACTGAAATTGCAGCGCTGCGCCGAGGCGCTGGAAACCGCGCCGGGACCAGGCGGTCGACGCATCGGACGCATCAGCATATCGGTACGCTGTCACACACCGAAGCCCTGGTCATTATATGTACCGGTGACGATCAGCCAGCGGCTGCGCATCGTCGTCGCCAGCCATCCCCTGGAACGTGGCGATATCCTGCGAAATCCTGATCTTGCCTATCGGGAGATGGAATTGAAGCGCGCCGCGCATCGCTTCTTCACCGACAAACGGCGCTTGATTGGTCGCCAAGTTTCGCGCCGTATCGCCGCCGACGCGCCGATCCACCCCAATCAGACGCGTAAGCCGACTGCGATCGAACGTGGCGCGCGGGTCAACATCCTGGCGTCGCTGCCAGGGCTGCGCGTGCGCATGGCCGGCAAGGCGCTGAACAGGGGCAGCGTTGGCGATGTCATCCGAGTGCGCAACCTCAGCTCCGGACGGGAGCTGGACGTAGAAGTACTATCACCTGGCATCGTGCGGGTATTTCATGCTCGATGAAGCAAGCCTGGACCTCCACCGAAATCTATCTCCTATCCACTTTTCCTTCTGATTCAGTATCATACGCACCCGAAACGAAGGAAGGCCTAACAGGATGTTGAAAAAGTCCTTCCATGGACTTTTTCAACGACAGAAGCGGAAAATGCGATTTCCCGGTTCCTTCATTTTCAATGGCCTGCTAAAGCATCAGCCCGATCAGACGTTACCCTATGCAAGATCCAAGGCAGTCAGGTGAAAAAATGACAACCGAGATAAATGGTGTATCCGGCGGCATCACGCACATTGGGCAGGAAACCGCTAAACTCGATCGCCAGACAAGCCAAACCGGTGACACGCCCGCATCACCCACGGCCAGTCACGACCGACTCAGCCTGACCGATTCGGCCTACAACTTGCGGGATCTGGAGTCCCGCATCAACCAACTACCGGCAACCGATATCCAACACGTCGACAAGGTGCGCGACGCGCTGAACTCGGGCCGCTATCGGGTCGATCCCGCCATTTCGGCGGACAAGCTGCTTGCCGTCGAGCAGGCGCTGGCGAAACCGGCGGAGTAACGGCATGCCACTACCCACGGAATCACGCTCCATTCTGAAGAAGCTTCTGACCGTCGTCACCCAACGGGCCTTCAGCCTGCTGGAGATACTCGACAAGGAGTATGACGCCCTGCTGGAGGTCCACCCCGGCGAACTCGCCGACATCACGACGCACAAGATCAAGGCGCTGTCGGAACTGGAAACCGCCGACCAAGTATTGCAGGATTTCCTCACCCCGTTGGGCGCGGGGCCAGGCGGCGTGGTGATAGAGCATATTCTCGAAGACTGCCCGGAATGCGCACAACGCTGGCACATACTGACCAAGGCGTTGAACCAGTTGAGAGAACACAATCTGCGCAACGGCGCGGTACTAAATAAAAATCAGCAGCGCACAACACAGATTATTACTATAATAACCGGAAGGGAGCAGCTCACAGAGTACACACGCCAGGGCGGCATCCCACTGGAGCTTTCATCCAGAAGCTTGGCAAAAGCCTGATTCTTTTTTCACTTGCTTCAAGGTAGCTGACATCGATGTCTTTCTGGCGGTCGCTGACCAAACCCTTTTCGTCGTCCAAATCCTTGCCCGAACCCCCATTGCGTGGCGACATCACCGACAGGGACAAACTGGCCCAACTGTTCGAGACAGCAAGGGACGATGACGAAATCGTCAATATTCGCATCTTTGGACACAGCGGCGTCTACGCCACCGCGATCCTCGAGGTCGACAAGGAGAAAGGCTATCTGATCCTCGATGGCTTCAGCGACCCAGACGACCATCATGCGCTGCTGAGGCACAAACGCTTTCTCGCCGGCATCGATGTCGAGAATGTGCCATTGAAATTCGAAACCACACTGACCGCCGTTGGCGTGCAGGACGACATTCCGTTCTACAAGGTCAGCATGCCGCGCAAGGCGCGCTATCTGCAACGACGCACCCACCATCGCATCGACCTTCTCGACCAGGACACACGCTTCTCCGGCCATCATCCGGCCGAGATCACCCCGCTGAACGGCTTTCTGAAGAACATCTCGGAGCAAGGCGCAACCATCGTTCTGGACCAACCCTTGCATCTGCTGCGCCGCGAGCCCCTGACCGACTGCACGCTGGATCTGCCCGGCATACGCACCATCCGCACCGATATGCTGGTGCGCCACGCAAGCATCGACGGAGTCCGGGGGATCACCCTGGTTGGCGCGGACTTCAAGAAGGCGGACAAGTCCGTGCAGCGGCGCGTCAAGAAAGCCATTGCCAAGCTCAGCCGCGAGACACCGTCCAACAAGCCCGCCGACGAAGACCCGGCGTTGCGGGCCGCCACGCCATCCCCCGAGGAGAAGCCCGGCGAAAACAACACCGATACCAAAGGCGCCGCTACCCAGACACTCGACCTACCCGAGGATCTGGCCAGCGTCGCCAGCGCTTCCGAGGCGGAAGCCCGGGCGGCATCTTCCACCACACCCGAAGCACCGCCCGCCAACACCATCGAAACACCAGCGGAAGCGGATGAAGACGCAATCGGTTTCGGCTGGCGGATCAAGAAAGCCGTTGAAAGAGCCAAGGACGAACAGGATACCAGCGCGCCTGAACAAGACTTGCCAGACGATCTCGCGGCGGGAGCGGACGTCGGCACGGATGACAAACCGCCCGAGGATACATTGAAGGTCCGCGCACGCTGACCCTCCTACTGTCATGAAAGTTGCCTATGATTCGTCCGAGGCAATAAGAACGCCAGGAGCATTCTGCCGCATAAGGGCATCTCGAAAAATCGAGATGCCCGAGTGGGACAGGGATGTACCACCATTTTCGATGACTGCAAGTTATTGAAAATGAAGGAACCGGGACATCGCATTTTCCGCTTCCGTCGTTGAAAAAGTCCATGGAAGGACTTTTTCAACACCCCCATAAGCCTCGTAGGCATGGAGTATTCGCCTCATGACGCGAGCCGCCAGCGCAAGCCGTGAAGCCTTCCTTATCACGCATCACCTTGGTAAATCCCAGCCGGGAAGCAATCTCAGATCCTCCGGCTCATCGATATCCGCCAGCGTTCCCAACACCTCGACGCCATAACCCAAGGCAAGCCCGCGTCGCATTGTGATCGCATACACTTGGTCGCTCCCCCAAGGCATATCGCTGAACAGCCGTCGATCGACTCGACGCAGGCCCAGCAACACATAGCCGCCGTCCAGGGCCGGGCCGATGACCATATCGACCCCCGTGGAAAGCCGCCGCAAGGCATCGCTCAGATAATCGCCATCCAGGCGCGGACAGTCCGTACCCAACAGCACAACGAATGACGCCTCGCGCAACGCCGACCCGGCCGCGAAAACCATGCGTTCGCCTAGATCACTGCCCCGCTGCCGCTTATACTCCAGCCCGTCGCATGTGCGCCAAGCATCGAAATCGGGATGCTCGCAATCCGGCAGACACCAGCACTCGATCGGCGCCAGCCGAGCCGAACACAGGCGACGCAAGGTGTCGCGCAACAGCTTGCGGTACAGTAACAGCGCCGCCGCCTCGCCGATGCCGACAGCGATGCGCGTTTTCACCTTGCCCAACTCTGGCTTGCGCGCGAACACCAGCAGGCGGGCTTGCGGAAACCTCATCGATACCAGATTACCAAGCGCGCCGGTGAAACGCCCAGCCAATAGGCCAGCCGCAGCCACCACATCAGGATAACCGTGCGCATCAGACCACGCCGGCACCAGCGCCGACCGGAGGTAGTGACACGCCGAGGCAAGCACATCGGCCTCGCCACCGATTTCAAGCGCCGACTCAACTCGATGTCTTCCATCAACGCCTGGCGGGGAAAACCTCCAATCCGCTGGAACAGATCCCGAGAGACAAAGATTCCCTGATCACCGGTAGCGATACCAGAGAATCGCGAACGCCAATTCATCGAAACGGCCACCAAGCTCAACCCAAACCCGCAAGAGCAACCCGCGTCGCGGGCAATACGCACATCGAAGCGTCCCCATGCGGAACTCGGCAAGGATTCCAGGGAGCCAAACAGGTCGCAGTCCAGACGTGAATCCGCGTGCAGGAACCAGAGCACATCGCCCGTGGCGACGCCAGCGCCGGCATTCAACTGACTCGCCCGCCCCGACTCGCCACGCAACACTCGGTGCGCGCCCTCACGGGCGATGCGCCGGGTGGCATCGACGGAACCGCCATCGACGACGACGATCTCATGCCCCGCGCGTTTGAACGTCGCCAGATCGGCGAGCAAGTCCGGTAGATGCGCCTCCTCGTTCAGTGTGACGATGATCGCCGAGATGCGCATAGCGGGAGTCGAGACGGGGCCGATACGATGAAATCGTCCCCGACAGCATCGGACAAGGTCATCCCCTCGCGGGACAAAGCCTGGAACCCCGGGGGACGGGGGATCCGGAAACCGAGCAACCTCTCATCACTGAGTCGCCGCGCTGATGATGTAGGCGATGGCGTGCGCAATGTCGTCGTCACTCAGGGCTGGGTTGCCTCCCTTCGCCGGCATCGCATTGAAGCCTTTCAGCGCATGCGCCCTCAGGGTTGCCTCGCCCTTGGCGATACGCGGCGCCCAAGCCACCTTGTCACCGCGTTTCGGCGCGCCAGCCGCGCCGGTATCGTGACAGACGAAGCAAACCTTCTTATAAACCGCCTCGCCCCGCGCGTCGCTATTGGCGGAGGCAGCCTTGGGCGCGGCAGCCTCCGCCGCCGGGGCTGCCGGCATTGACGTGACCGGCGCCCCGGTCACTGCCGCCGGAGCAGGAGCAGTCACCGCCGGAGTGGAAGCCGCTGCAGAGCCGGCGCTCACGTCAGTATCCGCAAGCATCTGTTCGATCGCCGCCTTCAGCTCCGCCTTGCTCAGCGCGGCATTGCCACCCTTGGGCGGCATCGCGTTGAAGCCAGAAACGGCATGCTGCAATAAAGTGTCGATACCTTTTGCCGCGCGAGGCTTCCAAGCAGCCTTGTCACCGATCCTCGGCGCACCGGCGGCACCCGTGCCATGACACACGAAACAAGTCGCCTTGATCACATCGGCGCCACTCATCGCCTTCGCTGGCGCCGCTTTTTTCGTCGGCGCCTCCGCAATAGCAATCGAGCCTATCGGCGCGAGGCGCTTGGCAACGATCGCCCGCAACTGCGGATCGCTCCCACGCGAGGCCTCCATCAAACCGGTGATCTTGTTCGCCACGAACACGATCACCGTGGTAAACACGACCAACGCGCCCAACACGACCGCAAACATCTTGAAGAAGCTGGCATCTTGTTCTTTACTCACCATCAGGCTCCACATAACATTTGGTTGAAATTTGCACCGAGTATAACGCCTTTGATGAATAAGCGAAAACCTTGCCACGGGCCCCTCCTGAAACCAAAAGGGGACATTTTAGAATCGGACAAAGAGGACATTACTGCTTTGGGCTAACAGGCCATAACGCATTGCGGCCTTACCCTCGCGAAGGTACACTTTACGGTCTGACATCGGTTTGTCCCTTATCCAAGTAAGGTGTATCCGTTGGGCGGTAGACGACGGCTTTCTCCCGATGCATGCAATTTCAGGATTCCATGAACGATACCCCGCAAAAGACCAACCTACTCGATCTGGACATGCCGGAACTGGAGGAATGGATCGTCGCGCGCGGACACAAGCGCTTCCATGCGCGCCAACTCCTGAAGTGGATACATAAGCACGGGGTCACCGATTTTGATGACATGACCGACCTGAGCAAGGCCTTGCGCGCGGAACTGCGAGCCTCCGCCGAGGTGCGCGTGCCGCAGATCATTCTGGAACAGCCTTCCGCCGACGGCACGACGAAATGGTTGTTGCAACTGGACTGCAACAACCGTATCGAAACCGTGTTGATTCCGGATGGCAAGGGCAAGCGAAATACCCTGTGCGTCTCCTCCCAGGTGGGTTGCGCGCTGGAATGTCGTTTCTGTTCGACCGCCCGGCAGGGCTTTAATCGCAACCTGTCGGTGGCCGAGATCATCGGTCAGGCATGGGTCGCGGCGCGCAAGTTGGGCGACAATCGGCTGACGAATGTCGTGATGATGGGCATGGGTGAACCGCTGACGAATCTCGATAATGTCGTGAAGGCGATGAACCTGATGCAATACGAGCTGACCTACAGCCTGTCCAAGCATCGCGTGACCTTGAGCACCTCGGGTGTCGTTCCGGCGCTGTATCGCCTGAAGGAACAGAGCGATGTATGTCTTGCCGTCTCCCTGCATGCGCCGAACGACACATTGCGTAACCAACTGGTGCCCATCAATCGGAAATATCCGCTCGAAGCGCTGTTACAGGCCTGTCGGCACTACATTGAGGGCGACAAACGGCGCAAGGTCACTTTCGAATACGTCATGCTTGATGGCGTGAACGACAGCGACCGCCATGCGCGCGCGCTGGTGCGTCTGCTCAGCACGGTACCGTCGAAGATCAACCTGATTCCATTCAACCCGTTTCCAGGCACCGAATATCGCTGTTCGCCAGCGAAACGCATGGAACAGTTCAGCCAGATCTTGATCAAGGCCGGGTTCGTCACGACCTTGCGCAAGACCCGGGGCGATGATATCGATGCCGCCTGTGGCCAACTGGTCGGGCGGGTGAAGGATAAGAGCCGCCGCCAGCTTGTACGCCTGCATGCGGGAAGCCAGGCATGAGGGTCTTGCTGTTGCTGTTGCTGTTGCTGCTCGCCTCGGTAGTGGCTTGCACGCCGGGGAATGTGCGCACCGATCAGGATGCAATAGGCGATCTCGGCGCTGAGCAGAAGCAGAGTCCAGCCGATGTCTACGTGAAGCTGGGTATCGCCTACCTGCGTCAGGGGGATTATCGTACCGCATTGCTGAAGTTGAGGAAGGGCCTCGATGTCGATGAAGCCAACGCGGACGCACATAATGCCATTGGCTTGGTCTACGCGCGCCTTGGCGAGGAAGATGTGGCGAGGAGACACTTCCAGCGTGCGGTTGAACTGAAGCCGAAAAACCCCTTTTTCCGCAATACTCTGGGAACCTACCTCTGTGGTCAGGGCGATTATGAACAGGCGCTGGAGCAGTTTGATATTGCTATTGCCAACCCACTCTATCCAACGCCGGAGATTGCGTTGGACAACGCGGGTTTATGTTCGCGTCGAATGGGGGACCTCAAACGGGCCGATAGCTATTTTCGCAAGGCTTTGCAGCGCAACCCGCGAAACCCGACGGCCTTGCTGGAGATGGCGCGCATCAGTTCTCTCAGCGGCAAGCACCTGTCTGCTCGCGCTTATCTGCAACGCTACGAGGCGGTGGCCAAGCCGACTCCCGAGAGCCTCTTGCTGGGAGTGCGCACGGAAAGAAAACTCGGAGCCGAGCGGGCCGCGAGGCGCTATGCGCGGATGTTGAAGATCCGCTTTCCTGATTCCGATCAGGCAAAACAGCTGGAGGAACAGTCAGAGTGAACGCCATTTTGAAATCGGAGACTGATGAAGTATTGCACCAGAATCCTGGACTGGGTGGACGCTTGCGCATCGAGCGCGAGCGTCGCGGCTTGTCACTGGAGCGCGTCGCCGCGCAACTGCATCTGGGCGCGGACATGGTCGGCGCGCTGGAGGCGGACGATTATGACAAGTTGCCCGGCGCGGTGTTCGTCAAGGGCTATGTGCGCAACTACGCGCGCCTGCTCGGGATACCGGCGGACCCGCTGCTGGAGGAACTGCAGGCGCGTTGTCCGGACGAGGAGTGCAATAAATTCGTCACCGGCAACGTGCGCCAGGAGGTACGCAGCAGCCACGTATTGATGCGCCTGATCACCGCAGCCATCGTACTTGGCTTGATCGTGTTGTTGAGGCTTTGGTGGTGGAACTATGTGCGGGCGCCGGAACAGACCGAGGCGAGCATGCCAAGCGGACAGGCTGTGGCGCCGATGGATGTATCCGAAGCCCCCGCCGCTACGTCGCCCGTTTCGGCGGCGTCCGCCCAGGCGTCACCGGCGGCGGTCGTCGGAAGCGAACCGCTGTCGGCTGTCGCGGAGGAGCCACCGGTGATGCCTGATACGTCTGCGCCGGTCGGCGGTCGCGAAGCGGCGCCGCCAAGCGGCAAGGTTGTTATCGAATTCACCAAGCCGTGCTGGGTGGACATCCGTAGCGCCGACAATTCGTTCAGGATGTCCGGCGAGTTCCGCAAGGGGCGCAAGGCGCTGGGCGGTCACGGACCCTACAAGTTCATCGTCGGCAATGCCTCGGCGGTGCGCCTGAGCGTGAATGGCAAGCCCTATGACATCCTTCGGCATGGCTCGGGCAATGTCGCGCGCTTCGATCTCGACCCGATGAAGGTCAATCTGAACTGATCCGGTATTCGCCATTGGCATCCGCCGATGGCTTCGATCCCTATCCTTATTCACTTAATTCAGCAATCCCAGATGAAACAGATCCAGGCCATTCGTGGCATGCATGACGTATTGCCAGAGCAAATTCCGCTATGGCAGTTTCTCGAAGCGCGGGTGCGGGATACTCTGGCCCAGTATGGCTACCAGGAGATCCGTACACCCATCGTCGAAATGACCGAATTGTTCAAGCGTTCCATCGGCGAGGTCACCGATATCGTCGAGAAGGAGATGTACACCTTCACTGATCGTAATGGCGACAGCCTGACGTTGCGTCCTGAAGGCACCGCAAGCTGCGTGCGTGCCGGCATCCAGAATGGTCTGTTGGTCAACCAGGTGCAGCGCCTCTGGTATCAAGGGCCGATGTTTCGTCACGAGCGCCCGCAGAAGGGTCGCTACCGGCAGTTCCAGCAGATCGGTGTCGAGGCCTATGGCATGGCCGGGCCAGACATCGATATCGAAATGATCTTGATCACGCAACGTATCTGGCGCGCGCTCGGTCTGCGCGACCTGGAATTGCAGATCAACACGCTTGGCACCGCCGATGAGCGGCATGCGTATCGTGAACGGCTGGTGGCTTACCTGAATGGCCATGCCAGCGAGCTGGACGAAGACAGCAAGCGTCGCCTGGATGGCAATCCGCTGCGTATCCTCGATTCGAAGCATCCAGCGATGGCTGGCATCATCGCTGGCGCGCCCAGTCTGCTGGATCATCTCGGCGAGGCATCGCGCGCGCATTTCGATCGTTTGCGCGCCGGCCTGGAGGCGGCCGGCATCGCTCATGTCGTCAATCCGCGTCTGGTGCGCGGCCTGGATTACTATGCGCGCACGGTATTCGAATGGATCACCGACCGGCTCGGCGCGCAGGGCACGGTCTGCGCGGGTGGTCGCTACGATGGTCTGGTCGAGCAACTCGGCGGCCGGCCGACGCCGGCCGTCGGCTTCGCAATGGGCATGGAAAGACTGATTGCATTGCTGGAGGAACAAGCCCCGGCGCTGCGCGATCCGGTGGATGTCTATCTGGTGATGATGGGTGACGCCGCGGCGGCGCGGGGCATGTTGCTCGCTGAGGCATTGCGCGATCGGCTGCCGGGCCTGCGGTTACTGATGCATTGCGGCGGCGGCGGCTTCAAGAGTCAGTTCAAGAAGGCGGACAAGAGTGGCGCCAAGTATGCGCTGATTCTGGGTGACGACGAGATCGCAAAGGGCGTCGCCGGGGTCAAGCAGTTGCGTCTCGGCGAACAGGACGATATTGAATTTTCAGCGCTGGCGGATTATTTTGCCGCCAGAATGAACCAGCAGGGGTAATCCATGGCCGATTTGAAGACCGAAGAAGAACAGGTAGAAGAACTCAGGAAATGGTGGAAGGAGAACGGCCGTTCGGTGATTGCCGGGCTGGTCATCGGCATCGGCATCATCTTCGCGTGGCAGGGCTGGCAGCAGTATCGGACCTCGCAGGCGGAGCAGGCGTCGGCGACCTACCGACAATTGCGTCAGGCGGTGGTCGCTGGACATGCCGAGGCGGCCGATACCCTCTATCAGCGTTTGCACGATGACTTCGGCGGTACCCCCTATGTCTCCTTTGGCGCGCTGGATCTGGCGCGCATGAAGGTCGACGCGGATAAGCTCGGCGAGGCGCGGGGGTATCTTGACTGGGCCAAGGACAACGCACCGGACGAGGGTCTCAAGCAGATTGCTCGTCTGCGCCTGGTGCGCGTGCTGCTGGCACTGGGAGACCTGGATGTCGCGACGCGCGTCGTCGAGGCATCCGGCGCTGCTGCTTTCGATGCCGAGATGAGCGCGCTGCGCGGTGATCTGGCACTGGCCAAGGGCGATACCGCAGCCGCGCGCGCCGCCTACAAGAAGGCACTGGAAGGCGACGTGGCCAATCCCGCCTTTATCCGCATGAAGCTGAACGACCTGGCGCCGTCGTCATGAATCGAGTCCTGCCCGTGCTGGCGCTGAGCCTGTTGCTCGCCAGCTGTTCGTCGTTGAACCCGATGAGTTGGTTCGGCGAGAAATCGAATCTGTCGCCACCCAGTGAGTTGACGCCGGTCGATAATGAGATTCCGGTTCATCGGCTATGGAAGTTCGACATCGGCAAGGGCGCCGGTAAGGAGCGCCTGGGGCTGGTCCCGGTACTGGGAGGTGGCAAGCTGTTCGCCGTCAGCGCCGATGGCGTGGTCGGCGCGGCGGATGCGCGTACCGGCGCGATCGTCTGGCGACGGGAGACACATGATGCCATCAGCGGCGGGCCGGGGGAAGCTGACGGACTGCTCGCCTATGGCACCGTCGAGGCAGAGGTCGTCGCGCTGAACGCGGAAGACGGCGTCGAGCGCTGGCGAACCCGAGTGTCCAGCGAGGTCTTGTCCGCTCCCCGGGTGGCCGATGGCATGGTCGTGGTGCATACCCTGGATGGCAACGTCATCGCGCTGGACGCCGATAACGGAAAGCAGCGCTGGCTGTACGCGGAAAGCGTGCCGGTGCTGTCATTGCGCGGCAGCGGTTCGCCGGCGATCGCGGACGGCATCGTGTATGTCGGGCTGGCGAATGGCAAGCTGATCGCGCTGGACCTGACCAGCGGCGATCTGGCCTGGGAAACTGTGATCTCTTATCCGCGCGGGCGGTCCGAGCTGGAGCGTATCGTCGACATCGATGGTGATCCGTTCGTCTATGACGGCGTCGTCTATGTATCTACCTTCAATGGCGAACTTGCGGCGGTTTCCGCTTCCAGCGGCGTCGTGCTATGGCGTGCCAAGGTGTCGTCAGGCAAGAGCATCGCGGCGGATTGGCGCTATGTCTACGTCACCGACACGGATTCCCAGGTCTGGGCGCTGGACCCACAGAATGGCGCGTCGGTGTGGCGGCAGAAGAAACTGGCGCGTCGCCAGTTGTCCGGGCCGGTGATCGTCGAGGACCATATCGTCGTCGGTGATTTCGAGGGTTATCTGCACTGGCTCGCCCAGGAGGATGGCCATATCGCCGCGCGAGCGCGCGTCAGCAGTGGCGCGATCACCGCCACGCCCGTCTATCGCGATGGCGTGCTCTACGTGTATGCCGATGATGGCAGCGTGGCCGCCTATGCCACCACCACCGACTCCGCCGGCGAATAGCCGTGCTGCCGGTCATCGCCTTGGTTGGGCGGCCAAATGTTGGTAAGTCGACGCTGTTCAACCGCTTGACGCGCTCGCGCGATGCGCTGGTCGCCGATCAGCCGGGTCTGACGCGTGATCGCCAGTACGGCGTTGGCAAGCTGGGATCCGGTTCTTATCTGGTGGTCGACACCGGCGGCTTGAGTGGCGAGGCGGAGGGCGTCGACCCGTTGATGGCGCGTCAGGTGCGTGCGGCCATCGACGAGGCCGATCATATCCTGTTCCTGGTCGATGCGCGCGAGGGACTCAGCGGTGGCGATGAGATCATCGCCGAGCGGTTGCGACGTGCTGGCAAGCCGATCAGCCTGGTGGTGAACAAGAGCGACAACATCGAGGCCAGCCTGGTACTTGCGGATTTCCATGTCCTGGGCCTGGGTGAGCCGCGCGCGGTCTCCGCCTCGCATGGGCGTGGCGTGCATGCGTTGATCGAGGATGTGCTCGAAGGTCTGCCGCCGGCGGAGCCGATCGAGGAAGATGAACGGCGCGTGCGCATTGCCTTCGTTGGACGGCCAAATGTCGGTAAATCAACGATGATCAATCGCCTACTTGGCGAGGAACGCGTGGTCGCTTTCGACCAACCCGGCACGACCCGAGACAGCGTGTTCATCCCATTCTCGGACGACGGCAAGGACTACACCCTGATCGACACCGCCGGCGTGCGCAAACGCGGCCGGGTCAGCGAGGCGATAGAAAAATTCAGTGTCATCAAGACTTTGCAAGCTATCGAGCAGGCGAATGTCGTGCTGCTGGTCCTGGATGCGCGGCAGGGTATTACCGAGCAAGATGCGCATCTGGCCGGACATATCATCGATGCCGGCCGCGCGCTGGTGGTGGTGATCAACAAATGGGACGGCCTGACCGCCGACCAGCGCGAGCGGGTGAAATCCGATATGCGGCGGCGCCTGCCGTTCCTGGACTTTGCCGCTTGGCGCTTCGTCTCCGCGCTGCATGGCAGTGGTATCGGCACCCTGATGGATGTGGCAGACCACGCCTACGCGAACGCGATGCGCGATCTGGCCACGTCGGCACTGACACGCATCCTCGAAATGGCCGTGCGGGAACATCAGCCACCGCTGGTGCATGGTCGCCGTATCAAATTGCGCTATGCCCACCAAGGTGGCAAGAATCCGCCGATCGTCGTCATCCATGGCAACCAGACAGATGCCGTGCCGACGCCCTATAAACGTTATCTGACGAAGCGCTTCCGCGAGACATTGCAACTCAGTGGCACGCCGGTGCGCATCGAATTCAAGACCTCGGACAACCCCTACAAGGGGCGGCGCAATAAACTCACGCCACGTCAGCGGAAGAGCCGCAAGCGCATGCTGAGGCATGTAAAGAAGAAGTAGACGTCACGCTTGGGTGCTTCCGGGATAACATTTCCACGCCAGGCATGGACGTATTCCGCCATCCGGGGTATCCTTTACCGCCTGCTAGCGCCCGTAGCTCAGCTGGATAGAGTACCGCCCTCCGAAGGCGGGGGTCACAGGTTCAAATCCTGTCGGGCGCGCCATTTTCCCGCGCATGGCTTGAATACCGCCTACACTCATCCCATATTGGAACGAGACAGTAATTCTCAATCCATGACGAGGAGTGACAACAATGGAAAGCCTGCTAAGAATTCTCGACCATACCGAGGCGGAAGAAAAACGCATCCGCGAACGGATAGAAGAACGTGCCGCCGCGAAGGGTATCACGCTGAACGACGATCACTGGAAGGTGATCAATTTCGTGCGCATGGTGTCGGCGCAAGCGAACCAGACACCGCGCGCGCGCGATATCGCGGAACAGCTCTACGAGAAGTTCGCCGACAAGGGTGGCAGCAAATACCTCTACGAACTGTTTCCAGCCGGTCCGGTTTCCATCGCCGCGGAACTCGCGGATATCGAGCCGCCACTGAATGCGAAGAATCCTTCTTTCGGTAGCGCCTACTGACAAAGTCGTTGCCGGGCGGCAGCCGTGTTCCAAGGTACCGCCCGATTCGCTATACTCATCGCCATAGCGGAATGGGGACAGCCAGTTGACGCGAACCACCCCGCGAGAATCGCTCGCCGAGCTGAAACAGCGGCTGCTCGCCCGACGGCATTTTCTGCGCCAGGCGGCTGGCGGCAGCTTGGCGCTGCTGTTTGGCCCGGTGACTCTCGCCGATGACACATCCAGCAATACCTGGCAAACGCTAGACGCCGTGTTGCGCCATTTGTTTCCGAGCGAACCCGACGCGCCGGGCGCGAACGAGATCCATGCGCTGGCCTATCTACGCCGAATCACCAAGGATCCCTTCATCGACAGCGATGAACGCGCGTTCATCCCGCGCGGCGCCGGCTGGCTGGAGGAGGTTGCGCAAAAGGCGCACAGCCACCCATTCCACAAACTGAATGATGAGCAACGCGAATCCACGCTACGTTTCATCGTGGCCCGTCCGGTCGGTGAAAACTGGGTATCCACCCTGCTGCTGTATACCCTGGAGGCATTGCTGACCGCACCCGCCTACGGCGGCAACCCCGATGGTATCGGCTGGCGCTGGCTGCGCCATACGCCAGGCTTCCCGCTGCCGGACGCCAACACCCTATACTGGAAGCTGCCACATGTCTGATTTTGATGTCTGCGTGATCGGCAGCGGTGCCGGTGGCGGACCGATCGCCCATGAACTGTCACGCGCGGGCTACTCGGTCGTGGTGCTGGAGAAAGGCCCGTGGCTAAAGGAAAGGCATTTCACCAAGGACGAACTGGCTTGCTGCCGGCGGGCTGTCTACACGCCTTCGCTACATGACGAGAAACACGTCATCGAATCACGCGGCGCACGCGGCGACTGGCAGGGAAAAAGCAATGAAAATGGCGGAACAAACTTTTGGAACGGCAACTGCGTCGGCGGATCGAGCAACTTCATGAGCGGCTTCTTTCACCGCCTGAAACCAATCGACTTCAAGTTGCTGTCGACCTTCGGCCCAATCGACGGCGCGAACATCGCCGACTGGCCAATCGAGTATGCCGACCTGGAACCCTATTATGCGAAGGTCGAATCCCTAATCGGCGTCTCCGGCAAGGTCACGCCCCACCCTCACGCCGAACCACGATCGACGCCCGACTTCCCCTACCCACCCACGTTGGAACAACCGATCTCGAAGCGCATCGACGCCGCCGGCAAGGCCTTGGGTTTCCACCCGATCCGGGTGCCACGGGCCATCCTGCCACACGCGGCGCACGGCCGGCGTGGCTGTGAATACTCTGGTTACTGCGGCAGCTTCGGCTGCTTCA
>Ga0256841_1002369_pt1 | contig 15105 bp, 9 predicted proteins | sample 356308metaG_FD_185971 | JGI IMG/M metagenome (GOLD analysis project Ga0256841, IMG submission 185971) | Hydrothermal vent microbial communities from Mid Atlantic Ridge, Atlantic Ocean - 356-308 | ecosystem: Environmental > Aquatic > Marine > Hydrothermal vents | place: Atlantic Ocean: Mid...
ACACCACCGCCGCCGCACCTGGTGCCGAGCTGTGCCGAGGCGGGCGTTTTTGGCGTGCTGCCCGGCACCATCGGCACATTGCAAGCGACCGAAGTCCTGAAATTGATCTTGGGGATCGGCGAGCCGTTGATCGGGCAATTGCTGCTTTACGACGCGCTGAGCGCCGAGTTTGAGCGCATCAGCATCCCCAAGCGGGCGGATTGCCCTATCTGCGGAGCGAATCCGACCATCACCGAGCTTCTCGACTACGAGCAATTCTGCGGCGCGCCCGGCTACACGCGCGAACATGACCCTTTCGCCGGACGCCCCCACCCCGAATACGACCCCGAGGCCGATCTGACCGTCGAGGAGGTCAAAGCGCGTTTGGACGCGGGCGAGCCATTGCTCCTTGTTGACGTGCGCGAGCCGTCAGAACGGGACATCGCACACATCGAGGGCGCTCACCCCTTGCCCGAAAGCCAATTCGCGGCACACATGGAACAGCTCCCGCGAGACCGTCCGGTCGTGTTTTTTTGCCGCAAAGGCATCCGCAGCGCCGAGCTGGTCGCCCAACTGCGCGCTGCGGGTTGGCGGAACGTCTATAACATGGTGGGCGGGATTGACGCCTGGGCGCAAAAGATCGACCCGAGCCTCCCGCGCTATTGATCGGCAGGGTCGCTTTCGGGAGCTTCCAGCGCGGACCGGGCGTATTCCTGCAAACTGCCTTCGGCGGGCGGCAAGGTGATATCGGCGCGCGCCAAACGTTCGTAGCGCGTGCGGGCGCGCCCCAACAGGCGCTTGATCTCGCTTTCGTCCGGCAAAAGCGCGTCGGCCTGCTCCAACACTTGCAGCGCGCGGGCAAGTTGCGCCGTGTCGTTGATCAGCAAGCGCCCAAGCGCCAGCAAGGTGAGCGCGATCAGCTCGTCGTCGCCCAGCGCGTAAGCGTAGTGCAGCGCCCGCCGATAGGACTGGACGGCCTCCAACGCATCGCCGCGCGCCTCCATCAGGTCTGCCAGCTTGCTATGCTGCACAAAAAGCGCTTGGGTGTCGCCTATTTCGGTCGCCAAAGACAAGGCGCGCTCGAAAAATTGTTGCGCACGATCCCATTGCAACAGGCGCATACTCACCCCTCCGAGCCGATTATAGAGCCGTCGCAACTCGTTGTGACGCCCCTCGTGTTCAAAGATCGGCTCGGCTTGTTCCCACGCGGCGATGGCGTCTTGGGGACGGCGCATTCGCAGATAGACCATGCCGAGCTTTTCCAGCGTGCGGGCGATATTTAACCAGGCCTCCACTGGTCTAAAGGCGCTGATCGCCTCACGATAGGCCACCTCTGCGCCTTCCAGGCGGTGCAGCACCATTTGCAAGTCGCCCAAAATAACCAGCATTTCGCCTTCGCGCTTGGGGTTGTCGGCTTCTTGAGCCAGCGCCAAGCCGCGCTCCAACTGGGCCAGCACATCGGCGTATTGTTCGCCTTCCAAATGCACTTTGGCGAGCGCTTCTAGCGCGGCCAGCTCGTCGTCTACGTCGCCGTCGGCGTGGACATCGTCCAGCACCTCTCCATACTGAGAAAGTTCTTCGTCCGGCACACCTGTTTCGGCGAGCTGGGCGCTGAGCTTTTCCAGCGCCTCGATGTTGGCAGGAGGCGGGGTTTGCGGCTCAGCCTGGGCGGGGAGTTCGTCGAGCGGCGGAGCTTCTTCGGGGGCTTCTTCCTCTACGCTAACCGGCGGCTGTGCTTCGCGTCCTCGTTCGGCCAAAGGAATGGCTTCCACTTTGGGCGCGCGGGGGGACGGCTCGGCGGCAATCGGTTCGGAGGGCGCTTCCGGCTCGGCGACGGGCGCGGCGGGTGGCTCTTCCGAGCGCGTCGCCGCTACTGTCTGCGGCGCTTCGGCGGGCTGTTCTGCCACTTCCGCGCGCCCCAACACCCCCGCTTGCGCGGCTTCCGGATGTTCGGCCAAATAGTGCAACCATTGCACCTCCGGCTCAAAACGGCGTGCAACGGCGAAGTTGTTTTCGTCCGTTGGGGTGAGCAAGTTGGCTACGTCTTGCACAAAGTCGGTGCGTCCTTGTTGCGCGGCGTAGAGACTGGCGGCGAGCACATTAGCCATTTCCGAGGCCAGGCGGTCGTGGTGGAAATCGTCGCCTTCGGCCACATAGCGCCGAATATACGCGGGCAGCCCCTGCAAATAGCGCGTGTACATGGTGTTGAGCCGCTTTTTGCCGCGCAAAAAGGCCTGGGCGAACTCTCGCACGAGCACATGGGCGGTAAAGTACGGTTGTTCATAGACGATACGCTCGGCGGCCAGCCCGTGCCGAACCAGGCGGCGCATACGTTCCAGGAGCATATCCGGACGTGCACCGCTCACGTCGCAGAGCAGCTCTTGGCTGGCCCCGCCGGCAAAAGCCGTGCCGAGCAGCATCACCATACCTTGCAGTTCCGAAGGCAAAAGCCGATACGCGGCCAGGAGCACGCTCATAGCGCGGTTTTTATGCCCGGGCGGCAACGACGGCATCCGCTCTAGCAACGCCTGGGGCGAAATGTGCCCAACGGCCAGTTGGCGCGCGGCCACCTCGGTCGAGAAGGGATGCCCACCCAGCGCCTCCACAAACGCGCCGATCTCGGCCTCGTCTCCCCGGAAGGCTTCGCCGGCGTGGTGTAAGAACAGCGCCTGAGCGTCATCGGCATTGAGCGCGTGGAGCGCGTGCGGTGTCCAAGGGCCGGGCAACATCGTTTCGGCGGTGAGCAACAACGGCACACCTGCCGCACACTCGCGCGCAAAAATGCGGGCGTCGTCCGGACGTATCGGGCCGTCCAAGACGACCAGCGGGCGGTTGTCTTGGAGCAATTGACGCACAACGGCGATCCCGTCGTCCAAATCTTCGTCAAAGGCAGGTGGGCGAACGCCGTATGCGCGAGTTACGCGCGTCACCAATGCGCGCAACGTGTCATCGAGCGCGTCCAACCACAACACACCGCCCGGCAGCTCCGCATATCCTGCCGCCAACGCCGCCACCAACGCCGTCTTGCCGATCCCTGCGGGGCCGTGCAATAAAACAGCCGTGCCCGCTTTCAACGCTAGGTGGACGGTTTCTACATCGCGTTCACGCCCGACAAAGAGCGATGGTGTTTGGACGGGCAAGTTGCGGCTGCCAACAATAGGTGCACCGTGTAGCAAAATGGGCTGTTGATTCATAGGGACACCATGTAATTATTAACAATCAGGAAAAGGCTTGCTGGTTGCAGTATAGCAGATGCCGCAGATCAAGACTAGCAAGGGAAAGAGAGGGTAGTGTATCCCTCACGGTTGAAATTCAGATGGCGGTTGATGGCAACCTTTTTGAGTGCCTACTCACACGGGCGTTCTTCGCTCAAAACGGCCCATAATGACACGCTTCGATAGGGATACAAAAACCACCCCACAAATTTCAACCGTTAAAGATACACTACCGATTTGCTACTGGACTATACCTTCCCTGACGTGCTACTATCTCCCTGGCACAACTGCCGACCGGCACGCGCGCGCTCAAACTGGCGCAGCGGTTATATGTGCACTTTTCGATTGAACGTAATATTTTTAGGTGTGAGGATTTTGGACGATGAGCCAACCTTTGGTCGAATGTATCCCAAATTTCAGCGAGGGACGCCGCGCGGACGTGATCGAGGCGATTGTGCGCGCCATGAAGGAGGCGGACGCGATCCATGTGCTGGATATCAGCAGCGACGCCGACCATAACCGCACCGTCGTCACCTTTGTGGGCGCGCCGCCTGCCGTCGAACGCGCTATGTTCGCGGGCATCCGCAAAGCGGCAGAGCTGATCGACATGACCCACCACGAGGGCGAACATCCACGCTTGGGGGCGACGGACGTTGTGCCGTTTGTGCCGCTGCGCGATGTGACCATGGACGAGTGCGTGGCAATGGCGCACCGCTTGGGGCAGCGCGTGGGTGAGGAGCTGGGCATCCCCGTTTATCTCTATGAAGCCGCCGCCACCCGCCCCGAGCGCGAAAATCTGGCCTGGTTGCGCAGCCGCAAATTTCAGTACGAGCAACTGCGCGAGGTGATCGCCACCGACCCGCAACGGATGCCGGACTACGGCCCTGCTGAGCTGGGGCGCGCCGGCGCCACCGTGATCGGGGCGCGTCCGCCGCTGGTTGCCTTCAACGTCTACCTGACCACCGACGACGTGGCGATCGCCAAGCGAATTGCGCGAGCGGTGCGGCATTCGAGCGGCGGGTTGCGCTACGTGAAGGCGGCGGGCTTTTTGGTGGAAGGGCGCGCCCAAGTTTCGATGAACCTCACGCACTACGAAAAGACGCCCGTGCAGCGCGTGGTGGAGATGATCCGCCGAGAAGCGGCACGCTACGGGGTCGGGATCGCGTTCAGCGAGTTGATCGGGTTGGCCCCGCAAGCGTTTTTTGTGGAAGCGGCGCGCTGGTATTTGCAATTGGACAAATTCGCGCCCGACCAAATCCTCGAATATCGCATCCAACAAGCAGAAGCCGAAAGCCGCGCCTTACCGGAAGAAGAGCCACCCGTCCCCGAGGACGCCGCGCAAATTGTGGCGGCGGTACAACCCCCGCCGCGCACGCCCGCGCCATTCGTGCAGGCGGTGGCGGAAGGCTCGCCGACCCCGGGCGGCGGCGCGGTGGCGGCGTTGGCGGGCGCGCTGAGCGCGGCGTTGGCGGAGATGGTCGCGCGCCTGACCGTCGGGAAAAAGCGCTACGCCGAGGTGGAAGAGACCATGCGCGCGGTGGTAGAAGCCGCCACCAGCTTGCGTAAACAGCTCGTAGCGGCCATTGATGAGGACATCGCCGCTTTTGACGCGGTGATGAACGCCTATCGTTTGCCCAAAAACGACCCCACTCGCGCGGACGCGATCCAGTTGGCGATGGCGCGGGCGGCAGGCGTGCCGCTCAAAGTCGCGCGATTGGCCGTAGACGCAATGCGGTTAGCGGAAAAAACCGCGCGGCACGGCAACAAAAACGCCGCCACCGACGCCGCGACCTCGGCACTGATGGGCTTGGCGGCGGTGGAAGCGGCGGCGCTCAATGTGCGCGTCAACGCGGCGGGGTTGCGAGACGCCGAGTTGGCGGCGCGCTATCGGGACGATGTGTTGGCGCTGGTTGCCCAAGCGCGCGAGTTGCGCGACACCATCGTACTCATTGCAGAAGAACGCGCAGGCATTGCGTAACAAGAAGGACGGGACACGGTGAAACGCTGGTTATTGAGCTTGCTCGGGGCAATGGTGTTGGTGAGCGGTGGATTGGTGGCGTGCCAAGGGGCAGGGCCGCAGCGGGTCGCGGCGTCGGCTGTTTCCAGCCCGACGCCGAACGCACTCGGCACGGTGATCGCCCAGCAAGTCACCTCCACGCCCACACCGGTCACGCCGACCCGCATCTCGCCCACGCCCATCCCAACCAACACGCCGCGCTCTACCCAGGTGACGCTGCACCCGATCACGCCGACGCCTTCGCCCGGGCAGCTTTTTGACCAAAGCGGCGAAATCCGTGATCACTACTGGTTTGCGCGCCCCTTCCCGAGAGACCCCTCCGGCGCAATTCACGATTACGCTTCGCGCAGCTATCCCTTCGGCACAACGGGCGGCGATCAGTTCGCCACGCATCACGGGCTGGACTTCCAAAACCGCTTTGGCACGGGCGTGTTGGCGGTGGCGCGCGGACAGGTGTTTTATGCGGGGCCGGATAGCGAAGTGCTCTTCGGGCCGCAGCCGAATTTTTACGGCAATGTGATCGTGATCGAGCATGAAATCCCCGCGCCCAACGGCCAACCGCTCTACTCGCTTTACGGGCATCTTTCGCGCGTGAACGTGGAAACCGGCCAATATGTGGAGCTGCAAGAGAAGATCGGGCAGGTCGGCTCGGAAGGTGTGGCGCTGGGCGCTCATTTGCATCTAGAGGTGCGCATCGGCGACCCTTACGATTACAACAGCGTTTACAATCCGGACCTGTGGATACGCCCTTGGCCCGGGTACGGCACGTTGGCGGGGCGCATCTACGACCGCTACGGGCAGCGCGCCTACAACACGCGCATCATCATTCACCCGCTGGACGGCAGCGCCGACCGCTATACCTACGCTTACGCCGACGACACGATCAAATCCGACCCGTACTACGGGGAACATTTCACCTATGGGGATTTGCCCGCCGGCGAGTATCAGGTCATCGTGCGGATCAAGGGGGTGTTGCGCTTCAAGGGTCAGGTAACCGTTGAACCCGGGCGCACCGCGTGGATCGAGATTCGCATGAACTGAGCGCGCGCCACTTGAGCGGGTGGGCGGGGAGATTTCATATCCCGCCATATCCCGCTTCCCTCGCGGAGTGAGTGCGCTCGGGGAAAGTTAAAGCAAAAAGCGTCCGAGCGGGTATATGCGCTCGGACGTTTTTTAGCCGGGTTGCGGCTTGCACATTCGGCTTAGTCGGTGACCACCTGGCCGTAAGCGTTGCGCACCATCGTCAGCAGCTCGGCGAACGCCTCATCGCTGATCGGCGTTTCGGCGTCCGGCGCGATGGCGTTCACTTCCACCACCACGTCGCCGTCAATGAAGAGCGCGTAACGCACCAGCTCACTTTGGGCAACTTTGGCGGTCACCTGCCCCTGAGCGCGATCCTTCTCGACGCTCAGCCCCTGCAAGCGCCACTCTCGCTCGCGGTCGGCGGCGGCCACTTCTGCCGCGTCCTCGGTGGGGAAAACTTCCACCACCACATAGGCCAAGCGGTCCCCCTTGCCCTCGTAAATCTGGATGGCGTGCCCTTTGCTGCTCACCGTGCTGGTGAGCAGGCGCACCGAATGGCGGGCGTCGAGTTTCCAAGAGTCGGTTTTTTCCGGCAGATATTTGAGGAACTTTTCGGCGCGGTCTTTGGGGCTGCCGCACGCACTGAGCGCCAGGGCCAAGACCACGCCGACCAGGATCAAGGTCAACAAACGTGCTCGTTTCACGGTTCGCTCCTCGCCGCCTAATGCTCGCCCAGGTAAGCGGCGCGCACCATTTCGTTTTCGCGCAAAGCCGCCGCCTCGTCCGAAAGGATGATGTTGCCCGTTTGCAACACATAGCCGCGATGCGCCACCGCCAAGGCCATGAGCGCGTTTTGCTCCACCAACAGGATCGTGGTGCCGTGCTCGTTCAGATATTTGATGATGCGGAAAATATCTAACACCAGCAGCGGCGCCAACCCCATCGAAGGCTCGTCGAGCAACAACACACGCGGGCGTCCCATCAGCGCGCGCCCGATAGCCAGCATCTGTTGTTCACCGCCGGAAAGCGTGCCCCCGAACTGTTTTTCGCGCTCTTTGAGCCGAGGGAAGGTGTGGAACACAAATTCCAAATCCTGGGCGATGCCGTGCGGGTCTTGCCGCGCGTAAGCGCCCATTTCCAGGTTTTCCAGCACGGTCAGGCGCTGGAAAATTTTGCGCCCTTCCGGCGCTTGCACCACGCCGCGTTCCACAATCACATGCGGCGGCAGGTGGGTGATGTCCTCGTCGGCCAACAACACGCGCCCTTCCGAACAGCGCACAATGCCGCTGATGGTGTTGAGCGTGGTGGTCTTGCCCGCGCCGTTGCCGCCGATCAGCGTGACGATCTCGCCTTCCTCGACGGTCAGCGAAATGCCCTTGAGCGCGTGGATTTTGCCGTAGTACGTGTGCAGATTTTCGACTTCTAGCAGCGCCATACGTCCCCGTCCTGTTCGCTCGTCACAGCTCCAACGCCCCGATTTCCACCGTGTCGCCAGCCGTGCCCAAATACGCCTCGATCACCTTCGGGTCGCGCTGCACTTCTTCCGGCGTGCCCTCGGAGATTTTGCGCCCGTAGTCCAACACCGTCACTTGGTCTGAGATGCTCATCACCACGTGCATATCGTGTTCGATCAACAAAATGGTGAGATCGCGCTCGTCGCGCAAGCGGCGGATAAAGTTCATCGTGTCTTCGGTTTCCTGCGGGTTCATGCCGGCGGTCGGCTCGTCCAACAACAGCAAAGCCGGATTGCTGGCAAGCGCGCGCGCGATCTCCAAACGACGTTGGCTGCCATACGGGAGGTTGGTCGCCAGCCAGTCGCCCACGTCGGCCAAGTCCACGAACTCCAGCAGCTCATAAGAGCGCGCTAGGGTTGCTTCCTCTTCCTCCACATTGAGCGGCATTCGCAGCAGCGCGCCGACCGGCGTGGTGTGCAAGTTCGGATGCATCCCGACCATCACATTTTCCAAAACGGTCATGCCCTCAAAAAGGTGAATGTTTTGGAAGGTGCGCGCGATGCCCCGCATGATGATCTGGTCCGGACGCAAACCCTGGATCGGATGCCCCAAGAAGCGGATTTCGCCTTCTTCGGGCGTGTAAAAGCCGGTGATGCAGTTGAAGAAGGTTGTTTTCCCTGCCCCGTTGGGGCCGATGACGCTGGCGATTTGCTGCGGCATGATCGTTAGGTCGAGGTCGCCCACCGCCACCAAACCGCCGAAGCGCTTGGTAACTTTTGTCGCTTGGAGAATGGGTTGGGTGCTCATGCCGAACCGTCCTTCTCTGCTCGCGCGCGCTGTGCCAGAGCGCGGGCTTTTTCCTGGAGTTGAGTGGGTGGCGCGGGCAAAATGCCCTCAGGCCGAATAATCACCATCGTGATCAGCAGCGCGCCAAAGGCCAAGATGCGATACGTCGCCAGCTCGCGCAACACCTCCGGAATGCCGATCAGCGCAATCGCGCCCATGATCACGCCCGGGATGCTGCCCATGCCGCCGATGATCACCAAGCTGAGCACCTCGATAGACACTTCCAAGTTGAAGTCCTGCGGGAAGATGTTGCGCTGGCGCGCGGCAAAAAGCACCCCGCCCAGCCCCGCAAACGAAGCGCCGATTGCAAAGGCCATCAGCTTAGATTGCACCAGGTTGATGCCCATAGATTGCGCGATGTCCTCATCGCTTTTCATCGCGCTCCAAGCGCGCCCTGTGCGCGATTGCTTGAGCCGCGTGGAAAAGAAGGCCACCAGCCCCGCGCCGATAAAGACCAGATAGACCACGATCAAGTACGTGCCCGGGCCGCTGGCCCCCACCGGCAAGGGGCGCGGGATTTGCAGCACACCTTGCGGGCCACCGGTCAGGTCACGCAGGTTGTTGAAGAGCAAACGGATGATCTCGCCAAAGCCCAGCGTCACAATCGCCAGGTAGTCCCCGCGCAAACGCAACACCGGAATACCGAGCGCGATACCGGCCAAGCCTGCGGAAAGCAACCCCGCCACCAACCCGATCAAGAAGGGCGGCGCGTCGTGGAAAATGGTGTGGTAGATGCCCGTGCGCTCTAAAACCATCGAGACGGCCACGCTCACGGCCACCGCCAACGCGGTCAGCGCAAAAGTGGCGGTCGGCCCGGGGTGCGCAGGCATAGGGATCAACGTGCGTTCAGTGCGGATAAGGGGCTTGCCGGCTTCCTGCTGGCGTTTGCGCCACCACCACAGCCCCGCGCCCACCACCAACGCGGTCACCACAACGGTGATGGTCACCCAGCCCGTCATCTTGACCACCATCGCGTCGTTGCCCTCAAATTTGAGGCGGATGGGGTTGTTCTGGTCGTCGAAAATCTGCTGGTTGGAAGAAAGGAAAGCGTAAGTATACGCGCCCAGGGCGAAGAAGGCCACGTAGCCCAAGTCCAACAGGCCCGCGTAGCCCACCACGATATTTAGCCCCAGCCCCAACATGATGTTGATGCCCACCAGCGTCATCACGTCGTTTTGGTACTGATCCAAGAATAGGGGCATCAGCAGCAAAATAAGCACGGCCAACGTGCCGGTGAGCTGGCGTTCAAAGCGCCCGGGCGCGCGCAACGCATAGGCGTTTTGCGCGAGCACCGCCGCGCCCACCAACACAATCGCCAAGATGGAAAAAAGCTCGTGGCCTGCGGGCGCGTTCGGCGTGGTAATGAAAAGCACCGGGCCAGAATGCACACGCAGCGCGCCCACAAACACCAGGACGCCCACAGCCGCCGCTACCGCGCCCAGCCGCGCCGAATAGGTCAACCCCCAATCGCGCGGCTCAGCCGCGCGCATCGCCACCAGCGCAAACAACACCAGCGCAAACCCCATCAGGAGCTGAATTTCCTGCGTGCTGGCGCCTAAGTCTAAGATCGGGCTACCGCCACCCGGCGCTACAGTTAGCCACAGCGCGCCGAAAAGCAACGCGGGCGAAAGCAAAACTGCCCAGTGCGAAAGAGGGTTTTCGGCCAATCGTGTGCCCATGCGCTGACGCGCGCTGCCCACTTCTCGCACGATGACCAGCCAGGCCACCGCTGCGCCGAGCATCCCGCTGGCGATCAGCAACAGCAAAAAGCCGTAAAATCCGCCGATGATCAGGTTGAGATCGATCCACGAAGTTTCGCCTAAGCCAAACTTAAGGTGAAGCGCCGTGTCGCGGTCAAAGGTTAGGCGCATCGGGTCGGTGCGCAGTTCCGCGCCTTCGGGATACTCGCCGCTGAAGAGGTCTTTTTTCGGGTTGGGGTGCAACTCTTCTTCCGGCACGCCGGAAAGCAGCGAGACGGTCTCGGTGTTCACCGCGTCGAAGTAGGTCTTCACGTCAATACCGTTGGCTTGCCAACGGTTGATCAGCGCCATGAAAAGGTACACCATCAGCGCAGCGACTACCCCCAGCACCAGCACATTTTTGGCCGTGTGCACCATGCCTTGCGGGTGGAGCTTGCGCCCGAGTTGTGCCCCGAAGATAAAGGGCACAAACAACAGCGAAAACAGCGCCAAGTTTTGGATGCGGATCGGCACGCCGATCAAAATCAGGAACAGGACGACCAACCCCGTCACAAAACCGGCGCCGGCCCCTTCTCTCAACGTGTCTGTAAAGCGTTGGATTCGTGCGGTCAACATGGCTCAGACCTTCTTTTCCGAAAGTACTTCGCCGAAGATGCCCGTCGGGCGGAAGATGAGCACCAGCACCAACAAGCTGAAGGCGATCACGTCTTTGTATTCGGTGGGGATGCCGAGCATGGTCGGGCCGAGCGCTTCGACCAGCCCCAAGAAAAAGCCGCCGAACATCGCGCCCGCCACGTTGCCGATGCCGCCCAGCACCGCCGCCGTAAAGGCCTTCAGCCCTGGGATGAAGCCCGAACGGAAATTGAACGACAGGTTATGAAAGCCCATCATCACACCCGCCGCACCGGCCAAAAGCGCGCCCAGCGCAAACGTCACCACGATCACTTGATCCACATCCACGCCCATCAGCGCGGCGGTGTCTTTGTCTTCCGCCACTGCACGCATCGCGCGCCCCGTTTTAGAGCGCTGGACAAAGGTGTACAGGAAGATCATCAAGATGATGGAGACCACCACGATGATGATGCCGGTTTTGGTGATCGGAATGACGCCCAACTCGCCCAAATTCACCGTAATAGTGCCGCTGATCAACTTGGGGCGCTGGTAAAAGCGCGGCAACGGCCCAAACGTGTTGAGCATGGCTTGCTGCAAGAAGAACGACGCCCCGATCGCGCTGATAAGCGGCGTCAGGCGCGGGGCGTTGCGCAAGGGGCGATAGGCCACGCGCTCCACCCCCATCGCCACCAACATCGAAACGATCATGCCGACCGTCACGATGAAGAGCAGCGCCAAGGTGGTGTTCAGCCCTTCGTAAAGACGTGGGGCATAACCGCCGAGCGCTTGCCACAGGCCGTAACCCAAAAGCGCGCCCACGATCGCACGGAACGGCAAGCTAAAAAGCGTCACCGTCCAGGTGGTATCCACTTCGGCGCTGGACGAACGACGACCGAAACGCGAGGCCAACGCCTCCAGCGGCAAAAACGCGATCGCAAAAAGCAATGGCATCAGCACAGCGGCCACACTGGCCGCGCCCACTTCAAATGTGCCGTTGCCCAAGTCGGTAATGTAAGTGAGCGCAAACCACCCGCCGAACGTGCCCATGATCAGCACCTCACCATGCGCGAAGTTGATCATAAAGAGGATGCCGTAAACCAGCGTGTAGCCCAGCGCCACCAAGGCATACACGCCGCCGAGCACCAGCCCGTTGACCAGTTGCAGCCCCCAGAGCGAAACGTTGTATTCGTGGGCGCGCACCACACCGGTCACGCGGTTGGCGGCCACCAACAAAATAACGACGCCTAGATAATTGATAAAGAGGCGGGTTGAAGAAACGTTTTCCTCGCTGCGCATCCGTGCAAAGAAAATCACCCCTAGGGCGATCAGCCCCAGCAAGGTATAAAGCCAAAGCGCCGTGCCCAGATAGTTTTCAATCGTCTCTAGCTGGGGGTCTGGCGGCGTGCCGAAAAGGCCAGACGTGCGCGCGATGACCCAGAAGATGCGCAACGTGGCGACCAAAGCCCCAATGCCAAAATACAAACCGCTCAGCCGCTCATAGTCCAAATCCGGAAGCGCCAGGCGGCGGGCTTGTGAGATTTGCGCCATCGTGTCCTCCGCAGTCGGGGAGTTGTGTGTCTAACAAAAGTGCCGAAAAGCGCCTGTGCAGCCCCTTTCGGGCATATGAGAACGCGCAAAATTTTACCAGCGCCATACGGGATTGTCCAAGTATGGCGCTGGCAGATTAACGCTTGTGGAACGAGGGCACGTTGGCCCTCTTCAGCAGAACAACGCGCCTACTCGGCTTCCATCTCCATCAGGTTCTCCGGCACTTCCACCGGCACCCACTCACCATCTTGCACCTGGAAGATGATAATGCGGCCCACGCCGCACTCGCCGCGCTCGTCGCAAGTCAGCGTGCCGGTCAGGCCTTCGTAGTCCTTAGTCTCGCGGACGGCCTTCACCAACGCTTCGCGGTCGATCACCAAGTTGCCGTCGGCGTCCACTTCCGCCACCTTCTGGATCGCCTGGAGCAGGATCATCGTGGCGTCGTAGGAGTGCGCGTGGAACGGGCCTTGCTCGTCGGGTTTGACGCCGAAGAGTTCTTCGTAGCGGGCGTCAAACTCTTCGTTAGCTTCCACGTTGCCAGGAGGCGTCTCCACAAAGCTGGCGTAAGCGCCTTCGGCAGCCTCGCCCGCGCCGTCAATGAAGGCCTGGGCTTGCACGCCGTCGTCGCTAAAGAAGATCACGTCGTCCAAACCCACATCTTGCATCTGGGTCACCAGCAGGATCGCTTGTTCCTGATAGCCGCCGAAGAAGATCGCTTCCGGCTGCTCGGCAACCAATTGCGTCAGAACCGGACGGTAGTCCTGGTCTTCCACGCTGATCCCCTGGAAGGCCACCACTTCGCCGCCCAAGTCTTCAAAGGTGCGCTGCACCACTTCGGCCAGGCCTTGGCCGTAAGCCTCGTTGTCGTGCAAGATAGCCAGCTTGCGCACGCCGAGCACCTTGTAAAGGTAGTTGGCGTCCACTTCGCCCTGCGCGCCATCGCTGAAGGCCACGCGGTTGACCACGTCGTAGCCGCGCGCGGTCAGCGTCGCGTTGGTGGCGGAAGGCGACATCATCGGGATGCGCGCCTCTTCGTAAATTTCGGAAGCGGCGATGGTCGGGCCGGAGCAGGAATGGCCGGAAACCGCGACGATCTCGGGGTTCGAAGCGACGCGGCTGGCAACGGTCGTGCCCTCGTCGGAAGAGCAGCGGTCGTCTTCCACCACCAGCTCCACATCCCAACCCTCGATGCCGCCCGCTTCGTTCACATCCATCACGGCGATCTGCGCGCCCTGGAGGATATCCAAGCCCATCGGGGCGATCGGGCCGGTCAGGTCGGTGACCAGCGCCACTTTAACCGTCTCGCCCGGAGGAATGACGACCTTCTCGCCGCCGTCCTGAGCGTAGGCGGGGCTGATGGCGATAACCATCAGTGCGATCAGCAGCATAATTCGTAAGGACTTCATAGTACGCATAGTGTGATCTCCTCAGCTTGTATCCTAAAAACAATACCGAACGACTTGCCTCGATTTTGTGTATGGTGTCATGCGCTTACCGATAGACGCTGTGGGTGAACTTGCTTCCAAACCACGCCTGACGGTGTAGCCTTTTCTCACCTCCTTTTACGCCAAGTGTCGGGCCGTTAGCCCGCAGACACGCGGAGTATTGTGGGGTTGTGTTTCAGGGAATACGTAAGCAATGTGTACAGTGTTGAGTGAGAGCGTAGGATGGCCCTCATCCCAGTAGCGGTTATGGTTACCGAGAGGAAGTGTAACAAGAGCGCTCAATGTTTGTCAAACCCGTTCGGTTACGGCTTTCGCGTGCCCGAAGGCGTTTAGCGTTCTCTCTGCCTTGCACAGTTATTGTACTGTACTTTTCCCGCTTCGGGGTTTGTGCACTTTGCACCGTTAGGCGCGCTTCTTCTCTGGCGAATACGCCAAAAGGCGTGCTTAGGTGCGGTAGTGGCTGTTGATCGTGACGTACTCGTGGCTCAAATCGCACGTCCAAAGCCAGCTTTCGGCATGGCCTGCGCCCAAGTCCAAGTGCACTTCCCACTCCGCGCCTTCCATCAGCGCGATAGCCGCTGCCTCGTCGTAGTCCGTCGGTGCGCCCGCCGCCATCAACTGGATCGTGCGCTCGCCGTCCCGCAACCACAACGCCGTTTGCGCAGGGTCAAAGCGCACGCCGCTGTAACCCGCCGCACTGAGCACCCGACCCCAATTCGGGTCTGCGCCGTAAAACGCGGTTTTGACCAGGGCGGAAGTGGCGATGGTGCGCGCGCAGGTGAGCGCGTCCGCCTCACAGGGCGCGCCGCTGACACGCACGGTCACGAACTTGGTCGCGCCCTCGCCGTCTCGCACAATGGCTTGGGCCAAAGGCACGCAAACGTCGCTCAACGCCTGGGTGAACTCTGCTTCGTCCGCCTGCACGCCGGAAGCGCCGTTGGCGAGCACCAACACGGTATCATTGGTGCTCATGTCTCCGTCAACCACGATGCGGTTAAAGCTGGCGGTGGTGGCGGTTTGCAGCGCGCGCCGGAGCATGTCACGCGGCACGACGGCGTCCGTGACGATCACGGCGAGCATGGTCGCCATGTGCGGGGCGATCATGCCCGCGCCCTTCGCCACGCCGACCAGCCCGTAGCCCGCTTCCGTGCGTTTGGTGGCGAGCTTGGGGCGCGTGTCGGTGGTCATCATCGCGCTGGCGGCCTGCTGCCAGGCGTCGGCGCGCAGTGCGCCCGTCAGCGCCTCTACCCCTGCCGCGATCTTGTC
>Ga0256841_1002370_pt1 | contig 15105 bp, 8 predicted proteins | sample 356308metaG_FD_185971 | JGI IMG/M metagenome (GOLD analysis project Ga0256841, IMG submission 185971) | Hydrothermal vent microbial communities from Mid Atlantic Ridge, Atlantic Ocean - 356-308 | ecosystem: Environmental > Aquatic > Marine > Hydrothermal vents | place: Atlantic Ocean: Mid...
CGATAACAATGTCGATCTGCAGGAATTTATGATTGTCCCCGCCGGCGCTCCCAATTTTGCGGAAGCGTTGCGGTATGGGTCGGAGACATTTCATAACCTCAAAAAGGTTCTAAGCTCGAAAGGGCTCAACACGGCTGTCGGCGATGAAGGTGGGTTCGCCCCGGACTTGAACTCAAATGAGGAAGCAATACAGGTTATTTTGGAAGGTATCGAGAAAGCGGGCTACAAGCCGGGCGAAGATATTTATATCGCTTTGGATCCGGCGGCTTCGGAGTTCTACGATATCGAAAATTCGATTTACGATTTGAAATCCGAAGGGAAAAAGCTCTCCGCCTCCGAAATGTTGGAATATTACGCCGCTTTGGTGGGGAAATATCCGATAATCTCGATCGAGGATGGCTTGGCGGAAGACGATTGGGATGGTTGGGTGGAGATGACTGAAAAGTTCAAGGGGAAAATTCAATTGGTCGGTGATGATATTTTTGTTACCAATGTCGAAAGGCTTAAAAAAGGTATCGAAATGGGGGTGGCTAATTCGATACTGATTAAACTAAATCAGATCGGAACTATTACCGAAACTCTCGAAGCGATAAAGATGGCACATAACGCCGGCTATACCACTGTCGTCAGCCATCGCTCGGGAGAAACCGAAGATACCACTATTGCCGATTTTTCCGTAGCAATTAATTCCGGGCAGATAAAAACCGGGTCGCTTTGTCGCGCCGAGAGGATATGTAAATACAATCAACTTCTGAGGATAGAAGAAGAATTGGGCGATACGGGGATTTTCCTCGGAGTGAACGCAATCAAAAGGTGAGAGAAGGATTATTGTTGCTTTACGGCTCGGTGCGGATTATTAATAATTATCGGACAAAATAAGCGCAAATGAGTTTTGGCTTAGGTTTACTCATTTCGCATAAGCCAACGACAAAATCGTTACATAACGACGAAGTAGATGGTGATTTTAGGTGTGAAAAGGAAATCGCAAGCTCACGATAATAAGATCAAAAGGATTTTTAGAAAACTGTTTATCGCCTTCGGGATAATAATTCTGGTGTTTATACTCTTCGGAGGCGATAACGGCATTATTCGGGTATGGCAGTTATCCAAACAGATAGACAATGCCAAATACAAAGTTGACTACTTGCGAATAAAAAATGTTGACTTGTTGCGGGAAAGAAACTTATTATTACACGATGTAAAATATAGAAAATTAGTAGCAACCGAGAGATACGGAATGGTTTCCAAAGGGACGGTAATGTGCCGTGTAGTCAAATGATTGACTAAAATTATATCGGTATCTTGATTGGTTGATTTTCGAAGGTGATACGAACTATGGGGATAGTGAAGTCCGGGGGTGTCATCATATCTGCCAAGGATTCGGGAGAGACTTCCCGATTGGTGGAAGTTTTTACCGAACAGTACGGTCTATTGAAGGTAATGGCGAAGGGTGCTCGCAGGTCTAAAAGCCGTTTTGGAGCGGCAACCGAACCGCTGACATACATTCATGGGGTTTATTATTTGAAGGAAGACAGCGGTATTGCTAGTCTTTCGGCAGCCGATATTGTTTTTCCCTTTGAAAAGATTCGCGGGGATTTGGAGAAATTTAGTTATGGCTCGGCATGGGCGGAATTTCTTTTGGGCAATTTACCTCCCGGCGAAGCGCAAAAACCGTTGTTTAGGCAATTCCTTATGGCTTTGAAAACTTTGGAGAATGTAAACGGGGATCAGAACGAAAAATTCTTTTGGGCATACCTTTTAAAATTTATCTCCCTGTTGGGTTTCAGGCCTGAATTCTCAATTTGTGCCGGGTGTTCGGTTGTGCATAGCAAGGATTGGATGTTCTCGGTTGAGAACGGTCGTCTTTATTGTGATAAATGTAGTCGCTCATTAAGGGATTCGCTTTTTATACGGCTCGACACCGGCGAGAATCGTGTCCTTTCCGCCTTTATCAACTCCGATAGTGATGTGCTGTCCCGTTTAACGGTAACACGAAGACAGATGAAGATAGTCAAGGAGGTCATAGAGGGATTACGAAAATATCACACGGCTGGTGATGGTGAATTGAAATCGTTGAATTTTATACACAGGGTATCAAAAGATAATATCGATTGAACAACATAAGGAAACAACAATGGTTAAGAAAAAAGCCCCCGACCTTATGGAAACATTAGTTTCACTTTGTAAAAGGCGGGGTTTCATATTTCAGAGTTCGGAGATTTATGGGGGATTGGCATCGTGCTGGGATTATGGACCTTCAGGGGTAGAGCTCAAAAAGAATATCAAGGATTTTTGGTGGAAGGCGATGACTCATAGGCGCGGAGATATCGAAGGAGTGGACGCGGCGATATTGATGCATCCGAGGGTCTGGGAAGCTTCGGGTCATATAGAGAATTTCACTGATCCCCTCGTCGATTGTAAAAAATGCAAGAGACGGTTTCGTGCTGATGATGTTGAAGGAGAGGTCTGTCCCGAATGCGGGGGGGAGTTGACCGAACCACGTCAGTTCAATTTGATGTTCAAAACCTATATGGGACCTGTTGAGGATTCCGCATCTATCGTTTATCTCCGTCCGGAAACAGCTCAAGGCATCTATGTCAACTACCTCAATGTGCAGATGCCATCGCGACAAAAAATACCCTTCGGAATAGCCCAGATCGGCAAGGCTTTTCGTAATGAGATTACCCCCGGCAATTTTATTTTCCGAAGCAGAGAATTTGAACAGATGGAGATGCAGTATTTTATACATCCATCCGAAGATGAGAAATATTTCGAATATTGGCGGGAGCAAAGGTGGAACTGGTATTTGGATATGGGGATAGACGAAGCAAAAATGAGGTGGCATCAGCACGGCGATAATGAATTGGCGCATTATGCCAAAAAAGCTTATGATATAGAATTTGAATTCCCGTTTGGTTGGCACGAAATCGAAGGTATTCACAACCGCACCGATTTCGACCTGAAGAGGCATATTAAGTATTCCGGCAAGGATATGTCATATCTCGACCCGTTCACGAAGGAAAGGTATCTTCCTTATATCATCGAGACTTCCGCCGGCGCCGACAGAGCGACATTGGTGGTTCTGTTGAATGCATATAAAGAAGAGGAAGTCCGTGGAGAAAAAAGGGTTCTGCTTTCCCTCGACCCAAAAATAGCACCGGTTAAAGCAGCGATTTTCCCTTTGGTGAAACGGGATGGTATGCCTGAGGTGGCACACCGTATAGAAAACGACTTACGAAAGCATTTTAAAATATTTTACGATGAATCCGGAGCGGTGGGGAGACGCTACCGCCGAATGGATGAGGCCGGAACACCTTTTTGTATTACTATTGATTCCGATACCTTAAAAGATGATACCGTGACGGTCAGGGAAAGGGATTCTATGATGCAGGATAGAATCGGCTCCTCCCACCTGAGGGATTATCTGCGCGAAAAGATTGGGACCTATTAGGAAACAATCCCATTCATTTAATATTAAATATTTTAAACCAAACATTCTTTATTTGGGCTAAAGTTGATTTATATCGATCTTTTTCAGAGTTCGATTCACTTACCGTTACCGTAAGGAAATTAAAATGGAAACTTTAGGGTCCATTTTTAGCCGAAAAATATTAAAATAATCCTTGCCAAAGATTGGCTCGGGTGGTAAAATTACAAGTTTAATTTGTGTTGCCATATACAGATTGAAGGAAAACAGCTAAGGAAACCAGCTCAAGATGAGAAGGAGGTGATAGAAAGACTCGGTAATAAAACTCGGTAATAAAAAGGGGTACCTGATGGCGGATCTAATTTGAATTAAAGGGAGAATGCAACTTAATAAATCGAAAAAATAACTCAAGGAAAAGGACGATAGGAGGAAAAGTGAGAAAATTGTTTTTGATTGTATTGGTTGCCGTTTTATTAGCGGCAAGTATTACTTATGCCGATAATATCGATCTAAATGGACAGATGCGCTGGCGCACCGAATTGAATGGAAAGGATTTCAACAGCGATACCGGGCTTGCATGGGAATCGTATTTAAGAACCCGTATCAATTTAAAATTTGACCTGGAAGACAATGTGGAAGTCTTTGCCCAAATGCAGGACTCCCGTGTATTCGGTTCTCCTTCTTCGGGAGCGTTAAGTTCGGATAGGGATGTGAATTTGGGGCTGCATCAGGCTTATATCAAAGCTTGGGATTTGTTAAAACCGGGATTGGGTATCCTCGGAGGCCGTTATGCAATGAAATACGGCAATGAGAGGTTATTCGGACCCGTAGGGTGGAGCAATGTGGGCAGAAGCTTCGACGGCTTTAAGATATTTTATGAAAATGATAACGGTAAAGTCGATTTATTCTGCAACACATTGTACGAAAACGGCCAACCCAGCAATTACGGCGATAGGTTTTTTTGGGGACTATATGGTAGTTCAAAGCAGTATCCGATAGACTTATTCTTCATTTGGAATACTGACAAAACGCCGGTCGCAAACGATTCAAGCAAAAAGGAATTGAGCCGCGTTTCATTCGGGGCTTATTCCTCGAAGTGGATAGACAATTTCTATTATGAGGCAACCTTCGGTTATCAGACAGGAAGTGTCCACGACACCGTTGATATAGCCGCATGGATGGTTCAGGCCGAAGCTAGGTACAAAGTCAACCCGGATATGAATCTCTGTTTGGCCGCCGGCGCGGACATAACTTCCGGGGACGATCCGGATACTAATGATAAAAATGAAGCTTGGAATGAATTATACCCCACAGCGCATAAGTTCCGTGGCTTTATGGACTTCTTTACGGGGACACAGCAGGCGGGATTAATGGACATCTACCTGCGCGGTAAAATCGCCCCAAGTGAAAATACATTGGCACGGCTGGACTTCCATATATTCAACACAATGCAGGACTATGCTTCCGCCGTTGATGGGAAGAATACCAAATCAGTTGGTAACGAACTCGATTTAACTTTGACTTGCAACGCCGTCAGTAGCTCCAAAATCAATTTCGGGTATTCCGTTTTTATGCCGTCTGAGGATTGGCTCGGGACGGGAGCCGATAATGCCAATTGGTTTTACCTGCAATGGCTAACGAACTTTTAGTTAACGGAATTCTAAAGGACTAGTTGCCCGGTTAACTAAGGCGGAGGTGTTGGTACCTCCGCCTTTTTAAATGGATTGAAATCTGACGGATGGGCAGTTTTTGTCCATAGCTTACGGCAAATGGAAAATCCCCTGTAAACATTCGATGTTCGCAGGGGATTCTATCATTGGGAAGAAGGGAAACTATTTGACTATGGTCATCCTTCTGACAACACTTTCACCGTTTGCATTCAAACGATAGAAATACACGCCGGAGGAAACTTTGGAACCGTTGTCTGAAATTCCGTTCCAAGTTACATCGTGTGTGCCGGCGCTCACATTACCGTTAACCAGAGTTCTGACTTTTTCGCCTTTGATATTGAAGACCTCAAGCGACACATCCGAATTAACCGGCAACGAATAACTGATGTTGGTCGTCGGGTTAAACGGATTCGGATAATTTTGACTTAGAGATATCTCTTTCGGCAGGTTGGAATCGGTGGAATTATTGTTATCCACTCCTGTAGGTGTCGCGGAAGCGGTGATATGAATCATAATATCTTCGCTTTCCCTATCGCGATCGGCTGCCAATCCACCGGTATATTCCCAACCGCGGTAAGAGAAAGGAGAGGATCCCGTATTGTCAACCCCAAACCAAAGAGTGCTTTGCAATTCAGCGATTCCAACGGCGAAAACCTTGCCGGAGGTTATTTGGATATTATCAGCGGAGAAGTCGGCGACAACTCCCCAACCGGTGCTGTCAACCATCGAAGTATCAACCATAATGGTATCGGCAGCAAGGATATCTCCCGGATTTCCGGTGCCGTCATCATCCATCAACCAAACATGGAGGTTGCCGGCAGTCGTTATGGAACCGATATTGACCTCAACGGAATAAACATCCATCGGCAAATATGGCGATTCGAATTCATTGCCGAAACCGGAAAAATCACCATTCCAAGCACGGGCATCGTCAGCCTGACCATCATCATAGCCTATCTCCACGGGATCTCCCGAACCGAAATCGACCACGCGAAGTTCGGCGCGCTTCGAATTATTACTGGGCAGTTCATCGCCGGACAAACTGGTCCTCATATCAACGCGGTACTGTCCGACCATTTCCGGGGTCAAGGACTTAAAATCGACCCAAATGGTCCCCGAAGCCGGAAGCACATCATCAACCATCACGGTATCGCGATAAACTAGGTTATTATCGGGGTCTCTTATATCACAATAGACATTAAAACCGGATTCATCTTCAGTACCGAAATTTTTTACCTGTCCCTTAATCGTGGTGGTAAAATCTTTCGCGAATAGTTTGGCGCCGTTTTGATCATTGAATATGGTCAACACGCCGATATCATCGATGCTGAAAGCAGTGTCCGGCTCCGGATGAAAACGAAGGGCTCGGCCATATATGGGGAAACGACCGGAGGGAGAATTGTCCCGCATATATTGAAGACCTACAGTCCCGGTTATAGCTTCAATACCAATGACATCTTTGTTCTCTCCGTTGGAATCATAGAAGTCGCCATGTTGCTCGCCATAATAATAAGTAATCGAGCTATCGGTAGCATTCAAAACCATTTCGAATGTGTGTAAGCTGTCGATATATCCGAACTCTCCGACATTTTTCCATTCGACTACAAAACTGTCGGAGTTATTTGTCCAATAATAGCATTCCGGATTTCCGCGACTGAAATCGAGGTCCCCGGCTAAAACAGCCAATAGGTCATTGGGTTGTTGCGGAGAAGGAATATCCGCAAAAGGATGTGCGAAATTGGCGTTAGACGAAAAAGAAGTATAACCGTTGGAACCTATCCAAATATGGCCGACCGTATACCAATAGTATGGGAAATCAAAACCTAATTGGAACGGTCCAACATTATTATCATCGCCAAGTCCTTCCACCGCGGTGCCGATACTTTCGAGGTCCATCCAGTCGAATGGAACAGAGCCGTGATTTGCGTTGTCTTCCCAGTAGTAACCGTAGGTGTCCGGTCCTCCATTATCCATAATTACGGGTAAATCGGAGTGGGAGCTTGGATTTCTAAGGCTGTCGGCAAATGCCATTCCCGATATTAACGACAATGCCAACGCCAAGATTAAAACCTTTCTCATTTTTACTTTAATCTCCTCTATTAGGTTAAATGTTTTAGTTTGTCTACAAATTTGTTTTTAGCTTTTCCTCACCTCCTTAATAAAGCAACAACAAGTTATTTTATTGTCGATTTTATCTATTTCATTAACACCATCTTTCTAATAGCGGAATAATTATCCGTATGCAAGCGGTAAAAATATATTCCGCTGGAGCCCGATTTCCCTTCGGCGGTCTTACCGTTCCAGCTTACCTCATAACTGCCGGCCTGCTGATGCTTGTTGACCAATTCAGCTATTCTCTGACCAGCCAAATTATAAACCGTAAGCGTTACATCGGTACTATGCGGTAAGCTATAGCTGATTTTGGTTTCAGGATTGAATGGGTTCGGGTAATTTTGGGAAAGAGCAAAATCAGTCGGTAATTGATTTGGAGCATCCTCATCTACACCGATAACCGTCCCGGTCCAAATATGAATACGAGCCATATTACTCCCATACATTGTCCAATCCTCAGGTATCAAAGTAACCTGAACCTTATAATCTACAACGATAACATTATCATCGTTCTGTCTTAAGCCGGTGGCAAGCTCAACATCACCATCACCATCGATATCGCCCAAAGCCAAAGAAGAAGTAGAAAGAATTCCATAGGTCGGAATCGGAAAATTCGCTACCGTAGAACCATAATCATTGATTCCATAGATGATACCATCCGTAGCAGCAGCCATTATTTCCATACGGCCATCGCCATCGATATCAGCGACAACAGGTGAACCGTTAAGGGCGTTTCCTATCTCAACGGGGAAACCGCTGACGATTTCACCGCTGCCGTTTATGAGATAAATCAAATGACTGTTGGTGCCGATTACGATTTCCAGTGCAGGTTCGTCATACCGCACATTGGCAATTATGGGATCTGCCTTGATGGTGGAACCTACATCAACGGGGAATCCACTTACGATAGAACCATCCCCATTATAAGCGTAAACCAAACCTTCCTGAGTTCCGGCTACGATCTCGGGTATGCCGTCACCATCGATATCACCCAATGCGGTTGATACCCAGACATTACTGCCCAAATCGATTGGGAAGCCCGAAGCAACCGAACCGTCATCATTCCAGACATATAAATTACCGTTGAGGGCGGCGCCTACAATTTCATCACTACCGTCATCGTCCACATCACCTATGGCTACACTGCCATAGAAATGGTCTCCTGTCTCGACAGGGAATCCGCTTACAGCAGACCCATCCCCATTATAGGCATAAAGTTTTCCGTCGGTAAAAGCGGGACAGAAAATTTCCAAAAAGCCATCGTTATCGATATCAACTAAAGATGGGGTCCCATAATAACTACCGCCGGCATCTATTGGAAATCCGCTCGCTATCTGTCCATCATTCTCAATAACATAGATTTTCCCGGATTTCGTTGCCGCTACCAATTCCAAATTATCATCCCCAACCACCTGTCCGACAGCAATACCGTTAACGATATCACCATCAACACTAACCGGAAAACCGGAAAGTTCGGTGCCATCAGACTTCAGGGCGTGAACTTCATCATTGGTAGTTCCAAAGACTAATTCCTCCCCGGAATTGCCATCAAGGTTTACAAACCCCATATGACCTTCGATATTGCCATCGACGCTCAAAGGATAATTTTTTTGGAATAGGGAGATTTCAAGCTCAATTGGGATTTCGGTGGAATAATCGTCGGCGGTTATGCTCAGCGAAAGTTCCAAAACCTGCGGAGCCACATCGGAATGTATCTCCACAATAAACGGATCGGAAGCGTTGTCCGCGCTATCCCCTCCCGGGATATCACCGTAATCGGTGGTACTATCGGTCACGGTGACTTCATCTGTACTATGCAAAGTACCCGAAACATTAAATGCATCCGACCAGGAATTTTGAACCGTAATAACCAAAGAAATCGTTTCGCCCGGGTTGAGAACGCCATCGCCGTCGTCGTCAGTGATGGTGTAATAGGAAGAAGATAATCCGATATTGGGCATATTGCCCGAAGCCAATGCCGCAAAAGCATCCACCCTACCCGACCCCAACTTTCCGATATAACTTGGGTTAGCTCCATATAAAGAAGCGCTGTCAGCCGAAGATTTAATAATATTCCAAATCTGCTGAGGACCTCTCGAAGGATCCTGTGCCTTGATTAAGGAAGCAACTCCGGTGCAAACCGGCGAAGCCATCGAGGTCCCGTCCAAGTGGGCATAACTTGAGTGGGCCCAAGTGCTGTAAATCGATACTCCTGGGGAGGCGATATCGATCCAAGTGCCATAATTGCTAAAACTCGCTTTCGCATCTCCCTGTGCGGTGGCTGCTACGGCAAGACAATTGTCATATCCAGCCGGATAAAACTTGCTCTGTACATTGTCATTACCGGCAGCGGCAATAATCAAACATCCATCCCAGAAAGCCTGCGTAATAATGTTTTGGTATTGGGAATTATAGCTCGGACTTCCCCAACTGCAATTGACGAAATGCGCTCCTTGATCGACACAATAGGTCAACGCTTGATATACGGCAGTCAAAGCCCCGGAGGAGTTCGCTCCTTTAGCGGCAATCAAACGAGCCGAAAAACCAACACCCGCTCCCCCTGTATTATTGTCCGTTGCTTCGGAGGCACACCCGGCTACATGGGTTCCGTGAGTGGGTGTTTCCTCCTCCGGATCCGGGTCGTTAACACCGAAATCATACCCAACGACATCATCATCATAACCGTTGCCGTCATCATCCCAGTAATTTAAATCCCCGCCTTCGTTCTCATCGAAATTATCGAAAATGCCATTCCCGTTTATATCCTCCGGACCGTTAATCCACATATTCGGCTGAAGATCCGGATGATCATAATATACCCCCGTATCGCTGATACCGATAATCACATTTTTAGTGGTATCGCCGCGAACCAAATCCCAAGCATCGAAAGCGTGAATTGTGCTTAAAAACCACTGCTGGTTTATACTTGGATCATTTGGTTGGTATAGCGGCACAGGAACATCATAGGTGGAAACAGCCTCCAAATGATTATCCGTAACAAAAGCGTTAACCACATCCCTTATATCCTTCCGTTCGTCGATAGTAAATATATACATCCTCTCCACCAACTGTTTGAGATGCATAGCATGGCGTATTTTGCCCCTATACCAAGGCTCAATTTTAACAACGCCGTTTGCTTTGCAAAGTATATCTATCGAACTTATGCCACTGCTGAAACCGGAAACGGTGAATTCCCCGATATTCAGCTTCGGGCAATCGTTATTTATGGTAAGGATTAATTTGTTCGAAAGATAATAATCCCCCGCTTCATTTTGTAGCAACGCCCCGAATGATGATGTTGCATAGGTAAAGAATAGTAATACCGATAAAATAAAAACTATTCTTTTGGGTGAAAAATGCATAATAGCTCCTTCAATTGATTTAGTTTTAAACAAGATTCTCGTTTTCTTCTATTGTACATTATAATTATTTAACAAAGCGAACATAAGTGGGGTTTCAAAAAAATCTACCAAAACACTCCCGATTAGAAATACCCATAGACCGATTAATTTCCTATTGAGTAGGACTCACATCGGTAATGTTCAACAAAAAAAAGAAAAGAGCTTCAATTGTCAAGTTTTATTTCGATATGGAATTGTTATCCCATAAATTGAATCAAGGTTAAGTCGAGAGATGTTTTCCATATAAACACCTATATAAAAGTATTTAATAATTAAAATAATTAATTATAGCTTTTAACCGGGAATAAATATATATTTTTGGGCTGTACGGCAAATGCCCGTATGGAAAACGCATAAAGGAGATTTCATTTGTGCGCGAAACTTCTAATGTTTTTTTAAGGAGATATTAGTAATGATAACCAAGCAACAAGCTCTCGAATATCACTCCGTGGGAAGGCCGGGAAAGCTTGAGGTTGTCCCGACAAAACCCTGTGTTACGGCGATCGATCTATCATTGGCTTACACTCCCGGGGTTGCCGAACCGTGTTTGGAAATCAAGAAAAAACCGGAGGATATTTACAAATACACAAACAAAGGCAATTTGGTTGCTGTAGTAAGTAATGGCACTGCGGTTTTAGGATTGGGAAATATCGGCGCAGGAGCAGGAAAACCGGTGATGGAAGGGAAGGGAGTGCTTTTTAAGCGGTTTGCGGAAATAGATGTATTCGATATAGAATTGGATACATTGGACCCCGATGAAATTATCAGGGCCTGCCAAATGTTGGAGCCAACATTCGGGGGGATAAACCTTGAGGATATCAAAGCTCCGGAATGTTTCTATATCGAGGAGACACTTAAGAAGACGATGAGAATCCCCGTGTTTCACGATGACCAGCACGGTACAGCCATCATATCCGCTGCGGCGCTGCTTAATGCCCTTGAATTGGTGAATAAGGATATCGACAAGATTAAAGTTGTTTTTTCCGGTGCCGGAGCTGCGGGAATAGCTTGCGCCAAGCTTTACTGTTCTTTGGGGGTTAAGCATGAGAACATCTTGATGGTCGATTCGAAGGGGGTTATGTATGAGGGAAGGGGTGATAAATTCAACAAATATAAAGCGGAGTTTGTGAGAAAGACCGACGCCCATACTTTAGCCGATGCTATGAAAGGTGCGGATGTTTTTATGGGAGTATCGGTAGCGGGGACAGTTACACAGGATATGGTTAAGTCTATGGCGCGGGATCCGATTATTTTCGCGATGGCAAACCCCGACCCTGAGATAACTTATCCGGATGCGAAGGCTGCTCGTGATGATGTTATTATGGCGACCGGCAGGTCCGATTACCCCAATCAAGTTAATAATGTTCTTGGTTTCCCGTTTATTTTCAGGGGAGCGTTGGATGTCCATGCTACCGCTATTAACGAGGAGATGAAAATCGCTGCGGCGAAAGCGCTGGCTGATTTAGCAAAAGAATATGTGCCCGATGAAGTATCTAAAGCCTATGGCGGAACCCACTTCAAGTTTGGGCGTGAATATATTATTCCCAAACCTTTCGATTATAGGGTCTTAATCTGGGAGGCATCGGCAGTCGCCAAAGCAGCAATGGATTCGGGTGTGGCTCAAAAAATAATTGATATCGATAAATATAAAGAAGAGCTCTCCCGAAGAATCGGCAAGGGTCGAGAGATAATGAATGTTCTTACCGATAAAGCCAAGAAAGACCCTAAAAAGGTGGTTTTCCCCGAAGGGAAATCGCGCCGTATTTTAAGGGCATCTCAGATGATTTTATCGGAGGGTATCGCCAAACCGGTAGTTCTCGGGGATCGGCAGGAAATAGAAAAGATCGCTAATGACAACAGCATAGACTTGACCGGTGTTGAGATAATGGACCCGGAAACTTCAGATAGATTAGGACGCTATGCGGAGGTATTTTTCAATCGCAGATGCAGGCATGGGATTACGATGGACAAAGCATTGGCGACGATGCGCGATAGCACTTATTTCGGGATTATGATGTTGGAGATGGGGGATTGCGATGCGGTATTGTCGGGGGTGACATCGGAATACCCCGCAACCCTTAGGCCCGCCTTACAAATTATTAAGCTCAGTGAGGGTATCTCAAGGGTGTCCGGGCTTTTCGCGATGATAGATAGGGATAAAGTCTATATGTTTGCCGATACGACCGTTAATATCGACCCGACGGCGGAGGAATTGGCGGAGATAGCGATAAGTGCCGCCAATGTAGCCAAAGCTTTTGACATAGAGCCTCGTGTCGCTATGCTGTCTTTCTCCAATTTCGGCTCGGTGCGATACCCAGAATCGGAAAAGGTCGCCAAGGCGACTGAGTTGGTCAAGAAAATGGCGCCCGATTTAATAATCGATGGAGAAATGCAGGTCGATACCGCATTAATGCCGGAGTTGACGGAGAAATATTATCCGTTCTCCCAATTAAAGGATCAGGCAAATGTTTTTATATTCCCGGACTTGAACGCTGGGAATATCGCATATAAGATGCTTCAGCGGATTAGTGGGTTGATGGCGGTTGGGCCAATCCTTATGGGCTTATCCAGACCGGTTCATGTCCTTCACAGGACATTTGATGTCAATCAAATCATTGATATGGCTTCAATCGCGGTAGTTGATGCTCAAGTTAAGGAAGGGCTAAACTCCAAACGGCAATAATCGATTGGCATTTTGATCTTATCGAAGAATAGAGGGTTTCGGGTTTATCTGAAACCCTCTCCATTTAAACGGCTTCGATGATGTAAAACTCTTGTCTATCGGTAAGTAATGTCTTATCTTTTTAGGACTGAAAAGAAAGAAATAAATCGATGAGAAGAATATGGGTTTAACATTCGCCGAAAAGATTCTTTCCGATAAAGCGGGAAAATTAGTAGTTCCCGGGGAAATCATAGAAATAACCCCCGATTGGGCTATGTCCCATGATAACACCGCCGCAATATCGAAAACCTTTTATGATATCGGGGTAGATAAATTATATAATCCCGATTTACACATCATTGTATTGGACCATTGCACCCCCGCCGCTAATGAGAAATATGCTCAAAACCATAAGATTGTTCGGGAATTCGTAAAGAAGCAAGGGATAGAGAAATTCTATGACATTAACGCCGGGATATGCCATCAGGTGATGGCTGAGGAAGGTTATGGGCTTCCGGGAACGGTGATAGTGGGAAGCGATTCCCATACGACTCATCTTGGTGCTTTCGGAGCCTTTTCCACCGGTATCGGACGCTCGGAGATGGCGGTTATAATGGCATCGGGCAAAATATGGTTTCGGGTCCCGGAATCTATGAGGGTTATCTTATTGGGCAGTCCTCCCGGGGGGGTATTCCCGAAGGATGTGGCGCTTTATATTGTGGGGAAAATCGGCGCTGATGGGGCGATATACCGTTCAATCGAATTTTCGGGACCTTATCTCGAGTCACTGTCAATGGATTATCGGGTGGTGTTTTCAAACCTCTCAGTCGAGATGGGGGCTAAAAACGGTTATATAAAACCTGATGATAAGACATTTGCCTACCTTGCTTTAAGGACGAAACGAGCATATCAACCGGTTTATCCCGATCCCGATGCCGAATATATCGAGAATGCAGAGATTGATATTACAAATATCGCTCCTCAGGTCGCCTGCCCAAATACGGTTGATAATGTCAAGCCTATCGGGGAGGTTGTCGGTACACCTGTTGATGAGGCATTTTTCGGCACCTGCAACGGTTCCCGCTTGGTTGATTGGAAAGTGGTGGCATCGATTTTGAAGGGGAGGAAGATTCACCCTGATACCCGTTTGATTTGTATTCCTGCGTCAACGCGTGTTTATATGGATGCTCTCAATGCCGGTTATGTTCGAACTATAATGGAAGCTGGGGGCATTGTTGAAAACGCTGGGTGTGGACCCTGTTTGGGTGCACATCAGGGGGTGCCGGCTCCCGGTGAGGTTGTTATCTCTACGGCAAATAGAAATTTCAAGGGGCGGATGGGAAGCCGTGAAGCGGAGATTTATCTTGCTTCGCCGGCGACGGTGGCTGCCTCGGCAATTAAGGGTGTAATCAGCGACCCAAGGGAGTTTCTGCTGTAATAGTTTAGGGCTAGCCTTAGCAACCACAAATTTGATTTAATCCGCTCACCTCGAGAACTGTTAATTTTTAACCTTGATATAGAGGTTATGTATTTGGGGGTGAATAGTTGGGGAAGTATTTGGAATAATTAAAAAATCGCTTGAAATGATATCATTTTTGTGCTATGGTTTTATATAAAGCAAGAGGAATTAATGGCTGGACATTATACATTGCCAAAGCGTTATCATCCTAACTCATTGAGGGGGGGGACTTATGTAAATACGCCTACGCAGGTAATTCCCCTCTACCCCGACCACCACCGTTTTCCCCCTGTGAAAAGTTTTTCTAATTCGTAAAAAGTCGTTAAATTTTACCCACAGGGGGAAATTATGAAAAATTCTATCTTGAAAAAGGA
>Ga0256841_1002371_pt1 | contig 15100 bp, 14 predicted proteins | sample 356308metaG_FD_185971 | JGI IMG/M metagenome (GOLD analysis project Ga0256841, IMG submission 185971) | Hydrothermal vent microbial communities from Mid Atlantic Ridge, Atlantic Ocean - 356-308 | ecosystem: Environmental > Aquatic > Marine > Hydrothermal vents | place: Atlantic Ocean: Mid...
GAGCCGGGATCCTGGCGGCTCGACCTCTACTTCCGCGAACCCGCGGCAAGGGCCCGCATCCGCGACCTGCTCGCCGAGGCGGGAATGGAGCCGCCGAAGGACGGCGTCACCCTCGAGGAAGTGCCGCCCGAGGACTGGGTGAAGGCGGCCAGCGCCCAGCGGGGGCCGGTGGCGGTCGGCCGTTTCTTCGTCCATGCCGCCGCCGATCGCGACCGGGTGCCGGCGGATGCCGTGGCCATCGAACTGGAGGCCGGGCTGGCCTTCGGCTCGGGCGAACACGAAAGCACCCGCGGCTGCCTGCTGGCATTGGACTGGCTGGCCCGGCGCCGCCGCCCGGAAACCGTGCTCGATCTCGGCACCGGCTCGGGCATTCTGGCGATCGCCGCCGCCAGGCTCTGGCCCTGCCGGGTGGTGGCCGTCGACAACGACCCGATCGCCGTCCGGGTGGCCCGCGAGAACGCCCGCAAGAACGGGGTCGGGAGGCGGATCTCGGTACATGTCGCCGAGGGCTACCGCAGCCTCTTCGTCCGGCGGCGGGCTCCCTATGATCTGATCCTCGCCAACATCCTCGCCGATCCGTTGGTGGCGATGGCCCGCGATCTCCGGGATCATCTCGCACCCGGCGGCCTCGCCGTGCTTTCCGGACTGCTGGATGTGCAGGCGGAGCGGGTGGAGCGTGCCCATACCCTTCTCGGCCTGCGGCCGCTTCGCCGCATCCCGCTCGGCCGCTGGACCACGCTTCTGCTCCGCCGGCCGAGGCGTCGCCCGTACGGGCGCTGATCTTTTCGCGGAGGGTGGCGAATCCCACGGTATCGCATACTCTCGTATGCGATGGTGGCGGTGCTGCAATCCCGAAAACGGAGAGAAACGCCATGGCACTCGAATTCCGACAGCTCACGATCCGCTTCGATCCGACCCGGGGCAGGGCGCAGCGGGAGAGCGCCACCGCGGTGTTCGGCAGCCGCGTGCAGAAAGCGGAAGCCATGCTCAAGGGATTCGGCATCGGGTTCACCGATGGCGACCATCATGTCTGGCGGCAGGAAGTCGATCTCGACATCACCGCCATCCAGGGCAACACGGTGACGGTGGCGGCGGATTTTCTGCTGCGCGATCGTTCCGGCCGTATCGACGATCGCTTCGACGGTTACGTGCAGGCGATCGTCGTCGCCGACACCGCTGCCAATCCGCAGACCTGACCGACAGGTCCGACAAAGGATCGTCGCGGGGAACGGGCCGGACCGCCGGCCCGTTCCCTTCTCTCAATCACCCTCGCTCCCGCCTTCCGCCCGCCATGCCCAGGGCACGACGAAGCGGCCCCGCCACAGCCCGTGCTTCTTGCTGCGGGCGATCTGCTCCTGCGAGCGCAGCGGGTTGTCCTCGCGCGGCCAGGCCAGCGCCCAGCCGGTATAGACCATGCCCTCGGCAAGATCGTAGCCGTCGGGAAGCCGGCAGCGGGCCGGTGCGGGATCCCCCGGCCCGAGGATCTCGCAGGTGACCGGAACGCCGGCGGTGAGATCCATGAGTGCGGTGGCGGCGATCCGGCCGCAATCGTATTTCCGGCCGTCGCGGCGGCAGCTCTGGCCGGGCTCCGGCGCGTCGATCCCGGCCAGTGCCAGCAGCCTGCCGCCCACCTCCAGGCGATCACCGGTGATCACCCGGGCCGGTCCCGACAGGGTCTCGGCCCGGGCGGGCAGCGCGATCGCCAGCAGCAGGAGTACGAGCCGCCCCAGCCCCATGCCGCGGGCTTCAGGCGCAGAGAGCGCGGGCGTGCCAGTCGAGGTGATCGCCGGCGAAGGTGGCGATGAAGAAGTAGGAATGGTCGTAGCCCGGCTGCAGCCTGAGGGTGAGGGGATGACCGGCCTTCTCGCAGGCTTCCTCGAGCAGGCCCGGCTTGAGCTGGTCCTCGAGGAAGGGATCGGCATCCCCCTGATCGACGAGGATCGGCAGCCGCTCCTCGGCACGGGCGATCAGGGCGCAGGCGTCGTACTCCTCCCATGCCTTCGGATCTTCGCCGAGATAGCCCGCCAGCGCCTTCTGGCCCCAGGGACAGCGCATCGGCGAAGAGATGGGGGCGAAGGCGGAAAGCGACCGGAAGCGCCCCGGATTCTTGAGGGCGATGGTCAGCGCTCCGTGCCCGCCCATCGAATGGCCGGTGATCCCCTGGCGGCGCATGTCGGCGGGGAATGCCCCGGCCACCAGCTCCGGCAGCTCCTGCACGATGTAGCTGTACATCCGATAATGGCGCGACCAGGGCTCCCGCGTGGCATCGACATAGAAGCCGGCACCGAGGCCGAAATCGTAGGCCCCTTCGGGATCGTCCGGCACCCCTTCGCCGCGCGGTGAGGTGTCGGGCATCACCACCATGAGGCCGTGGCGGGCGGCATGGCCCTGCAGTCCCGCCTTCACCATCACGTTCTCATGGGTGCAGGTCAGGCCCGACAGGTACCAGAGCACCGGCACCGGCCCGTTCTCGGCCTGCGGCGGGCGGTAGAGGCCGAAGGTCATGTCGGTGCCGGTGGCGCTGCTCCGGTGCCGGTAGACACCCTGGATGCCGCCGAAACACTTGTGCTCCTCGAGGGTTTCCATGGGCTCCTGCCTCAATAGACGACGACGCTTCGGATGCTCTCGCCGGCGTGCATGAGATCGAAGGCCTTGTTGATCTCCTCGAGGCTCAAGCGATGGGTGATCATGGGATCGATCTGGATCTGCCCGTTCATGTACCAGTCGACGATCTTGGGCACGTCGGTGCGGCCCCTGGCACCGCCGAAGGCGGTACCCCGCCAGACCCGGCCGGTGACGAGCTGGAAGGGGCGGGTGGAGATTTCCTGGCCGGCGCCGGCGACGCCGATGATCACCGATTCGCCCCAGCCCTTGTGGCAGCATTCCAGCGCCTGGCGCATCACATTGACATTGCCGATGCACTCGAAACTGTAGTCGGCGCCGCCGCCGGTGAGCTCCACCAGATGGGCGACGAGATCGCCCTCGACCTTCTTCGGATTGACGAAATGGGTCATGCCGAACTTGCGGCCCCATTCCTCACGCCCGTCGTTGAGATCGACGCCGACGATCATCGAGGCGCCCACCAGCTTGAGCCCCTGGACCACGTTGAGGCCGATGCCGCCGAGGCCGAACACGACGCAGCGCGAGCCGGGCTCGACCTTGGCGGTGTTGACCACCGCGCCCACTCCGGTGGTGACGCCGCAACCCACATAGAAGACGGTGTCGAAGGGGGCGTCCTCGCGGATCTTGGCGACCGCGATCTCCGGCAGAACGGTGTAGTTGGAGAAGGTCGAGCAGCCCATGTAGTGGTAGATGGGCTGGCCCTTGTAGGAAAAGCGGGTGGTACCGTCGGGCATCAACCCCTTGCCCTGCGTGGCGCGGATCGCCTGGCAGAGATTGGTCTTCGGATTGAGGCAGTATTCGCATTCCCGGCATTCCGGGGTGTAGAGGGGAATCACGTGATCGCCCGGCTTGACCGAGGTTACGCCCGCGCCGACCTCGACCACCACGCCGGCACCCTCGTGCCCGAGAATGGCCGGGAAGACGCCTTCGGGATCGGCTCCCGAACGGGTGAATTCGTCGGTATGACAGATCCCCGTGGCCTTGAGCTCGACCAGCACCTCCCCCGCCTTGGGGCCTTCCAGATCGACCTCCACCACTTCGAGGGGCTTGCCCGGCTCGAACGCGACAGCCGCCCTTGTCTTCATGCCTGCGATCCTCCCTTGGAAACGCCCGCGACGGGCACACGCATTCCGCGATCGGCGGATCTATCCCACTTCCACCGGCCAGCGTCAAACCCCGCGTGGCGTTTCCGATCGGGTGCCGTTGCGCCGGGCCGTGGCGGTGCAGGAAGATTGACTTCGCCGCCGATGCTGCTTTGCTGCGCGCAGGAGCCAGAGCCAAGGGAGGCCGGAATGCGCAAGGTACTGCTATCGGGTGCGGCATTGATCGCCATCGGGGCGTTCGCCATGGGCTCGGCGGAGGCCAGGAAGCTCACCCTCTACTGCAGCCCGCAGGAGGAGTGGTGCCAGCTCATGGTCACCGAGTTCGAGAAGGAAACCGGGATCAAGGTGGCGATGACCCGCAAGAGCTCGGGCGAGACCTTCGCCCAGATCCGGGCGGAGAAGGACAATCCCAAGGGCGACGTATGGTGGGGCGGCACCGGGGATCCGCATCTGCAGGCGGCCGAGGAAGGGCTCACCGAGGAGTACAATTCGCCGATGCTGGCCGAGCTGCACGATTGGGCGGTGCGCCAGCACGAGGCCGCCAAGGGCCGTACCGTCGGCATCTATGCGGGGGCCCTCGGCTTCGGCTTCAACACCGAGCTGCTGGCGGAAAAGGGCCTTCCCGAGCCCAAATGCTGGGCCGATCTGATCAAGCCCGAATTCAAGGGTGAGGTGCAGATGGCCAATCCCAACAGCTCGGGTACCGCCTACACCACCATGGCCACCATCGTGCAGCTCTTCGGCGAGGATGACGGCTTCGAGTTCCTCAAGAAGCTGCACAGGAACATCAACCAGTACACCAAGTCGGGCTCGGCCCCGATCAAGGCCGCGGCGCGCGGCGAAACCACCGTCGGCATCGTCTTCCAGCATGATGCGGTGACCCAGAAGGTGGCCGGTTTCCCGATCCAGGTGGTCAGCCCCTGCGAGGGCACCGGCTACGAGATCGGCTCGATGAGCATCATCAAGGGCGCCCGCAATCTCGAAGAGGCGAAGATGTGGTACGACTTCGCCCTGCGCGCCGACATCCAGGAGATGGCCCGCCAGGCCAAGGCCTATCAGGTGCCGTCCAACAAGAACGCTTCCCCGCCGCCGGAAGCGCCGAAGCTCGAGGAGATCAAGCTGATCGACTACGACTTCAAGACCTACGGCTCCTCGGCGACGCGTACCCGTCTGCTCAAGAAGTGGGAAGCCGAGGTCAACAGCCTGCCGCGCTGACGGCTCGGTGAAGGCCGGCCCGAGAGCGGTATCGGGCCTGCGGGGCGAGGTGGCGGCGCTGCTGCTCCTCGCCCTCGCCGGCTTCGCCTTGCCGCCCTGGTACACGCAGGAGGACGGCATCCTCTCCCTGATCTGGCTCGGCGAGGGCTGGATCGCGGATGCGGACTACGCGCCGGGCCTGTTCCAGGTACTGCTGCACGGCCGCTGGTGGCTGGCACCGCTGCCCTTCCTGCTGCTTTTGGCCCTGCCCGCACTGTCGCGCGGGCGACCGCGCCGGAGCGCCGGCATCTGGCTGATCCTGGCCGGTGCCCTGACCCTTGCCTGGCTCCTGTTCCAGGGCTTCGCCATCAATCACCGGGGCTGGTCCTGGAGCTGGCTCGGCGAGATGTTCGGTCCCCTCGGCGATCGCCAGTACGGGATCGGCTGGGGAGCGGTGCTCCTCGCCAGCGGCGCCCTGTTCCTGCTCACCCAGGGGATCGCCGATCGCGGCGCCGCCAAGGGTGATGCCTTCGTGGTGGGCGGCATCGGCACGGTCGTCGCCACCGTCGCCCTGTTCATCTTCTTTCCCATCGCCCAGGTGCTGGAAAACGCCGTTCTCGACAATGACGGCAGCTTCGCGCCGGCGGTGTTCCTGGCCAAGCTCACCGACGCCAAGATCTGGAGCCTGTCCTGCGTCACCACCGGCTATCGCTGCGGGGTCGCCTGGAACACCGTCTTGCTGGCGATTCTGACCGGCGCCGGCACCACCCTCCTGGGCCTCGCCTTCGCACTGGTGGTCACCCGTACCTCCTTCCGTCTGAAACGGGTGCTGCGCACCCTGACGGTGCTGCCGATCATCACCCCGCCGTTCGTGGTCGGTCTCGCCATCATCCTGCTGCTCGGGCGCTCCGGCACCGTCACCCAGTTCGTGGCCGATCTCCTCGATCTCTCGCCGGGACGCTGGGTCTACGGCCTGCCCGGCATCTGGCTGGCGCAGATGCTGGCCTTCACGCCGATCGCCTTTCTCGTGCTGATCGGGGTCGTCGAGGGGGTCAGCCCCTCGCTGGAGGAGGCGGCGCAGACCCTGCGGGCGGATGCCTGGACCACCTTCACCACCGTCTCCCTGCCGCTGATGCGGCCCGGGCTCGCCAACGCCTTCCTGCTGGGCTTCATCGAGAGCATGGCCGATTTCGGCAACCCCTTGGTGCTGGGCGGCAATTACGACGTGCTGTCGACCGAGATCTTCTTCGCGATCGTCGGCGCCCAGCACGATCCCGGGCGGGCCGCGGTGCTGGCCATCATCCTGCTGTCCTTCACCCTCGCCGCCTTCTGGGCGCAGCAGCAATGGGTGGGACGCGGCAGCTACACCACGGTGACCGGCAAGGGTGATCCGGGCCGGCCGCTGCCGCTGCCGCGGATCGTCGACGTTTCCTGCCGGGCGGTGGCCCTGCCCTGGGCGACCTTCACCATCGTCATCTACGCCATGATCCTCTTCGGCGGCTTCGTCGAGATCTGGGGGCGCGATCACAGCTTCACCCTGCGCCACTACATCCAGGCCTTCTCGGTCACCGTCGGCGACTACGGTCTGGTCTGGTCGGGCTCGGCCTGGAACAGTTTCTGGACCACCATCCGCATCGCCGCCCTGTCGGCCGTTCCCACCGCCCTCATCGGCCTGCTCACCGCCTGGCTGCTGGTGCGCCAGAACTTCACCGGCAAGAAGCTGTTCGAGTTCGGCACCATGCTCAGCTTCGCCATTCCCGGCACGGTGATCGGCGTCTCCTACATCCTCGCCTTCAACGTGCCGCCGATCGAGATCACGGGCACCGGCATCATCCTCATCATCTCCTTCATCTTCCGCAACATGCCGGTGGGCGTGCGCGCCGGCATCGCCGCTCTGTCCCAGCTCGACCCCAGCCTCGACGAGGCCTCGCTGACCCTGCGCGCCTCCACCTGGACGACGCTCCGACGGATCCTGCTGCCGCTGCTCAAGCCGGCGATGCTGGCGGCGCTGGTCTATGCCTTCGTGCGGGCGATGACCGCGGTGAGTGCGGTGGTCTTCCTGGTGAGCGCCAATTACGATCTCGCCACCAACTACATCCTGGGGCGGGTGGAGAACGGCGATTACGGGCTGGCGATCGCCTACAGTTCGGTGCTGATCCTGGTCATGCTGCTGGCCATCGGCCTGATGCAGCTCCTGATCGGCCAGCGTCGTCTGGGGCGCCGTGGGACGGGCGGCATGGTGCCGGTGGAGCAGTCCGCATGAAGAGGGACGCGATGCTGCGCTTCGAGCGCGTCACCAAGCGCTTCGGCGAGGTGGTGGCGGTGCGCGAGGTATCCTTCGAGGTGGCCGTCGGCGAGCTGGTGACGTTGCTCGGCCCATCGGGTTGCGGCAAGACCACCACATTGCGCATGATCGCCGGCCTCGAGCTGCCCAGTTCCGGCCACATCTTCATCGCCGGGGAGGAAGTCACCACCCTGCCGGCCACCGCCCGCGACGTGGCCATGGTGTTCCAGTCCTACGCGCTGTTCCCGCATATGAGCGTGCTCGACAATGTGGCCTACGGCCTCGTCGTCTCCGGCACCGCCCGGAAACAGGCCCTGGCGAAGGCCGAGGAGACTCTGGCCGTGGTGGGGCTCGCCGGTCTCGGCGGACGCTCGCCCAGCGAGCTCTCGGGCGGCCAGCAGCAGCGGGTGGCCGTGGCCCGGGCGATCATCCTCGAGCCGCGCATCCTGCTGTTCGACGAGCCGCTGTCCAATCTCGATGCCAAGCTGCGCCGCCGGGTCCGCGAGGAGCTCCGCGACATCCAGCAGAAACTCGGGATCACCTCGGTCTATGTGACCCATGATCAGGCGGAGGCGCTGGCCATTTCCGATCGGGTGATCGTCATGCGCGATGCCGAGATCGCCCAGGCCGGTCCGCCCCGCGAGCTCTACGAGCAGCCGGCCGACCGGTTCGTCGCCGATTTCATCGGCGACGCCAATCTGGTGGCCTGCGAGATCGCCGCGATCGACGGGGAGTATGCGCGTGTGCGGCTGGGGGATCTTCCCCTCGAGCTGCCGGCACGGGGCCTGGCGGCGGGCAGGGCGCTGCTCGCGGTGCGGCCGCAGGCCGTGCGACTGCAAGCGGCCGGAAGCGACGATCCCGGGCTCTCGGGCGAGGTGTTGAAGGCCGCCTATCTGGGTAGCCACATGGAGTATCAGGTGGCCACCCCGGTGGGGGAGCTGTTCGTGATCGATGGCGATGTGGCCACCCCCCATCCGCCCGGCAGTCGCGTCGCCGTCGGCTTCGCCACCCAGGGAATCAGTCTGGTGCCGGAAACCCGCTGAAGCCTTCGGCTTCCGTTCTCCGCTACCGGCGCTTCATGCCGGGTTGTGGCGGTCCCCGAACCGGGCGGCGGCAGGCAGGCCCGCAAGATGCGCATGCAATGGAGAGTTCCGGGGGCGAGGTTCTCGGCGAGGGGGCGATGATCATCGCCCCGACCGGCGCCCGGCGAAGCGACCTCACATGGCCATGCCACCGTCGATGATGTGGCAGTGGCCGGTGGTGTAGCTGCTCTCGTCCGAGGCCAGATAGACCGCGAGCCATGCGATCTCCTCGGGGGTGCCGAGCCGGCCCATCGGCTGGCGGGCGACGAAGGCCGCCCGGGCCTCTTCGTAATCGCCGCTGGCCCGGAGCCGTTCCTGCAGCGAGGGGCTGTCCACGGTGCCCGGGCAGATCGCGTTGCAGCGGATACCCTGATCGATGAAATCCACCGCCACCGCCTTGGTGAGACCGATCACCGCCGCCTTGGTGGCGCTGTAGACGCAGCGCAGCGGCACCGCCTTCACGCTCGAGGCCACCGAGCTCATGTTGATGATGGAGCCGCCGCCACGGGCGATCATGGCCGGCAGGAAGGCCCGGATCACGCGGTACATGGAGCGCACGTTGAGATCGAAGGAGAACTGCCAGTCCTCCTCCTCGCAATCCATGATCGTGCCGTGATGCACATAGCCGGCGCAGTTGAACAGCACGTCGATGCCGCCGTGGCGGGCGGCGAAATCGGCGATGGCCGCGCCATCGAGCACATCGAGCCGCTCGCACAGACAGCCGGCGAGGCCGGCCAGCTTGTCGGCATCGACATCGGTGGCGATCACTTTCGCCCCCTCGCGGGCGAACAGCTCGGCCGTGGCGCGACCGATGCCCTGGCCGGCAGCGGTGATCACCGCCTTCTTGCCCTCGAGCCTCCCCATTCCCGTTCTCCTCCTTCGCTCGCTTCTGCTCTCTCCGGCGGTGGACCCGCCTAGCCGGCGGCGGCCCCGCCTTCCCCCTCTGCCGCAACCCGCACCAGAACGAAGGTGACATTGTCCCGGGCGGTGCCGGCAAGAACACGCTCCAGCAGCCCGTCGGCCGCCTCCTCCGTCCTCGGCGCCGCCAATGCCGCCAGGATCTCGGCATCCCGGAGCTCGCCGGTGAGCCCGTCACTGCACAAGATGAACATATCGCCGGGAAGGGCACGGCCGGCCAGCTCGTCGAGCAACAGCTCCTCCTCGACCCCGACCGCCCGGGTCAGCCGGCTGGCCAGCGGATGGCACCGCGCCTCTTCGTCTTCGAGCTCGCCGCGCCGTACCAGTGCGGCGGCCAGATTGTGGTCGGTGGTCAGCCATTCGAGCCGCCCCGCGCGCAGCCGCCCGCAGCGGCTGTCCCCGGCCCACAGCACGCGAAAACGGCGGGGTTCGAGAAGCAGAACGACGATGGTGCTGCCGCTCGGGCCGAAGCTCACCAGCTCCTCGCGCAGATCGCGATGCACCCGGGCAATGGCCTGCTCGACCGCCGCCTCGAGATCGCGACCGACGAGCCCGGAGGGCAGGGAGGTGAGGGCCTCGATCAGGCGCCGGCTGGCGAGCTCGCCCCGCAGCAGCCCGCCCATCCCGTCGGCGACCGCGAAGAGGCCGAGTTCGGGGCGGCACAGCCAGCGATCCTCGTTCCGGGTACGCAGATGACCGACATGGCTGCGGGCCGCCACCTCGAGGGCGGGCGGGCCGGCGGTGCGGCAAACGGTCTCTTCCGCTTCTCTCATCCTCGCCACGGTCCGGGCCGGCCGGTCGCTGCTACCACATGCGTTCGGCGAGCTTGTGCCGCTCCTCGAGCTCGTCGCACATCCCCACCAGCTCCCCGATCGGAATGTCCTCCACCGCCACCACCCCGATCACCCGGCCGCCCTCGGTGACCGGAAGATGCTTGTAGCAGAACTCGTCCATCCGCCGCACCGCCTCCTTGACCGGGGCATCGGCGTCGATGGTGTCGGGCGAGCGGGTCATCACCTCGGCGATGCGGGTCCGGTCGGGATCCCTGTCGGCAGCGATCACCCGGGTCAGGAGATCGCGTTCGGTGAAAATGCCGACCAGGCTGTCGCCCTCGAGGACGACGATGCTGCCGCAGACATGCTCGGCCATGCGCTTGGCGGCCTCGCGCACGGTCGTTTCGGGCGAGCCGGCGACGAGGGTGTCGCGGCTCAGGATTTCGCGGACGGGTCTCTCCGGCATGATGTCCTCCTCCCGGGCTCGACGGGCGCAACGGCCGGCGATCCGACCCCCTCGGCCCACTACCAAAGATGGGGCGCCGTCGCCAGAGATGCCATGTCTCCGGTCATGCCTGCGACACTGCCGGCGGCCCGGCGGCCCCGATGCGCAGGATCTCTCCCCGATGCAGGTGATAGAAGGCATCCTGCGGCTGATCGAAGCCGTAGCTGGCGGACAGCGGCAGACCGAGATAGGCCGCCCGCAGCACCCGGCCGAGGCCACCATGGGAGACCGCCACCAGACGGCTGCCCGCGGGCAATCCGGCGAGCCAGCGCCGGGCGCGGGCATAGAGCTGGTCGGGGCTCTCCCCGCCCTCGGGCGGCGGATCGGCGAAACGGGTGCGCAGCCGCTGCTGCCAGCGCTCGGGATCGCGGACGGCGATCTCCGCCGCGGTCAGCCCGTCCCAGGCGCCCCAACTGATTTCCCGCAGCAGCGGCTCGTGGGCGATCTCCGCCGCCTCGCAGCCGCAGATCTCGGCGATCACCACCGCCGTCTGCCAGGCCCGCCCGAGCGGGCTGGAGACGATACGGAAGCCGGGCAGCCCGTGGCCGAGCAGCTCGCGTAGACGCATCCCGCAGGCCCGTGCCTGGGCGATCCCTTGGAGGGTCAGCGGCGAATCCCGCCAGCCCTGCATGCGGCCCTCGCGGTTCCACACCGTCTCGCCATGGCGCAGGAGAAAGATTTCGACGTCCTGCATGCTTTCGCTCAACCGACCGGCTGCGGTCCAAAGAGGTAGGGATGCGCGAGCAGCACCGCGGCATAGAGCACCAGCGCCCCGGCGGCGCGCAGCCAGCCGATTTCGGCCAGTTCCAGCCTCTGGCGGCCCTGGAGAATTGCCAGGAAGGGCAGGTTGGAACTGCGCTGCAGATAGACCCCCCAGCCGGGTTGCGACTCCTGGATGCGCCGCCGGTCGACCATGGTCGAGCCCAGGGCGGCGGTGAGCACCAGACTGCCGAACAGAACGAGCGCGGCGAGATGGCCGGTGGCCAGGATGTGCAGGCTGCCCCAAAGGATCACCGACCAGAGCAGGGGATGGCGGGTGATCCGCTGGATGCCCTGGACCGGTTCGGCGGCGTAGATGTCGGGCTCTTGTCCGGCGGCGGTGGGATTGGGTGCGGTCAAGGCGCAGACCAGCAGCAGGAAGGCGAAGGGCATCAGCAGCACCGCCAGCAGGCGCAGCGGCGCCGCCGGCTCCCACAACTCGAGGAAGGGCGCCCGGTCGTAGGCCCGGATCAGCCAGATCAAGGCGACCAGGGCGATGCCCGAGAACACCGCCCGGTAGCCGTTGGCACCGAGCTTGTCGATCAGTGCCCCGCGCAGCGGCGTGCTGGCGATCCCGAGATGGGTGGCGAGGAAGAACACCGCCGCCAGAAACAGATTGTCCATCTTCGTCTCCCTGCGGCGACGCGGCGCTGCACCGACGCCGTGCGGCTCGGGCGGCGCACCTTACACGCCGGCAGATGGCGAAGAAAGTCCGCAATCGCCCGCCGGTGGCGCCTCAGCGGGAACGCGGCGGCCGCCGTCCGGGACGGCCGGCGGGGCGCAGGCTGGGCCGGAGCGGCAGCGCTCTCGGCAGCACCGGCCGCCGCGCCGGCGGTACCGTGGGTTCGCCGCCGATGAGCAGCAGTTCCAGCGGATCGGCTCCCAGCCAGTAACAGAGCTCGGCCGGATGGCCGATCCGCCAGACCGCGAGATCGGCCCGTTTCCCCACCTCCAGGCTGCCGCGATCGGCGCCGAGGCCGAGGGCGCGGGCGGCATGGACGGTCATGCCGCGAACCGCTTCCACCGGCCGCAGGCCGAACAGCATGCAGGCCATGTTGAGGGCGGTCAGCGGCGACAGGAGCGGCGAGGAGCCGGGATTGGCATCGGTGGCCACGGCCATCGCCACGCCCATCCGGCGAAACCGCTCGATCGGCGGACGCCGGGTCTCGCGCAGCATGTAGAAGGCGCCGGGCAGCAGCACCGCCACGGTACCGGCTTCGGCCATCGCCCGCACTCCGGCCTCCCCGGTGTATTCGAGATGGTCCGCCGAGAGGGCGCCGAAGCGCGCGGCCAGTTCCGCGCCGCCGCCGTCTTCGAGCTGATCGGCATGGAGCCGAAGGGGCAGTCCCCGAGCCCGCGCCGCTTCGAACAGGCGCGACACCTCTTCCCTCGTGAAGGCGATCCCCTCCAGAAAGGCATCGACCATGTCGACGAGCCCTTCGGCAACCGCCCGCTCCAGCATCTCGCCGGCCACCAGATCGACATAGGCGGCACGGTCGGCGGCGAATTCCGGCGGCAGGGCATGGAGGCCCAGGAAGCTGGTGATTACGCTCACCGGCGCCTCGCGGCCGAGCTCGCGGGCGACCCGCAGCATCCGCAGCTCGGTTTCCGTCTCGAGGCCGTAGCCGGACTTGATCTCGACGGTGGTGACACCCTCGCGCATCAGGTTGCGCAGCCGGTCCCGGCCCTCCTCCAGCAACCTCTCGGCGGATGCCGCCCGGGTCGCCCGTACGGTGGCCATGATACCGCCTCCGGCTCGGGCGATCTCGGCATAGGAGGCGCCTTCCAGCCGCTGCTCGAACTCCTCCACCCGGCTGCCGGCGAACAGCAGATGGGTGTGGCAGTCGATCAGCCCGGGCGTCACCCAGGCGCCCTGGAGATCGAGTACATGGCGGGCCTGCCGGCCGGGCAGCCGCTCGGCCGGGCCCAGCCAGGCGATCTGCCCGTCCTGTACGGCGATCGCCGCATCGCGCAGCATCCCCCAGCCCGTCTCCCCCTCGGACAGGGTGACCAGATGGAGGTTGCGCAGCAGCCGATCCCAGATCATCCTCGGCCTCCGGGGCTGTATCGGACCTCGCGGGAGCAATCTAACCGGTGGAGCCGATCAGGAAAGGGACGATCGCCGGGCATTTCGCCGGGACGCATGCGCGGGGATGCACGGTCGCCGCGCGACGGGGATGGGCGGGACGAGGAGGGAGCGTTGACGGGAGCGAGCAGAAGGCGTGGAGCGGCCAGTCTGGCCGGCCTGTCCCTGCGGGATCTCGAATATGTGGTGGCGGTCGCCGAGCATCGCCATTTCGGCCGGGCCGCCGAGGCCTGTGCGGTATCCCAGCCGGCGCTCTCCGCCCAGATCCGCAAGACCGAGGAACTGCTCGGGGTGGTGCTGTTCGAGCGCGGCCGTCGCGGCGTCACCATCACCGGCCAGGGGCGGGCGCTCGTTGCCCAGGCACGCCGCATCCTCGCCGAAGGCCACCGCCTGTTCACCCTCGCCCGCAGCCAGCAGGGCGGGCTCGCAGGTCCCTTGGCGCTGGCCGCCATCGAGACCCTGGGCCCCTATCTCTTTCCTCATATCCTGCGGCCGCTGCGGGAACGCTACGGGGCGCTCGATCTGTCGCTGCACGAGGGACGCACCGCCCGGCTGTTGGAGCTGCTGGCCGAAGGCGAACTCGACCTGGTGCTGCTTTCCCTGCCCGTGCATCGTACCGGGCTCACCGCCGCACCGCTCTTTTTCGAGCCTTTCCTGTTCCTGCACGCGCCGGACGAGCCGTTGGCACGGCGGCGGCCGCTGGCCCTCGCGGATCTCGCCTCCGAGCGCTTTCTGCTGCTCGAGGAGGGGCATTGCCTGCGGGGGCAGGCGCTGGCGCTGTGCGGTCTCAGCCACGGCACCGGCCGGCGCCATGCCGCCAGTCTCGAGACCCTGCGCCACATGGTCGCCGTCGGTGCCGGCTATTCGGTGATCCCGGCACTCGCCGCCAGCCCCGATCCGCGCCTCGAGGGGCTGGTGCGCTGCACCCCCTTCGACGATCCGACGGCGGGCCGGGAGATCGCGCTTCTGTGGCGCAGCAGCGATCCGCGCGAGCCCGAGTTCACCGCCTTCGCCGATTTTCTCCGGGACATCGCCCCGCCGGGAACCCGTCGCCTCGACCGGCGGCACCCGGACGCGACGCCGGGGGTGGCGGATCAGGTGGGGGACACCGGCGGCGGCTGACGCCATGGCTCGCGCTTGTACCAGCTCACCAGATAGGCCACCGCGAACACGCTGGAGAGGCCGAGAATGTTGGCCACGGCCACGGTCGGACCGCTGCGCCCGAGCACGTCCAGCAGCATGCCCATCACCCAGGCCACGGCCATCGAGCTCATGAAGGTGGCCAGCGCCTGCTGGCCCACCTTGATGATCGGCCGCGCCAAGCGGCTCTCCAGAAGCTGCGGCCTGAGCCCGACCAGCCACACCGAGAGATAGGCCAGGGCCAGGAAATGGATGATGCGGATCGGGTGGATGTTGGTCTTGAAGGCGGGAGTGAAGGTGCCGCCCCACAGGCTCTCGTGGATGAATTTCGTCACCGGGTTCAGCCGGTACAGCCCGAAATGGCTGATCGGGATCATCACCAGCACGAAGACGGCGGCGGTCCACAGCAGCCAGGGGCGGAACGGCGGCACCCGGATCCAGCCGCGGCTGAAGGCGAAGGCGCTGAAGAACAGGAGCTGCCAGGCGAAGGGGTTGAAGAACCAGGGGCGATCCGACCAGGGCTCGGCCGGCAGCTCGAGCCCCGCCCAGGCAGCCGCGTAAAGGGTCAGGGAGAAGGCGATCGCCAGCCCCAGATGGAGCCGCTCGAGGGCCATGAGCACCGGCACCAGCAGCA
>Ga0256841_1002372_pt1 | contig 15098 bp, 10 predicted proteins | sample 356308metaG_FD_185971 | JGI IMG/M metagenome (GOLD analysis project Ga0256841, IMG submission 185971) | Hydrothermal vent microbial communities from Mid Atlantic Ridge, Atlantic Ocean - 356-308 | ecosystem: Environmental > Aquatic > Marine > Hydrothermal vents | place: Atlantic Ocean: Mid...
GAATCACCTTGCCTGCAAACCGCCATCCAAATCTGTGCCCGCTTCAAGGTGGCCGCCAAACGCTCTTTCCGGACTGGTTTGAGCAAATAATCCACAGCTTCCGCCTCAAATGCCTGTAAGGCATGATCTTCGAAAGCGGTGACAAACACAATCGCCGGTGGCATTGGCAGTCGAATCAATTTTTGCGCCGCTTCCAGACCATCCATGACCGGCATGCAAATATCCAGCAGCACCAAATCCACTGGATTGGCCGCACAATAATCCACCACATCCAGGCCATTGCCCAACTTAGCCACGACACGCCACTTTGGGGCAACTTCTTGGACCAAACGACACAGACGCTCGCGGGCAGGTGCTTCATCATCGGTGATGACAAGATTCATGAGATTTGCATCGCCAAATAATCGATATATATAAGCATAGCCGTTGGCTTGGCGTTGCTTTGTGAAGCCGTTCAAAAAACCGTCAGGCGCTAGATTTTAACGGTAAGCGCAGCCGCACTTGATACCAACCGTCGGCAGTGCTGATCCAAAGTCTGGCTTGATCCTGGAAACAGGCCGACAATCTGGCTTGGATATTCTGCAATGCAAAATGATTCCCTTGGCGCTTTCTACTGACGAATTGAGGCATCGTATTCCTGACACTCAACACCACATATTTTTTTTGTTGAACCGCCGAAATCTCCACTTGCCCCCCCGCCGCAGAAGGTTCGACGCCATAGTAAACTGCATTTTCCACCAAAGGTTGCAAGCAAAATGGGGGAACCTTGATCTCCCGCAAGATTGGCTCTATTTTCCAGTGGATGGTTAATCTTTCCCCCAGCCGTGCCTGTTCCAAGGCAAGGTAATGGCGGGTCAAGTCCATTTCTTGCGCCAAAGGCACCAATTTCCGGCTGTCCAGCTGCAAAGCGGCGCGCAAAGATTCCGCCAAATCGGCTATCCGGTCCTCCGCCGCTGCGGTATCCGTGGCAATAAGCTCGGCAATGGAATTTAGACTATTAAAAAGGAAATGGGGCCGCATCCTGGCCTGCAAGGCTTGCAAACGGGCCTCGGCCTCTGCCTGAACTTGTTGGCGCCATTGGTACTGAAGATAGAAATAATGCAGCAGAACGATACTTATCAACAGGGCAATACTGAAATGGCGAAGATAAGGGGGGTGATCCGCCACCCCGGGGACAAGCCTGGAAACAGAAAACACATCATAAGCAAGCCATGTCAATAACAGCGTCACCGCGCAAGTCAGAATGACAACCGCCGATGCCTGGAAAAGCGCCTGAAACCGCTCCAATACATTTCGCAAAACACACAGAAAAAACGCACACAACAGGGCAACCCAAGTGAGAAACATGCCCCGCAGCCCCATTTCTCTCCAAAACCCGCCTTCCACGCCGCTAACCAGGGTCATGAGCAATGCCAGGAAAATCGAGCCCAGCACTACCAGCAGCAAAATGCGGACATCGCAGAAGTTGGGGAGAAAGCAGTTCATCGAGAGCTATTTGGCTTGGTCAATTCGGGGGCTTGCATATTTGCCGTAGTCGGTAATTAGATCCCACACCTCCGAATTCACTCTTCTCATATTGGGCAATACTTTATTGACCTCCGCCAGACAAGGCCGGCGCAGCCCATGATAGTCTACATCCGGACCAATGGGAACAAAACGGATTCCAAACAGGCGCAACAACCGTAATAATGCCGGTTCCATCACGGCATACCAATGGGTAATATTATGGCTATAACTCATTCGTACAATGCCTGCGAATAACCCAACCGTCATATGGGGTAATATCCGCCGTTCGTTTGGCTCAAAGTAGATTTCTGTCTCTTCCGAAATCCCGGCCAGCCTTTTTGCCTCACCGCGCCGTTTCTTGAATTCCCTGGAAACCGCAAAGCGGGAAATTTCCGCCAAGTGTTTTCGAATATCGGGATCTTTGACGGGATCATCCAGCAGGCAATGATTTTCAATGGGATAGGGATCATTGATATCATTGTCATTGGGCAAAACCAGCCTTACTGTGGCAGCGCAAAGGCCGGTCCGGCGATGACGGACCAGATAATGCACCGCACGGTGATCGTATTCATCGGTTTCCAGCCAGATTTCCCTGTCTTCTTTGACCTCTCTTCGGCAATCTTCCTTACGCTCAAAACCGGTTTCCACACAATAAACCTGGAACCTAAGCTGAAAGACCTCATGCAACAATGCCTCCGTATCGGCGGGAAGCACTTCGAAATATTCATAAAACTGCGCACACAGGTCCTTCCCCCTTGATTTAGCCTCTCCCAAGGCTCCTTGGCTGTTGGTCATATTCGGTGATTCCTTCAGCAACATTCCATAATCTATAGACGTTAAGTCCGACTATATTTAAAGTGTAGAACAATCTAATATGGAAACTATGAGCACCATCACAGACTTCGACTATCAGCTGGCCTTTTCCCGAAATATCGGCTGGCTGACAAAAATCGAACAAGCAATCCTCAAAAGCAAACGCATTGCCATCGCAGGCATGGGAGGGGTAGGTGGCAATCATTTGCTAACCTTGACCCGCCTTGGTATCGGCGCGTTTCATATCGCCGATTTTGATATTTTTGAGCCGGCAAACTTCAACCGCCAGGCTGGTGCTTCGATCAGCCATTTGGGACGGTCAAAAGTGGAAGTTCTGGCCGAAACGGCCCGGGACATCAACCCTGAGCTCGAGATCAAAATTTTTCCGGAAGGTGTCCACCCACACAATCTGTCAGATTTTTTTACAGGCGTGGATTTGTACGTGGACGGGCTGGACTTCTTCGCTTTCGATGCCCGCCGGACGGTCTTTGCTTACTGCGCAAAAGAAGGCATACCCGCAGTGACAGCCGCCCCCCTGGGGATGGGGGCGGCGTTATTGAACTTTTTACCCGGAAAGATGACTTTTGAAGAATATTTTCAACTGGAGGGGCAATCAGAAGATGAACAAATCATTCGCTTTCTTCTGGGATTGTCACCCAGAATGTTACAGTCGAGTTATCTTGTGGATCCCACTGCCGTAAAGCTTGCCAAACACATAGGTCCCTCCACGCCCATGGCTTGTGAATTGTGCGCCGGCGTTGCCGCCACTGAGGCACTGAAGATTCTACTCAATCGAGGCCCGGTAAAATCCGCACCGTGGGGATTACAGTTCGATGCCTACCGGAATAAAATGGCAACAACCTGGCGTCCCGGCGGTAACCGCAACCCGCTTCAGAAATTGGCCCTGACCATTGCCCGGAAACAATTCATGAGTGTAAAAAATTCTGACGAGCCCACTGAAAAACCTCCCCAGACAATACCGGAGCAGATACTAGAAGCGGCCCGCTGGGCACCTTCCGGTGACAACACCCAGCCCTGGCGATTTGAAATCATCGACGACAAGCATATCGTCATCCATGGCCACGATACCCGTGACTGGTGCGTTTATGATCTTGAAGGCCGGGCCAGCCAACTGGCCATCGGCGCATTGCTGGAAAGCATCGCCATCGCCGCCAGCCAGTTCGGGTTGGCGGCGGACTTCCAGTTGCGGCCGGACAGACCCGACACCCATCCGATCATCGACGTTTTCCTTCGGCAAGACAAAAACCTCAGGCCCGATCCCCTGTTCCCCTATCTCCCCCTCCGCAGTGTCAACCGCCGTCCATTCAAAACCCGGCCACTGACGGCAAAAGAAAAAAAAGCCCTGGAACAATCGGTGGGGGCACATTATCAAATATTGTGGCTGGAAGGATGGCAAAAGCGCATGCAGGCCGCCAAGCTGATGTTCGACAATGCCAAACTGCGCCTGACCATGCCAGAAGCCTATGAAGTCCACAAGCAAGTCATTGAATGGAACGCCCGCTTCAGCGAAGACAAAATCCCCGACCAGGCGGTAGGGCTCGACCCCCTGACGCTAAAGCTCATGCGCTGGGCCATGCAGAGCTGGAAACGGATTGAATTCATGAATCGCTGGCTGGCCGGCACCTTGGCGCCCAGAATGCAATTGGATCTGTTACCGGGAATCTTCTGCGCCGCCCATTTCGCTATCGTGGCGGACGAACAACCTGAAGCTATCGAAGACTATTTTCATGCTGGCCGGGCCTTGCAGCGGTTTTGGCTGACTGCGACTTCGCTAGGGCTGCAACTGCAGCCGGAAATGACGCCGGTGATCTTTTCCGGGTATGTGCAAAAAAAACTGCATTTTACTGATTGCGAAGCGGTCCAGTCCGGCGCGGAAAGATTGGCAAAGGGTTTCTCGAAGCTGTATGGCGACACCGCTTCCATCGTCTTCGCCGGTCGTATAGGCCAGGCCCATCATCCCTTCTCCCGCTCAATCAGGCTCCCTCTCAGCACTTTGACACGCAAGTAGCCACATGGAAATCAAGACAGCCGCCAGGAAACGATGGGATGTGGTCGTGATCGGCACCGGCATGGGAGGTGCGACCATCGGCTGGGCGTTGGCGCAAGCCGGAAAGTCGGTTTTGTTTCTGGAGCGAGGGCAGAATCTCCTGGCCCATGAGAACTTTGCCGGAGAATATGCGGAAATGATTACCCGGCGGCAATCCATTCCCTTGGCAGAAATCTTGCCCAAGGCGGGGCGGTGGAACCAACCCTTGGATGATTACAGCACGCACCGGAAAAAAACCTTCACCCCGTTTATAGGCATGGGTAGCGGTGGCTCCAGCAGTTTATACGGCGGCGCCCTGGAGCGTTTCTTCCCGGAAGATTTCGAACCCGGCAAACATCACCCCCATGATGGCAACACCACATTACCGCCGGCCTGGCCGGTCACCTACGAGGAAATGCGCCCCTGGTACAGAGCAGCGGAAAAGTTGTTTCAGGTGTATGGCGCCACCGACCCCTTGCGCGCTTCTGTGCTAGACCCCCTGGCTCCCAGTCCGCCTTACGACCCGGTCAATCGTGGAATTGCCGAACACCTGCAAACCAAAGGCCTGCATCCTTACCGGGTACCCGGAGCATGCGCGGAACAGGAAAAATGCCGCGACTGTCAGGGCTATCTTTGCGCCACCGGCGGCAAAAGAGACAGCGCCACCGTTTGCCTGGCCCCCGCCCTGACACACCACGGTGCCGCCCTGGTGGATAACTGCGAAGTGATCCGGGCCGAAGCCGGGCAACAGGCAATTCATTCGGTCGTATGCCGTAGCCCATCCGGCGAAACCCGCATCCAAGGCGAGGTCTTCATTTTTGCCGCGGGTGCCCTGCAAACCCCGTTACTACTGTTGCGCTCGGCAAACCGGCACTGGCCCAGGGGGCTGGCCAACGGATCGGGCATGGTGGGCAGAAATCTGATGCGCCATGCCATTGATCTCTACCTGGTCAAATTGCCGCAACCGCTGGATTACTACCGCAAACAGATAGCATTCAATGATTTTTATCTCACCGGGAACGGCAAACTCGGTTCGGTGCAATCCTTCGGCATGCTGCCACCCCTGCCAATGATAATGGACAGCTTGCGGCAGGACTTTGCCAATGCCGCACCATGGCTTGCTCCCCTGTTCCCCGCCCTCCGGCCTGTTTTGGCCAGGGCGGTCCACGCCATGATCTCGGGCAAGGCCGCGTTTGCAGGAATCCTGGAGGATCTGCCCTACCTGGAAAACCGGGTTGAAACCGATTCCGAGGGCAAGGGCAAACTGTATTACCGGCTCAGTGACTATGACAAAAAACGCCTGAAAACTTTCCGGCGGGAAATTCAGACCGCGTTGGCGCCGTGGCCGGTCAAACGCCTCGATCAAGCCGGAAACAACGAACGGATCGCGCACGTTTGCGGCACCTGCCGGTTTGGCAATGATCCGGATACTTCGGTGCTCAACCGCTGGAACCAGGCCCATGAACTGGACAACCTGTATATTGCCGATGCATCCTTTTTCCCCAGCAGCGGCGGCATCAACCCGGCCCTGACCATTGCCGCCAATGCCCTGCGCATCGCCGATCATCTAACCCATCAGTGAGGAATCATGATGTTGCCCGACCACCCCGCCTATACCCATTGCAGTCTTTGTCACGAACCCATTGTCCCGGACCGGCCGGAAAATTTCGGCCAGGTGCGGGGCAATATCGAAGGCTATCTGGACACGCAATTCCCTCTGTGGAAATGCCCGAAGTGCCAGGCGATTCACAGTTTGCAGCCTGTGGACTACGAGGAAATCTACGCCAAATACCCTTTGAACAAGCGCAAACTGGATATCTTCGCCCGGGGAACCCTGAAAAACCTGTTGAATCGCTTGCAAAAGGCAGGGTTGGAGAAAACTCACCGGATTCTGGATTACGGTTGCGGCAATGGAGTGCTGGTGGAATTTTTGCGGTTACAGGGTTACCGGAATGTGGCGGGTTGGGATCCATATGTGCCGGGCTGGCAAGACAAACCTGAAGAAACATTCGACTGCGTGATCGCCAATGATGTGATTGAGCACGTGGATGATCCCCGCATCATGATGAAAGACGCCTTAAGTCTGGTCAAACCCGGCGGGCTGCTGTATCTGGGCACCGCCGACTCGGAAGGCGTGGAAGACATGGGTGATCTGGAAAGACACATCATGCGCCTGCATCAGCCCTATCACCGGGTCATTTTGACCCAATCCGGGCTGAAGAAGCTTGGGGAAGAACTGGGGCTGCAGGTCGCGGCTTCCTGGCAGCGTTCATACATGGATCGTCTCGTGCCCTTCAGCAACTACCGGTTTCTGGATGAATTCAACCGCGCCCTTGACCATAATATGAACCTGGCACTGGAACCGAATGCCGGGAAAATCATGGTCAAACACCCCATACTCTGGTTCTGGGCGTTTTTTGGGTATTTCTTTCCTTCGGCGTATGAGCCGGCTTTTTTATGGAAAAGCAAAAAATAGTATTTGTTATCAAAAATATCCGTGGTCATTCAATAGTCTAATTGAGGAGCAAAGATAAAGATGATGAATACAGCGAGCAAACCCTTGCCTCCTGCCTTGACAGCGGGACCCGAAGCACTTCCCTCAGCAGCCAGGGAGAAAATCAGAAAACTGACCGGCCCTGAGCCAGGAGCCTTCATCAAACAAGCCTTGGGGGCCTGGACAACTATCATTTTATCCATCTGGGCTGCCACATTGGCACAAAATATTTTCGTAAGCCTCTTGACAATTTTCATCGTCGCCAGTCGGCAAAATGTTCTTGGATTGTTAGTCCACGAACAATCTCATTGCCTGCTGGGAAAAGCAAAATTTGGCGATCCTATTGCCAACTTTCTGTGCGCCTATCCCTTACTGGTTCTTACTGTAGAAAACTACTCCCAAGTCCACTTGCGTCATCACCGGTATTTTTTTTCAATACAAGAAGATCCTGATATTCAACGCAAAACCGGCACAGAATGGACATTCCCAATGAAGCCGAGTCAATTGGCCAAGATTTTCCTGAAAGATCTGACGGGAATAAACATCATCAACCTGGTTAAGGGGAAAAAACTGGATAAACAGGATGGGAAATTCCAGCGCCCTAATATTCTGCCCTCTTGGTCCAAATGGATCTATTACGGTGTCTTCGCTGCTTTTTTTTCCATGATGGGCATTTGGGATATAGTATTACTCTATTGGATTTTACCCCTTCTCACTGTATTCCAGGTATTTGTCCGATGGGGAGCAATCTGCGAACATCAATATATCCCCGAGGCTTCTGTCATTGATACCTCACCAATCATACTTCCCAAGTGGTGGGAAAAACTGCTCATGCCAAATTTGAATTTTTCGCTGCACCCTTATCATCATTTCTTCCCGGGAATCGCCCATAACCATCTCCCGGAAGTCCACGAAATTTTTAACCAGGAGGGTCTTGTCAATAACAGAAATGTTTTTTATGGCAATTTAGAATACTTGAAATTCCTGATCAGGAAAGACACTCTCTCCTGATACTTCCAGTGGAGGAGATTGTTGAACTAAAACTCGAACTGCTTCTGCATTGGGAGCGCTAGCGCTTCAAGTTGTCTTTAAAATTTTATTCTACGGGAAATGACAAGGGGAGCAGAACGCTCCCCTTGTTTTGAGTCGGCGGGAAATAATAATCAGGCACTTCGTTTGCGCGAAAATGCACCCATCCCCAGAAGCCCCAGGGATACAAGCGCTAGACTTGCCGGTTCAGGAACAGTTTTTGTTTTAAAGCTCATGTTACCATCCGCTTCAAAATGGAAGTCTTCTTTCCCGGCCGCACCCGTGTCTAGGCCATTTATGTTATCTGCTCCATAGTCAGGGGTGTTTCCGACGACACTTTTCTCTGGATTGACGCTGTCAAACGGCGTTGCCAGGGTGCTGTCCCATTTCAGGGTTACAATCATGTCCCCTATATCGACACCCTTGAGAAAATTTGAATCCACAAATGTAACTTTCGCATCAACGTTTGTGTTTCCGTTACCCGTTACAGTTTGAATACCGGGCAGGTCATCGGAACCAAATTGATCGAGCGCCACTGGCTGCGGGTTCGACAAGCTGAACGTAGAGCCTCCAGCATCGACATCGGCGGACAAAATCAGTTTGCCGTCATCATAACCAAGGCCAGAATTGCCGCCAAACCCATCGGCATTGGTACCACCAAAGTCATCGTAATACATCTTGAAAGTACCACCAACATGCTTGAACTGAACCAGATCAACAATGCTGTCGGCATTAAGATCAATGGCTTGCGTTACTTCCTCCTGGATTATGGCCACCCCTGTATATTCATAGGGGCCGGCACTGCCGGTAGGCAAGGTGGTGACACCAGCACCTCCGTCGGAAAAAGAGCCAAGCTCCGCCTGGTAATAAGTGGTAAAAGTGTCACCTACGCTCAAAACGCCATCATTCAGCGCATCCACGGCTAACGCATTGCCTGGCAGCCAGTCGAATCCATCGGCCTGGCTAAAAGGACCTGCTTGGTCATGATCGAACAGCACCGTATCCGCATAAACACCGGTGCCCCCCAGGGCCAAAACCGCCCCGACTACAAAACAAATCTTTCTTGTTTTCATCAATCCACTCCTAAAATAATTTTCAAATCAGGAAACTCATCAGTTTCGTAACATACATAAGCAACAGCCATGCCATCCAAAAAAAATAAAAACAAAAACAATATACTAACATCCAGCACTTTCTTCACAACATACTGTCTTGCCCTATGTGTAAAATTTTTTGACTACATTTCACAGCGAGGCTCCATTATGGATTGCAGAAGCCCAGAGACTCTATCCGCCAAATCATCCAGATCCGGGCTTTGACGTTCTGGCTGTTTGAATTCCAATGGTGACAAAATCTGATTTTCTAAAAAGCTTTCCTGACAATAACCCTTGCCCAATCCAGCACTTTCGACCGCTTTCATATTCAAAAACTGATCCATGTTGGAACAAACCCCCAGCACGGGAATACCCGCCATCCAGGCCTGATGGCAACCCATCACTCCGCCGTTACATATCATAAGGTCCGCACGCCGTGCGCTTTTCAAACCATCCAGCCAGGGGGAACAGTACAGATTTCCCCGGACACCAGAGTCTTCACCTCCTAGCGCGGCAATCACGGTCACCGGCTGGCGGGCCAGGTAGTCCAGGACTTTTTTAAACACCTTGCCTGATCCAGAACTGCCTGCCACTACATACACAACAGGCTTGTCGTCGGGCAAGGTCTCCCACCAGGGAGGATCCGGGACGGGGGGGGCCCAGAGAATGGGGCCAAGGAAATAGTGATTATCCGGCAGGGGCAATCCGGGAAACATTTCAGGAATATCACAGTACAACACAGTATCCCCGTTAGTGTAAATATTTCTGACATCCCCCCCAAAATCCTGCAACCCGTACTCATTCGCCAAACGGTTGAAGGGTTTGGCGTGGGCCGCGAAAACATGGGGAATCAGCTGCTTGAACACCGGCTCCAGCCATTGACGGGGCACCCAGGCGAAGGGCTTCAGGCGGGGCAGCGGCGGCACCGGGCAAAATTCCGGCCGCCAATAGGCGTTGGCAAGATTGATATAGCGCACCTTTGCCACCCGGGCGCTGATGGCGAGGGAGAGACGGAAGTCCCCGATCACGGCATCCGGCCGGAGCCGGTCCATCAAAGCCAAATCGGTCTTGATATATTGCCTGAGAAGCTTTTCGGTAAAAATGGGCAAACCCCAGTCCAATGCCCGCCGGAAGCTGGCGGGAGACATGGAATCCAGTTCATGAACCGGGCAGGGAAAATCGCGCAGGAAGCGCCGGAAAGGGTTTTTGGGGCAGGCCAGGTGGATATCGTACTCTTTGCCTGTCAGCTGTTCTATCAGCGCCAAGGGACGCGCCAAATGGGCCAGGGTGACCGCCTCGGCGAAGAAAAGCAGACGCTTGCCGGCCATGTCACTGAACTCTCGGCAGCACGGCGGGATTAAACCAGTTCCGGCTGATGGATGGATCCCGAAAGCGATAGTTTTTCCACACCAGGGCAGTCGCCTTGCCGGAGCGGTGGTTGATCATGAGCATTTTGCCCGGCCGCCAGAATTGCCCCAGATACCGTTTGTACTTGTGGTAGGTCAAGGTTTTCAGGCGCTTGCCACGGCGGTTGAAATAGTCGATCTTCCAGGGGATATAATGCTCCTGGTCCGTCCAGATGACTTGCTTGCTGTAAAGGGAGTGAGGGTCCTTCGGATAGCGCTCGACGATGAAGACCTTCCTGCCCTTGTAGTTGTCATCCCGCAAGTACTTGTAATCATATTTTTCCAGGACCGGCGCGGTCATGTCTTCATAGGAAAACTCACTGCCCATGAAGGAGCCACCCTTGTTGGATGAGGAAATCCTCTTCACTCGTTTGAGGGCGGGCAGATACAACCATTGATCGTCGTCGCTGTGCTTGTGGGAGAAGGTTAAAAACTTGGTTCCCTTGACATCGGCGGGGCTGTCGAATATCAACAGGCTCTTGTCTCCATCTTCCACGCCTTCCAGATTCATGCTGCGAAGATGGCGCACGCTGGTTTCCCCTCGTTTGTTTTTCAAGACCATAGTCAAGTCGGTACGGAAATTCTGCCATCCTTCATCCCGCCGTTCCCCTTCGCGGGCGATTTCCAGGCCCCGTTCCCCGGGGCTCAAGGCCCAGGCGGGAGCCTGGGCAGCGCCCAATATGATTAAAAGCTCAAGCCATAGAACGATGAATAGATTCTTTTGCATCATGCACTCCACGTTCCACCCATAACAAAAGGGGGGGTAACAAGAAAAAATCCGTCAATAAAGCAAAACCGATAGTCACGGCCACCAGCAAGCCCATTTGAGCATTGATGGCAAAATCCGATAGGGTCAGCACCAAAAACCCGGCCACCAACACAATCGAGGTTGTCAGCATGGCACTGCCCACGTGTTCCAAGGTGTAGGCAACCGCTTTCCCGGGCGGCAATCGCAGCCGCCTGCGGGCAATGAGATATTTACTGAGAAAATGCACGGTGTCATCCACGACAATGCCCATGGTCATGGCCGCCACCACCGACAACCCCATGCTCACCTGGCCATGCATCAATCCCCACAAACCGAAGGCCATGATTGCCGGAACCATGTTGGGAATCAAGCTGAGCAGTCCCCAAAAGGGTGAACGAAAGGCAAGGATCAAGGTTAAGGAAATCACGCCAAAAGCCACCAGCGTCCCCAATAACATCCCCCGGATATTGCTCCGGCCGATATGGGCAAACATGATGGTGCCCGCAGCTCCGGCACGCATGTATGCCGGAGCGTTTTCCCGCAGCCACTGACCGGCGGCCCGCTCAAGGGCTAGCATTTCATCGCTGGTGAGATTCTTTAAGGTAACAGTGATGCGCGAGGCGGATTTATCCACGTTGATGCGGTCGTTCAGTTCCAATCCTTCGGGGAGGGACATTTCATACAATAACAAATATTGCGCCGCCAATTCCCGGCTTGGAGGGATCTTGTACCACCCGGGATTATTGCCATGCATATTCATGTTGAGGCGCTTGATAATGTCGGTGATGGCATAGACATGCAAGGTCTCTGGCCGATTGCGGTACCACTGGGCAAAACGGTCCAGCACCTGAAGATATTCGGGATCGGTAATCGTGCCGCCGGGTTGCGCCGGCAAGGAATATTCCATGATATACATGCCCGTCAAATGGGCCGTGGCGTATTCGGTGTCGGAGCGGAACTGGATATTGGGGGAAAAATATTTGATCAAATCGTCATTGAGTTCGTTTTTTACCGCAAAAGACGACAGGGCGATAATCAGTATCGGCATGCCTATCAACAGGCCTTTTCGATGGCCGATCACAAACTCAGTCAGCTTGCTAATCATGGATGAATGCCTGTGATGATGCCGGCTGATCCTTATGGGAAAAAGCATGGCCAATAGAGGCAACAGCACAACGGTATAAACGAATGCAAACCCTACGCCCATGGCGGAAATATTACCCAAATCCCGGAAGGGCGGGGAATCGCTGAAATTGAGGGTCAAAAAGCCCAAGGCTGTGGTCAGGCTGGTCAGGAAAACCGGTTGAAAGTTGATCCCTATGGACTGCTCCATGGCGTGGAACTGAAGCTCCCTCCAGCCCAGAGAGCTTAGCCAGCCCCGCCGCAGAACTAATAGAAAAGTCACCAGCAAATGCACGCAATCGGCCACCGATACCGTCAAAATAATATTGGGCGCCGCCGCCGAGGGCGGAGAAATTTCAAAACCCAGCCAACCCGCCAATCCCATGGTGGCACCAATGGCCAACAGTAAAACCAAATAGGCCCAAACCGCCGCTGTCAAAGATCCCAGCAAGACCCACAGGGCAATAAACACCAAGGCAAACATCAGGGGAAACAACGTCCCCATATCCTGCTGTGACGCTTCGGGAAAGGCATTGCTCATCAATACCCCGCCGCTCAGCCGGACATCAAGATTCGGATATCGCCGCTCCAATTGGCGGGCAAGCTGCCGGACCGATTCGACCACAGCGGGAATCTCGGTGTGTTCATCCACACCCGGCAGCCTGACAATGACATGCACCCCGGTCACGCTTGCATCCGGCGACACTACCCGACGTACGAGCAAAGGCTCCTTCAATGCAATTTGGCGAATTTTTTCGATTTCCTCCGGGACAAGACGATTGGCGGCAGAGTACAAGTCGCGCACAATCAGTTCATCTTTCTCCCCGCGGGTATATTGAAAATTTTGCAGGGAATCGACGCGCTGGACATAAGGAATAGACCACGCCTGATCCGTCAACCATTCGATGGCCTCCAGCACCTGGATATCAAACACTTTGCCCTGCTTCGGGGTCAGGATGAACATAACGGTATCATCCTTGGTATAGGTCTCGTGAATGGCATTGAGGCGCTGAAGATAGGGGTCGTCCGGATTAAAGAAAACACGGTAATCGGTGGTAAAGCTCAAAAAGCGAACACCGCTGATCAAAACCGCGGTTGCCAATAACAAGGCAACGAGCAACCACCAGCGCCATCGAAGCAGCAATTCGAGATAGCGCAGTCCCATGCGATTAATGACTCACCTTTTCCAACAAGCGCTGCGCTTCATCCCGCTCGGGAAAGGAAGCGGGCGTTTTCAGCAACTTTTCCAACACTTCCGCTGCGTCTTGCTTACGATGATTTGCCGCCAGAATTCGGGCCCAGTGATATTGAACAGACGGCAGATTATATTTTTCCGCCACCGGTTTCATAACGGCCATCGCCCGGCCACGCTCCCCGCGCTCCAGCAACACCATCGCCAACGTATCCGCGATCATCCCCGCTCGCGGAGCTATTTCCATTGCTTTTTCCGCGTATTTTAATGCTTTGTCCGGATCTTTTTTCCGCAACATCCAGGCAAGATCATTCAACGCATCAATCTGAGCAGGATTTTGTTGCAAAATTCTCTTTAACTGTTCGATGGCCTGCCCCTCTCTACCACTCGTGCGGTAAAGCACTGAGCGCATATAAGCGACGTTGACATCCTTGGGATGCCTTTTCAACCAGTCACTTAAGGTTTTTTCCGCCTGTTCCTTTTGGCCGGCACGCCAGTAAGCCTTAGATAAGGCTACTACCAATGACGAACTGGGGAGCCTTTTCAAGGCCTGGCGGTACAGGGCAATGGCATTTTGTGGTTTATTCCGGCGTAACGCCAACCGGGCTTCCGCCGACAAAACCTCCGGATTGTCAGGGTCGAGTTTTTTACTTTTCGCCAATGCGGCCTGCGCCATTTTCAAATCACCTTTTTCAATGGCCACATGAATCAATGCCAATTGTGCCGGCAAAAACTTTGGATTGTGTTTAAGGGCCCTTTGCAGGCTCTTCTCGGCATGAACCAGATCACGAGACTTCATGTAAACTTTAGCTAAAAGAAAATAAGGCGTGGGGGAGTTGGGATCCAGCCCAACCAACCTCATTGCCGTGTCCCGCGCCCGGTTGAGATGTCCCGCGCCCATCTGGGCATCGAGCAAAACCATCAGCAACGGCTTGGATTCCGGATACATGGGGAGCATTTTCTCCAGCAAGGTCTGCGCCCGGTCAAATTCATTTTGCTTGATGTAGACTCGCGCCAGCGACAAAGCGGGGGCAAGTGCATTCGGGTGCTTTTGGACAATTTCCTCGAGCTGGGAGATCGCCTCATCGTTCCGCCCTTCCATGGCATTCAGCGTAACCAGGTGCATTGCGGCATTGAGGTTATCCGGATGATGCTGCAGAACCTGTTGATAAAGCTCGCGCACCCGCCGGTAGTCTTTACGTTCAGCGGCAAACTGGGCCAGATTATGAGCGATGCTGGGATTAGCCGGATCCATGGACAGGGCTTTTTGAAAAGCCTTTTCCGCCTTGTCCACTTCGCCTTGTTTGGCGTGTAAAAACCCCTGCAAGCTCAGGCCAAGACCGGAATCAGGCATTTGCCTTTGGATCTCTGAAATCACTTGACGGGCCTCGCCATATCGTTTTTCCCGCATATACAGCATGGCCAGTTGGACTTTGGCGGGAAGAAGCTCTGGATCAAGTTCAAGCGCCTTTTTCAATGCGCTTTCGCCTTCTTCCAGCTTTCCCATCGCACCCAACCCCCGCCCAAGCTGAGCATACAGGCCGGGAGAATCCGGATGCAATTCGAGCATGGCCTGCAAGTGCCTGATTGATGCTTGACGGTTTCCCCTGGCATATTCAATCCGGCTCATCAACAAGCGGGAGAACA
>Ga0256841_1002373_pt1 | contig 15096 bp, 13 predicted proteins | sample 356308metaG_FD_185971 | JGI IMG/M metagenome (GOLD analysis project Ga0256841, IMG submission 185971) | Hydrothermal vent microbial communities from Mid Atlantic Ridge, Atlantic Ocean - 356-308 | ecosystem: Environmental > Aquatic > Marine > Hydrothermal vents | place: Atlantic Ocean: Mid...
CCGCCGAAGTTGATGTCGTTCTTCTGCTCCAGGAAGCGATAGGCCTCCTGGGTCTCCTGGATCCAATCCTGGACCGTGCGCAGGTCGTCGCTGGGCAGCAGGGCCCGGGCCACCGCCGCGCCGCCGCTGAAGGCGGTCCGCTGGGCCACCTCCTCCAGGATCTTATCGTATTCGAGAACGCGTAGTGTGCGTGGGTTCATCGGTTAACGGTTTCGGTCGAGTTGATCGACCCGATGGATCTGACCGAGCGATCTGCCCGAGCGATCTGCCAGGGTAGCCGGCAGCCCGGTCGCATCCGCTGCACTGGGTGAAACGTGATGCGTGAAATGTGATACGCAAACGATGCGCAAAATGTGATGCGCGAAACGTGAAAAGAGGCGCGGATACGCCAATACACGTACGCCCGATCATATCACAGCGGGGGGAGGTTCACCAAAGAATTGGCCCCGGGGCAGGGTTCCACACCGGGCTGGGAAGAGGGGGAATGGCTCGGCAGGGGAGCGCTGGAGCAGGGTCAACGCAGGGCGTCGTAGCCCAGGCGGCGGAGCATGTTCTCCTTCTTGCGCCACTTCTCCCAGACCTTGACCCAGAGCTCCAGGTAGACCTTGCGGCCCAGCATCTCCTCGATCTGGGCCCGGGCGGCCTGGCCGATCTGCTTGATCATGGCCCCCTTGCGCCCCAGGACGATGCCTTTCTGGGAGCGGCGCTCCACGTAGATGGTGGCGGCGATGTAGATGACGCCGTCCTCCCGCTCCTTGAAGTCGGTGACGGCCACGGCAATGCTGTGGGGCACCTCCTGGCGGAGGAGGTTCAGAGCCTGCTCTCGGATCAGCTCGGCCACGATGAAGCGGGTCTGCAGATCCGTCACCTGGTCCGGGGGAAAGTAGCGAGGCCCCTGGGGCAGCCGGGCCCGCAGCCCCGCCAGGAGCTCGTCCACGCCCTGGCCGGTCAGCGCGCTGATGGGGAAGGCGGGCAGGGCCGCCTGCTCCTCTGGGGGCAGCCACTCCAGCAGGGCCCGATAGGCCTGTTCCCGCTGGGACAAAGCCTCGGGGGAGCCCTGCCACTGGTCCACCTTGTTCAAGGCCAGGATCACCGGGGGCAGCTTTCCTCGGCGGTGGAGGTCGCCCAGCCGTTCCGCGATGAGCCGCTCCTCGTCCGTGGGCGGGCTGTTCACGTCCACCACCCAGAGGACCAGGTCCGCGTCCTGGGCGATGGTGCGCTCGGCCACGTTGACCATGTGCTTGCCCAGCTTGTGCTTGGGCTGGTGGATGCCCGGCGTGTCCAGGAAGATGTACTGGGCGTCCTGGGTGGTGAGGATGCCCAGGATCTGGTCCCGGGTGGTCTGGGGTTTGGGGCTGGTGATGGCGATCTTCTGGCCCAGCAGGCGGTTGAGCAGGGTGGACTTGCCCACGTTGGGCCGGCCGATGACCGCGATGTAACCGCTGCGGTGATCCTCGGGCAGATCCTCGGGCCGGAAGAGCAGATCGCCCAGCTCCAGGGGGCGGCCTTCGGTTTCAAACCCGGTTCCAGGCCCTTCCGGTTCGGGCTTCTCTGGGACGAGGCGTTCTTTGTCGTTCATGGTCGGTTTCGGCTCCTGAGCCTCGGTGGGCCCCCCGCCTGGGGGCTAGCGACGGCTGCGTTTGCTGCGCATCTTCCGGGCTGCGGAAAGGCGCACTCCCTCCCGTTCCAGGAACTGTTGGAAGAGGCGATAGAAGCGCTCCCGATCCTGGGCGGTGAGCACGGCCACCGCGTCCGCGGTCTCGATGGCGTAGGGGTAACCCATGCCCACCACGCACTCGGCCCGCACCCGGTCCACCACCGCCTCCAGCTGGCCGCTCTCCAGGATCCAGCGGGGCAGCTCCAGCCGGGCTGGCGGCCGATCCGAGACCAGGCGCAGGTAGGTGAAGCAGACTTCCTTGTAGAAGGGGGCTCGCCCCTCCTTGCTCAGGGAGTCGGGCCGGGCGCAGATGAAGGCCGGGCTACGATCTCCCCAGTTGGGGAGCAGGGACTGGAGCAACCGGGCGTCGGAGACGGCCCGCAGGTCCGTCTGGGGGAAGAGGGTGTGGAGCAGGGTGATCAGGTCCCGGCTGTGGGGGCTGTCCACGAAACCCACCAGGGGCGTGCGGGTGCTCTGGGAGCAGTCCAGGAGGCGCTGCACCGCGTCCAGGTAGGGGCGGGCCCGGTGGGGCCGCAGCTGACCGGCGAAGCTGACGATGAAGGAGCCGTCGAAGAAGCAGAGGGGGCGTTCCTCCTGGGGGCGCTCCTGGTAGGCCTGCATGAGCTGGCAGAGCTTGTCGCACTCCCGGATGAAACGCTCCTGGTTCACCCGCCAGTTGGGAAAGTCGCCCGGATTCTCGTCGTCATCGTCCAGCTCGTCTGGGGCCAGGACGTCGAAGCTCACGTCCTTGATGTAGGCCGGAGGGCTGCCGGGCTTCGCTTCCTGGTGTTCGTTGATGAACCAGCCGATCTGGACCGCTCCCACGGGCATGGAGAAGTCCTTGGTGGGGGTGATCTGGCTGCCGTCCACGGCGATGACCGGCCGTTTGTAGAGGGTGGCCAGGGCCCAGCGTCGGGCCTCCCGGTGGTTGTTCCAGCGTTCCGGGAAGGGCAGGCGCATGGCCTGGGCCTGATCCAGCTCGTCCGTGGGCAGAGCGCCGGGCCAGGGATCCGCCTGGTGGTTCAGGGCGTCCTCCACCTGGGCCCGGCTCATCCCCTGGAATTGCTCCAGCAGGCTGGCCAGTTGCCGCCGATCCTCCTCCCGCAGCTGGATGAACTGGCGGAACTTCTCTCGTTTGCGTTCCAGGGCCTGGATGGCCCGTTGACGGTGCAGCATGGCGCGCTCCTGAAAGGCAGTGGGTGGATCTCGGGGGCTGACCGGGCGCCCCAGGGCGCCGGTGCAGGCGGCAGGCTCCGGCTCCCCTCACCATTATCCCCGGCCCAGGACGATTTGGCAACACGGTCCACTTTCCACTCGGCGCGCCAGCGGCTGAGCCGATGGCGGCGCTGCCTGCGGGCCGTCCATCTTCCCACCCATCTTCCGGGGTGAGCCGCCTCCGGGCAGTCCCGGCTTTTCGACCCCCGTCCAACATTTTGACCCTTGTTTTAACATAATGTTAGAATCTGGTGTTAGAATTGGGGGCAATCTCCACAGTCACAGGCCTCTACCCTGGCGATCCCATCCGTTTCCGGCCCACGGACCCTATCCTTTTTCCCGAGCGAACCATGCGCGTTCTGGCCATCAGCGACAAAGTTGTGCCCAGCCTCTACAGCGAACAGATCCGCCAGCGAGCGGGTGACGTGGATCTGGTCATCAGCTGTGGGGATCTGCCCTACTACTACATCGACTACGTGGTCAGCATGGTGAACCGGCCGGCCTTCTTCGTCTACGGCAACCACGGCCGGGCCGTGGAGTATTGGTCCAACAACCAGGCGGTCACCGGGCCGGTGGGGGCCTGCAACCTGCACCGGCGCACCGTCCAGGAAGGCGGGCTGCTCCTGGCCGGGCTGGAGGGCTCCATCCGCTACAGCCGGGCGCCCCGTTTCCAGTACACGGAGGCGGGGATGTGGGCCAATATCGCTCACCTGATCCCCGGCCTGCTCCTGAACCGGCTCCGCTACGGCCGCTGGCTGGACGTGCTGGTGACCCACTCGCCCCCCTTCGGCATCCACGACCAGCCGGACCGGGCCCACACCGGCTTCCGCAGCTTCCTGACCTTCATGCGCCTCTTCCGGCCCCGCTACCTGCTCCACGGCCACATCCACGTCTATCGGCGGGACACGGTGACCACCAGCCAGTACCTGGACACCCAGGTGATCAACGTCTACCCCTACCGGATCCTGGAGCTGGAGCCAGCCACCCGGGCCAGCCGAACCGCCCCCGCGCCGGAGACGGCCCCGGAGCCGGGCTTCCCGGAGACGCCCCACACCCATGACGAACAGAGCCTCCCCAATGCCTCCTGAACAGCCGTTTGAACACTGGCGGGAGGCGGCGCGCCGCATCGCCCAGGCCCGGGCCGAGGCCGAGTCGCGCCGCAAGTGGCAGATGGAGCCGCCTCGCCCCATCCCTTTCAACTACCGCTGGGAGCACGTGCAGACCGTGGTGGGCCTGGCCCTGCACCTGGCCCAGGATCTGGGCGGGGACCTGGAGGTGGTGGAGGCCGCGGCCTGGCTCCACGACATCTGCAAGACTCAGCCCAGCCACGGGGAGGTCGGCGCCCAGGAGGCCCAGGCCATCCTGGCCCGGACCGACTTCCCCCCAGCGAAGATCCCCCGGGTGGCGACGGCCATCCGCCAGCACGTGGGCCTCTACCGGGAGGAGGGCGCGCCGCCCCTGGAGCCCCTGGAGGCGGCCATCCTCTGGGACGCGGACAAGCTCTCCAAGCTGGGGGTCCAGGCCATCGTCTACGCCATGAGCGCCCCCTACGCCAACGGCCAGGGCCTGGTGGAGCGACGACAGCGCTTCACCCAGTTCACCCAGGACGTCCTGGTCCGGACTGTGGCCAGCATGAACACCGAACCCGCCCAGGCATGGGCCCAGGTCCGCTACCAGCACATGCTGGACGCTCTGGCCGCCTGGGCGGAGGAAGAGGAGATGAGCGAAACGTGACACGGGAAAGCGACACCCCCATGAAATATCATCTGATCACCCTGGGCTGCCCCAAGAACCAGGTGGACAGCGAGGGCATGGAGATGCTGCTCCGGCAGGCGGAGATGACCGCCACAGAGGCGCCGGAGGAGGCGGACGTGCTCATCGTCAACACCTGCGGCTTCCTGGGGGCGGCCAAGGAGGAGTCCATCGGCGTGCTCCAGGAGCTGGCCCAGGGCAAACGGGCCGGGCAGATCCTCATCGCGGCGGGCTGCATGGCCCAACGGGACGGCGAGGAGCTCCTGGGACAGATCCCAGGCGTGGATGGCCTGCTGGGCACCCGGCGTTGGATGGAGATCGTGGCCCTGGTGCGGGCCCTGCGGGGTGGCCCGGGCAAGCGGCAGTTCCAGCGCTACAGCCTGCTGGGGGATCCAGAGACACCCTTCCAGGCTCCGGTGCCCCGGCCGCCGGTGGTCAGCGGCAGCGCCTACCTGAAGATCTCCGACGGCTGCAACGCGCCCTGCGCCTTCTGCACCATCCCATCCTTCAAGGGCAAGCTGCGCAGCCGCCCCCTGGAGGTGGTGGTGGACGAGGCGGTGGCCCTGGTCTCCGCCGGGGCCAAGGAGCTGGTCATCGTGGCCCAGGACACCACGGACTACGGCCGGGACTGGGGCCAGCCGGACAGCCTGCCCCGGCTGCTCAGCGCCATCTGCAACCGCACGGACGACCGTCTGCGCTGGGTGCGGCTCATGTACGCCTACCCGGGCCACGTGAGTGATCCGCTGATCCAGGTCATGGCCGAGCAGCCCAAGATCGTCCCCTATCTGGACATGCCCCTGCAGCACGGGGATCCCCGCACCCTGCGCCGCATGCGCCGGCCCAGCAACCTGGAGATGGTCCACGACCACATCCGCAAGCTGCGGGCCGCCATGCCCCACGTGACCCTGCGCACCACCTTCATCGTGGGCTATCCTGGCGAGACGGAGGAGGAGTTCCAGGGGCTGCTGGAGTTCATCCAGGCCATCCAGTTCGACAAAGTGGGGGCCTTCCCCTTCAGCCCGGAGCCGGGCACGCCCGCGGCCACCCTGCCGGATCCCGTGCCGGAGGAGGTGAAAGCGGAGCGCTACGCTCGCCTGATGGAGGCCCAGCAGCCCATCAGCCTGGCCCGGAACCAGGCTCAGGTGGGGCGGGTGCTGGATGTGCTGGTGGAAGGGGAAGGGGAGATCCAGGGCAGCGGAGAGCCCCTGCTCCTGGGGCGCAGCTACCGGGACGCGCCGGAGGTGGATGGGCTGGTGTTGATCCCGGGCTTTGCCGGTGTGCCGGCGGGGGAGATGATCCAGGTCCACATCACCGGGGCCATGGAGTACGACCTGGTGGGCGAGCCTCTGTTGGAGCGGAGCTTCAGCAGCCGCTCCGTGGACCTGGAGTGGCGGGAGTAGGGGGGCTGGGCGTTACCAGAACCAGCCCCGACGGCGGCGCTGCTGCTCCACCCAGCGGGCGATCTGCTGCTGGAGGGCGCCCAGGGTCCCCTCCAGGGCTCGCAGCCGGTTCTCGATGCGCTCCTTGCGGGTCTCCTCCCGGCGCTGGTATTCGGCCAGAGTGCGCTCCAGCTCCAGCATGCGGTCCCGGAGCTTGCGGTTCTCCTCTTTCAGGTTGAAATTGTCCTGGACCACCACGCCCAGGAGCTCCCGGATGGAGGTCTGGCTGTTGAGGATGGCCTGCTGGGTGTCGGCCATGGTGTGGAGCACGTCGGTGACGGCCTGGGGCAGGTTCGCGTTCAAGGGCGTGGCCAGGGGAGCGGCCTCCTGGGCCTCCCCGTCCTGGCGGGCCACCAGCACCTGGAGCCGGTGGGTGATCTGCTCGTAGGTGTAGCCCTCGGCCAGCAGCCCCCGGATCACGCTCAGGGTCTCCACGTCCGTGGCGCTGAAGAGGGCGTCCCCTTCCACCGCCTGCTGCTCCAGGAAGTCCGCGAAGCGCTGGATCCAGCGGCGCAGGGTGCTGGGCGCCACGTCCAGCAGCTCCGTGACCTGGGCGAAGGTCATGGGCTGGATGGCCTGGGCGTCGGCATGCTGGGAGGAGGGGAGGTTGGGTTCAGTCATAGCCATCTACTCATCCACCACTCGCCACTCGCCGTCGATGACCGGGCCGTCGTCGGGATCCGAGCCGGCCCGACCCCCCATGGCCCGTTCTACGGCATCTGGCGGAGCCATTTGCACAAAGAGACGCGTTGCCAGTAAGATTACAGCCAGATCATCGAAAGGCATGCCCGGCAGCAGATCCAGCGGCGAGAGCCAGTAGACCAGGGCCGTCACCGGCAGGAGCAGCTTCAGAAAGCCCGAGACCTGGGGATCCCCCAGCAGCCGCCAGGTCAAGGCCATGTCCCGCAGGACCTGGGAGAGAGACCAGCCGCCAGAGACGGAGGGCCGGGAGTGTCGATTGTTCGAATAGGCGCTCATGGGAAAACCTCCTGGAAAACCCCTCGGGGATGCCCTCTAGAACAGGGCAAAAGCTAGGCTCAGTATAACGAAAAGTGGCCCCCCTGACAACATCCCTGATCACATCTGCGGAAAACTCGGGCCGCACTGGACCCGCCCCCACACTCACCGTCCATGCCCACCACCAGCCAGATGCTCGCTGACTATCCCGATATCCTGCTCCAGGTGATCGCCGAGCTGCGGGGCGCCTTCCTGGATGCGGCGGAGAACCGGCGCCAGGCCATCGACCTGCTCACCGCCCAGATCACCGACCCCACCTCGGTGCTCATGGCCTACCAGGAGCTCATCGACTTCCAGCCCCAGGCCCAGGCCGCGCTGGAGGCCCTGCTCACAGCCGGGGGAGAGCTGGTGGAGGCCCAGTTCAGCCGGGATTTCGGCAGCATTCGCCAGATGGGGCCGGCCAAGCTGGAGCGGGAGACACCCTGGACCCACCCTCAGAGCGTGGCCGAGCTCCTCTACTACTACGGCTTCCTGGGGCGGGGCTTCAAGGGCGCCGGCCAGAAGGCCCACACCATCGTCTACATTCCCACGGACGTGATCCCCTGGCTGCCCAAGCCGGCCAGCGCCTCGGAGGAGGACCAGCTGCCGGTGACCCCGACGCCGCCGTCCCCGGCCTCCCGCATGCTCACCATGGACGATGCCTTCCTGGAAGACGCGGGCACGCTCCTGGGCTTCCTGCACACGGACACCCTGCGCCTGACCCCTCAAGGCCCCCATCCCGAGGACATCTCCCGCCTGGTGGAGCGGCTGCACAGCCACGGGGTGGCCTCGCCCCAGGAGCAGGACGTCCGCCTGGCCCTGCTCCTGCACCTGGCCAAACGCCTGGGCTGGCTGCGCCGGGACGAGGAGGACCGGGTGGTGCTCACGGGCAACCGGGTCCGGGCCTTCCTGGAGATGGACCGGGCCGAACAGCGTTTCGCCCTGTGGGAGGCCTGGCGCACCTCCCCGGAGTGGAACGACCTCTGCCGCACCCCGGGCCTGGAGTGCACCAACACGGGCGTCTGGCAGAACGACCCCCGCCAGACCCGGGCCGCGGTCCTGGATCTGCTGGCCCAGCTCCAGCCCGGCGCCTGGTACAGCCTGTCCGATGTGGTCCAGGCCATCAAGGAGGTGGCTCCGGATTTCCAGCGCCCGCCAGGGGACTACGAGAGCTGGTACATCCGCGACAGCTCTACGCAGGAGTTTCTGAAAGGTTTCCAGCAGTGGGATGCAGTGGAAGGAGCCCTGCTATGCTTCCTCTGTCGGGGCCCTCTGGCCTGGCTGGCCGCCATGGACCTGGCGGAGCCCTCCGCGGGGGACGACCTGCTCATCTCCTTGAGCCGCTGGGGCTCCCGCTGGCTGGGCCAGGAGGCTGAGCAGCCCCGGGAGCAGCCTCGGCGTCCCCTGGTGGTGGGGGAGGACTTCAGCGTGACCCTGCCGCCGGGCACGTCCTTGCTGGACCGTTTCCGGGTGGAGCGTTTCGCCCAGTGGCAGGCCACCTATCCCCAGTATCGCTACCAGATCACCCAGCGAGGCCTGTCCCGGGCCCAGGCCGAGGGCATCCCACCCCAGCGAGTCCTCCAGTTCCTGGAGAGGCGCAGCCAGGGTGTGCCGGCCAAGGTGAAGGCCGCTCTCGCCCGCTTTGGGAGCAAGCTGCGACAAGCTTGAGATCTCCTTGGGAAGGCCCTGGAGGTTTTTCGGCCGTGTTGACAGATCAGGGGAAAAATTGTACCATTCCCTGGCCGCTGGTATGATCCCTTCCAATGCCGTCATCCCCCCGACTGGCTGTGCCATGCCTCGGCGCCAAGCAGCAGTAGCTTGTCAGCTTCGTAGACCCTACTCGAACGGATCTTCAACCCCCTAACCGCTATCCTGATCGTGCTTGGCAGTTCGCCTCTCTGTGGCCCCGCGAGGCCGTCTCTGTTTCGTTTTGCGGGTTCGCTTTGTGGCTCTCGCTTCGTGGGTCTCGCGTTGGCAATCCTGTCTGCTCCGGCGTACAACACGCTCCTACTGTATTCTTCCCTACTTCACGGTTCACCCATCCAAACCTACCCTATTTCCAATCCAAACAAGGAGGCAGTATGGAACTTCGGAAACTGAAACCGCTTGGCTACCTGGCCCTGCTGGTGACGGCGCTGCTGGTGTTGGCCGCCTGCGCCCCCCAGCCTGCCGCACCAGCCGAGGAAGCTGCACCGGCTGAGGAAGCCGCCCCCGCCGAGGAGGCCGCTCCCGCCCAGGAAGCCGCCCCTGCCGAGGAGGCTGCACCCAGCGGTCGAGGCGCTGGCGACACCCTGACCATCCTCTACTGGCAGGCCGCTTCCATCGCCAACCCCTACCTCTCCGGCGGCACCAAGGACATCGACGCTGCGGCCATCGTGCTGGAGCCCCTGGCCAGCTTCGATGAGAACGGCGAGATGGTCCCCCGCCTGGTGGAGGAGATCCCCACCATCGAGAACGGCGGCGTGAGCGAGGACTTGACCACCATCACCTGGAAGCTCAAAGAGGGCATCCTCTGGTCGGACGGCACGCCCCTGACCGCGGACGACGTGGTCTTCACCTACGAGTACTGCACCAACGAGGAGACGGGCTGTGGCTCCCTGACCCAGTTCAACAGCATCGCCAGCGTGGAGGCGGTGGACGCCCAGACCGTCAAGATCACCTTCGACACCCCCAAGCCCTACCCCTACGAGGCCTTCGTGGGCGCCACGGCCCCCATCCTGCAGAAGGCCCAGTTCGAGAACTGCGTGGGCGCCGCGGCCCAGACCTGCACCGAGCAGAACCTGAAGCCCATCGGCACCGGCCCCTACAAGGTGGTGGACTTCAAGGTCAACGATGTGGTGGTCTACGAGCCCAACGAAAACTACCGGGAGCCGGACAAGCCCTACTTCTCCCAGGTGGTCTTCAAGGGTGGTGGTGACGCGGCCGCCGCGGCCCGAGCCGTCCTGGAGACGGGCGAGGCCGACTACGCCTGGAACCTGCAGGTGGAGCCTCAGATCCTGGCCTCCATGGAAGCGGCTGGCCTGGGCAAGGTGGTGACCGCCTTCGCCACCAACGTGGAACGCCTGATGATCAACAAGACCAACCCGGACCCGGCCCTGGGCGAGGATCGTTCTGTGGGCGTCTACGTGACGGACCCGGACTACTGCCCCGAGGGCTTTGAGGACTACTGCAACGTCAACAACCATCCCTTCCTGACCGACGCCAAGGTGGTCAAGGCCCTCTCCATGGCCATCGACCGCAACGTCATCGCCGAGCAGCTCTACGGCGCGGCTGGCAAGGCCGTCTGCAACGTGCTGCCCGCTCCTCCGCGCTACGCCTCTCCCAACAACGATGACTGCCTGGTCCAGGACATCGACGGCGCCAACGCCCTGCTGGACGAGATCGGCGCTGTGGACTCGGATGGCGACGGCATCCGGGAGTACAACGGCGTGCCGATGAAGATCCTCTACCAGACCTCCACCAACTCCGTGCGCCAGAAGACCCAGGCCCTGATCAAGCAGTGGTGGGCCGAGATCGGCGTGGACACCGAGCTGCGCAACATCGACGCGGCGGTCTTCTTCGGCGGCGACCCCAACAGCCCGGACACCTACGGCAAGTTCTACGCGGACGTGGAGATGTACACCAACGGCGCCACGGGCGTGGATCCCCAGATCTACATGTCCAACTGGCTCTGCTCCGAGGTCTCCGGCCCCTGGAACAACTGGCTGGGCAACAACGTGCCTCGCTGGTGCAACCCGGAATACGACGCCCTCTTCGACGAGCTCTCCGCCACCGCGGACCTGGACAAGCGGGCTGAGCTCACCATCAGCATGAACGACATGCTGGTCCAGGACGGCGTGATGGTGCCCCTGGTCCACCGAGGCTCCGTGTCGGCCTACGCCAACAGCCTGAAGGGCGTGCGCATGAACGCCTGGGACTCGGAGATGTGGAACATCGCTGACTGGTACCGTGAGGAATAGTTCCTTCGGGACATCGGATCTATCGAACAGGAGTGGTCTGTCGGTTTCGGCCGCAGGCCACTCCTGCGATCCAAGGAGACATCCATGGGAACCTACTTTGTTCGCCGCCTGCTGACGGCCATCCCCACCCTGCTGGCCATCAGCTTCGTCATCTTCGCCATCCTGGACCTGGCTCCGGGAGATCCCACCGGCACCCTGCCGCCCCAGATCAAGATGGAGGTCCGAGAGCAGATCCGCAAGGCCCTGGGGCTGGACGAGCCCTTCCACGTCCGCTACCTGCTCTGGCTGAAGCAGTTCTTCATCAACGAGCCCTTGAACATCGTCGAACAGGTCTTCAATGTGAAGATCGGCGACTCCACCAACCGGCTGCGGGTCACCTCCTGGAGCAGCCGGGGCAAGCCGGTGGTGGATCTCATCGTGGAGCGCACGCCCCAGACCCTCTGGGTGGTGGGTTTCGCTTACCTCTTATCCGTTCTCATTGCCATTCCCCTCGGCGTGGTGGGCGCCGTGCGTCAGAACTCCATCTTCGACCAGATCAGCACGGTGATGGCCGTCATCGGCTACTCCGTGCCCACCTTCTTCACCGGCCTGCTGGCCATCGTCATCTTCAGCGTGCACCTGAAGTGGTTCCCCTCGGTCTACAACACCACCCTCAAGGTCACGGACTGGGCCAGTTTCGTGGCCCAGATCAAGCAGATGATCATGCCGGTGGCGGTGTTGGCCTTCTTCCAGACCGCGGCCCTGAGCCGCTACACCCGTTCCGCAGTGCTGGACAACCTGAAGCAGGACTACGTGCGCACCGCCTACGCCAAGGGATTCCGGGAGCACTACGTGGTCATCCGCCACGTGTTGCGCAACAGCCTGATCCCGGTGGTGACCCTGGTGGCCTTGGGCATCCCCCAGATCTTCGCCGGCGCCATCATCACCGAACAGATCTTCCGCGTCAACGGCCTGGGCTCCCTGCTCATCATCGCCATCCAGAGCTTCGACATCCCAGTGGTGCAGACCACAACCTTCATCTTCGCCGTGCTGATCGTGGCCTTCAACCTCATCGCGGACATCGTCTACGGCATCCTGGACCCCCGGATCACCTACTCCTGAGGCCCGAACCAGGCCGGAGGGCGGCCCTGTTGAGGCCCGTCACACGGAGCTGAGGCAACGAGACTGACACAGAGGAACAAGCAACCATGAGCGTCCAATCTGGGACGGCCCCTGCCGCCAACATCGAACTGACCCGGGAGCTGAAGAAGCCCCACCGCACCCTCTGGGGCGATGCCTGGGTCCAGTTTCGCCGCAATCGTCTGGCCATGTTCGGCCTGATCACCCTGATCCTGCTGGTGTTGGGCATCCTCCTGGGGCCTCTGGTCTACCGGGTGGATCCCGACTACATCGACATCACCCAATCCAACCTGGGCCTGACCGCGGAGCATCCCTTCGGCACGGACGACCTGGGCCGGGACACCCTGGCCCGCAACCTCTACGGCGGGCGCATCTCCCTGGCCGTGGGCGTGGTGGCCATGCTCATCGCCATTTTCTTCGGCACCACCATCGGCCTGCTCTCCGGCTTCTTCCCCGCCCTGGACAATCCCCTCATGCGCTTCACGGACATGATGCTGGCCCTGCCCCAGCTGCCCCTGCTCCTGGTGATCATCATGCTCTTCCGGGACACCCTGCGCAGCCTCTTTGGGCCCGAGGTGGGCATCTTCATGCTCATCGTCTTCGTCATCGGCATCCTGGGATGGATGCCCACAGCCCGGGTGGTGCGGGGATCGGTTCTCTCAGTGAAGAAGAAGGAGTTCGTGGAGGCGGCCGTCAACATCGGCGTGGGCCAGAGCGCCATCCTGCGCCGGCACATCCTGCCCAACGTGCTCAGCCCCATCATCGTCTCCGCCACCCTGAGCGTGGCCAGCGCCATCCTCACCGAGTCGGCCCTCTCCTTCCTGGGCCTGGGCTTCCCCCCGGACGTGCCCACCTGGGGCCGGCTCCTCTTCGACGGCAAGGACTTCCTCACCTTCACCCCCTGGGTGGTGATCTGGCCCGGCCTCTTCATCTCCCTCACCATCCTCAGCATCAACTTCATGGGGGATGGCCTGCGGGACGCGCTGGATCCCCGCATGCGGGGCTGAGGCCAGGGCTTTCTGTCCACATCCCATCCTGTCCACATCTCAACTGCTCAATCCACACACGAAGGAGTGTCGCCATGGCAATGCGGGCCGACTACATCTGGATGAACGGCGAGATCATCCCTTGGGAGCAGGCCCAAGTGCACGTCTTCACCCACGCCCTGCACTACGGCAGCAGCGTCTTCGAGGGCATCCGGGCCTACGAGACGGTCAACGGACCGGCCATCTTCCGGGGGCCAGAGCACTTCGAGCGCCTGCTCTTCAGCTGCAAGGTGGCCCGGATCCCGCCGCCCCTCTCCGTGGCCGAGTGGATGGAGGTGACGGCCCAGGTGCTCCGGGCCAACCAGCACCCCAGCGCCTACATCCGCCCCCTGGTCTTCCGAGGCTACGAGACCCTGGGCGTGGACGGCCGCAGCTGCCCGGTGGAGGCCATCCTGGCCACGGTGCCCTGGGGGCGCTACCTGGGTCCCGAGGCCATCGAACAAGGGGTGGACGTGCAGGTGAGCAGCTGGCGGCGCATGGCCCCGGACACCTTGAACGCCATGGCCAAGATCGGCGGCCAGTACGTGAACAGCCAGAACATCGTCATGGAGGCCAAGGACAACGGCTTCACCGAGGGCATCGCCCTGGACATCAACGGCTACGTGAGCGAGGGCAGCGGGGAGAACATCTTCGTGGTCTACAAAGGGGAGCTCTACACGCCCCCCTTCGCCAACAGCATCCTGGGGGGCATCACCCGGGACTGCGCCATCACCATCGCCCAGGACCTGGGCTACGACGTGCGGGAGATGACTCTCACCCGGGAAATGCTCTACCTGGCCGACGAGATCTTCTTCACCGGCACCGCGGCGGAGATCACCCCGGTGCGCTCGGTGGACCGCATGCCCGTGGGCGAGGGCAAGCGGGGGCCCATCACCCAGGCCATCCAGGAGGTCTTCTTCGGCATTGTGGAGGGGACCCTGCCGGACAAATGGAACTGGCTCACCCCGGTGGACCTGGGCTGAGGGTAGACGCGGGGGCACAAAACAAGGCGCAAAACCAGGTGCAAAACCAGGTGCAAAACAACGAAAGAGGCTGGGCTGCGGACCCTCCGCGACCCAGCCTCTTCTATTGGCTCTTCGGTTTGCTCGCCTCACTTCACAGGGGCTTCTTCCGGGGCAGGCCCTGGCCCCGAGGATAGGCCGGCGGCGTGGGGCGCACCTTCTTGATGAGCAGGATGCGCCGCTCCCCCTCCAGGAAGGGCACCTTCACCGGGGCGAAGCGCACCGTCTCCCCGCCCAGGGTGGCGATGGCCTTGCGGGCGGCCATGAACTCCTGGGCCACCCCCGGCCCCTTGTAGGCCATGACGTAGCCCCCCACCTGGGTCAAGGGCAGCAGGTACTCCACCAGGGTGTTCAAGGGGGCCACGGCCCGGGCCAGGACCAGCTCGTAGCCCTCTCGGTGGGGCGGCCGCCGCCCCAGCTCCTCCGCCCGTCCCTGGACCACCTCCACCCCTGCAAGCCCCAGGGCCTCCACCACGTGGCGCAGGAACTGGACCTTCTTGCCCGTGCCGTCCAGCAGGGTCAGGGCCAGCTGGGGCCAGGCGATCTTCAGGGGGATGCCCGGGAAACCGGCCCCGGCGCCCACGTCCACCGCCTTCAGGGAGCGGGTGGGGGGCACGGGCTCGCCCAGCTCCTCGGCGATGAGGGGCAGGCCCGCCAGGGAGTCCAGGAAGTGCTTGGTCTGGACCTCCTGGTAGCCGGTGATGCGGGTCAGGTTCATGCGCTGGTTCCAGGCCACCAGCTCCCGGTAGTAGCGCTCGAACTGGGCCACCTGCTCCGGGGTCAAAGAGAGGCCAAGCTCTCGGCAACCGGCCTGGAGCAGGGCCATGGGCTCACCGTTCTGGGCGCTGGCATCGGGTTTCGTCTCCAGGGTCATGGATGGCTGGGCTCCTTTGCGCGTGGATGGGGGTGGAA
>Ga0256841_1002374_pt1 | contig 15096 bp, 13 predicted proteins | sample 356308metaG_FD_185971 | JGI IMG/M metagenome (GOLD analysis project Ga0256841, IMG submission 185971) | Hydrothermal vent microbial communities from Mid Atlantic Ridge, Atlantic Ocean - 356-308 | ecosystem: Environmental > Aquatic > Marine > Hydrothermal vents | place: Atlantic Ocean: Mid...
GAGTGTGCTCAAGCCCAGCCACCATTTGACGGGGCCGTCAACCAGCAGAAGGCCGATGAGGAAGAGCAAAAAGACGACTATGCCGATGTAAGTGGGGCCGCTGGTAAAGGGCAGTTTTCCCCAGTAGAGCGGTGCGCCCCAATTTGCCGGAAGGCGGGCCCCCATGCGTCTTAGCGATTTGGCAGTTGCGGATTCGGGCCTCAGAGGTTCGCTGCTGCTGCCACCGGCCACTCCGGGGATGAAGGAAGAAAACAAGTCTATCCAGCCGTTGCTCCATTGCATGGCGTAGTCCCAGGCCAGGCCATTGGTAGAGCTGGATGAAGAGGGGTCAACGGCTTGGTGAAGAATGGGCTTACCCCGCATGGTATCTTTGGAGTACTCGTAAGTAACCCAGAGATTCGAGGCTCCTGCGCCTAAGGCGAGTACTCCTCCGACGAGCAAAGCCCCTGCGGCTTTGAAAAAGCGTGGCAAATGGCCATGCCGGTAATCGTAGATGAGTTGTGCTACACCCAGGAAGGGCAAAGTCAAAAAGAAGTAATACAGCATTTGCAGGTGGTTGGCCACGATGGCCAGTCCCACACCCAGAGCAAAGAGCAATCCGCCGCTCAGATAGCGACCTCGAAAGGCTGTGAGCAGCCCTGCAGCCATGAAGGGCAGGTAAGTGATGACTTTGAGTTTGGTCTCATGGCCTGCCTCGTATAAAATGAAGTTGTTGGTCATGAAACCAAAGGCTACGGCACCTATGATGGATAAACCGACCTCGGCCCCTAAGCACAACATGAGGATGTAAAAGCCTACCATGCCCATCAGAAAGCGAGCCAGGGGGTCGCCGATAAATTTGCGGAAAAGAATGTCTATGCTTTTAAGGGCATTGCCCTTGCTGATGGTGTTGATTTGATACGTGGGCATACCTCCAAACATGGAGTTGGTCCAAAGCGATTCGTGTCCGGTCTTTTCTTTCCATTCGCGAACTTCCTGCGACATGCCTCTGTACTGCAAAATATCGCCTTGTTGCAAGACTTTGCCTTGAAGCTGTGGATAGAAAAAAATGGCGCCCAAGGTGAAGAAAACGGCAAAAGCCGCGAGATGAGGCCAGACTTTTTGAATAATCTGTTTCATAAAAAGTGGTGATTCTTATGGCTTGGTGTTTTTGACCGGAGATTCCTCCTTGGCAGAAAAGCCGGTTTTGAGGAAAGCCCGCCGCGAGCAAAGATAAACAATATGCCGGCGATGAGCCGAGGGGCTTAGTTGACGGCCTTGTTCCGGTCCTTGTATTTGGCGAAAGCCCAAGCACCTAAAGTCAATAAAAAATAAAGCAAGATGATGAAAAACATCTGTTCCGGCTTGTGTTTGAACTCGTAATACAAAATCAGCAGCCCGCTAAATCCGAGTGCAGTAAGGGCTAAAACGGTAATAGGGGCAGACGAGTGCGTTTTTTCTCTGATTTTAAAGTTGGCTGTGGCCATGAGAAAGGAAACCAGCAAAAAGGTTATGCTTCCGAATTCGAGAATGAGTTGTAAACCGCCGATTAGAATGAGCAAGGAGGCGGTTACCGACATAGCAAGGATGGCCTTGTTCGGAATGTGGCTCTTTGTGCGTTGTGCAAGCCAGGCGGGAAAATAGCCGTCTTCCGCGATTTCAGCCATTTGGCGGGAGGAACCGAACACGGTTCCACTGATGGCGCTGCTGGTAGCTAAAACGGCACCCAGAATGACGAGCTGAGCGCCAAGGCGGCCCAGAATGTTTTCTGCTCCGGCTGCCAAGGCGTATTCCTTATCGCGAACCAGGTTCTCCAAAGGTATGGCCATCAGTGCAGCTATGGAAATAATCAGATAAATCAAAAGAGCCAGAAAAATGGCCGTGTAAATAGCTCTGGGGATGTTCTTTTCAGGGTACTTCATTTCATTGACGGCATTGATGACCAATTGAAAGCCCTCGTAAGCGACAAAGGTTATGGAGGCCACAATCAAAAGCCTTAACAGACCCGAATTGTTAGCATCGGCAGCCATGTTTTTTAAAAAAACGGGAAATTCCGTTTGTCCGTGCTGAATGAGTACGACGGAGATAAGCGTGAGGATAAACAACTTGGTATAAACCATCAAGTCTTCTACTCTGCCCATGCCTTTTACACTGATCAGATTGATTCCGGTGAATAGGGCTATGACGCTCCAGGCCACGATTTTTCGCATCCACATGTCATCGGCAAAGGAGGTGCTGCTGATGGCATAGGAGGCAAAGGTATAGGCGTATAAAGCCAGGGTGCTGATGTAGCCGAAGATGGTGAACCAACCTATGGCGGCGGCAGAAAAAGAGGAGTCGGGATAGGTGCGTTTGAAAAAAGCATAAGTGGCTCCTTCGTCTTTGTAATACAAGCCCAATTTGACATAAGAATAAGCTGCAAATCCGGCGACGATACCCCCCAAGGCAATAGCGATGGGCGTCAGGTATCCGATTAAGGAGGCCGATATGCCAAGGATGGTAAAAATGCCACCACCGACCATGCCTCCCAGGGCAATGGCGATCAGTTCAATCAAACCTAAGCTTTTTCCACGGGAGCGCACATATCTTTTCATCTTTGGCTGTTTTGTTGCGGCTGCAAAATAGGGAAAAAGCGCCAAGCAGCCTGAGGGCTTTTGGCGAAAGCCCTACTCAGTATCGAAAGTTGTTTTTATCTTTCGGCTATGGTTTGGACCAGCTGGCTTAAGGGTTTCGGAGCTTATCTGAGGTTAGAGCGCTCGCTTTCACCCCATACGCTGGAGGCCTATTTGGCCGATGTGGGCAAATTGGAGCAGTTTTTGTCTTTAGCTGGTGAATCCAAACCTCCGGAAGAGGTGCAGGCCGAAGATGTGAGGCGCTTTTTGCAGTGGCTGAATGAGTTGGGCCTGGGGCGGAGAACGCAGGCCCGCATGCTATCGGGCATCAAAGCTTTTTTCAAATTTTTGCTCATAGAGGAGGTCATATCGGAAAGCCCCGTAGCTGAGGTTGAAGGGCCGCGCCTGGGGCGAAAGATACCGGAGGTGCTCACTTATGGAGAAATTCAGCAGATGTTAGAGGCCATAGACCTCAGTCATCCTTTGGGGCATCGCAACAAGGCCATGCTGGAAACGCTTTATGCCTGTGGCCTACGGGTCAGCGAATTGATTTCTTTGCGTTTGTCGGACATATTTGAAGATTTGGGCTTTGTGCGGGTTATTGGAAAAGGAGACAAACAGCGCCTGGTACCCATAGGAGAGGTGGCCTTGCGGCAAATAGCGCTCTATAGAGAACATAGCCGTAGGCATCAACAGCCGCAAAAAGGTGAGGAGGACATACTCTTTCTCAATCGACGCGGTAGGCGCCTCAGCCGGCAGATGATTTTTCACCTCGTTCGGGAAATTGCAGCCCGGGCCGGCATCAAAAAAGTCGTCAGCCCGCATACCTTCAGGCATTCCTTTGCCACCCACCTGGTAGAGGGAGGAGCGGACTTGAGGGCTGTGCAGGAAATGTTGGGCCATGAATCCATCCTCACGACGGAGATTTATACGCATTTGGACAACAGCTATCTCAAAGAGGTGTTCTTGCAGTTTCATCCCCGAAAAGCCTAAAAACCGTCGAAACATTTCGGTTTTAGGTTAAATAATTGTTAAAGTTTGGGCGAGTTGTCTTTTTGAGGTGTTTTGGCACTATTTTTAGGCGGGGAGTTGGCGTGATGCCGGATTTAATTTTGCCCCGACAAATTTTGTCGGGCTTAAAAGAATGTAGTTATGTCAAGGTTTTTACGCTTTACTGTTTTTCCTCTTTTTGCATTGTGTTTTTTCCATGTGCAAGCTCAACGGTCTTTGCCGAGCATAGCGGAATACACCAAGGGCATGGTTTTGCATGAGGGGTATTTTGATTTCTTTTACGACGAATCCGGCGGTCGGATTTTGCTGCCCGTTCGTCCGGATCAAATGGATGTGGAGTTTCTCTACGTCCATTCCCTTCCCGCGGGCTTGGGCTCTAATGATATCGGTTTAGACCGAGGGCAGTTGGGAGGCAATCGGGTGGTGAAGTTTGTGCGGGCGGGCAATAAATTGCTTTTGGAAGAACAAAACTACAGCTACAGGGCGGAAAGCGAGAACCCTGCAGAGCGGCAATCGGTGGAGGAGGCTTTTGCGAAGTCAGTGCTTTGGGGTTTTTCCTGTTTGGCTGGAGAAGAAGGGGGCTTTTTGATTGATTTGACGCCCTTTTTGTTGCGAGATGCGCATGGTGTGGCGGCTCGTCTCAAAGAGGCAGGGGAGGGGGATTATCGCATTAGTGAAGAGCGTTCGGCCATTTATCCGGCTCGCTGCAAAGCTTTTCCCCGGAATACGGAATTTGAAGCTACGGTTACTTTTGAGGGTGAGCCTTCCGGCAAATTTGTCCCGACGGTGGTGCCATCGCCCGAGCTGATTACGCTTCGCATGCATCACTCTTTTATTCAGCTGCCGGACGAGGGCTTTCGCATGCGACCTTATGACCCTCGCAGCGGTTACTTTTACATTGCTTTTAAAGATTACGCCTCTCCCTTTACGGAGCCTTTGGAAAAGCACTACATCATTTGCCATCGCCTGGAGAAGAAAAACCCCCTGGCGGAGCGTTCAGAGCCGGTGAAGCCCATTGTTTACTATTTAGACCCGGGAGTACCGGAGCCCATGCGGTCGGCCTTGAAAGAGGGTGCGAGTTGGTGGAATGAGGCTTTTGAAGCTTTGGGCTTTATTGATGCTTTTCGGGTTGAAGATTTGCCGGAAGGCGCAGACCCCATGGATGTGCGCTACAACTTGATTCAGTGGGTGCATCGCTCTACGCGGGGCTGGTCGTATGGGGGCTCGGTGGTGGACCCCCGCACCGGAGAAATCATCAAGGGGCATGTTTCTTTGGGTTCTTTGCGCATACGTCAGGACTTTTTGTTAGCTGAGGGCTTGTTGGCTCCCTATGGCGATACTTCTCGTTTGGAGGAAGCCAGGGAGATGGCTTTGGCCCGTTTGCGGCAGTTAGCAGCTCATGAAGTGGGTCATACCTTGGGTTTAGCTCACAATTTTGCTGCCAGTTGTGACGGGAGGGCCTCGGTAATGGATTATCCTCATCCCTATGTGTTGTTGGATGAAGAGGGGAAGATGCGCACTGATAAAGCTTACGATAGCGGTTTAGGAGCCTGGGACATGCGAGCTATTGCTTATGGCTATGCGCCTTTGCCGGAAGGCAAAGAGGAAGAGCGTTTGCAAGAGATTTTACAAGAGACACTATCTACCGGCTTGCATTACATCAGCGATGAAGGAGCCAGGCCTTCGGGTAGCATGCACCCCTGCGCCCATTTGTGGGACAATGGTTCGGATGCCGTGGTGGAATTGGAGCGCCTTTTGGTGTTGCGTGAAAAAGCTCTCCAAAAATTTGGTTTGGACAATCTGCCCCCGGGCAGGCCGGTGGCCGAGTTGGAGCGCATTTTTGTTCCCGTTTATGCCATGCATCGCTATCAGGTAGAGGCTGTGGCGAAGTGGATTGGAGGCGTGGAATACACTTATGCCGTTAAAGGAGACGGGCAGCAACTGCCCCGCCCCCTGCCTTTAGCTGATCAAAAAAGGGCAGCTGATGCCTTGTTGAAAACGCTTGGTTTGAGCGTCTTGGGCATGCCACACGGCTGGTTGGAGCTTTTTCCTCCTCCACCACCGGCTTATCAACGCGATAGGGAATTTTTCCGGGCCTGGTCAGGCGATTTGTTTGATCCGCAGGCTGCTCAACTGGCTTTGATTGATCACACATTGGGTTTGATGTTAGACCCACAGCGCCTTTCTCGCATGCAGCAATTGGCCGTGTATCGGGATGATGTTTGGGACATAGAGGATTATTTGAAATACCTCTTTAAGTCCATCTTCAGCAGCAAACCCGACTCCAAGGAAGATCGGGAAGTAGCCATGTTGGTTCAAAAGCGCTTTGTCGTGCATTTGTTGCATTTGGCCGCATCGGATAAAGTCAACCCTCAATTAGCTGCGGTGATTGAAGACTTGCTGCTCAGGCGGGTATCCTATCGGACTCAATCGGGGAAACACTGGGCGCCTGAGGACAATCCCGCTTTTGCCGATTTTCGGGGTGTGCCCTTTGTGGGTGATCCGAATTTTCGTGCGCATGAGACTTGGATACTCCGGCAAATTTTTCTTTATTTGAAAGACCCTGCTTTTTTCAGGCAAGATCCGTCAGTTCCTTTGCCTCCCGGCTCTCCCATAGGCTGTGGAGATAGCCGGTAGGGAAAAACGTAGATCATTGAACCGGTCCGCTGTTTATGGATAGGGCCGGTTCAGTTGTTTGTATTCGGGTTTTGGGGGCCCGGGTTTCCTTGTCGAATTTCCCGGTTGGCGATAAAACCACTATCTTTGTTGTGACGAGAAGACTACACCAACGGTTTTGAGATAGTTTTTATGCCTGCCAAGCCTCACATAGCTATAGTTACCAATTCCACCTGGACGGTTTACAATTTCTGTTTGCACTTTATCAAGCGTTTTCGCCTGGCCGGTTATCGGGTTACGGTGATTGCTCCTGTGGACGAGTACATTCAGTATTTGCATGACAGCTATTTTGTGAAGCACGTTCCTTTGCGTTATTTGAAGCATCACGGTACCAATCCGTTGATGGATGTGCTGTTGATTCGGGAATTGTTTGGGATTTACCGGCGGGAAAAGCCCGATTTGGTTTTGCATTTTGGTATCAAGCCGAATATTTACGGCAGCCTGGCTGCTTGGCTTAGCCGGATTCCAGCGATTTCTACGGTGATGGGTTTGGGGTACACTTTTTTGCATCCCCGTTTTTTTAAGCACATTGTCTGGCCTTTGTATCGCTTGGCCTTTCGGCAAAACAAAGCCGTAGTTTTTTTAAATGAGGCTGACCGGAAGCTTTTCGTTAGTCAGCGTTTGCTGCGCAAAGAGCAGGCCGTGTTGATTTCGGGCACGGGAGTGAATACGAATTACTTTCGGCCTCTTTTGAAGCCTTCGGTTGATCGCTTTGTTTTTGTTTATATCGGGCGTTTGCTTTATGACAAGGGCATTGCAGAATACGTTCAGGCGGCCCGGAAGTTGCGAGCTTTGAGTCCTCGTATAGAATGCTGGATTGTGGGTGATTTTAGTTATGCCAATCAAGCCGCCGTTTCACGGGAAGAATTGTTGGAATGGGTGGCGGAAAAGAGCGTGCGTTATTTTGGCTCTGCCCGAGATGTGCGTCCTTATTTGAAGCGGGCCGATGCGCTGGTTCTTCCCTCTTATCGAGAAGGGCTTTCGCGCGTCATTACGGAGGCTATGTCTATGGAGAAGCCTGTAGTAACCACACAGGTGCCCGGCTGTGTCGATGCCATTGAAGATGGGGTTAACGGTTTTTTGGCGAAAGCCAGAGATGTGGAAAGTTTGGCAGAGGCCATGTATCGCATGTACCTTTTGAGTGAAGAAGAGCGGCGAGCTATGGGCCTGCGAAACAGGAAGAAGGTTTTGCAGCTTTTTGACGAAAAAATCATTTTTGAAAAATACCTGGAGCTTGTCCGGCACCGTGGATGTCTGCCGAAAGCTGTAGAAGCCATAAACTCTTCAAAAGCAAAGCCCTATGCAAAAATCTCTGCCCGCCTTGACTTGCGCGACCTGCCAAACGACTTTGAGACTTGAAGATTTGAAGCCGGAGCTTGGCTTGGCTATTTGCCCGAAATGTAAGGCAATTTTACCTTTGAATGAAGCAGCTTCTTTGCCGGCCAAGCCCGGGCAGCCCGTTTCCATGCCTGAGGGGGTAGAGGTTTACCCCGGCGTTTTGGGCCTGGAGATAGACATCAGCTGGCGGCATGCAAAAAAAGGCATGGGGTTTTTTATGCTTTTTGCCCTTTTTTGGAACCTCTTCATTTTCTTCGTTGTTTTTATAGCTCTTGCCAATGGTTCTGCCTGGTCGGTTTTGCCCTATTTGGCTTTTCACATTTTGGTAGGGGTTGGCATGGCATATTACGTTTTGGCCGTTTTGTTGAATCACACTTATATTTACGTGAACAGTGGCAGTTTGACGACGCAGCACTCTCCTTTGCCCTTGCCTTTTTATCGGAACAAAGAGATTGCAAGCAGTGATATAGACCAGTTATACGTGCAGCAATACGTGGCCTCAAAGACTAATGGCCAGCCCAATTATGCGTTTAAACTCGTTGCTCGTTTGAAGAGTGGCGATGAAGAGACCTTGCTCAAGGGTATCAATCGCTTGCCACACATTCGCTTTGCCGAGCAAGAAGTTGAGCGCTTTTTGGGTATAGAGGACCGCAAGATAGGGGGTGAGTATGCCGATTGAAGCTTTTAGATGGAGAGGCCTTCCTTTAATTTTTTCGTTTTTTCGGCCATTTGAAGGGCTTGGATGATTTCGTCCAGCTGTCCTTCCATGATTTTGTCCAGGTTGTAGAGGGTGAGGTTGATGCGGTGATCGGTAACGCGATTTTGCGGGAAGTTGTAGGTGCGTATCTTATCCGATCGATCGCCGGAGCCTACCAGGGATTTGCGCTGGGAGGCGATTTCCGATTCGTGAGCTTGTTTTTGAGCTTGGTAGATTTTTTGATAGAGGCGTTGCAGGGCAATTTCGCGGTTGCGTATTTGGGAGCGGCCATCGGTGCTTTCAGCCACAATGCCTGTGGGGAGGTGGGTGAATCGCACGCCGGATTCGGTTTTGTTGACGTGTTGCCCTCCGGCACCACTGGAGCGGAAGGTATCCACTTTTAAGTCGGCTTTATTGATTTGAACGTCCTCCATTTCCAGTTTGGGCATGACGACAATGGTGGCGGCAGAGGTATGCACCCGGCCTTGAGATTCCGTTTTAGGCACCCGCTGTACGCGATGAGCACCCGATTCAAACTTGAGCGTTCCATAGACGTCTTGGCCGTGCACTTCCAGGACGATTTTGTTGTACCCCCCTATGGTGCCTTCGTTGCTTGACAGGATTTCGGTTGTCCAGCCTTTGGATTCGAAGTATTTGGAATACATGCGGAAGAGGTCTCCGGCGAAGATACTTGCTTCGTCTCCACCGGTGCCTGCACGGATTTCAAAAAGGACGTCACGGGCGTCTTGGGGGTCTTTGGGAATGAGCATGAATTTGATTTGTTCTTCCAGCTGCTCCAGTTGAGGTTTGAGTTCCTGGAGTTCTTCCCTGGCTATTTCCCTCATTTCTTCGTCCTGCTCTTTGAGCATATTTTCAGCTATAGCGATGTTGGAGTTCAGGTTTTTGTAGGCCTGGAGAGCTTCCACTACGGGTTTGAGTTCTTTGTAGTCTTTGCTCAGTTTGGCATAGCGTTGGGAATTTGCCAGTACGGTTGGGTCGGCCAATTGTTCTTCTATGCGGTAAAAGCGTTCTTCGAGTTCTCGCAATTTGTCTATCATGTCTTGCGTATCTTTACCACGAAATCGGGCAGATTTTGCCTGGGGGTAAGACAGGTGAAGTTTGGTGACGAGGCATCTCTGCTTGGCTTGCCTATTATTTTGCATCAAAGATACGAAGAATGTCACAGCCGGAAAGCCCTTTACTTTTGTTAATTGAAACGGGCAGCCAACTTTGCTCGGTGGGTTTGGCCGAGGGCTCCGGCATGTTGGCCCTTCGGGAAGTTGGCGGTAAGGGCGTGCATTCCCGTTTGATAACGGTTCTTATCGAGGAGGTGTTTGAGGAAGCTGCCCGGGAATTACAAGCGACCGATGCGGTAGCTCTCAGCAGCGGGCCCGGTTCTTATACGGGTTTGCGCGTAGGGGCTTCTGCAGCCAAGGGCATTTGTTATGCCTTGGGCATACCTCTGCTGCCGGTGAGTACCCTTCAGGCTCTTGCTCTGGCTTCGCGAGAGCAGGAAGATGAAGAAAATACGCTATACATCAGCATGCTGGATGCCGGAAGAATGGAAGTTTATGCGGCTGTTTACGACCAAGGAGGAAATGAAATGGAATCACCCTGTGCTTTGGTTTTAGAGGAAGGTATTTTTTCTTCTTATGCAGCCCAACCACTGGTTTTTGTCGGGAGTGGTGTGAACAAGTCCGGTGATTATTTGCCGAAAGGCAAAATAAGGCAGAGAAAGCTTTCTGCTCAAAATTTGCTTGTTCCGGCTTTAAAAAAATTCTCCGGATTATCTGAGCAAATGACAGAAGGAAACAGTTTGCTCGAAATATTGGCGAGCTATCAGCCGTTATACTTAAAAGCACCGCACATAACAAGTAGGAAAAAAAAATCATGTTAAAGTATTTGTAATTGTATTTTTTTCGTTTACTTTGCGGTTGGAAAGTATAGGGAACGGCAGTTTAGCGCGATGAAAAGGATTGTTTTCTTTTTGTCTTCGTTTCCGAAAAATACTCAAAAGGGGAAAGGGGGGAAGCTCTTGCTTAGCGAGGGTTATTCACTTTGTTCATTGTCTTCCGAGAATGAAGTGATATTTTTTACTTTCAAACAGCTGACATGAATATGAGAAAACAAACAAGCAAAAAAGCGGTTGCGTCTAAGACAAAGGCCTCGAAGGCCAAAGCTAAGGCGAGTAAACCTAAGAAGACCACTGTAAAAAAGGAAATGGTGAGCGAACCCATATTGGATTACGAACAATTGCGCAAAGCGGTGTTTGTATTGCGCTCCATCAATCACGGTTTTCGGCAAAAGATTTTAAGTCTTTTGTATATCCATGGCCGGGCAAGTGTTACGGACATTTATCGGAAATTGCGCGTTGAGCAATCTGTCGTTTCTCAGCATTTGGCGATTTTGCGTAGAGAAGGAATCATTGAGCGCGAGCGGGAAGGCAAGTACATTTATTATTTCCTCAACCTCAAGCGCCTCAAGGAATTAGCTTCTCTGATTGAAAAAATGGCCAACTGAACAACCAGGTATCTGCAAGGGTTTGGGTGTGTTCATCAAGCCTTTGTGTGAGTTGTGAAAGAACACGCACTTTTGGAGTAAGTGCATGGCGGTGTACTTATTTCACTGAGCCGTTTCGGTTTAGTTTTGTGTGTGCAGCATAAAGAGTGGTTTGGGTAGCTCGGTTGCCCAAACCCTCTGTTTTACCCGGATGTGACAACAATTTTGCTTGTCTTGCACTTTTGGGTTTGTGTGAAAGCAAAATTGTTTTCTCTTTGTGAAAAAGAAAAATGAAACGATTTACCATTATCAACAGAAGGAAGCAAAAAAAGGCCATGAAGGTCTTGCGGGCTTTGGCACATCCGCTTCGCTTAGAAATACTCCAATATTTGTATGAACGAGAAAACGGCGCCTCTGTTACGGAGATTTACGAGGCCTTGGGTGTGGATCAAACCGTTGCTTCCCAGCAGCTGCGCATACTTAGGGAGGTCGAATTGGTTTATTGGAAGCGCTTTCAAGTTTATCGTTATTATTACGTAGATAAAGCGTGGCTGGAAGCTATTTCGGTTGCGGTAAAGAAGTATATGCCTTAAAGAAAGAAGTAGAGACGCAACCCTTTGCGTCTCTACCACGAATACATTTCATTTTGGTCTTTTGGGCAGTTTATTCGATGGAAAGGAGTTTTTGAGCTTTATCGTATTCTTTAGCTGTCGGGGAGATTTTTTGGAGCCAGGGCTTGGCTTTTTCCGGTTGATTTTCTTTAAAGAAAGAGAGCGCTGTGTACCAGAGGGCCTTGTCCCGAAAATCCGGAGACTGGTTTAGCGGTTTGAGCAGCTCTCGGGCTTTTTCCGTCTGTCCGGTTTCAATCAGACTGATGGCCAGGTACAGCTGTGCGAGCTGGTCTTCGGGATGTGCTTCCAGGTAGCGTTGCAGGGTTTCAGCTGCTGCGGCATAGTTTTTCGAATTAAAAGCCTGTTCTGCTGCGGTGATGTCTTCTTCGGCGGCACCCATTTGCGTTAAGGCCAGCGGGCTGTGTTGGGCCAGCTCGGCATAAGAGGGCATGGTGTTGTCCGTTTGCAGGTTTTTGAGCAGGAAGACGGTGGTGAGCAGCAAAGCCAGGGCAGCAGCTATTGACAAGACGGATTTTCTGTTAAGCTGGAAGATGTTTCCCCGCTTTTGTCGGTATTGATGAGCAGCTTGTTGCAAGTTGTCTTTGAGTGCTTCACGCCTTTTTTGATGTTGCAGATACAAGTAGGCCTCTTTGAGGAAGGACATTTCTGCGGCCAGTTCAGGTTTGCTTTTAAGTTCTTTTTCAAAAGCCCGGCGCTCTTGTTCGTTCATTTTGTTGTGCAGGTATTTGTCAATTTTCTCCACGGCTTGGTGTTTTAAGGGTTACGCAAAGAGAGCTTTTCAAAGAGGTCGCGCCAGCGTTTTTTACATTTGTGCGCCCGTACATAAACTGTTGAGCGATCGTTCATTCCCACTTTTCGGGCTATTTCTTCGCCCGATTTGCCTTGAGCCATCATCCACAGTACTTTTTGGCAGAGCTCTGAAAGTTGTTTAAAGGTTTGGTCGAGCAATTCTCTTTTTTTGTACTCTTCCAGGGTTTCTTCTGCTTGCACGAGTAAATCGGGGGCATCGGCCTCACTTTCATATCTCTCTTTTTCGGCTAACCTTACCTGTTCTTCTCGTTTTTTATTGGAAATCCGGGAAAACCAGATGTTTCGGCAGATGGCAAAAAGCAAGCCGCCAAAGGGCCCGGAAAAGGTTTGAGGTTCGGGTGTGCAGTAGCGGTCGTAGATGGCGATGAGGGCCTCTTGGAAGATGTCTTGGGCATCTTGTATGCTACCGCTGTTTTTGCGGACCCAGCGTTCGATTTTGGGCAGGAAGCGGGTATAGATTTCGCTGACCAGTTTGCTGTCGTGGCGGTACAGGGCGTGGAGGTATTCTTGTGCAGTTCGTTCTGGCATGTGCTGTGGTGATGTCTTTTAGGCTTTCGCCAAATGTAGGAATTTTTTGGCTAATCGGTTTTTTCTTTGTCAATGAGTTGGTCCATTCCCTTTCTCAGGATGGAGCAGGCTTCTTCTATTTGTGTTGCAGAAATGATGAGGGGTGGTGCTATGCGGAGGCTGCGGTCATCGAAGAGAAACCAATCGGTAATGAGCCCGTTTTGCAGGCAGTATTGCGTTACCTTTTGCATGTCTTCTGCGGAGGCAAAGCTGACGGCCATGAGGAGTCCTGCATGGCGTATTTCGCAAACGGCGGGGTGTTTTTCAAGCAGTTGGACAAAACTTTGGGCTTTAGTGTTTACTTTTTCTACCAGTTGTTCTTCGAGCAGGGTATTTAGGTTTGCCAAGCCTGCAGCGCAGCTCAGGGGATGGCCGCCGAAAGTAGTCAGATGCCCCAGTATCGGGTTTTTGCTTAGGGTTTGCATCAATTCGGGTGAAGCGATGAAGGCCCCCAGGGGCAAGCCCCCGCCTAAGCTTTTGGCCAGGACCAGAATGTCGGGAACGACGCTCCATTGTTGAAAGGCGAAAAGGCTTCCACAGCGGCCGAAACCGGTTTGTACTTCGTCAAAAACGAGCAAGGCACCGGTTTCATCACAGCGTTTGCGCAAGCGCAGCAGAAAGTCATTTGCCGGAAGGCGGACTCCTGCTTCTGCCTGCACGGGTTCTACTATGACACAGGCGGTGTGCTGATCGATGCATTCCAAGGGGGCATCGGCATTGAAATCGATGTGGTGTATGCCCGGTAAGAGGGGAAAGTACCCCCTGCTATAGGTCGTGGGGTTCATTAGGGCTGTGGTGGCCTGGGTACTGCCGTGATAAGCTTGTCGGCAAGCGACGATGTTGGGGCGACCTGTTGCGCGTTTGGCCAGTTTCATGGCGCCTTCTACTGCCTCTGCACCGGAGTTGGCATAATAGACCACACTTAGCGAAGGAGGAAGTTGTTGAGTTAGCCTTTCGGCAAAGGCCACCTGAGGCTCCAGGATAAACTCCCCATAGACGGTGGTGTGTAAATAGCGATTTAGCTGATGTTGAATGGCTTCCAAAACACGGGGATGTCGATGCCCCAGGCAGGAAACCCCAATGCCGGCGATCAGATCCATATAGCGCTTGCCGGAGGTGTCGTATAGGTACATGCCTTCGGCATGGGAGATCTCAAAGCCCAGTGGCTGTGGGCTCGTTTTAGCTATGTGCTGCAAAAAAAGTTGGCGCAAGGTGGGCATGGCAACGAAACAGGGGCAATGCTGCTTTCAAAAAGAAAGGCGGGCTATTGCCGGGTTTTGAAAATTTTTGCGCAAATATCAAAAAATATACTTACCTTTGCGCCTGATTGTGAAGAAGGGGGAACTATGGTTCCCTCTTTTTTGTTCCCTATATGGCTACCCTTCGGGGGCGGCTTGTCAGAGAAAACGAGATAAACGTAAGTGGTTGAGCAGAAAATCAGGGATGCCCTGCAGCGCATCTTAAGCGAAGAACGGTTTTCGTCTTGCTTTTTAGTCGAGCTTATTCTTCATCCGAACGACAAGTTGGAGGTGTTTATAGACTGCGAGGGCGGGGTAACCTTCGAGCGTTGTCGCCGGTTGAGCAGGGCATTGGAAGAGGTGTTGGACAGGGAGTTGTGGTTGGGTGAGCGCTATGTGTTGGAAGTCTCTTCTCCCGGAGTGGGGCGCCCATTAAAACACAAGCGGCAATATGCCTTGAATGTAGGGCGTACTTTGCGTTTGCAGTTGCACGACGGCAGGGAATTTACGGGACGTTTGGAAGAGGCGGACGAGCAACATTTGCGCATACGGCCTCTTGTTCGGCGGAAGAAAGGCAAGCCACCGGCCAAGCAACAAGCAGAGGTCGTTGTGGTCTCTTTAGATGAGATTGCATCGGCACGAGTAGAAGTAACTTTTTAGAGGAAACAAAGCTGGGAGGATTTGTGCCCACTTTGGGAAACTAATTTTAATAAAAAAGGACTTGCGATGAATTTGGCAGAAACCTTTAATGAGTTTAAAGCGGGTAAAAGCATTGACCGACCTACTATGGTGCGCGTCTTGGAAGATGTTTTTCGCACGCTGATCAAAAAGAAATACGGCACGGATGAGCACTTTGATGTGATTGTGAATGCTCATGGAGATTTGGAGCTTTGGCGCATTCGGGAGATTGTGCCGGATGGGGAGGTGATGGATGATCGGGCACAAATTTCTATTTCCGAGGCTAAGGCCATAGATGAGGATTACGAGATAGGTGAAGAATGCTATGAACAGCTGAGCTTGGACGAGTTTGGCCGCAG
>Ga0256841_1002375_pt1 | contig 15095 bp, 16 predicted proteins | sample 356308metaG_FD_185971 | JGI IMG/M metagenome (GOLD analysis project Ga0256841, IMG submission 185971) | Hydrothermal vent microbial communities from Mid Atlantic Ridge, Atlantic Ocean - 356-308 | ecosystem: Environmental > Aquatic > Marine > Hydrothermal vents | place: Atlantic Ocean: Mid...
GACGATCACGGAAAGCGGACACACCTTCGACGTGTACACCCACAGTCTCGATTCCTCGGTGCAGGTGAAAATAGAAACCGCGATTTCGGATTCGGTGATTTGAAGGGGCGCGCCTTGGGCCTCCGCCCCGGCACGGCGTCTTTCCATGGGCAAGACCCTGCCGCCGATGCCGTTCTTTCGCCAGCCTCGCCATCGCCGTTCTCGTCGGGACGGCGGCCGCTCTTCTGATCTTCGCTGTCGGATGGCTGACGGGTTTTCGGATCAGCTTGGAGCGGTGAGCAGGCGCGCCATCAGCTCCTCATAAATTCCAGAAAGCCGTTCCAACTCCTGCACTCCCACCTCTTCGTCGACCTTGTGGATGGTGGCGTTGCGGGGACCCAGTTCGATCACCTGGGCGCCGGTGGGGGCGATGAAGCGGCCGTCGGAGGTGCCTCCGGCGGTGGAGAGCTGGGGCTCGATGCCGGTTACTTGGCGCACCGCGGCCATGGCGGCCTCCACCAGCTCTCCTTCCGGCGTGAGAAAGGGCTCGCCGGAAAGGCTCCACTCCAGCCGGTAGTCCAGACCGTGGGCGCGCAGGATCTCCTCGGTGCGGGCCTTCAAACTCTCGGCGCTGTTCTCGGTGGAGTAGCGGAAGTTGAAGAGCACCTCCAGCTCGCCGGGGATGACGTTGGTGGCGCCGGTGCCGGCGTGGAGGTTGGAAATCTGGAAGCTGGTGGGCGGAAAGAAACGATTGCCCCGGTCCCATTCGACGCCCGCCAGCTCGGCCAACGCGGGTAGGGCCCGGTGCACCGGGTTGCGGGCCAGCTGAGGGTAGGCCACGTGGCCCTGGACGCCCTTCACCCGCAGATGGCCATTGAGGGAGCCGCGCCGGCCGTTCTTGATGGTGTCGCCGAGCTCGACGCTGGAAGAGGGCTCGCCCACCAGGCACCAGTCGATCCGTTCGCCCCTCGCCTGCAGGGCCTCCACCACCTTGACGGTGCCGTCCACGGCCACGCCCTCCTCGTCGCTGGTGATGAGCCAGGCCAGGCTGCCGCGGTGATCGGGGAAGCGCGCCAGGAAGCGCTCGGTGGCGGTGAGCATGGCGGCCAGGGAGCCTTTCATGTCGGCGGCGCCGCGGCCGAAGAGGTGGCCGTCGCGGAGGGTTGGTTCGAAGGGAGGCGAGGTCCACGCCTCTTCCGGCCCCGGGGGCACCACGTCGGTATGGCCGGCGAAGCAGAAAAGCGGGGCGGCCTCTCCTTTGCGCGCCCAGAGGTTCTTCACCTCGCCGAAGGGCATGGACTCGATGCGAAAGCCCAGCCTCTCCAGCCGCTCGGCCAGAAGCTCCTGGCAGCCGGCGTCCTGCGGCGTCACCGAAGGACGGCGGATCAGTTCCCGGGCCAGTTGCAGCGTGTCGCTCACTGGAGGTCGAAATCCTTGCCGATGGTGAAGAGCAGGGCGGAGTTGCCGAGGAAGATCAGATCGCCTCCCCAGCCGTTCTTCTTGTAGCCCAGGCCGGGAATGATGCCGGGCGCCCAGCCGTCTTTGCTGTTGAAGGGAATCTTGTCGTCCCAGGGCTTCTTGTAGCCGTGAATGACCCCCGCGGTGAGCTTGAAGTGGAAGTTCTCGTACCGCTCGGGGAACTGCCACTGGTAGCCGCCGTAAAGGTATTGCGAGAACTGGCCGAAGGAGTTGTCGAACAGCGCCAGGCCGTAAAACCAGTGGTTACTCTTGTGCGCCTCCAGGCTGCCGAAGAGGTTGTTGCCGGCGTGATCGTCGCTGGGATGGTAGTGCACATAGGTGCCGAGCTGGAAATAGAGGTGGTCGTACTGGTACCACCTTTCTTCTTTCGTTCCTTCCGCCGTCGTCGCGGAGGAGAGGAGGATCAGGGAAAACGTCCCTGCCAGAGCGAATCTCTTTTTCATCGTCGGCGCAATAGTTCCTTGTAACGCTCTTCGGAAAAGCCTACCATCAAGCGGTCGCCGCTCGCCAGCACCGGCCGCTTGATGATGGAGGGCGTCTCGAGCATGATGCGCAGCGCGCTCTGCTCGTCGATGCGGTCGCGCGTCTCCCGCGGCAGTTTTCGCCACATCATGCCGCGGCGGTTGAGCAGCGCCTCCCAGCCCACCTTTGCGACCCACGCTTTCAGGCGCTTCTCGTCGATGCCCTCTTTCTTGTAGTCGTGAAAGCGGTATTCGACGCCATGCTCGTCGAGCCAGCGGCGCGCCTTCTTCATGGTGTCGCAGTTGGGGATGCCGAAGAGTTCGATCATCAGATGTCCCGCAGCAACTCGTTGATGCCCACCTTGGAGCGGGTCTTCTCGTCCACCCGCTTGACGATGACCGCGCAGTAGAGGCTGTATTTGCCGTCCTTGGAGGGGAGGTTGCCGGGCACCACCACGGCGCCGGCGGGCACCCGGCCGTAGAGGATCTCCTCCTTCTCGCGGTCGTAGATGCGGGTGGACTGGCCGATGTAGACCCCCATGGAGATCACCGCCCCCTCTTCCACGATCACCCCTTCCACGATCTCGGAACGGGCGCCGATGAAGCAGTTGTCCTCGATGATGGTGGGGGCCGCCTGCAGGGGCTCCAGCACCCCGCCGATGCCCACGCCGCCGGAGAGGTGGACGTTCTTGCCGATCTGGGCGCAGGAGCCCACCGTGGCCCAGGTGTCCACCATGGTGCCCGAGTCCACGTAGGCGCCGATGTTGACGTAGGAGGGCATGAGCACGCAGGAGGGGGCGATGTAGCTGCCCTTGCGCACCGCCGCCGGGGGCACCACGCGCACGCCCGAATCGCGGAAGTCGCGGGAGTTGAAGTCGGCGAACTTGGAGGGCACCTTGTCCCAGTAGTTGGTGTAGCCGCCCTTGATGAACTCGTTGTCGTTGATGCGGAAGGAGAGCAGCACCGCTTTCTTTACCCACTCGTTCACCACCCAGCCGCCGGCGCCCTTCTCGGCCACGCGGATCTCGCCGCGGTCGAGCCGCTCGATGGTCTCCATCACCGCGTCGCGCACCAGGGTGTCCACGCTGCGGGGGGTGATCTCGGCCCGCTTTTCGAAGGCTTCCTCGATGATGTTCTGGATGTCGCTCATTTTATGTTATCCTTTATTGATCAGTAGTTTGAGTTACATATTTGAAGTAAATTCTTTGATTCGACGCGCCGCGTCCAGACACTCGTCCAGGGGCGCCACCAGGGCCATGCGCACCCGTCCGGCACCGGGATTGCGGCCGCCCGACTCGCGGGAGAGAAAGCTGCCCGGCAGCACGGTGACGTTCTGCTTCTCGTAGAGCGCCCGGGCAAAGGCCTGGTCCGAGCCCGGCACCCGGGCCCAGAGATAGAAACCGGCTTGGGGACGCGCCACCTCCAGGCAGCCGTCCAGCGCCTCCAGCACGGCGTCGAACTTGCGCGCGTACTCCCGGCGGTTCTCCACCACGTGGTTCTCGTCCTCCCAGGCCAGTCGGCTGGCCACCTGGTGATGCACCGGCATGGCGCAGCCGTGGTAGGTGCGGTAGCGCAGGAAGGCGGCGAGGATGGCGGCGTCGCCGGCCACGAACCCCGAGCGCAGCCCGGGGGCGTTGGAGCGCTTGGAGAGGCTGTGGAATACGACGCAGCGGGCGAAGTCGTCGCGCCCGGCGTTGCGGGCCGCCTGCAGCAATCCCACCGGCGGGTCGGCTTCGTCGAAATGGATTTCGGAGTAGCACTCGTCGGCGGCGATGACGAAGTCGTGGCGGTCGGCCAGCTCCATCAGTTTCACCAGGGTCGTTTCGGAAATTACCGCGCCGGTGGGGTTGTGGGGCGAGCAGAGATAGAGCAGACGGCAGCGGCGCCAGGTGGCCTCGTCCACGGCGTCGAAGTCGGGTAGCCCGGTTTCCGCCGTGCAGTTGAGATAGACCGGTTGGGCGCCCGCGAGCAGGGCGGCGCCCTCGTAGATCTGGTAGAAGGGGTTGGGCAGGAGCACCGCGGCGTCGCCGCCGCGCTCCACCACCGCCTGGGCGAAGGCGAAGAGGGCTTCGCGGGTGCCGTTCACCGGCAGCACGTGGCTCTCGGGGTCCACCGCGCCCTCGCCCAGCCCGAAGCGCCGCTCCAGCCAGGAGGCGATGGCGCGGCGCAGCTCGGGCATCCCCTTGGTGAGCGGGTAGGCGGCCAGGCCGTGCAGGTGCGACAATACCGCCTCGGTGATGAAGGCCGGCGTGGGGTGGCGGGGCTCGCCGATGGAGAGCGGAATGGGGTCCATGGAGGCGGGCGGGCGGACGCCCTCCATCAACGCCCTCAGCCGCTCGAAGGGGTAGGGCTGCAGCCTGTCGAGATCGGGGTTCAAGCCGGATCTTCTCCGGTGGCCAGAAAGGGGCAAATTATACAATGCGACCAGTACTGAGTCTGCTCTTCGCCGCCGCTTTCTGGGGCATTGTCTGGTATCCGCTGCGGCTGTTCGAGGCGGCGGGCCTGAGCGGCGCTTGGCTGCTGGCGGTGAGCTACACCGCGGCCTTTCTCGTTCTGGCGACGTTCGGCTGGCCGGGGGTGGGGGGCATGGAACGCCACCGGGGCAAGCTGCTGCTGATGGCGCTGGCGGCGGGCTGGACCAACCTGGGCTTCGTTCTCGCCATGCTCGAAGGCACGGTGGCGCGGGTGCTCATCCTCTTCTACCTCTCGCCCCTCTGGACGGTGCTGCTGGGGCGCCTCTTTCTCCGGGAGCCCTTTACCCGAACCACCGCGGCGACCCTTTTCGGCGGTCTCGCCGGGGCTTTCCTGGTGCTCTGGAAACCGGGGACGGAAGCGCTCCGGTTCGGCGTCGCCGATCTGATGGCGCTCACCTCGGGCTTCGCCTTCGCGGTCACCAATGTGATCACCCGAGCCCTGGAAGAGCTGAACACCCGGCAGAAGACGTTGGTCTCCTGGGCGGGGGTCATTCTGCTGTCGCTGGCGGCGGCGCCGCTGGAAGAGTCCTTGCCGCGGCTCCCCTGGTCGATCTGGCTGGGCGCCGCGGCGCTCGGCGCCTTCGGTTTCCTGGCGGCCACCCTGGCGGTGATCTACGGCGTTTCCCGCCTGCCGGTGCAACGCTCGGCGGTGATCCTGCTGGTGGAGATCCTCGTCGGCGCGCTCAGCGCCTGGTGGCTGGCCGGCGAGCAGTTGTCGTTGCGCGAGTGGCTGGGAGGCGGCATGATCCTGGTGGCGGGCGTGATCGCCATGCGTGAAGAGCCCTCCAGAGGAGCGACGCCTTGATCGAAATCGGCGACATCCACCATGTGAGTCTTCTGGTCTCCCACACCGGCCGGGCGCTGGATTTCTACCAGGGCGTGCTGGGCCTCGCGCCGGCGGAGCGGCCGGCGCTGCCCTTTCCGGGGGCCTGGCTCCAGGTGGGGGAGCGCCAGATCCATCTTCTGGAGCTGCCCAACCCCGATCCCGTCACGGGAAGGCCGGGGCACGGCGGGCGCGACCGCCATCTGGCGTTGAGCGTGGCGGCGCTCGATCCGCTGGTGGAGGCGCTGGAGGCGGCGGGCGTCGCCTACACCTTGAGCCGGTCCGGGCGGCGCGCCCTCTTCTGCCGGGACCCCGACGGCAACGCCCTGGAGTTCGTCGAAAGTGGCTGAACGGGAAGGTTTCCACAAGTTGGAAGAGTGGGTCAACCAGCAGGTGTTGGGGCAGGAGCGGTTGGTGCGTCGCCTGCTGGTGGCCCTGCTGGCCGACGGCCACCTGCTGGTGGAGGGGGTGCCGGGGCTGGCCAAGACGCGGGTCATCAAGGTGCTGGCGGCCGGCATGGAGGGAGAGTTCCACCGCATCCAGTTCACCCCCGACCTGCTGCCAGCCGACCTCATCGGCACCGAGGTGTTCCATCCAGAGAGCGGCACCTTCGTCTTTCAGAAGGGCCCCATCTTCCACAACTTCGTCCTTGCGGACGAGATCAACCGGGCGCCGGCCAAGGTGCAGTCGGCGCTGCTCGAAGCCATGGCCGAGCGGCAGGTCACCGTGGGCCGGACCACTTGGCCGCTGGACGATCTCTTCCTCGTCATGGCCACCCAGAATCCCATCGAACAGGAGGGCACCTACCCCCTGCCGGAGGCGCAGCGCGACCGCTTCCTGCTCCATGTGCGGGTGGACTATCCCGACGTGGATCACGAGCTCGAAGTGTTGCGCCTGGTGCGCGAGCAGATGCGCGCGGGCGTCAAGGAGGTGCGTCCCCAACGGTTCCACCTCTCCCGCGGCGAGATCCTCGCCGCCCGCCGCCAGGTGCTCGACCTCTACATGGCGCCGGAGCTGGAGCGCTATCTGGTGGAGCTGGTGGCCGCCAGCCGCGACCCATCGCCCTACGACGAGGAGCTGACCCGGCTCATCGCCTACGGCGCCAGTCCTCGCGGCAGCATCGCTCTGGACCTGGCGGGGCGCGCTCATGCCTGGTTGGCGGGGCGGGAGCACGTTTCGCCGGAAGATCTGCTCGCCGTCGTCCACGACGCCCTGCGCCACCGGATCCTGGTCAGCTACGAGGCCGAAGCCGACGGGGTCTCCAGCGACGAAGTGGTGGACCGGCTGCTGGCGCTGGTGCCGCTTCCCTGAGCCATGCCGGCCACCCGGGTCGCTTTCTCGGAGCTGCGTGACCTGCACCGCCAGGCGCGGCGCCTCGATCTGCGCACGGGAGGCGCGGTGGCGGCGCTCTTTCCCGGCGCCCGGCGGGCGCGGTTCCGGGGGCGGGGCGTGGAGTTCGAAGAGGTGCGGCCCTACCTCTGGGGAGACGACTTCCGCACCATCGACTGGCGCGTCACCGCGCGCACCGGCGAGATGCACACCCGTCTCTACCACGAGGAGCGGGAGCTCACCCTGTGGCTGGTTTGCGATGCCGCCGCTTCCATGTGGTTCGGCACGCGCAACTGCTTCAAATGGGTGCTGGCGGCCCGCCTGGCGGCGCTCTTCGCCTGGCTCGCCCACGACGGCGGGGATCGCGTGGGGGCGCTGATCCACGGCAACGGCCGCTACTGCCGGCAGTTGCGGGGAGGCGGCGGCGAAGCGGCGGTGATGCGCCTTTTCGGACTGCTCGCCAACTTGGCTCGCCCCCATGCCGCCGGGCCGCACGCCACCTTGGCGGACGCCGCCGCCCGGCTGCGCCGGTTGGCGCGTCCCGGCGCGCTCATGCTCTTCATCGGCGATTTCCGCGCGCTGGATCCGGAGGCCGAAGGCCATCTCGCGGCGCTGGCCCGCCACGGCGAGCTGGCCGCCCTTCTGGTCCATGACCCGTTGGAGCGCGAGTTGCCCCCTCCGGGGCTCTATCCGCTGGACGACGGGCGGGGATGCCGCGGTTGGCTCGACACCGCCTCGCCGGCGCTGCGGCGCCGCTGGCGGGAAGGGTTCGAGGAGCGGCGCCGTCATGTGGAGGAGGTGTTTTCGCGCTTCGCTGCCCGTACCTTGGTGCTGGGCACGGAACAGCCCCTGGCGGCGAGCGTGGAGGCGCAGCTTCGATGAAGGAGGCGGCGCTGCCGCTGGCCGAGCGGATCCGCGACATCCGGCTGCCCCCTCCCCATTTCTGGTGGCCGCCGGCGCCCGGTTGGTGGATGGTGGCCGGGGGGGTGCTCCTGCTGGCCGCTCTGCTCTATTGGCGCCACCGCCGGCGCACCGCCCTGCGCCGCGCCGCTCTGCGGGAGCTGCGCCGGCTGCGGCGGGAGCGGTTCGAAGGGCGGAGGCTGGCGATGGAGGTGGAGATGCTGTTGCGCCGGGTGGCCATGGCCCGCCAGGGGAGTGAAAAGGTGTCGGCGCTCCACGGCGACCGCTGGCTGGAGCTGCTCGACCGCATGGGAGGCACCCGCGACTTCGCCGAGGGGGTGGGACGGGTGCTGATCGAAGCGCCCTGGCGACCCGGTTCGCGTTTCGACCGCCAGGCGCTGCTGGAGCTGGCGGAGACCTGGCTGGAGCGGGCGACGTGATCGCTCTTCAGTGGCCTTGGGCTCTCTTGGCGCTCCCCCTGCCGCTGGCGGCGCGCTGGCTGCCGGCGGCCCGGGAAGAGTGGCGGGGCGGGTTGCGAGTCCCTTTCTGCCGGGAGCTGCTCGGCCTGGCGGCAGGGAAGGGAAGCCGTCGGCGCACTCTCTCGGACGGAGCGTTGAAATGGTCGATCTGGATCCTCCTGGTGGCGGCGCTGGCCCGGCCCCTCTGGGTCGATCCCCGGCAGCCTCCTTTGGCCAGCGGGCGCGATCTGATCCTGCTCCTCGACGTTTCCGGAAGCATGAGGCAGATGGACTTCGCCACCGAAGAGGGCCGTCTGAGCCGTTTCGATCTGGTTCGGCAGAGCGCCTTGCGCTTTCTGGAGGGGCGTCCCAGCGATCGCGTCGGCCTGATCCTCTTCGGCGCCAAGTCCTACCTGCGGGCGCCGCCCACCTGGGACCATCGGGCCTTACGGGAGCTCATCCAGGAAGCGCGGATCGCCCTGGCCGGCGAATCCACCGCCATCGGCGACGCCGTGGGGCTCGGCATCCGCTATCTGCTCGAGCTTTCCGCCCGCAGTCGCGTGCTGGTGCTGTTCACCGACGGCGCCAACAACGAAGGGGTCATCGCGCCGCGACAGGCGGCGCGATTGGCGGCGCGGAAGGGCATCCGCATCTATACCATCGGCATCGGCAGGCCGGAGGGTCCGGCTCCCAACCCCTGGGGGGTCTGGAGCGCCGGCGGCGCCGAACGGTTCGAGCGGCAGGTGCTGGAGGAGATGGCCCGGGTCTCCGGCGGCCGCTTCTTCCATGCCCTGGACGCCGCCGGGCTGGCGGCCGCCCTGCGGACCATCGACGAGCTGGAGCCGGTGCCCGACCCCAAGGTCACTTTGCGCCTGGGGCGGCCGCTGCACCCATGGCTGGTGGCCGCGGCGCTTCTGGCGAGCGGCTGGTTGCGCTGGAGGCGGCGATGAGCCATTTTCTCTTTCTCCGCCCCGCCTGGCTTCTCGCCCTTCCGCTGGTGATCGGGTTCCATCTGTTCCTGAGACGGCTGGCCCGAACGCCGGAACGCGCCTCCCCCTGGCGAAACCAGGTGGACGCCCCCCTGCTCGCGGAACTGCTGCAGGCATCTCATGCAACGAAGCCCGGCCGCGGCTCCCGCCTTTGGATCCTCGCCTGGTGCCTGGCCGTCGTCATTCTCGCCGGCCCCAGCTGGCGACGGCTGCCGCCACCCCGTTTCCAGCCCGCCGCGCCGCCTTTGGCGCTGCTCGTGGAGCTGCCGGAGGAGATGGACGAAAGGGAGACCGGGCGGCTCCAGGCCTTGCTCGCGACCTTGCTGGAGCGGATGCCCGCGCGCCCTCTCTCCCTTTGGATCTATGGCCGGCGCGCCTGGCGGGTGATGCCGGCCACCGAGGATTTCCGTTTGCTGGAACGGCTGACCGCGGTTCTCTCTCCGCGCCTGCTTCCCGTGGGCGGCACCTCCCTCGAAAGGGCGCTGGATGAGGTGGCGGCGAGTCAGCGGCGGCGGGGGAGGCCGGGAGAGATCCTGGTGGTGGCCGGGAGGGCGCCGCCGGGAGCGATCGCCGCAGCCGGGCGGCTGCGATCGCGGGGGCACCGCATCTGGGCGCTGGCCCGCGGCTCGCCGGCGGAGGGGCTCCGTCGGTTGGCGGAAGCGGGCGGCGGCGCGGATTCTACGCCGGAGCGCCTTGCGGAACTGGCGAGAGCGCTCTCTCCGCCGCGTTATCGCGCCGCGGCGGAAGAGGGCGGGCCGGTGCCGGTGGACGACGGTCCCTGGCTGCTGCCCCTGCTGTTGGCGCTGACTCTGCTGCTCTTTCGGCGCGGAGCGGTGCTGCTCTGCGTCGCGGTCGCGGTGCTGCCCCCGCCGGCCCCGGCGGGCTGGCAGGCGCTCTTTCTCAATGAAGAGCAGCAGGGGTGGCGCGCTCTGCAAAAGGGCGAGCCGCACCTCGCCGCGCGCCTTTTCCACGATCCTTTGTGGCGCGGAATCGCCCTCTACCGCGCCGGCCGCTACGCCGATGCGGCGGCCCAGTTCGAACGGCTCGACTCCGCCCTGGCCCATTACAACCGCGGCAACGCCTTGGTGCGGCTGGGCAGGCTGAAGGCCGCTCGCAAGGCCTACCAGGCGGCCTTGGAACGGGATCCCGGCCTGCGGGACGCCGGCTACAACCTGGAGCTGGTGGAGCAGGCCCTCGCCGAGCGCGTGGAGGGGACGACGAGGCGAAAAGGAGCGCGCGGAAGAGGAGAGGGCGGGGGTCTTCTCGCGGCCAGGCGTCGCCCTTCGCCATCCAGACCGGCCGCCGCGCTGCCGCGACAGGGCAAGGGAAAAGGAGGGGGCGAGCGAAGAGCGCAGGCTCCGGAGCGCCGCCGACAGGCGCCTCCTCGCCGTTCCGGCGCCGGTTCGGCGAAGGGAGTTTCCGCCGCCGCTGCGGCGCGCCGGCGGGCGCCGCAAGAACGCTCGCCCGCCGATTCGCCCCCTCCACCCAGCCGTTCCGAACGGAAGGGGACGTCCGGCACGAAAAGAGGCGAGAAGAAGGAGACTCGAGGAAGAAGGACGACCGACCGGGAAGAGAGGCTCCGGGCACCGCCGGCCGAAAGGAGAGCCCGGCGGGCCGGTGGGCCGGACGAAACGCCCTCGGCGGGGGCGCGGAACCGGGAAGAGCGGATGCGCGAGACCGAAGTGTGGTTGCAGAGCGTCCAGGACGATCCGGCGGAACTGCTCCGCGCGCTGTTTCGCGCCCAGCGGCGGGAGGGGGCGCCATGAAAGCTTGGGGGCCGGCGCTCTCGCTTCTGTTGGTTTGGACGTTGCCGCTCCGGGGGGCGCCCGTCCTGGAGAGCGCCGTCGAGCCGAGCCGCCCCTGGGTGCAAGAGCAGATCCGTTACCGGGTCCGTCTCTATCGCGATTCGCCTCTGCAGCGGGGGCATCTGCTCAAGCCGGAGATCGCCGACATGCTGGTGTTCGAGGCGGACGAAGAGAGCGACCCCCAGCCGGTGATGCGCGACGGCAAGCGGATGGAGCGGATCGAGCGGACCTGGCTCCTCTTCCCCCAGCGCAGCGGCCTCTACCGGTTGCCCGCGCCGGTCTTCAGCGGCCGCGATTTCTATCTGCGCGGCCGGCCTCGGCGGCTGGACGTGCGCCCGCCGCCCTCAGGGATCGGAAATTTCCCCTGGCTGGTGACGCCCCGTCTGGAGATGGAAGAGGAATGGAGCGCTCCTTTGCTGGGGTTGCGCCCGGGCGAGTTCCGAATCCGCCGCATCCATCTGCGCGCCCTGGCGCAGACGGGAGCCCAGCTTCCGGCTCCCCGCATGTCTCCGCTTCCCGGTTTCGAGATCCAGCCCCTGCCCGGGAAGATCTCCAACCGGTTGGAAGCGGGCCGGCTGTGGGGAGAACGGTTCCTCGCTTTTCGCTACCTGGCCACCCGCCCGGCCAAAGGGGAGGTGCCGCCTGTGGAGGTGCGCTGGTGGGATCCTCGGGCGGAAAAGGTCCGCATGAAGCGTTTGCCGCCACGCGCCTACCGCATCGTGAAGGGCGCGACCGTGGCGTCGCCGCCATCCGACGTCGGGGGGGAAGAGGAAAGGGCGGCGGCCAATTTCGAGGCCCGCTCCTGGAGGCCGGCGGCGTGGAAGGTGGTGGTCATGGGGGTGGCGCTGCTTCTGCTGCTGGCGCTGGCGGCGTGGCGTCGGCGCGCCCGACCGCGCCCGCTCCTTGGATGGGTGAGGGCGCAATTGCGGCTCTGGCGCGCCTGTCGCCGGAGAGATTGCCGGGAGGCGGCGCGGGTGATCCTCTCTTGGCGGCTGCGCCAGGGCGGGGCCGTTCCTCAGCAGACGTGGGCCGCCTGGAGACGGCTGGACCGCGCCTGCTTCGGCCAGGAAGGCGGCTGGGGCGGGAGGCGGGAATGGTTTTCGCTGAGCCGGTTGTTGATCCCGCCGTCGCGGCGGAAGGCGAGAGGAGACGAGGGGAGTTCGCTTCCCCCCTTGTGGCCCCGTCAGCGGGCGGCTGCCTCTTTTTCGTCGGCCGAGGAGGTTTCCGGCCCTTTGGAAGGGCGCTCTTCCGCCGAAGGTTCCGGCTCCTGGAAGTAGTAGTCGTACTTGCGGTGGAGCGCGTTGGTGAAGCGCCACGCCTCGCTGAACGACAGTCCGCTGTTCTTCGGCAGGATCACCTTTACGTAGAGCCCTTCGGCATATTTCGCCTTCAGCTTCGCCAAAAGGGCCTCGAGGCGTTTCAACGACACCGGCTGGAAGTTTCCCGTGCCGGCGTCGCGCCACTCGATGTGTGGGCGTCCCTTCCGTTTGTAGTAGCGCACTTCCACCAGATGGTGGCCCTCGGGGGAGCGGGCGGGGCGGATCAGCTTGTCGTATTCGACCTTCAGCTTGTCGTAGTCGCCCGCCAGGCGGAGATACTTCTCCTCCACCGTCTGGCGTTCCTCACGTGCCCGGGCAAGCTGCTGGGATTGCGCCTGGAGCTTGCCTTGTAGGGCCGTCACCTGCAGAGAACGGCGTGACAACTCCTCCTGCAGCCGGTTCCGGCTCTCTTGTTCCCGAGCCAGCTCTTCGCGCGCTTGCCGCTCCCGCTGTAGCGATTCACGCCGCTCCTTTCTGGCCTGGTCCCGTTCGATGGTGAGTTGAGCCACCTGCTGGGCCAGGTCGTTGCGCTCTTCCAGCAGGTCCTGCAACTGCTGATCCCGGTCGGCGACAGCCTTGGCCCGGATCTCGTTCTGCTCCTGCAGCCGGTTCACCCGCTCATCCAGCTCGGCGATGCGCTGGTCGGCGGCCCGAAGCTGCTCCAGCGCCTCCTGCAGCTGGGCTCTGATGCTCTGTTTCTCCTGCCCTGCCGTGCGCGCCAGCTCCATCGCTTCGCGCTCGGCTTCGAGGGTGGCGCGCAGCTCCTTCACCAGCTCCATGTTGCGCAGCAGCACCACCACCATGGAGATGAGGAAGATCATCACCACCACGGTCATGATGTCGGTGAAGGAGGGCCAGAAGCTCTCGTTCCCGCGGTTCTCCCGCCGGTTCAATCGCAGATCGACGAAGCCGCCGTGGCCGTTCATTCGCCCTCACGCAAGCGGAAGCCCTTGCGCAGCAGTTCGATAACGGTGGACATGTCGATATCCACCTTTTCGGCCCTCTCCTGGTACTGGTCCACGGCTTTGAGCAAGTGTTTTTCCACCTTCATGATGAGGGCGTGGGATTTTTCCATTCGCTTGACGAGGTTTTGCAGCGAGCGGACCAGCCCGGTGAATTCGTAGAGGGTGGTCTCCGGCTCCACCTGGAACATGGGGGCCAGATAGGTGGCGCTCACCTGTTCGATGGCGCTGAGGAGGTTGGTCTGGGCATCGGTGAGCTTGAGATAGAAATAACCGTAGAAGAGGTAGCAGACGATGGCAGTGATGGTGGTGGAGAGCGCCGTGGACATGCCGTGGATCACCAGCCCCATGCCGCTCACGTTCACCGTGTTCTCCAGCAGGTCCGAGGCGCCGACGAGGGCGATGGAGAGCGAAATGATGGTGCCGAACACCCCGGTGAGGATGAGGATGTTGCTGACATATTTGGGGAAACTGGTGCGCGTGCTCTCGCTGGCCAACAGGGTGCTCGCCAAGGCCGACTGGTTGATGGGGGTGGCCGAATCGAACAACTGCTGCATGGTGTGGAAACGGTGGGCGATGAGGGAATTCTCCGGCACTCCCTCCAGCAGGTTCTCTTCATTCAGGTCGTGGTTGCGGATGAAGCGGGACAGCGCCGCCTCTTCGCGCGCATAGTCGAGAAAGATGGTGACCATGCGCAGCACCCCCAGGGCGAAGAGCGACAGGATGGCGCCGTTGACCACCCAGCCCAGGGTGGTGAGCTGGTGTTCCAGATAGACGGTGCGCAGAAAATCGGACTTCCAGCTCAGGAGGCCGCCCGCCACGGCGGCCACCGCCAGCATGAGCAGCAGGGTGTTGCGGCTGAAGTGGGGGCGAAAGGCGATGACCTGCAAACCGGATACCTCGCAAGGGATTTGCGCCGATATTAGCCACCCCCCCGCCGGAAGTCCAACGGCTGCGACCTTCTCCATGATTCAACTTGCGGGAATGGCGTTCGACGTCCAGAATCGGCTACCCTGAGCACCATGGAAGATCTCTACGAATGGACCGCCGCCGCGCTTCATGAGACGGAAGTGGAGTCCAAGCTGAGCGAGGTGGAAAGGCTGGAGACCGCTTATCGCCGCGGCGAGCTCAAGGTCCGGGGGCATCCGGAACTGCCGGGTACCTTGGAGGCCGGGCGGCCGGCGGCGCCCCGCCTGGTGCCTCCTGCCAAGGTGCCCCGCCGCCGTCTTGGCTCCAGGGAGGGGAGGGCGGCGATGCTGCACGCCATCGCTCACATCGAGTTCAACGCGGTCAATCTGGCCCTCGACGCGGTGGCGCGGTTCCAGCGGATGCCCGAGCGGTTTCGCGCCGACTGGCTGCGGGTGGCGGCGGAAGAGGTGTACCATTTCCGATTGGTGCGCCGGCGCTTGCGGGCGCTCGGCCACGACTATGGAGACTTTCCCGCCCACGACGGGCTCTGGCAGCTGGCGCGGAAGACGGCCGCCGATCCGCTGCTGCGCATGGCGCTGGTGCCCCGGGTCATGGAGGCGAGGGGACTGGATGTGACGCCGGGAATCAGGGAACGCTTTCGCCGCGTCGGCGATCTCGAGACCGTCTCCGTGCTCGACGTGATTCTGCGCGACGAGATCGGCCACGTGGAGGCCGGCAGCCGCTGGTTCCGTCATCTCTGCCGGGAGCGGGGCCTGGAGCCGGAAAAGACCTATTTCGACCTGCTCGCCCGCCATCTGGGCAATCGCATCTCCTGCCCGCTGCATCGCACGGCGCGGGAAGCGGCGGGCTTTTCCCCCACGGAACTGGATCGGCTGGAGCGGTTATGCAGAGAGTGATGGGAGTGCTGCTGTTGTTGGCGGCGGGCGCCGTTGCGGCCCAGCAGGTGGATCTGCTGGTCTATCGGGTCAAGGAAGAGGGCCTCGAGCCCTACGTGAGCCGCATTCTGGTCTCCGACGCCTTCGTGCGCATCGACGAGGGAGAAGGCTCCGTCGACGGCTACACTCTCTACAACCGCGTCTCCCACCGCATCTACAACGTGGATCCGGAAGACGAGAGCGTGCTGGAGCTGGATCCTCCCCTGAAACAGCCGGCGCCGCCGAAAAGCCTGATCCTCGACCAGTCGCTCT
>Ga0256841_1002376_pt1 | contig 15093 bp, 13 predicted proteins | sample 356308metaG_FD_185971 | JGI IMG/M metagenome (GOLD analysis project Ga0256841, IMG submission 185971) | Hydrothermal vent microbial communities from Mid Atlantic Ridge, Atlantic Ocean - 356-308 | ecosystem: Environmental > Aquatic > Marine > Hydrothermal vents | place: Atlantic Ocean: Mid...
GCCTGTATTTGATCATGGACATCTACAGCCGCAAAATCGTCGGCTGGGAAATCCATGAAAACGAGACAGCCGAACATGCTGCCATGTTGATTCGAAAAGCGTGTCTGGCCGAAGGAATCGCTCCTAATCGTTTGGTCTTGCATGCTGACAATGGCTCACCAATGAAAGGCGCCACCATGCTGGCCACCCTGCAGAAATTAGGCGTTGTCCCCTCATTCAGCCGTCCATCAGTGAGCAATGACAATCCCTATTCAGAAAGCTTGTTTGGTACGATGAAATACACACCAGCCTATCCGTCGAAACCCTTTGAGAATCTGGAGGGTGCCCGGCAATGGGTCAGTGAATTTGTATCTTGGTATAACGAAGCACATCGTCACAGTGGCATACGCTTCGTCACGCCCGCACAACGCCACAGCGGTGAAGAAAACAGCCTATTAGCCAAACGGAAAGCTGTCTATGAAGCCGCCAGACAACGCCATCCAGAACCCTGGAGCCAAAAGACGCGAAACTGGGAACCGGTAGGGGCTGTCTGGTTAAATCCGGATAAATCAGACACGGAAGAGCTGGAAATTAGTGAGAAAGCAGCATAGCTAAAAGGGACAACTATCTTGACAATTGTCGCTGTCCTTTTTAATGCAATTAAACACCAGCACAACAAAAAATATATCTGGTCTCTTAATTAACCCTAAATTATATTAAATGAATAATGATAGAAAAGTAATTGTATTCAGTATCATGGTAGCCTCTGGAGTACTTCTGGGACGAATAATGGGGTTTGTCCGTGAAGCAGTTATTGCTGCTAGATATGGCGTTTCAGTCAAAGCAGATGTTGCTGTGTTGGCGCTAACAGTACCTGATGTTATGGTGAATATTCTTGTTGCTGGAGGTCTTTCTGCTGCACTTATTCCTGAATTTAAAAATCTATCAGAAAAAAAATCTAAAGTTCTATTCGTGCAAGTATCTTTGGTTATATTGTTGTCGTTTTCATTAATTTCTCTATTAATTGGATTTATTCCAAATGTATTGGTAGATGTTTTTGCTCCAGGCTTACATGGGCAGGTTAATTTGTTAGCACAAAAGATATTATCTAAAGTTATTTGGGTGGTTCCGTTAACTGTTTTGGCAGGTGTAAGTACTTCTTACTTACAATCACAAGAAAAATTTTTTATGCCTGCTATAGGAACTTTTTTGTTTAACTCTTGCATCGTCCTTGGATTATTGTTTTTTGTAAAGGCAAATAATTTGAATGACTTGGTTTATTTTATTTTTATTGGTGGAGCGTTTCGGTATGCTTCTCAACTTTGGGTAATGAGAAATTCTATAGGTCTTTCAGATTGTTTTACAAAGCCATATATAGGAAAAGAGCTTTTATATCGTTACGTTCAAGCGGTTCTAGGCGTGGGGGTATTATCACTTTTCCCCGTTGTTGCCCGGGCGTTTGCATCTTTTTCAGGTGAAGGTGGGGTTGCCATGATGAATTACGCATGGCGCTTGGTGGAGTTTCCTTTAGGGGTGGTGATTACGGTTTTGTCGGTGGTATTATTTCCGAAATTATCTGAAAAGTATGCAAAAAATGATATTGAAGGATTTGACCGGGTATTGAAAGAAGGTCTATTTTGGTCGCTTTTGATGGCTATGGCGATTATGGGGCCTATTATTGCATCACCAGAAACTTTTGTGAACGTGGTGTATGGCTGGGGCGATAGTATTCCGGCGGAAAAAATATCAGCTATATCAATGTTATTGAAAACAGGGATAATTATTTTACCTTTTCAGGCAGTTATCGCTATGAGTGTGGCTGCATTTAATGCACAGAAAAACACGAAGTTCCCTATGCAGGTGGGAGGGATCGGTTTTGTGTTGTTAGTTCCTGTTTGTTGGTGGGCACAAGAGAGTTTTGGTCTTTTGGGTATTGTTAGCGCGGTTTTGATTGGATATGCAGGTGTAAGTATGTCATTGCTTCTTGCTATTAGGGCAAGTTGTAGTAAATTATCATTTTTTTATTTGTTTACAATTCCATTTGTATTTTTTGTTAGCACATTTTTAATATCTAGATTTGTTATGAAACTTAATTTTTTAGAGGGGTTGGATATAATTTTATTATTGATTGTTATGTGCGTCCCTTTAGTTATGGTGTTAACAAAAAAATTATATTTTAGAGTTTAATAAATGGTGATTGTTAATGGCTTTTGGTTCATTAATAAGGGTTTTTATTTTGCGTAATTTTATATTGTTAGTAAGTTGTTTGTATATATTGCTGGTTTTATTGGGTGTGGTTCAATTTCACTTATGGGGGCAGGTGGAATATATTTATAATTATCATGCAAGTATAATAAATATATGGGAACATACTTCAGGAGCTCATATTTCTAGATATCTTCTGGTTTATCCTGCTTATTGGTTGGCAGATACTTTTTTATTAGAACATGATTATGTGTTTAGTATTGTATGTGCCTTATTAGTACTCGGGACTGCTCTGGTATTGACTAAAGCTTATGAAGCTACAAGCAAAAAAACTTCTGATACAGTATGTTTAATATTGCTTGTTTTTTTTATTGGTTTATCGTTATTTATGAATGGACGAATCATTTTTGCGCATTTTGCCATGTCATTAGTTTTGCTTTTATATGTTTATTGGGTTGAAAATATAGAAGTATCAACAATAAAATTATCGATTATTATAGTATCTACGCTGTGGTTCTCATCTGTATCTAGCGGAACATTTATGGTTATTTTTGTTATGTTTTTATTTATTCTGTTAGATATTTTAATAACTATTTTAAGAAGAAATGATAATAAAAATTTATTGCCTAAAATGGCAGGTGTATTGGCTTTTTTTCTGTTTTTGTTTTTTCCTTGGTGTGTGTTATTTATAGATAAAAATTTAAGCTACTTCGGCGGTTTTTTACCTATGTTAAGGCATGGAATGGGTTCAATATTGCTAATATTACCCTATGAAGTTTTGTTTTTACTACTATTTTTATTAGGAGTATTGTTTTTGATTCTTTATCAGAAAATAAACCGGAATAGACCATTTTTTGTTGGTATAGTGATAGCTTGTGGAGGTGGGATGTTTGGTTATTCAACTTTAACCATGTTATTTCCACCGTTGGTTTTGTTTTTATTGTTCTTTTTCAAGGAATATGAATTTTTTTCTAAAAATGCTCAAGATTGTTGATGTAAATTGCTTATGTTAGAAAATATATTAGATTTAGTGAGAGAGTTTGGATGACTACGAGAATAATTGTTAAGCTGGATATTAAACCGCCATTTGTTGTTAAGCCAGTTCATTTTGAAGGACTTAGGAAAATAGGTGTTCCTTCTGATTTGGCAAGAAAATATTATAAGCAAGGGGCAGATGAGGTATATTACATTGATATCGTTGCTTCTCTATACCAGCGAGAGGTGCTGTTTGACGAAGTAGAGAATGTCGCAAATGAACTGTTCATTCCTTTGGCTGTAGGTGGTGGGGTAAGGTCAATTGATGACTTTTCCAACTTGTTTCATCGGGGGGCGGATAAGGTTGTTGTAAATACTTATGCTGTACAAGATGATGCTAACTTAATTAATCAGGCTGCCAAAACCTTTGGTAATCAGGCGGTAGTTGTAAATATCGAAGCCAAACGTTGGGGCAATCATTGGGAATGCTATACGGACTGTGGTCGTATTCAGAGCGGCAAGGATGTTGTTGAATGGGCTAAAGAAATTGAACAACGAGGCGCTGGTGAGATTCTTTTACAATCTGTAGATACCGATGGAAGACAGCGAGGATTTGATATAGATTTGGCAAAACAAGTTGTTGAGTCGGTTAATATTCCTGTCGTAGTGGCTAGTGGTGCAGGGTCAATTGAAGATATTAAAACGCTAATTAAAGAGGTTAGTCCAAGCGGCGTGGCCATCGCCAGTCTGTTTCACTATGACAGATTGACTGTAACAGACTTGAAAGAGAGTTTGAGGGAAAATGGCATTGAGGTGTCGGAATGAGTGATGTAATAGGAATTGTCAATTATGGTGTGGCAGGCAATATACATAGTATCAAAAAGGCTGTAGAAAAGGCGGGTGGTCAGGTTTTGGTTCTGAATGAGGTTAATGATTTTTCAAAGGTTGATAAACTCATTCTTCCAGGTGTTGGAAGTTTCAAAGATGCAATGCAAGAACTGGAAAAGGGTGGTTTTATTTCTCCGTTAGAAGAGGTAATGCATAGTCTTCCAACCCTAGGTATCTGTTTAGGTATGCAAATTTTGGCATTGCTTGGTTTTGAGTATGGGAAAACAAAGGGGTTGGGAGTCGTTCATGCGGAAGTCAAGCCGATGTTGGTCGATGCAGCTGTTCCTCATATGGGGTTTAATAGTATTGATGTTATTAAACCTAATCAACTATTAAAAGGTCTGGATAATGAACAATTTTATTTTATGCATTCATATGAGATGGTGAACTATACAGATATATCAGCGTTAACAGAATATGCCGAGCATCAGTTTGTATCAGCGATACATATGGGGCATATATTTGGTGTTCAGTTTCATCCTGAAAAGAGTCGTGAAGCAGGTATTGCATTGTTTGAAAATTTTGTAGGATTGTAGGGGAAGTTATGAGTGAGCAGTTTGGTAAATATGGATTACCTTTAGAGGTTAAGTTCTGTAAAAAATGTACCATGAATAACCAGAGGCCTTCCTCAACAGTAGAGTTCAAGCAGAAACAAGGAGAAAAAAAACGAACACTTGCTTTTGATGAGGAAGGGGTTTGTGAAGCTTGTAGATACGCCGAAAAGAAAAAGCAAATAGACTGGGATGAACGACATAAAGAGCTGGTGGAACTTTGTAACAGATTTCGCCGCCATGATGGCCGTTACGATGTTGTTGTACCAGGTAGTGGTGGAAAAGATAGTGTTCAAGCAGCACATATGCTGAAATACAAATACAATATGAACCCTATATTGATTACTTGGCCACCTGCTCTTTATACCGATATAGGCAGAAGAAATTTTGAGGCATGGTTAAATTCAGGGTTTGCAAATTACACTTATAATCAAAATAAAAAACTTCATAGATTCTTGACGAGAAGTGCATTCTTAAACTTGGGCCACCCTTTTCAACCTTTTATCCTGGGACAAAAGAATCTGGCACCTAGGTTATCTGTTTTGTTGGATATTCCATTGGTCATTTTTGGTGAGAATGAAGCGGAATACGGTAATGCAATTGAAGATAATGAAAAGCCGACTCGTGATCCAAAATACTATAGCGCTGAATTAAGTATCCAGGATTTGGTATTAGGAGGGGTCCCAGCTAAAGATTTGATCGATGGCTTTGGCTTTAAGCTTTCTGACCTGGAGGCTTATTTCCCGGTCAGTCCTTATGACATTGAGAAAACTGGCACGGAAGTGCATTACCTTGGTTATTATGTTAAGTGGCATCCTCAAGAAACGTATTATTATTCAGTTGAAAATACTGATTTTATGCCAAATGACCATCGCACAGAGGGAAGCTTTAGTAAGTATAGTTCTTTAGACGATAAAATTGACTGGCTTCATTATCACACAACTACGATTAAGTTTGGTATCGGTCGGGCAACCTATGATTCTGCTCAAGAAATTCGCAATGGAGACATTACAAGAGATGAGGGGGCTGCTCTTGTTAAAAGGTTTGATGGTGAGTTTCCACAACAATATATCGAAGATTGTTGCCAATATATGGATATTACTTTGCAGGATTATCATGATGCAATCGAAAAATTCAGATCCCCACATCTTTGGGAAAAGAAATATGGTAAATGGGAATTAAAATATCCAATCTGGAAAGAAAACAGCTAATATATTTAAAGAGATGGTTAAATATGAAAGATGATGATCCAAGAAAGGCTTATTGGAATGAGCAGTATCTAGATTACTGGAAGTTAAGAGTTCAGGAAGCTAGTTCGGGTGGGAGTAAGAGTAAGGTCATAGCAGGTGATAGTATAACTGAAGATGACAGTGTCTATGAGAGTGTTTTTAATACTCATAGCTTTAATGTAGGTAATATACTAGAAGTTGGATGCGCATGGGGACGAATGTTTCCGATATATAAGAGATTCGGATTGTCAATTAGTGCCGTTGATATTTCTAAGGCAATGATCGATGCGGCACGTGAAACATGGGATGGTGATGAAAAAATTCAAACATTACTAGAGGCCCCAGCGGAAGAGCTTCCATTCCCAGATGAAAGCTTTGATAATCTCACATGTATAGCCGTTTTTGATGCCACATTTCAAGAACAAGCAATAGCTGAATTTCTGCGGGTTACCAAACCGGGAGCACGAATTTATATTACAGGAAAGAATGATTATTATTTCCAGGATGATATTGAAGCTTATAATGCAGAAGTTGGAGCAAGAAAAAAAAATCATCCTAACTTTTTTACCAACACTCAGTTACTTATTCAATCATTGGAAAAGCAGGGACATAAGATAGAGAAGGCGTATTTTTTTCCTCGACGTGGAGATTTTGCTGCCTTTAGGTATTGTGATGATTTACCTGAGAAGTTCTACGAATATTTTATTGTTTTAATTCGAGGCGAAACCTATGGGGCTTTTCCGATAATCAGCGATAGCTATTCAAAAACCTACAAAGAGATAAATAATACAAAATGAAGCATAGTGTTGATTATGGGATTGTTGAAGATGCAAAACCAGTGATGATCTCAGGAGTATATCGTTCGGGGACAACTTTTTTATCAGCATTATTGGGAGCTCATTCGAAACTTAAAGCTGCTTCTTCGACAATAAAATTTCTTCGTTTCTGTTTGGGAAAGTATGGTGATGTCAGAGAAAAAGACAATTATTGTCAATTGGTAGCGGATACTCAAAAACGGGTAAAAGTGAGGTGGGGGTTAGAGCTTGATGCGAGGAGGGTAATCACCAAGCTGGAAACCAAGAAAGAACAGATTACCTATGCCAGAATTTACGACATTTTGATGCGCGATTTGCTTCATATTGAACATGATTATGACATACGTTGGGTAGAGAAACTAGCTGTACAATGGGCTGATATTCCCTATTTTCTAGATATGTTTCCTAACGGTAAGGTTATACATATATTTCGTGATCCACGTGATGTAGTTGCATCATATAAAAATATGACATTTGAGCCAGGAAATACATTTCTTGATGCAGCATTTAATTTTCGTAGTGCAGTAGAAACACTGACCGAATTAAAAGAAAAATATTCCGAGCGGGTGATGGTGGTTAAAGCAGAAGAAATTGCAAAAAAACCTGTTGGCTATGCAAAAGAAATATGTGAGTTTCTTGAACTGGACTATGAAGACTCAATGGTCGATGCTCGTCAATTACATACAGAGGGTGAAGATTGGGCGTCAAACACGTCTTATGGCATTAAATACAAGGGGTTGCCAGATGGTAAATCCAGATGGAAAGAGTATCTAACTCACTCGGAGGTGATTTTTACCGAAATGATTTCACAACCTTATCTCACTGAGTTAGGGTACGAAAGTTCAGAATTATTTCCAACTGAAGAAGAATGGATGCAGATATATAGTTATATAAATGAAGATTTTTTGAATGGACGATTTAAAAAATGGTTACGTGAAGGTAAAGGTTCGCAAGGGTATCGAACTGATCCATATATGCATGAAATGAAAATAGTTTTCCCTGAACGATTTTTAGATAAGGAAAAAATATGACTGGCTGTGTCCATATTGTCCATGCGGTTGATACTGAAGGGCCTCTGTATGAATCTGTTGAGGCTAAATTTGAACGCTTAAGGGAAATATTTGGTATTGAACATATTGAACCAACCTTGGCTAATTTAAGGAAAATACAAAAGGGGGAGATAGATTTAGGGGATTCAACCCAATTGATCCGGGAAGCATTATCATCTCATCGTGTTTCTACCCTTGGTTCCTGGGATCAGATTGGGGAAATGCTGGATAAAATTATATCTCAGGAATATCGAAATAGCTTGGTTGACAGTTATGGTGGAGGATGGGTTTTTAACTGGTTTTGTTTAGATCATGTTGGTTTTAATATAAATCCAAGGAAGCGAGACATCGGGTTTCATAATATTCATGACTATTATACAGCTCTAGTAGAAAGTCAGCCTTGGTCGAGAGATACGATTCAATGGCACTTCCATCCAATGTCAACTTATAGGGAAGCTCATCGCTGTGCAACTCACTATTTTCGCTCAGATGAAATATACCAAATCCTATCAAGAAGGATCATTGAAAGAAAGTTTTTTCCCTCATGTTTTCGGGCTGGATTTCAGGCTGAACGACCTGATAGTCATTGGTTTCTGGAGCAATTTATTCCATTTGACATTTCAAATATGGCGACAGAGGATACGAGTGACATTGATAATTCCATAGATTTCAAGAACGGGCGTTCAGGAAATTGGAGAAAGGCGCCTTCAGATTGGAGTGTGTATCATCCAAGTCATGATGATTATCAAATTCCTGGTTCATGCCGAAGATTAATTGGACGAGCTCTAAATCTCAGGAACAGAATTGGGAATATGTCTCAAAATGAAATGGATAAGGCTTTCAGTCAGGCCCAAAAAGGAAAAGATGTGCTACTAGGGTTATGTAGCCATGACTGGAGAAATATGGACGCTGAAATCAAAAGCGTACAGGGTATGCTGACAAAAGCTAAAGAAAAATTTCCTAATGCGAAATTCAGGTTCTCGCAAGCAGTTGAAGCTTTCAGATATCATGTTAACGAAGAGTTTCAAGTGTTAGATAAATTAAAACTTCAGGTCATCTTTCATCCAGAAGAAAAAGGTAAAGATGTCCCCTATATAGAGATCAAAACTGTAAAAGGGAAAGTATTTGGTCCCCAACCTTATTTAGCAATACAAACCAAATCTAACAGATTCCTGCATGATAATTTGGATTTCTCTTCTGAAGAAGGTATTTGGTACTATGCTTTTCATGGTGATACATTGCCATTATCGGATGTAAAAACGGTCGGTATAGCAGCGAATGATTTTATGGGAAATACAGACATTATCTTCTTCAATCCTAAACAAGTAGTATGAAGATAAAAAATATTTTACTTGCATGCTATGGCGGTGGACATGCTCAATCATTAATTCCTGTGGCCAAAAAGCTGCATGAACTTGATTCGATTAACTTAACAGTTATAGGTTTTACTACAGCTCGTTCGATGTTTGAGAAAGCCGGGGTACCTGTATTTGGTTATGACCGTCTTTTGACAAAAGATGATCAAGTATGGATTGATAGAGTTAAACAGATAAAGCCCCAGTCTGAACATCCAGATATAAAGGATGAAGAGACTATTGCCTATTACGCGATAGGAATTAAAGAGTTAATAGTTGAGTTTGGAGAGGAGAAAGGTTTACTTTTGTATCGACAAAGAGGTAGAAAAAGCTTTCTTCCCGAAAAAACATTTATTAATTTTTTAAAAAACAATCCACAGGACCTTGTTATTACATCGACAAGCCCCCGTTCGGAACTGGCACTTATCCAGGCTGCAAGATCTTTGTCAATCCCGACTCTTGCGGTATCAGACCTTTTTTTACAGCATGAGTCTGCTTACATATGCGATAAGAACTATGCTGAAAATATTACAGTTATTTCTCCGTATGTTGAAGATTTTCTGAGGAAAAAAGGATTTCCGGAGGAAAATGCCGTTTTTGTTACAGGGAATCCCGCTTTTGATTCTTTGGGAAACAAGAGATTTAAGGAAGCGGCTATAAAAATAAAAAAGGAGATTTGCTGTTCTTCGGATACAAAGATAATTACATGGATCTGTGCAACAGGTCAGAAGTCATTGATCGGTAAAGACTTCATCAAAACAGAAAAAGTTGTACAATTCTTGGAAAAATTTTGTGGTCAACATTACGGATATAAATATTTGATAAGACCCCATCCAAGTGACCCAATAAATATCGAGATTGGCGAGTATGGTATGTTAGTTGATGATATACCGGTTGAAGTCTGCCTCCACTTAAGTGATATATTTATGATGGAAACATCTACTATTGGGTTGCAGGCGGCTCTAATGAATAAGACAGTTATTACTATTAATGCAGGAGATTATCCTCCTTATGCTAAATTGAGGTTGGCTGTTGATGTTAAGGATTTGGAATCCGCAGAGAAATTTTTACTAAAGGAATATGAACCTGACTTGGCAAATTTGGAGTATCCCGAAATTGGAACTGCTACAGATATTGTTTTAGGTGTAATCAGAAAATTACTCTAAAAAAATTTTGAAGGTAGAGTTATTTGAATATTATAGCTGTAATACCTGCAAGAGCAGGTTCAAAACGTATCCCCAAAAAAAATATTAAGGATCTAAAAGGTAAACCTTTACTAGTTTGGAGTATTGAAACAGCCCAGAAAGTAAGTTTCTCTCATATAGTTGTTTCGACAGATACACCTCAAGTTGCAGAAATTGCCAGAAATAGTGGAGCAGAAGTACCTTTTTTAAGAGCATCAAAAAATGCTACAGATGAATCTAATGTGATAAGTGCTGTTGAAGAGGTTATTAATTTTTATAAAAGTAAAGGTGAACCTGTTGATGCTGTAATGCTTTTACAACCAACATCTCCATTCAGAACACATGAGACAGTTAAAAAAGCAATTGAAATATTCAAAACTTTTGGTGGTGATAGTGTGGTTTCAGTGAGTGCTGCAAGAACACATCCTTACTGGTGTAAACAAATAAATGACGGGATTTTATATCCTTTTGATAGCAGTTACGATATTGAATTGCGTTCTCAAGATTTGCCGGAAGTTTATCAATTAAATGGTGCTATCTATTTGGCATCTATAGAAACATTGCAAACAAGAAGGTCTTTTTATTCACAAAATACCAGAGCCTTGTTGATAGACTCTGTAGAAGAATCACTTGATATTGATACACCTTTTGATTGGCTTGTGGCTGAAACTATAGCGAATAGACGGAGTAATAAGAAATGAGTTGTTATGTCATTGCTGAAGCTGGTGTCAATCATAATGGCTCTGAGGAAATGGCATTCCAGCTTGTTGAGGAAGCGGTTGAGTCGGGCGCTGATGCAGTAAAATTTCAGACATTTAAAGCTGAATCTTTGGTGCAGAAAGGTGCGGAGAAGGCAGAATATCAGAAAACAACAACAGGTGATGGCGATCAATATGAGATGTTGAAGAAATTGGAGCTATCTGATGAAGCTCATACTCGTTTGGCTGACTATTGTAAAACGAAAGGCATCGAGTTTTTATCCACTGGTTTTGATGAAGCATCCATAGATATGCTGCTTGAGTTGGGGATGCAACGTTTGAAGGTTCCATCTGGCGAATTGACTAATAAGCCTTATATCGAGTTCGTTGCACAAAAGAATAGGCCGATTATTCTTTCTACAGGCATGGCAGATTTGGATGAAGTGAACGAGGCGATAACCTGGGTGAAGGCGTGTCGTGATACGCATGGCTTTTCTGCGCCACTGCAAGAGATATTGACCATTCTCCATTGTACATCTAATTATCCTGCACCACTTGATAGTGTAAATTTAAGAGCCATGCAGACTATGGCGGATGAGTTTGGTCTCCCTGTGGGATATTCTGATCATACTGCCGGGATTTTGATTGCTCCTGTAGCTGTTGCAATGGGAGCAACTGTAATTGAAAAGCACTTTACTTTGGATAAACAACTGCCTGGCCCTGATCATCAGGCTTCACTTGAGCCTCATGAATTGGCTCAAATGATAAAAGACATACGTGCTGTGGAAAGAAGTTTGGGGAATGGCGCTAAAGCTCCAACTGAAGAGGAATTACAAGTGAGGCAGGTAGTGCGACGCAGTATTGTTTTAGCCAAAGATGTAAAAAAGGGTGATGTGATTACAAGAGAGCATTTGACTTTATTACGTCCAGAAGGAGGAATTCATCCAAAGTATATCAATGATGTTATTGGAAAGCGCTTTGTGCGAGATTTGGAAACGGACTACTTATTGCAGTGGTCTGACATAACGCATTGAAATAAGAGACTACCTTGCTTTTTAATTCATACTTTTTTATTTTCGTATTCCTACCTGTTACGTTACTAGGTTTTTACTTGATTGGCAGGTTGGGAGAGGAAAGAGGTGCTGTTAGTTGGTTGGTTTTTGCATCGCTGTTTTTTTATGCTTGGTGGAATCCAGCATATTTATTGTTACTTATTTCTTCAATACTTCTGAACTATATCATAGGGTTATTACTAGCATCCAAGCCAAATAAATCTGTATTGATAATTGGCATTTGTATTAATTTGTCAGTAATCGCTTATTATAAATATGCGAACTTTTTGGTGGATAATATTAACCCATTGTTTTCAGGTAATATCGTTCTTGAAAAAATAGTCCTCCCTTTAGCTATTTCATTTTTTACCTTTCAGCAAATTGCTTACTTGGTAGATTCATATCAGGGAAAAGTTCAAGAGCATGGTTTTCTTCATTACTGCTTGTTTGTAACTTTTTTTCCTCAATTGATTGCTGGACCAATAGTGCATCATAAGGATATGTTACCCCAATTCATGCAAAACATGATAGGGGGTCTTAATTCTAGGGATGTAGCAATAGGACTGACCATATTTTTCATGGGTTTGTTTAAGAAAGTGGTTTTTGCTGATGGAATCGCTGTTTATGCAACGCCTGTATTTGATGTCGCTGAACAAGGTGTTGCATTAACATTTTTTGAGGCATGGGGGGGAGCGATGGCCTATAGTTTACAATTGTATTTCGACTTTTCTGCTTACTCGGACATGGCAATTGGTTTGGCCAGAATGTTTGGGATTATTTTACCGGTTAACTTTTTTTCGCCATATAAAGCACATAATATTATTGAATTTTGGCGCAGATGGCACATTACTTTGTCACAGTTTTTGCGTGATTATCTTTATATTTCTCTGGGTGGGAATAGAAAAGGCTCTGTTAGACGTTATTTAAACCTTATGATTACGATGCTGTTGGGTGGACTATGGCATGGTGCTGGGTGGACGTTTGTAATATGGGGAGGATTACACGGCGTTTATTTGATGATTAATCATGGTTGGCATGTAATTAAGAAGAATCTATTTCACTGGCAATCCGAATCATCCAGCATGGCTTCGGTTATTTTGGGAAGAATTATTACATTTATTGCAATTGTCGTTGCCTGGGTTCTGTTTAGAGCAGATAGTTTAGACGGTGCTTTGGTAATGTATAAGGCAATGTTTGGTATAAATGGAATTTCCTTGCCTGTATCATTTCAACCGTACTTGGTTTTTCTGGGAGATAGTATCATTGAAAGTTTGAATATCAGCTATCGTGGTATGTTTTATCATAATGTCTTTGGAGAAGTGTACTCAGGTTGCCTATCGATTCTTTGTCTACTATTGATTGCATGGTTTGCGCCCAATACTTTGGAGTGGATGAAGAAAGAAAATCCTGCCTTGGGTTTGGAGCGTATGTTAGTGAAAGGTGATGTTAAACTTCAATGGAACGCATCTCCAGCTTTTGCCGTGCTTACTGCAATGATTGCAGTTTACTCTCTTATGGGGATATCTGGTGAGAGTGAATTTTTGTATTTCAGGTTTTAAGCTTTCTTTATGAAGGGATACTTGAGAACAGTATTAATACTGATTGTTTTAATGATCTTTTTTGTGGGTTTAATAAATTTTATTGTGGATCCAGGTTCAATTTTCCTAAAAAAGATACTAAAAACACCGTTATTGAATATGTATGTTGAGGCCCTTACTTCTTCACAGTATGGGGTGAAACAAAAAGGCTGGAAAGAACGGGATGTGAAAGTTACGTTGGCAGAAAAGGCAAAGGATGCAGAGTGTGTTGTTCTGGGTTCCAGTCATGTGATGGGGTTGTCCATCTATCAAGTTGAAGGATTTAAAAACACTTGTAAGAGTCTGATTAATCTCGGAGTCTCAGGTGGGGGACTTGAGGATATAGGTGTATTTTCTAATATACTCATTAAGCGCCCAGGAATCATTAAAAACAAAAAGATATTTATTGGCATTGACCCTTGGACCTTCAATTTTAACCGAGATAGTAGGTATATCCCTTATTCTAGAGAATATAAACAGCTTTTAGAGAAGTTAGGCAAGCTTGATGACTTCAAAGTGACAAAACTAAAGTATAGTGAAAAACTTTATAAGAATTTAATCAGCTTGGATTACTTTGTAGGTTCATTAAGATATGTTAGAAAAAAAGGTCTTGATAATACGTTTCGGGAAATAAAAGCTATTTTAGAAACTCATCACAATGCCGAGGCGTATATTCTATCCCAATATGTTCCTAAATTTGATATTGCAAAAGGAATTGATGTGGCGGTGACTTTGCCTGATGGCAGCCATGTCTATTCAGCCCAATATATTAGCGATGCGAAACGACAGAAGCATCAGTTTGAAGCAACGAGGTATAAATTGATCGATGGGCAATGGTATGATGAGAATGCGGTTGATTTGTTTATTTCCATTGTTTCATTACTAGAGAGTCATGGTTATAGTGTGATCGTTGTTCAAACACCTTATCATCATAATGTGTGGGATAATCCCTCTGGAGCAGTAACACGTAGAGCGATGCATATTGTTTCAAACCTCATAAAGCAACTAAAGCTAAAAACGATAGGCTCTTACAATCCTAGATTTATAGGTTGTGAGAAAAGCGAGTTTTTTGATTATATGCATGCTGGTCCATCTTGTATAAATAAAATATTCCAAGGTTCTACTAGTGGTTAGAAAGGTTATATATGTATCAGGCACACGAGCCGATTATGGTTTGATGTCTCGTTCATTGAAACTGTGGAAAAGTTCGGGGCGATTAGATGTGTCAGTGTGTGTAACAGGAATGCATTTGCTCGAAGCATATGGAATGACGGTAAATGAGATTTTGGCAGATAAGTTAAAAGTATGTGGTCAAATACCTGTAAATTTGTCTGGTGATTCAGGTGCGATGATGGCAAAGGCGATTGCCGACGCTTTATCGGGTATGGTAGATGTGTTTACCAAAGAAAAACCAGATATCGTGATTGTACTTGGTGATAGAGGGGAAATGTTAGCAGGTGCATTGGCAGCCATTCACCTGAATATACCTATTGTCCACATTCATGGTGGAGAACGTTCCGGTACCGTTGATGAGCC